>Ga0302215_10000090_pt1 | contig 70444 bp, 57 predicted proteins | sample II_Fen_N3_1_FD_194580 | JGI IMG/M metagenome (GOLD analysis project Ga0302215, IMG submission 194580) | Peat permafrost microbial communities from Stordalen Mire near Abisko, Sweden - II_Fen_N3_1 | ecosystem: Environmental > Terrestrial > Soil > Wetlands > Permafrost | place: Sweden: Abisko... | reverse complement strand
GTTGCAGTTATAGTTTCCATTGTGATTATATTTATATGGTTGTGTGTTTTGTCTGGGATACCGGGGAGGATGATGGCGATGATGGTGAAAAAATGATGTAAACTCAGATGAATAACAGTATGATTATAGGCATGATGAGATTGTAGATTATCTATGAGAGTTGAGTTAGTCTTCGAATTAAAGTTGGTTCTGTCTTGATTATAGTTTTCTACGTAGTCGTAGTAGTTATTGTTTTTTGTACTATTTCCTTTTCATCTTTAAATTGTTTGATAAATTCATACCCCTTTTCATTCGTATCAAATATGGTTATTTAGGCCATTTTGTAATTATCTAAATCTGTGATGTACTTACCGTTTATTATTTGAGCAACTGATACAAGCAGTAATTTAGGATAGCCGTAAACTTCCGCATAATGTATGATTCTGTCTCCGAGTTTGATACATTTTTAATCTCTGTACATATCTGGATCACCAATTTCGCGTATTCTGTATTCAACTTCATGTTCTGTAATAGTTACTGTATATGTGGATTGATGTGGTTCTCTCCTGAGTGTTGAAGACCGTTACATTATCTTGTTATCGGAGATATATTAGTTTTCTTATAGAGTAAACGTGGTATCGAATACGACGAATGGCATTTATAAATCATGAAAAAAATCAATCTTTTATTCAGAAAAAATAATATAAAACTCAGATGAATGTCATCACAAGACAAACGCATCTGCACTGAGAGTTTCAGACATATCTATCTTGACTATCTTCTACTATACAATCTCTGGCATTGGCTATGGAGCGTTTGCGAATCCTATGCGAGGTGCTTTCGGAATCACTGGAACAACTTTCTTCACAGGAGTACTTGGTACGTCGGCCCATATGTCTTCTTCTTCGAGTTCACGAATTGGATGTATCTTGTTATCTACCAGTTTGATCTCTTCTGAACTAGCATATTGATCTGTAAGAGTGACATCATAGAACGTATAATCGATTGCTAAAATTTTGAAATTATGAACTAGCAGCTCGTGGCATATTTCATAAAATTTCAAAAACTGTTTAGTTACCTTAGAAAGGTTTTTACAGTGCTCTTCTGACGCATTTGCTATCGAAAACATATAGTCAAATGTCTGTTGAACGGAGAGTTCTGGTTTGTTTTGAACAATACCTGAAACTATTTTGGTGAAACATCCAGATGGATCGTTGCCTTACACTTGTTTGATAACATTGTATTTGATACGTTGTTGGAAATATGTGTAATCTTTTTCAACGATGCTTTGCGGACTTGGGTTCATTGGTATCACAATAGTTGGAGCACGAATGTCGTAGGTGATGAAATTATATCTAAAATCATACGGTTGACAAGTGTTTTCATTTATTCTGAAATTAATGTTCATAGTATTGAACTACATAACGACACGGCCATCAGTTGTGAAATGATAGAGGTATGTTTTACGTCTCGTATCATAACAGAATTTACGTTCTTCTACAAATATATCATCATAGATACATGGGATGAAATATTCTGTGAGGAATTTCTTGCAAATAGAATTCTCTTCTTATTTACACTATGAAGTGAAGTGATTTTTGACGTAATTGTATATGTCAATGTCACGAACTAAATTACTTGCGTAATCTATTTTAATCTGGAATTCAGAGTTGAATTGTACTATTTCAGTTTCTGGTATGAGCAGCAATTCCAACAGTTCTGGATCTTCTTCTTCAACATGTTCTTTCAAGAAATTGAACGTGTATGGAGATTCTGGTACAACCTGTTGACCATTTTGGAAATAAACGTAACTTAATTCCTCTGATTGCATGTTGAATGCTTCGAGGATGTCAGTTTTCTTACCTAACGTCATATTGTAGACGGCTGGTCTGAATGTGGTTTCGTTGGTTTGATCGTTTCTGTAGTACGCTCTTGAACGGGATTCAGCTGGTATTTCAATTACAGCCTCGTCAGGTATATCTGGGCAGTACATGAGAACGTCTCTTGGATTGCTTGAATTTATACGGAACGTGTCGTCAGTGTTGGTTTCGTCGTAGAGTATGCAGTTGATGCATGTTTTGTTGAAATTCACAGTGAACACAAATGGATAGATTAGGAAACTATACGTATCGTATTTTCTGTTCTTTGCTCTATCTTTAAACATCAATTGAGGCTTGAGTTGATCGAATTTACGTTTTATCAGAGGTACGATAGTTGTGAAAACGCACTAATGTGGTGTGTAACTGATACCGTCTTCGGTTTGAATTGGGAATTGGGCGAGTTTAGTTTGGTTAAACTGCTTGTTGACAATTGTAAAATTGGATAAGAATTAAGATCTCATAAGAATAATATTTAAGAAAAAAATAAAGTTTACAATTGTCAGTTATAACCGAATGTAAAGTTGTCACGTATGAATATATGAATTTAGGATTACAGTTTATCGTTTGATAATGTCGTATCTAGTGTCTACACAAAGTCCTGATATTTTCGCATGAACGTACCTCCTGGAAAACGTTTGAACTGTATTGCTAAGAATAGTACATCTTCTGTTTTACTCGATAGCACTACCTTTTCACCATATATTCTTTCTATAAACTTGCTCATATATGTATATAGAGAAAAAATCAATCACTGGTAACTATCAGGTTACAAAACGTTCATAGTGTCTTATAAGCTGTTATACTGTTAGCTCATATACGATTTGATCATTTACTAAAAGTCACTTATCTGATTTTACATAGTCTATATAATTTAATTCTAATTGTCTAATTATTTTTATAAAAATACATTTTATTAAACTTATTTATTAAACTATTTCCATGAATTAAATGATTACACGATTGTAAGTGTTTCTTCTACTTCAGTTTATCCGATGAACGTTTTGAACAGTTCTGTGTCAGCTATTGCTATTTAATTCTTTCTAACAATTATTAATCTATTACACTATTAGCATATTTTTCCAACAACAGCTTAAAGTGATTTACAATATTTGCAATAACATTACATTATAATTATAAAATAAATCAATTATCATCCATTTTTTAGACTATTTCTAAATACCGTTTATTCTTGAATTACTATGTTATATCCCTATTGTTTATCTTGAATGAAAAGTACATGGTTTCCGAGATCCAATATTTTATTACATAGTCTTCCATCCTTTTCATAAACACATAACAATATATAATGTAATTTTCATCTTGTGAGGTTTTATAATTCTTATAGATTTCATCTATGATACAATCGTTATCTATAGCTCCAGAAAACCAACCTATGTATTGATTGTATCCATATTATTTTCCCCAATAATCTTCCATAGAACTTAAACCATCTTCATCGTCATTGGATAATATAGTACTCAATAAAAATAAATCGTTAAATATGTTGCTGATTTCGTCCTACATATAGTGTATGGAAAAAGTCAATCTAAAAACTCAGTGGACATACATATAGGGCATTCAGAAAGTTATGAGACACAATTTATACATATGTTACTTGAATGTTTGCATTTAGTGACACAGTATTCACTTTCCTATCCAAGACAGACACAACATTATTCATTTTGTAATGTAACTGATTCATATTTTATTTTTAATTTCCAATAATCCGACACAACAGTTCCATGTTTTAGTGCGATTGTACTCACCGTATGACCATGATTATTTTTAAGGTGTGCACCGTGTTCCCACCGCGTTGGAATCTCCATCACACGCGAAGCCAAATGCATTGCAACTGTCCATCCTTCGTCATCTTACAAAGTTGGATCATGTTCCCACTGGGTTGGAATATCTTTTCCGTCGTTAGCTAAATACATTGCTATCGTCATTCTATGAACATCTTGTATAGCTGGATCATGTTCCCATCGAGTAGGAATTTTCATTCGATTATAAACAAAATATATCGCGACAGTGTGTCCAGATTAATTATGTATGGCTGGATCATGTTCCCACTGTGTTGGAATCTCTTTTCCACCATGAGCTAACGTCATCGCGACTGTACATCCTTACCGATTTTACATAGCTGGATCATGTTACCACTGTATAGGGATCCCATTTGTGTAAAACGCCAGAAGCATTGCAACAGTAACGCAATTTTTGTTTTATATAGCTGGATCATGTTCCCACTGCTTTGGAATATCTCTCTTACGACTTGATAAATACATCGCAACCGTAGTTCCATTTTCATCACAGACGGCTGGATCGTGTTCCCACTGCGGTGGAATTGCTTTCCCGCCACCAGCTAAATACATTGCTACGGTAACACCATTCTTATTTTATATGGCTGGATCGTGTTCCCACTGGGTTGGAATCTCCATCCCGCTAGAAGCTAAACACATTGCAACAGTTATATCCTGCGCTTCTTGTTAGTGTCTTAGAATAACTTTTCCGTCACGAACAAATTACATATCTAATGTGTTGAACATTATAGATAAAGAAAAAAATAAATCATTCATAAACTATGGCCTATCTCAGTTATTAACATAGATAACTTATATCCTATTATCTGTTCAACCATCTTTATCTCCGTTTATATAACAGATTATATATCATCATCTGTTTATTCTAATATAATCGTTGAAATTCTGATTTACTTAAATTCCAAAATGCTGGAACTGTCACTGTATGCATGTTCATATACATGGCCACAGTATTTCCGTTCTTGTCACATATAGTTGGATCATGATACCATCTGATAGGAATTCCTTCGTTATGATGCGCAAATAATATAGCCAATGTCTATCCACAATTGTCCTACAGAACAGGATCATGATACCACTATGTTGGGATGTCCTTACAAGCACCAAATAAATACATAGCAACAGTACTTCCACGGTCATTTCTTAGGGCTGGATCATGTTCCCACTGGGTTGGAATCTCCTTTCCTGGACGGGCCATATACATCGCAACAGTCATCTCATCATCATCTTACATGGCTGGATCATGTTCCCACTGTTTTGGAATATCCTATTCATTTTGTACAAGAATTATAGCAACAGTTTAGTTTTCGTAGTTCTGTAAAGCCGGATCATGTTACCACTGTATAGGGATCCCATTTGTATAAAACGCCAGAAGCATTGCCACAGTCATTCCATTATCGTTTTACAACGATGGACCGTGTTCCCACTGTTTTGGAATCTCTTCACTAAAACGAGATAAATACATTGCAACAGTATATCCGTCACCATCTTACAAAGATGGATCATGTTCCCACTATGCAGGAATTTTCTTACCACATCGAGCCAATAACATCGCAACAGTACATCTATGTTATATCGGTGTGTCATATTCCCACTGTGTCGGAATGTCCTTTCCACCGACAGCCAGCCGCATCGCAACTGTCCATCCTTAGTCATCACACATCGACGGATCGTGTTCCCACTATGTTGGAATATCCATACCGTGCATAACTAAATACATCGCAACTGTAGCTCCATATCCACTTTATATAGTTGGATCATGTTCCCACTATGTTGGAATCGACATTCCTTCGAGAACTAACAACATAGCCACTGTGCGTCCGCTCTTATCTCGTAGCGTAGGAGAATTTTTTCTTATAAGCTATGAAAGTTCTGTTTTTTAAAGTAATCCCTAAAACATTATAAATATTTAAAAAAATAAATAATCACTAACGTCTTTCCATTACATATCCAAACGAGTGAGTCTTATCTTGATATCTCATTATAACTATATCACCGCGTTTCGCACATATGGTTTATCCAGTTGTGGATCTGAATCTAACAACACATAAGCCACCTTTTCTGACTATCTTATCTCCACCAGCGACACATGGAGTAATCTTTGTAGTAATGATTTCTATCTACTAATAATTGATACAGCATATCAACTTTTAATCTTTTGTTATCATAGAATCTTGTATTTGTAATTTACAAACTACTTCAGTAGAACATGGATACTGGATCGAAGATATCACATAATCCGTTATTGGTATGTCTTGAAATGTTTCATATTCATCAGAGAATTTTTTGAAATCACATTTCTACCCTGATGGAAATGAATATAACTATTATTGACAATAGACATCACCTGATTTTATATGTAGTTATAACTAATCTTTATATCTATAAGTTATAAAAGCAATAGTGTCTAATGCCTGTGGAAGTTTCTTTTATTTATGTATGATCTTATCTATTCTATCAACAAATGTAGATCCTTTAAACCAATGATCATCTTGTTTTGAAGTAAGATTAAGTCCTGTTAAACCAGATACAGGTATTATGTAAATACTATCTGTTTCGAATTGAATATGTTATGTAAGATAATTTAAAACAACGCTACCAACAAGTTCAGCTTTTTGTTAATCTATTAGATCTAATTTATTTATTAGTATTATTATATCCTTAACTCCAGAAGCTTTCATGAGTAAAGCATGTTCATCCAACAGAGAATCTTTATACTCTTCGCCTTTTCCCGAAACAACGAACACACCTATTGAAGCCTATTAACATGCTTATATCATTTCCTAAATATAACCAACATGCCCAGGTGTATCTAATAATGTAATTTTATTTTATTTCGGAGTTGAAAACTGTACAGATCCGGTTTCTATAGTACGTCCTCTTTCTCTTTCATCCTCGAATTGATCTAGTATAAGAGCATATTCTGTTTGGTTACAACAAGATATTTTCGACAGTTATTAAAATTCATGTTCAGGTATTGGATTTAAGTTCTGAATCAAATGTCCTGCGATCGTGGATTTACCGTGAGACACATGGCCTGATACTATTATTTTAACTTGCATTGAATAGTTGTAAAAAATATCAATTCTAATCATTAGTAATTTATGCTACCGTTAGTCCACTTGCGACGTCGGAATCTTCTTAAGATAGCATACCATACTCGATTGGAATCTCATTTCTAGTTGCAACTAACATCATCGATGACGTCAATCCTGAATCGGTTCATTTCATCAGCACAGATTACGAAAAAATCAATCACCAGTCCACATTCTGTATTTTAGTTTATCACATGATTCGACAAGGATGGAATGTTTGTTCATCTATGATTATCTTAGTTTATACAGTTAGTTGTATCTGCACATTTATTTACCTTTATATAATCGTTAGAATTCAGATGTATCCAAATTCCAAAATGGTGGAACCGTTGTACCTATTTCTATCATGTTCTATGCGACAGTTTATAAATTACAGCTTTATAGAGTTGGATCATGATACCACTGGGTTGGAATCTCCTTTTCTCTATCAGCCATATACATTGCAACAGTCATTCCATATTCATTTTACAGAGCTGGATCATGTTCCCACTAATTTGAAATCCCTTTTCCATCACGTGCTAGATACATTGCTACCGTCTTTCCAGTATTATCTTATATAACTGGATCATGTTCCCATTGAGTTGGAATATCCTTTCCTTCATATGCTAACCATATCGCAAGAGTAGATCCATCCTTGTCTTACACAGCTGGATCGTGTTTCCATTGATCAGGAATTTCCATACCACTACTAGATAGATACATAGCGACCGTAGTTCCATATTTATCGTATAATACCGGATCATGTTCCCAGTAAGTAGGAACCTCCTTTCCACGATATATTAATTACATCGCAACAGTACGTCCATCTCCGTCTTACATGGCTGGATCGTGTTTCCATTATGTTGGAATCTCTTTTTCATAATCAATTAAATACATAGCGACTGTCAATCCATCTTTGTCTTATATAGTCGGACTATGTTCCCACTGTGGTGGAATCTCTCTTCCGCTCTAAACTAACTACATTGCAACAGTAAGTCCTTTTTCATTTTACATGGCTGGATCATGTTCCCAGTAAGCAGGAATCTCCTTTCCAGCAGAAGCGAAATACATTGCTACTGTCTTTTTAAGGTTATTTTATAACGTTGGATCATGTTACCATTGTCTTGAAATTGTCATTCCTCTCCAAGCCATATACGATGCAACAGTGGATCCGTCGTCTGCTTACAGAGCTGGATCATGTTCCCACTGAGTTGGAACCTCCTTTTCTCTATCGGCCAAATACATTGCAACCGTCCTTCCACCAGTATCACATTATGCTGGATCATGTTCCCACTGGGTTGGAATATCGTTTTTACCACACGCGAAATACATTGCGACAGTATGCCCATCTGCGTTTTATATAGAAGGATCATGTTCATATTGGACTGGAATCATTTTTCCTGTAAAGGCCCATTGCATAGCGGTTGTAGTCTATCTCATATATTATATTAAGATGAAGAAAAAAATCAATCTTCCATCTATGTTCTTTATATTAATTGTTAACATGATTCAACAAGGATAGAATGTTTGTTCATCTACGTTTATCTTAATTTATATAGTTGATTATATCTTTATGTTTATTTACTTTTATACAATCGTTAGAACTCTAGTCCTGTTAAATTCCAAAATCCAGGAACTTCTTATTCATTCATGTGTATATGATCTGCCACACTATCTCCAAACATATTCTATAAAGTTGGATCATGATACAACCGTGCCGGAATCAGCTTACCACGCTTCGCTAAATGCATCGCAACTGTCATTCCATCATTATCTTATATGGCCGGATCATGATACCACTGGGTTGGAATCTCCTTTTCTCTATCAGCCATATGCATTGCAACAGTCATTCCATATTCATTTTACATTGCTGGTTCATGTTCCCACTAAGCCGGAATCTCTCTACTGCGAAGAGATAATAACATTGCGACTGTCATTCCACACTCACCACGCAATGTTGGATCGTGTTGGAACTATGTCAGAATCTCTCCTCCACGATACGCGAAACGCATTGCAACTGTGTATGTCATTATGAATAAGAAAAAATCAATTTCAGGTCTCTCAAACTTTAACATGATTCAACAAGGATAGAATGTTTATCCATCTACGATTATCTTAGTTTATATAATTAATTATATTTTTATGTTTAGTTACTTTTATACAATCGTTAGAACTCTGGTCCTGTTAAATTCCAAAACGGCGGGACCACCTATCCATGCATGTACTGTGCGACTGTTCGCATACTTTTGCTTTACATACTTGGATCATGATACCACTGTGTCGGAACGTCTATTCCTTTGCTTACTAAATACATTGCGACTGTCTTACCGTTTTTATCTTACAATGCTGGATTATGTTTCCATTAAGTTAAAATCTTCTTCCTGTCATGTGTTTTCATTTTGATATAGTTAAAAGAAAAAATCAATACCAACTCTATAGTTCACTACATGATTCAACAAGGATAGAATGTTTGTTCATCTACGTTTATCTTAGTTTATATAGTTAGTTGTATATGTACATTTATTTACTTTTATATAACCGTTCAAATTCTGATTTAGTTAAGTTCCAAAATGGAGGAACTTCTCTTCCGTTTCGTACTAAATACATTGCAACAGTCATTTTATTTTTGTCTAACAGTGTTGGGTCGTGTTTCCACTAAGTTGGAATCAACTTACCACGCTTCGCTAAATACATTGCAACTGTCATTCCGTACCTATCAGATATAGCTGGATCATGTTCCCACTATGTTGAAATATCCATTTCATAGCATGCGAATTCCATCGCTACGGTAGAACCATCAATATTTTATATTGTTGGATCATGTTCCCACTGCTTTGGAATATCTCTCTTACGACTTGATAAATACATCGCAACTGTAGTTCCATTTTTGTTTTATATGGCTGGATCGTGTTCCCACTGCGGTGGAATTGCTTTCCCGCCACCAGCTAAATACATTGCTACGGTAACACCATTCTTATTTTATATGGCTGGATCGTGTTCCCACTGGGTTGGAATTTCTTTTCCGTCGCTAGCTAAATACATTGCAGTAGTATGTCCATCTTTGTCCTACAGCGACTGATCGTGTTCCCACCTGGCAGGAATTATATTTCCATAACTTGCCAAATACATAGCGACAGTACTTCCGTACCTATCAGATATAGCTGGATCATGTTCCCACTGTGTTGGGATCTCTTTTCCTCTGCATGCTAAACACATTGCTACGGTAACGCCATTTTTGTTTTACATAGCTGGATCGTGTTCCCACCGGGTTGGAATCTCCTTTCCTTTGCGAGCTAAATATATCGCGACACTGCATCCACTTTTATTTTATATAGTTGGATCATGTTACCACTAAACAGGAACATTCTTTCCGCTACCGGCTAAATACATTGCTACTGTACTTCCGATATTATTTTATATGGCTGGATCGTGTTCCCAGTGTGTTGGAATCTCCTTTCCGCCGTATACTAAATTCATAGCTTTTGTAATTCCATTTGTATCTTACAGTCCTGGATCGTGTTTTACTTTCATTCTAATATAACTAGAAGAAAAAATCAATCTCACATCTATATTCTTTATGTTAATTGTTAACATGATTCAACGAGGATGGGTTATTCTTTCAACTATGATTATCTTAGTTTATACAGTTAGTTGTATCTGTAGATTTATTTATTGTTATACAACCGTTCGAACTCTGGTCTGGTTAAGTTCCAAAATGGAGGAATTTCTTATCCATTCATGTGTATCTGATCCGCCACACTATATGTAAACCTATTCTATAAAGTTGGATCATGATACCACTGCTTTGGAACCTCTTTTCTTCTGCGAGCCAAATACATTGCAACGGTACATCCATCGATATCCGCAAATATTGGATCATGTTCCCACTTCTTTGGAACCTCTTTTCCACCACATGCCAAACACATTGCAACGGTACAACCATTTTCATTTTATAGTGCTGGATCATGTTCCCACTGGGTTGGAATCTCCTTTCCTTCGCGAGATAAACACATTGCAACAGTAACACAATTTTTGTTTTATATAGCTGGATCATGTTCCCACTGCTTTGGAACCTCTTTTCTTCTGAGAGCTAAATACATTGCAACAGTACAACCATTTTCATTTTATAGTGCTGGATCGTGTTCCCACTGAGTCGGAATATCTTTTCTGTCGCTAGCTAAATACATTGCAACAGTAACACCATTCTTATTTTATATGGCTGGATCATGTTCCCACTGGGTTGGAATCTCCTTTCCTCTACTAGCTAAAATCATCGCAACAGTAACACCATTTTTGTTTTATATGGCCGGATCATGTTCCCGCCGAGTTGGAATCTCCTTTTCTTTACTGGCTAAATACATTGCTGCTGTAACACCTTTCTCATTTTACAGTGCTGGATTATGTTACTTTTCCGTTGCCATTCTAATATAATGAAAAGAAAAAAAAATCAATCTTCCATCTATATTCTTTATATTAATTATCGACATGATCCAGCTAACGTAGATTATATTTTCAACTATGATTATCTTAGTTTATACAGTTAGTTGTATCTGTACGTTTGTTTACTTTTATATAACCGTTCAAATTCTGATTTAGTTAAGTTCCAAAATGGAGGAATTTCTTTTCCATTTTATACTAAATACATTGCAACAGTATTTCCGTGTATATCTCGCAGAGCTGGATCATGTTTCCACCGTTCTGAAATCTCCTTTTTACGACAAACTAAATTCATTGCAACAGTATATCCTTTAAAATTTTACAGAGCTGGATCATGTTCCCACTATGTTGGAATTTCCTTATTGTTACATGTCAACCACATTGCAACAGTATTTCCGTGTATATCTCGCATAGCCGGATCATGTTCCCACCGTTTTGGAATCCTTTTTCCAAACACGGCCAACCCCATTGCAGTCGTCATTCCAATTTTATTTCGCAATGTTGGATCATGTTTGACTTCCTCAACCGTGGTTCCCATTCTAATATAATTAAAAGAAAAAAATCAATTACTCATTCAATTTAGTTAATTTCAAACATATTTTAAGTAGTAGATAGTAATATCTTATATTCTTAAACAAGAAGTGTTCGCTTAGTCAATTTCACGTTTGTTTTTATTTGATCACCTTTAAACGATTTATTGAATTCTCTTTTATTCAAGTTCCAAAATGAGTTTACCAGCGGCTTCGATCCAGAAGATTTATTTGTGTCTTACATTATACTTTTCAAAAAAAAACAATTTCACAGTTTTTGAAGATCGTTTAACCATATCTGTTACTCTGTCTTTTAAGATAGTTCATTATATTATTATTCGATCTCTTCCAGTACATTAGTATATTTAACATAGTATGTTTGTGATTTATCTAAAATATAATCATACGTACAATCAGACGACGCAGAAGATTGAAGCCATTCCTGACATTTTTCAATCGAATCAAACTTAGTGTTTAATTATTGATCAGATGTAAATTCTTATAATCTTTTATATAATATTTATTCTCTGTCAGTGAACTTATATACTCCGCTTTCTTTATATTTTAACTAATTATAATTCATGATATACTGCTTTATTATATATTATAGCTGAGCATTCTTTCTAAGTTTATAAACATTCAAACGCATATCTATCCATTTATTCAGAAACGTTTCAACCGAATTAAATACTTCTACGCCGTTAGAATTACTGAATGTCATATTAGATAAAGTGCATTTAAACTTTAAATATTTATCTTCTATTTCTTCAAACATTTCCTGAGTTATCCCATGTATGATCAAATCATTATCATTGCCTTAATCTGGTATTATTTCATTTTTGAATGATAGTCCAGTGCCCTTTTCCATCAAGGCTTCACGTAGATGTATGTTGGCTGTATGCACGGCTGTATCATGAACTATTAGTATCTTTTTCTATTAATTATATTCATAATTTCCTACAGATATCAACACACCATCATCCATATATGCTGTACCAGTATAACCATTATATCCGACTTCAACACCTTTTGTTTTCTAAGATAAGAGTTTATTTTAAACATATTTTAAAACACTTTCTAAAGTAAAGTTGGGCATATACGTGCTCCATCCAGCAGCTATTCCACTACATCCATTCAACATTTAAATAGGAAGTATAGGATATAATACACTTGGTTCTATATCAGTTCCATCATCTGATTAGTTATATTTATAAAGTATTTCATCGTCCTTTGAAAATAATTTACCTAACCATGGAGACGGTGACACGCTTATATATCTAGGAGCTGCAGAAGCTAACGGATCAAACCTAGTTCCAAATGATCCATGGGGTATTATTAAATTACAGTTATTACTTACTGGTATGTCCTACGCCATCGCCACTATGGCTTTATTCAGACTGTCATCTCCATGATGATAACCATAGTTTGTAATTATTTTACTAGATAATGAAGCCACTTTCAACTCTTGTTTATTCTTCATCAAACAATATATTATCTTACGTTAACTATCCTTTAAACCATCGATGAAATCCGGTATAGCTCTATATACAATGTCTCTGAAATAATGAACAACTTATTTATTTAATATGTCCTCTATCGATGAGAAATCTACTTAAGAAGGTCTGAACTATTGTATTAACTATTTTCTAATATTTGAATCCTTTTAGAAAAGATCGTTTAATACTTATTGAGTTTGATCTATATCTTGTATAGATAGTACTCTAATATATTTTTTAAAATTGATAGCCATATGTTTCCAATCTGCTTTTTCAAATGTTCCTAATCCTTTATAATATTTAGTTTTCTTCAACACAACACCGGTCTATTTATATCTATCGAAGTCAAACTAACTGTAAAATTCTATTTTATTAGATATCACAATAGGTGTTACGAAGTTTTACAAAAATTCTAACTCTATAAGTTCAGGCCAGAATCTAACAAACAGATTGAACAGCAATCCTCTGATATGGTCACCATCTATATCAGCGTCTGTTGCGATTAAAATATGTTTGTATCGCAGTCCATCCAATGTTGTATATTTTTTGAATGGCTATAGACCTATGATTTTCAAAAGATTGACTACTTCTACATGCTCTATATCGAATGGTGAAACATGTCCACATGCATTTTATATCTTACCTTGAAGAGGCAGTACACCGTAGTTCAAATAAAAGTTCTAATAATATTGAGCCATATTTTTAAAGAAATTGGCTGCAGATAAACCTTCTGTTACTATAAGTGTGCAGTCACTGCTTTTCTTTGTTACATTTGTTGCCTCATGTAGTTTCTTTAGATTTATCTTTTTGTTCTTACTCACCGCTTTCTACGATAGAACATGTTACATGAATTATGTGACATGTTATGTGAATTATATTTCACCCAAAGATGTTATAGAGTTGGATTTCGATTAAGACGAATATTGCATGTTTGGATACTGACCATAAACAAGAAGCCCTATAGGAATTTAACCTTTTGCTGAAACTAATTTTTTAAGTTGTGTAATGATACTTGTGAAATGGGATCCACTGCTGCAACAGATACCATTGATTATAGAATAATATTTAAATGTACCACCGGTGAAAATAACCATGTCTAGCTTCTTGTCACCATCGTTTATTTTAAATTTAACGTACTCCGTGATTTCCTGTTACGCTAAGTATTGATCTATGTTTATTTTAGGTTGAAGTTGATTGTTTACATATATATTTTATATATTAAGCAACTAATAATCATTGACATAATGAAAAACTGAGTCAGGCAAATCAGGAAAATTATAAACAGATCTCAATTCTGGTTTGCCTGGAATTTAAAATACAGTTCCGATGTCTAATAATTCAAGTGTAACTCTACAATAATTATTTATTGATGGCATATTTTTCTTTTCATATTCATATATTTACATCTGATTCCTCCAAGTGGATTTAGAATATCTCTATCCATTTTATACTTCTACGATAAATAATTTTCCAAATATATTAGCAAGCTTAGCACCTATTCCGTTTATACTAGATACAACAGACTGTGTGTCTCCATATGAAGACGATGAATTAGGCTCTGTGAAAATACGTTTGATATGCTGTTGAACATCATCTCTATTTAAATCAAACACAGCTCCATTGTTTTCTATACTGAATTTACGAGAAGAGTATCTATGTATTCTAATATAATAGTCAGATTTATTTATACTTTTAGTGTAATTATCTCTTGCGTTTTATATTATCTCATCAAATAATTTAATAGTTGAACCAACTTGATCAGTGTTCGAACCAAGCTGGGTTTGTGGTCTTATTTTAATTTAATCTATTTAAGACAACGTATTAATGGATTCGAATTGGAGGTCTACTTCTATCTACTTCTTCGGTGGCATATAATTTAGAAAAAAATCAACCATCACCATAAATAGTAATTGAATTTAGCTTTTCTGAATTTAACCTGTGTGCAAATGGGACAGGATTCAACTTCAAGAGAACATTCTTTACATACTTTCTCAGTGTGTTTACATACCGAATCAACAAACTCAGTACAATCACCAAGACACACCGCACATGTTTATTTTTTCAGAGTAACATAATTGTAATTGCCTTTAATATTCTACTATCGTATACGTTGTAACTTTGTATCTGGATCTTGTAATTGCGTAGCTTAATTAAGTATCCGTGAAAGTTCGAGGATTTAGTTCAGCCTATTTATATAATTTTATCTGATAACTTCACTTTCCTTTTCCATCCATGATGTCTGTCTTTCTCCTCGTTCCTTCTTCTCTCTCCGTTCCTCCTCCTCTCTTTCTCTTCGTTCCTCCTCCTCTCTCCGTTCCTCCTCTCTTTGTTCCTCCTCCTCTTCTCTTCGTTCCTCCTCCTCTCTTTCTCTTCGTTCCTCCTTCTCTCTTCGTTCCTCTTTTTATATATTCGTTTCTCTTTCTTTTTGAACTTTCATTTTCATCTCCTTTATCGACTGTTATCTATCCTATTTCAACTATCTCTCTAACTCTCTTTATTTTTATTTATTCTAAGTATCGAATCTTATGAATGACATTGTGTTTAAAAAAAAATCAATTATCTACTGTGTGATACTGATTAGGTATATATGTTTTCTTGAAATCGCGGGATCTGCAAATTGGACAAGATTATACTTTAAGAGAACATGACTTACAAACCATATCGGTGTGCTTACATGCAGAATCTAAGAACTCAGTATTTTCGCCGAGACAACATACACAGGTTTGGACGTCGGTTGAAATATATTTTGGGGAATAATACGTAGCCAAAACAACTCCGCCGCCCAATAGTTATGCACTCGACATGTAGTTTTCCATAAAATCGGCGGGATAGGCGTATCTTACTGACCGGATGTCTTGCATTATAATTTAACTAAAAAATCAACTCATATAGAAACTATAACCTCGTTCAAAGATGGTTCTAAATATTCTCCTACTTGGTGATTCTCTATTTAACTAATGTTGAAATCAGATAATGTAAGTTATAAGAAATCAGAATTATAGTTATATAACACTCTATTCTGTGTGATATTCAATCTGTAGAAACATGATTGATCTAACACTCTAACCTTAATATCTTAAAATCTAAATAACTACTTTACTAAGTAAAACCCGAAATTGAATCTCTATGAATGTGGTAAGTTATCTCCGTCCATAAATATAGATAGATAGTGGCCTAACTCATGTAGAACTGTGTTTATAAATTAATGATACTGACACATCGTATCATCTGTGCTTATGGACCATTCGCCGATTTTATCTATAGAACGAATATTATATTTTTGTTTTTCTTTTAAACAAAAACTAAATCTTGCTGAACCCATTTATTATCCGAACATTTATACTGATGTGTTTGGAATGTATTTGATTATAGTAGAAAGATTCTATTCAAATTGATTATAAATATACTATGCACTTTTAAATTGGATCGAATCAATATCGTAATCTTGTGTGATAAATGTTTTAAATTATTCTAGATTACATCTAGCATAATATAAAGCGTTCTGTACATTAGTCATTATTTTAGTTAAAATCTGTTGCTTTTAAAATAAAGAATATGTTTCATAATGGACAAATTACATTTTCCACCGTTCTATATCAGATAGTAACTGTTTATTATTCTACGATAACAACAGAACTTCATTATAAGAACAAAACTATTCATGTATGTTATTGAAATTTACTCTTAACAATTGTTAAGTCAGTGTCTGAACAAATTTATTCTCCTGTTACATCAAGTGTTATTTTATCAGTTCGATTTTATCACCGAGTTAGTTTTCCATAGTTTCCCATGTTTATAATTATTCTGAAATAGGTTCTACTGCTGTCTGCATATAATCTTATCGAAAAAATCAATTTTTGGGTCCTAACACGATCCCTCTAGGATGTCGTAATTCATATATATTTTTTATTTAGTAAGTTCTTCCATTTATAATTATGTCACCATGTTGTACAGATCTGCTGCGTGTTGTAGAATCTTATGCTTCATCGTGATACATATTATATTTACAAAATAATTCAATAATAGAATTTAGATTATTTTTTAATCTGATTCTTACTTCTTTGTGCTTATGATGTATTATGTTTGATCTGATTCTTACTTCTTTGTGTTTATGGTGTATTATGTTTGGTCTGTGGTATATCGGGGGTGTCATATTCCATTTCTTCTACGGAAAGAACACTCCTCGTGAGACCTGGTTGCACTATTAGTTAGAACGGCAAAATGATACCTTACTCCCACATGAAACTTTCTTCCGTCACAGATGGATATCTGTTCACGAATATTTAACCACCCAGATCGATGCCCCCGCACCCTCGTATAAAATCAGTAGATCTACAGACAGGACAACCAGAATATGGATCCAGTTAATACGAACATTACTTACAGATCAACTGAGTGTGTTTGCAGGTTGTATCTAAGAATTCGGTATGTTCACCGAGACATACAACACAGGTTTATTCAATAGCTGTAAAATAAATATATTTCTACGCTTCGCTAATATGTTTACCGAAATGAAAAGGTGTGCCGATGGACACTGCATCTGGAATGATATCGAATTGTACTTCTGGATACATAATATATTTACAAAAAATTCAATAATAGAATTTAGATTATTTTTTAATCTGCTACCTACTGTTTTACTTACTGTTTTACTTCTACTGCTTTATGATCACAGGAACATCGTCTGCTTGATGACTACCGAAACTTTCTTCCATTATTTATGGAAATCTGTTGGCTAGCGTATAATCTATAGGTTTGTATCGATGTATGGATTTGTTTTGATATGCGGGATCGGTGGATTTGTTTTGATGTATGAAATCAGTAGATCTACAGACGGGACAACCAGAATATGGATCCAGTTGATACGAACATTGCTTACAGATCAACTGAGTGTGTTTGCAGGTTGTATCTAAGAATTCAGTATGTTCGCCGAGACATATAACACAGGTTTATTCGGTGGTTGTAAAATATGTGTAATTTATTTTTACGCAGTACATCGACAAACAGACAGTATCTGGATCTATAGTAAAGTCTATTTAAGGATACATGAATATTTATAAAAAATTCAATAATAGAATTTAGATTATTTTTTAATCTGATTCTTGCTCCTTTGTACATGTGGTGTGTCGTGTTTGACTCGCGGTGTGTCACATTTCTGAAATTCTATGTTCTCGTTCTCTTCTTGAAATGGTGGCACTTGTGGCATGTCTACAAACTTTTTATTTACTATGGTTGTTATCGGTCCGTACTATGACCTCAAGTGATCAGACCATGTTCTATCCTTTCTTATAAAATCAGTAGACCTACAAATAGGACAACCGGAATATGGATCCAGTCGGTACGAACATTGCTTACAGATCAACTGAGTGTGATTGCAAATTGTATCTAAGAATTCAGTATGTTCACCGAGACATACAACACAGGTTTATTCGGTTGTTGTAATATAATTTATATTACAGACATTAGGAATATATATAAAATTGCCGAAAGAACGCATTGTAATGATATTAGAAAAAATTAATTTCTTCAGATAAGATCCATCGACGGTAAAATATAGAGTTCCATTTCATCTTAATCGAATTCAGCGTTCATCCCAGACAGGATTTAAAGATTATATTTAATTGCTGTGGTACATCGTTTGAAATCTACTTTCCTACAAATAGGACAACCGGAATATGGATCCAGTTGATACGAACATTGCTTACAGATCAGCTGAGTGTGATTGCAGGTTGTATCTAAGAATTCAGTATGTTCACCGAGACATACAACACAGGTTTGTTCATTTTATATAGTATAGATACCCACTGTTTGACATAACATAATTTACTAAAAAAAGAAAATCATTATTCCAAAAACTTCTTACACATACGTTTAGTTTTATTATCTATCTATGTATTTTAAAACACAATATGGCACGCAAGATAAGTATCGTTTTCCATGAACCGTTTATATAGTTATTCTTATATACCATCATGATGTAGTTTAATATGTTCTCTATGTTGGTCTAAGTATTATTTTTCTAGTTTTATAACTACTTCGTTAAGATATAATGCATCGAATTTATAAACACAGTACAAATTAGTTTTAGTGTCTTATCTAACCTTGTTATACTGTGTTAGTGTTTTGTCCATATATTCCTAACATTACTATCTTACATAATCATTTAACTTCTATTTACTCTTATCTTCGCCCACACAGTAACTACCTGCTATCATAAAACAAGCCAAGAATGTATCATTAGTCATAGCAAGAGAATACATTCCAGCAGAGTTGTACTGTTGTAAATACACAGCTATATCCACTTTCATCTGATCTCTGAAACTCCATAATGCTTCTTCTTCCATTGGTATAGTTACCTTCTATAAATTCAGAACACCATTTTCATACTTCGTCATTTATAATTCACAAAAAAACCAATCCATTAATTTCAATAAATGTTAAAATTATGATTTATACACGGGATACAACGCTAGAAATACCCGAAGGTAGAACTAGCGTGAAAGAAGTGAATTGGAGTGAACCAATTGCTTTATGAAAAAAGTAAATTTTACTGAATCAGTGCACGAAAAATATCTTTAAATGTTTTATTTACTTGTATAATGATCGTTGTTTATTTAGATTATATTTCATTTATATTGTATCCGTATATATCTTTTACGCCGGTTTGACTGTGATTTTATATTCAATCAATTTTTATAGTTACATTGTATCTCCATTTTTATTATATCGCTGTATGATCGTATTATATCTGTCGTTCAGTATCGTGTCATTCCATACTTTATATTCCATTTGATTCTTGATACACTTGTATATTATATATCTTTTATACATATTATTCCATTGGGGATATTATGAAATACATTAGTAAATTATATTATACTTCACGCATTGATCAAATTCTTATTACATAATAATTTCAAAAAAAGATACATTTCTCAATCTTCCCATTTAGAATAATCAATTCCTTTTTATATACAAGACGATATCAATCTACATTTCTATTTATTATTGAGAATCAAATCTTTTGTCCATTCTGAATAATCAATTCCTTTTTGTATACAAGACGATATCAATCTACATTTCTATTTATTATTGAGAATCAAATCTTTCGTCCATTCTGAATAATCAATTCCTTTTTGTATACAAGACGATATCAATATATATTTCTACCTGTTGTCAAGAATCAAACCTTTTGTCCATTCTGAATAATCTAACTTCTTTTGTATACAAGATACTACGAATACATATTTTTATTTATCTGTGAACTCGGCATACAGTTCCTTTGGATATATAAGACCACGTTAAATATAGTTCACAATGGTTAAATACTTTTAATTAGTAGTCATCTACATTATAATTTACAGAAAAAATAAACTTTACATATTCATTTTCTATTATACATTTACAAAATAGCTCTACTGATACTTTCCTGTCCTCTTCCTGCTTCAACTAGTTTTTCAAAATACTTTTCAACTTTACTGGTGGTATATCTTTCGTTATCATCATTATAGAAATACATCTTATCTTGATTCTTTTCATATAACTTTATCAGCTCTAATGGATTAGAAAGTCTACCTTCTTTGAATCCATATGTCAAGAAGCCTTCTTCCTACAACAACTCCATAGCTTACTTTGAAATCTTTTCTTGATCATCCTCGGTTCTTGCAAAAGCTAATAAATTTGTTGCAACCTATTCTAAATAATATGCCATATATGGTTTATCACCATGTTTCAAATCAGTTATAACTCTTTTATGATCAGCGGCTTTGAAATTAGTTCCCTTAAGTTTTTAATTATCTGAAACAAATTATGGTTTTACTATAATGGTTTGCATGACTTCACCTACACCCAGTTTCTTGTTTTAGTGACGTCTATTATAATCATCTACTACATTACCTACGGCAAAATCTTTGGTGTTCAGTTTCTTACTAACTGCAAATCTTTCTAGGGGATATGTGTCCATATTATTTTAAACATCATGTAATGTGTCTATAATAATATCTCTTATATCCTGATGATCTTCCTAGTTGAGTAGTTTTTCAACAAACTATAAAATAATTTACTTAATCATCATTGGAGCATCACGTCTAGTCAATTTAACTCCCGCTACTTTGAAGTGCTCACTTTTCATATATTTATAAATATCATTTGAATCAGGATCAAAATTAGCTACCTTCATGTGTTCATGAATAGTACACCCCTTTTTGACTATGACATCTCCTTGTTTGATACCCTTCTGAATATCATCGTGAGTGGCGAGTTCGCAGCATTCTGGATCTACTGACTATCCCATATAACATTTTTTAGATAAATGCCAAGCTCTATAGAAAGCGCCTTCGAAAGCGAATTTCAATGGGAATCTATTCATTGATTTATTAATGATCTCACAGAACAGTTCATTAAAATATCCAAACAAACGTGTCTTGACATAGCGTTCGTCTTGTTTGTATCTATCAAGCACTTTGGTAGTATCTAACATAGGCATTAAAATATAGTTAGAATCTGTGTCCTGATACTTCGGACTGATGATTGGAATTATAATTTAATTGTCATTGATAAATGTAATCATAAGATCTTCTGGTTGTTGTAAAACAGATTTACAAAAATCGTTATATCTTGTAATAGTTTCCATATCAAATCCTTTTGGAAGTGTGTGCTATCTGTGGGTGAATCCATCTCTACAATACTATATCATACTACGGGAGCCATACGTAATAGCCGCTGAACCTATATTCTCATACATACAGAAACATATAGTATCAGTTGTTCCATATGTAGAGTTCATCAGAGTTTTGATAGCATTTTAATATGAATTATAATAGTCTCCCAACACCTTATCACCTGACGTGTACGTTGTTTCCATAGTCTTTTTAATACCGTTTCTCTTGAATCTAAATCCAGTCAACATAGCGGCTCTTGGAGAGTATGGAAGACCATTAATATCTTTTCCTTGAAGATAGAAAACATAGTTGTACTGGCATTCCTAAAATTTGCGAGTGAACAGCATCTGTTCGTAAACTTATTTTCCATCTGGGATGAGATTCTATTTAGCATATTCTTCATCATATGTTAAAACGATTCTCCACCTATATGCCTTCTTGTTTATGAGATAATCTGGAGTGCCTGCCGTAACGGTTAATTCATTGTAACATACACTATCTAAAGTATCGACATAATTATCATTTAATTCTTATATCTCTTAAAACGGCATTGTGGTTTTGTCAGATAGATAATAAGGAGCATAAACATCTTTCAACTTATATGTCTATATTGTTTTAATATGAAATTTATCTTTATTCTACATAATATATTACATATCTTTAACAAACACCATGGATGAGTTATCTATATTATTACCTTCACATTGAGCCGGGTACATAGATGCACCATCAACAGCAGATATATATTTATCGAACCCCAGTTTAAATGCATACACTTCACCTCCATCCAATTTTTACTTTAACTATCCTTCTGTACCTACAGCATAGCTGTCTGGCAGCACATATGGTTCGTAATACGGCATGGGTTTATTTATGAAAGCCACGTTTGATTTATGATAAGCACCAACGACAGCAGGTTCAACTTTCTATCCGACTGCACGTTGGATTGCTACTTAAAGAGGAATTCTGCATTCTGATGTGAATGGAATTATGCCACCGACTATCTTAAGTTGACTCTGTAATTTACATTACTGAATAGAATCTCTTTAACAATACCAATAACCTTTGAAAAGTTTATCTTTCTGGAACAATTATTATTGCCACCAATCCGACAATTCCTAATAAGACACATCACCTTTCAATCCCAAATTATAATATTCTAAAAGTGTTTGTAACTTTCCATCTTCATGTTTTTGAGCCCCTGTATCTTATTAGAGATTCAAAAGACATACATCTACTGATGGATATAGTGGATCTGCGTTTTAACATATATGTTGATATGTCCTTGATGCCGATATTTTAAAACTAGATCTGCTGGGGTTTATATATTTCACGTAGTCTGTGTTAAGGTTAGTTATACGTTACATTCTGTTTAAATATTAAGGCAAAAGACCATGTAAAGCCATTCTAGTCATGATCACACGTTCATCGAACGGCCATCCATTGAAGTGCATCATACAATGATATTTACGTGAAGTGAGAATATTGATAATATGTTAAAGTAATTCCTTTTCAGAGTAAGCTATAATTACCTCGTCTGCGTATTAGTTTTCAGTTTAAATATTATCTTGATGATCATAGTTTATCATACTCTTAACATCTTATGGAGAAAACTTATTATCTTATTGACATCTAACTAAGGCTATTTTCTTTCCTATCTTACCATTGAAAGTCTATTCAACAAAAGATACACACATGATTTCATTAAAATCATATTTGCTGTTAGTTTCATCGTTCACGAATATACATTAAGCAACATCATTTGCATAGCTTTTCACTTAGTGTCTTTAATATTTATCATACAATATTTATGTAGGAGGATTTGACTATTGGTTTTCAATATATACAGCAGTCTCTATATCGAACATTATACCAGTATAGAAATCAAGAGTTTCTGGCACTTTAGAAATAGGAGCTTAGGTTATGTTCTTTATATCTACATAATATACTTTATCAGCAGCAAACTTATATTCAGGATATTATATTTGATTACCGTTATCATCAATGTTTCTCTCAGGCCCATATACGATGCATTATGTATCTAATGGTATTCTAATAGTGTCCATGAAATTTATATTATATCTACGTTGAGTAGCTTGATAGTCTTGATCAACATCTCTGAAAGGATATTTCAAATGTCTGAATAAAATCTTATCAAACCCATCCAACTCATTCTTTTTAGCTATCTGTGAATATAATTTTGAATATTATAATATAAAATCAGATCCATACCATGTTGTAGTTTATTTTTCATCATTGGGTCTGAAGTAATTATCTTTATTATATACAATAGCTTTTCCTTTTTTGAAATCATTTCCGTGAGATAGAAATGTAATATTTTTTAAATTAGATTTATCAGAAATCAACTTATAATGCTACACGAGTCCCATGGGCGCACAGACACCATCTCTTTGTTTAGGTAAGTCTACTATCTGCACGTTTTTAGTATTATCTAAGATAAATGATTTAAAGTCTTCTTATGATATACCTGGAAGTTAGGCTATGATAGTAGAATATTCTATATTTTAAACCACTATGCAAACAGATTCACCTTACGGCTTGTCTGGGGTCCCTATAGTCTATCCCCTAAGAACTATGTCGTTACCGTAATCCACCATACCAAGCATAGAGAAGTCCATGTTTTATAAATATGGAAAAAAATCAATCAACGAGCTTTCAAGAATGGTAATGTCCTGTCTATCTTCCGGAACAACAATTACAATCGGCACAATCAGATAAACCAATTCCAACTAATAGTACAAATGCCAGTAAAACGAAGAAGAAAACCCAAAGTATCACGAACGCAAACAGTCCAGAACTATTATATGACGACCAATACTGCCAATAATAATTATCGTATTCAGCAGCACAGTTAGTAGCAGCTGGAATAGTTGTGTAGGTGCAACATTATTCTATAGTAAGTCCAGCGCAATTATCTATTAGAGATGTTTTGACTAATGATAATAGTAGCATTTCTGTTATAGAAAAAATTCATATCAATGGTTTGAGTTTTAAGTTCTTTTGATATGTGGTTCGTTTCGGTTATTTCATTTATAGTTCTAATAGAATTATGAATATTATTCCAAAACATGCTATCACTAGAGCTATTATCGGTAATGCCGTGTTTTGTTGAGGTTGTGTCATTGATTGTACTATTGTTTTGATACTTTGTGGAACATTGTCTATAGCATATGATAGTTGTTTTATGTTATTTTATATGGATAGAATTTATTGTTATGTTGTTGTATTTTGGTTCGGTTGTGTTTCAACTTGCGAGATCTGAGTCTGAAGTGTCTGGTTCAACTGAGAAATATTTTGATTCAATCGGTTTTCAACTTGTGAGATCTGAGTCTGAAGTGTCTGGTTCAACTGAGAAATATTTTGATTCAATCGGTTTTCAACTTGTGAGATCTGAGTCTGAAGTGTCTGGTTCAACTGAGAAATATTTTGATTCAATCGGTTTTCAACTTGCGAGATCTGAGTCTGAAGTGTCTGGTTCAACTGAGAAATATTTTGATTCAATCGGTTTTCAACTTGCGAGATCTGAGTCTGAAGTGTCTGGTTCGATCGGGTTTCAACTTGTGAGATCTGAGTCTGAAGTGTCTGGTTCAATTGTGTTTCAACTTGTGAGATCTGAGTCTGAAGTGTCTGGTTCAACTGAGAAATATTTTGATTCAATCGGGTTTCAACTTGTGAGATCTGAGTCTGAAGTGTCTGGTTCAACTGAGAAATATTTTGGTTCGATCGGTTTTCAACTTGTGAGATCTGAGTCTGTATAGTTACATTTTGATGAAAAGTCTTATAAACTATTTAATAATATTTAGCTAAACTACAAGATTTATCTTTATAATAATTATAATTCAATTCTATATTTGCATCGCAATATTCGTTATTAACTAACTTGCCATCACACTTATTAATTATTCTCGATAGCATCACATTGTCTTCATAATTTAAATCACTCATGCAACTATCATTTACTTCTAATTAAGATGATATCCATCCAGTTTACATTAACTTATTAAATTTAACTTATAGATCATTTCTTAAATAATATGATTGATCTAATCTCTTTTGATCAGTATATGTAGGATTTACTGAAGTTGAATCTGTTCTTCCACTTGTAGTGCTCGGTAATTGAATCATAATATAACTATACACACTTAGCCAATTATATAAAAAGTTAAATTCATATGTTATGTCATAATTAATTTACGATTTGATAATATTATAATCATATATATATTTATCTATTATACATTATATTTAAAACACGTTAAAAGAATAATAAAACATCTTATCAATACAATAATATTAATTATTATACATCGTGTTTGAAAATGAACAATTCACTAATGACTTCATATCATTAGTCATATCGCATACATCATAATCGCTCGTATAGTTAACCAATGTTACCGGTGAGACCACACCCGGGTAACTCGATGACCCACCACATCCATTACCTTAGTACAAATATAGTGAAAATATAGTTGGATACGTCTAGCAAGTGAATGCTGGTTATGTGTTAGGATACGTGTAGTATCCGAAACAAACGGTAAACATCATCATATAAATTCGAAAAAAGTAAATTTTTCATTATTTAAATGAATAGATATATTACAAAACTACCTAATGGTAATTATAGGATAAAAATAGATGACAAATATTTAAAAATATGGTAAGGTCATATATAAACAGAAGAATATAAAGATATACCTGAACAAAAATGGGCCATATATGATGGGTTATATATCTACAATTCAAGATGGAGTAAATATGTTAGAGAATACGACAATAGACTTGGCGAATCAAATCAGCGTGATGGACAGTTTGCCATAGATTTGACTGCTGGTAAATACGGAGTTCTTATATGTTTGAACAATAATAAATATCCCTGGTTCAATACAGGTGGGAAAGGGAACTGGAATCTATATAATGAGAAGCCAAATTACAATCTGATTTTCGAAAAAATATGATCAATATTCGCTTTCTTCTTCATTGAATGCCTCTACAACCAATTCCATCAACTGTGGAATGATCTATCCGATTTACAGACTTTTATAAAACTCTATAATCGGTTTATACTTCCTGAACCATTTCAATATCATAAACAATACAACTTATCTTATAATAGGTTGATTGACTCTTCCTTCGCTTCTCTGTCTAAACTTTTCTGAAAACACCACGTAGATGTCAGTCATCAGAATTATATCATCGTTTGTAAAAGTAATGTAATCAGCGGCATACAACTTTCTGTAAATAGTTTCTAGATATATTGCGTCTTCTGGTTTGTATGAACAATAGTCCCATTAGTTAGCTGCGTCTCTGTATAAATTCATAACGTCTTATAATTATTTCATACTATATTTGGGTATACTTATAATTTAACTTTTATAATTTAGTATTTCAACAACGTCCTATCCTAAATCACCTCTGCTCTTTACGAATGTTTCGAATTTAATTGGAAATTATATCTTCACCTATTCTGTCTCAGTTTCTTCATGGATTTATATTTATTTTAATACTGTGTTAACATAATTAGAAACAAATACAGGTATTTTTATAGTCCCGTCTATCTCATGTATAACTTTGCTGAATTTGATTTTAGGATCTTCCAATTTTGTATTTACGGATCGATCCTCATATAGATTCACAGTTCCACACACAAGGCACACTCCGTTGTTTGTTTTTTCTAAAACATGTTCGCAGTTGCTACATTGTTTTATGACCTTGGTTCCGGGTCGTCTGAATCGCTATGCTTACCCATTCCTATTGTAGTTGTAACATTTTATCAATTTTAGTTTTTCTTTAAGCTCTATATATTATTTATCTTTGTATATCTGTGTTGTATCGTTTTAAATTATATCTATGATCTTTTTCTAAATGTCATCAAACTCTATTCTTTTATATTATTATGGATTGTAGATCAATTTTGTTTTGTCTAATAATGTTAATAAATCTAGAAAATCTTGTTCACTAGTCATTATATAAATATAGAAAAAAATAAATCCTCATTCATATACTATGACCTATCTTAGTTATTAACATATTTGGACCAGTTCTGATTATCTATTCATCTATATTTACTTTAGTTTATATAGTTAGTTATATCTATATGCTTATTTATTTTTATACAGTCTTTCAAATTCTGATTTACTTAAATTCCAAAACGGAGAAACAGTGTTTCCATTATTATATAAAAACATTGCAACAATCCATCCATCATCATCTTACAGGGTTGGATCGTGTTCCCATTGTCGTGGAATCTCTCTTTTGGCGTTGGATAAGAGCATTGCTACTGTACATCCAATACCGTCTTACATGGCTGGATCATGTTCCCACTGTGTTGGAACACTCCTTCCACTGTTGGCAAAATGCATTGCTACCGTTTATTTACGTTTATTTTATATCGTTGGATCATGTTCCCACTGTGTTGGAACACTCCTTCCACTGTTGGCAAAATGCATTGCTACCGTTTATTTACGTTTATTTTATATCGTTGGATCATGTTCCCACTTTTTCGGAACATTTCCGCTCCAATAAACAGAGTGCATGGCTAATGTCCACCCTTCGATATCTTATAGAGCTGGATCATATTCCCACTAAGTTGGAATCTCTTTCTTAGAGTACACGAACCGCGTCGCAACTGTCCATCCGTCTTTGTCTTATATAGTTGGATCATGTTCCCACTGAGTTGGAATTTTCTATCCTTTTTCAGCCAAATACATAGCCACAGTTTATCCATCGTTATCTTACAATACTGGATCGTGTTCATAGTACCAGGGTATTTCTCCGTGCCTGGCGCAACACATTGCCCTTGATCTTCCGAATTCATCTCTCACGTGGCCCATTATAAATAAAGAAAAAATCAATCTTTCATCTGTATTTTATATTTCAATTGTTTACAGGATCCGACGAGGATAGATTGTCTGTTCAACTATGCTTATCTTAATTTATATAGTTAGTTATATCTATATATTTATTTACCTTTATACAGTCTTTCAAATTCTGATTTACTTAGATTCCAAAACGGAGACACTGTAGTTCCATTAATAGATAAAAACATCGCAACGGTCATTCCATCTTCATCTTACAGAGTTGGATCATGTTCCCACTGGGTTGGAATCTCTTTTCCATTATAAACTAAAAACATTGCAACTGTTTTTCCTTACCCGTCCTGCAATGCTGGATCGTGTTCCCACTAGGTTGGAACATCCCACATACAATCGGATATATACATTGCAACAGTTCTTCCGGTATTATCACGTATCTTCGGATCATGTTCCCACTAAGTTGGAATCTTCTCTACAGTACGAGCCAACCATATCGCAACCGTCCAACCGTCTTTGTCCTACAGAGCTGGATCGTGTTCCCACTGGGTTGGAATATTCTTTCTGTTACTGACCAAATGCATTGCGACGGTCCAACCATTAAAGTCTTACATCGTCGGATCATGTTCCCACTGTGTCGGAATCTCCATGTTATCATATGCCAACCGCATAGCTTTTGTTCTTCCTAGTTCATTCATTGTAAATAAAGAAAAAATCAATCTTTCATCTGTATTTTATATTTTAATTGTTTACAGGATCCAACAAGGATAGATTGTCTGTTCAACTACGTTTATCTCAGTTTATAAAGTTAGTTATATCTATATATTTATTTACTTTTATACAGTCTTTCAAATTCTTATTTACTTAAATTCCAAAACGGAGGAATCGCGGTTCCATTATTAGATAAAAACATTGCAACAGTCCATTTATCGTTGTGTTGTAATGATGGATTATGTTTCCACTGTGTCGGAATATTCTTTCTGTTACTGACCAAATGCATTGCGACGGTCCATCCATTATTATCTTACAGGGTTGGGTCATGTTCCCATTGTCGTGGAATCTCTCTTTTGGCGTTGAATAAAAACATTGCTACCGTCCATCCACCTTCATCTTACATAGCTGGATCATGTTCCCACTGGGTAGGAACATCCTTTCCACTACATGCTAAATACATTGCAACCGTCCATTCACTTTTGTCTTACATAGCTGGATCGTGTTACCACTGGGTTGGAATCTCTTTTCCATCATGAGCCAAATACGCAGCGACTGTTTTTCCTTTTCTGTCCTACAATATTGGATCATGTTCCCACTGGGTTGGAATCTCTTTTCCATTGTTGGATAAACACATTGCAACTGTCATTCCTCTATTGTTTTACAAACCTGGATCATGTTCCCACTGTGTTGGAATATCAATTCCATCACACACTAAATACATCGCGACTGTCCATCTATATTCATCTTATAGGGTCGGATCGTGTTCCCACTACGTAGGAATCTTTCTTCCACACCGCACTAAACGCATTGCAACTGTCCATCCATCATTATCCTACATGGATGGATCATGTTCCCACCGGGTCGGAACCTCCCCATTGTTGGACAAAAACATTGCAACTGTCCATCCACACCTGTCTTATATAGCTGGATCATGTTCCCACTGTGCTGGAATCTCCTTTCCATTTTTGGATAAATACATTGCGACCGTCCATCCACGCCTGTCTTATATAGCTGGATCATGTTCCCACTGTGCTGGAATCTCTCTGTTAACGTTGGATAATATCATTGCAATAGTTTATCCATCATTATCTTACAGGGTTGGATCATGTTCATACTATTGTTAAATATCTTTCCCACAGTTAGCCAAACTCATTGCTTCAGTTCTTCCCAATCCATTCCTTTTATAACTCATTGTAAATAAAGAAAAAATCAATCTTCCATCTGTATTTTATATTCTAATTTTTTACAAAATCCAACAAGGATAGATTGTCTGTTCAACTATGCTTATCTCAATTTATATAGTTAGTTATATCTTTATATTTATTTACTTTTATATAGTCTTTCAAATTCTTATTTACTTAAATTCCAAAACGGAGGGACTATATTAGATGAAAACATTGCAACTGTTTTTCCTTACCCGTCATGCAATGCTGGATCATGTTACCATTGTCGTGGAATCTCTCTGTTAACGTTGGTTAATATCATTGCAATAGTTTATCCATCATTATCTTACAGGGTTGGATCGTGTTCCCACCGGGTTGGAATCTCTTTCACTCCCCAGGCTAAATACATTGCAACAGTCCTTCCACCAGTATCACACAATGCTGGATCATGTTCCCACTGGGTTGAAATTTCCTCTTCATGGTTGGCTAAACACATAGCGACAGTCATTCCACGGTTATCTTACATTATTGGATCATGTTCCCACCGTGCTGGAATCTCTTTTTCACTGTTGGATAAATACATCGCTACTGTCCATCCCCCGTTATCTTATAGAGATGGATCATGTTCCCACTGGGTTGAAATTTCCTCGTCATGGTTGGCTAAATACATGGCAACAGTCCATCCCAGCCTGTTTTATATAGTTGGATCATGTTCCCACTGAGTTGGAACCTCTCTCTCGCGGCGCACAATCAACACCGCGACTGTCCATCCACACGTATCTTACACAGCTGGATCGTGTTCCCACTGGGTTGGAATCTCCTTTCCATGGTTAGTTAAAAACATTGCAACTGTCATTCCTCTATTGTTTTGTAACCCTGGATCATGTTCCCACTGGGTTGGAATCTCCTTTTCATTGTTGGATAAATACATTGCTACCGTCCATCCTTCATTATCTTACAGTGCTGGATCATGTTCATACTGTGTCGGAATCTCCATGTTATCATATGCCAACCGCATAGCTTTCGACTTTCCTAATTCATTCCTTATCTGACGCATTATAAATAAAGAAAAAATCAATCTTTCATCTGTATTTTATATTCTAATTTTTTACAAAATCCAACAAGGATAGATTGTCTGTTCAACTATGCTTATCTCAATTTATATAGTTAATTATATCTATATATTTATTTACTTTTATACAGTCTTTCAAATTCTGTTTTACTTAAATTCCAAAACGGAGGGACTATATTAGATGAAAACATTGCGACTGTCAGTCCATCATTATCCTACAGAGTTGGATCATGTTACCATATGACTGGAATTTCCTTTCCATCGTTGGATAAATACATTGCTACCGTCCATCCTTCGTTATCTTACATTACTGGATCGTGTTCCCACTGGGTTGGAATCTCCTTTCCATCGCTGGATAAATACATTGCTACCGTCCATCCTTCGTTATCTTACATTACTGGATCGTGTTCCCACTGGGTTGGAATCTCCTTTCCATCGCTGGATAAATACATTGCTACCGTCCATCCTTCGTTATCTTACATGGATGGATCATGTTCCCACTGAGTTGGAATCTTCCTTCCGTTACAGGCCAAACACATTGCTACTGTCCATCCTTCGTTATCTTACATGGCTGGATCGTGTTCCCACTGTGCTGGAATCTCCTTTCCATTGTCGGATAAATACATTGCTACTGTCCATCCTTCGTTATCTTACATAGCTGGATCATGTTCCCACTGTGCTGGAATCTCCTTTCCGTGTTTTGCTAAATGCATTGCAACTGTCCATCCACACGTATCTTACACAGCTGGATCATGTTCCCACTGTGCTGGAATCTCCTTTTCATTGTTGGATAAATACATTGCAACAGTCCATCCACATTTGTTTTATATAGCTGGATCGTGTTCCCACTGTGCTGAAATTTCCTTTTCATTGTTGGATAAATACATTGCTACTGTACATCCTTCGTTATCTTACAGTACTGGATCGTGTTCCCACCGAGTTGGAATCGTCTTTTCGCCACTGACCAAAAACATAGCAACTGTCCATCCCTCGCTATCTTATAGAGATGGATCATGTTCCCACTGTGCTGGAATCTCTTTTTCATTGAAGATTAAATACATAGCAACAGTCCATCCATCATTATCTTGTGTGCCCGGATAATGTTCACACCATCGTGGAATCTCTTTTCCCTCAACGACTAAACACATTGCTTTCGTTTTTCCTAATTCATTCCTTATCTGACGCATTGTAAATAACGAAAAAATCAATCTTCCATCTGTATTTTATATTCTAATTGTTTACAGGATCCGACAAGGATAGATTGTCTGTTCAACTATGATTATCTCAGTTTACATAGTTAGTTATATTTCTATATTTATTTACTTTTATACAATCGTTCAAATTCTGATTTACTTAAATTCCAAAACGGAGGTACTGGGTTTCCAGATATTTCAATATATGTTGCTACAGTGATGTCACCGTCTTCGCACATGGTTGGATCATGATACCACCGAATTGGTACTTACTTCCTGGCGAAACTTAACGTCATCGCAACCGTCATTCCATATTTATCTTACATAGCTGGATCATGCCACCACCTGTCGGGAACCGTGTATCCATAATATGCTAAATGCATAGCGACTGTCATTTTATATTTATCCTGCAGAGTTGGATCATGTTCCCACTGAGTTGGAATTTTATATCCTTGTTCAGCTAAACGCATAGCCACAGTCATTCCTTCATAATCATATATACGTGGGTCGTGTTCCCATTAAGTTGGAATTTATTATTCCCATCGAGGTATCAGCATTGCGACTGTATATTTATAATTATTTTGCAGAGACGGACAATGTTCCCACTGGGCCGGAATCTTCTTTCCGTGTTCTGCTAAATGCATTGCAACGGTCCATCCACATGTATCTTATACAGCTGGATCATGTTCATACTTTGTCGGAATATCTTCTCCACTGAGTACAAGACGCATCGCAACTGTTAATCCTTTATGTAGAGCTGGAAGTTTTTTTCTTGGATCAGACATTATAAATATGAAAAAAAATCAATGTCAATATTTTACCTTTTATCTCAATTATAGACAAGATTCGATTGCGGATGATTGTTTGTTCAACTATGCTTATCTCAGTTTATATAGTTAGTTATATTTCTATATTTATTTACTTTTATACAATCGTTCAAATTCTGATTTACTTAAATTCCAAAATCGTGGAACATGATTTCCAAATTTATTTAACAACATTGCAACTGTTGTTCCAATATTACTTTATATAGCTGGATCATGTTCCCACTGTGTCGGAATATCAATTCCATCGCACGCTAAATACATTGCGACTGTCCATCCCTCGCTATCTTATAGAGATGGATCGTGTTACCACTGAGTTGGAATTTCTATTCCACTACGCGCCAAATACATTGCCACAGTTCTTTTATACATGCTAGACATTGCTAGACCGTGTTCCCACTGGGTTGGAATCTCCTTTCCATTGTCGGATAAAAACATTGCAACAGTCCATCCCAGCCTGTTTTATATAGTTGGATCATGTTCCCACTGAGTTGGAATCTCTCTTTCACTGTTGGATAAATACATAGCAACTGTCCATCCCTCGCCATCTTATAGAGATGGATCGTGTTACCACTGTGCTGGAATCTCCTTTCCATTGTCGGATAAAAACATTGCAACCGTCCATCCACGTTTGTCTTACACAGCTGGATCGTGTTCCCACTGTGGTGGGATTTCCTTTCCATCACGTGCCAAATGCATTGCAACTGTCATATAATATATATCCTGTATCGCTGGATCGTGTTCCATCCCAGTCAGAATATTTCTTTATTCGAGTGCACAATTTTATGCGTTTGTTCTTCCATATATATTTCTTTTGCTGGACGTTATGTATAAAGAAAAAAAATCAATCAATACATAATATTTTCTATCTCAGTCCCTGGCATGATTAAATGACAATTGATCGTCGTTTCAACTACGCTTATTTTAGTTTACATATTTGATTATATCTTTGTATTTATTTACTTTTATACAATCGTTCAAATTCTTGTTTACTTAAATTCCAAAATTGAGGAACTTACATTCCGCTATATTACAATTCCATTGCAACAGTTCCTCTATTTATATTCTATATCGTTGGATCGTGATACCACCTGATCGGAATCTCCATTCTATTACGTGCCAGATACATAGCGACTGTTAGTCCAGCTCCATTCCGGACAGTCGGACAATGGTACCATATTTCTGGAATATATTATTTCTTCTATGTCAACATCATTGCGACTGTCATCCCTGATTTAATTTACATAGTTGGATCGTGGTACCATTGAGTTGGAATCTACTTTCCATCAATAATTAAATACATAGCAACCGTATATCCATTTTTGTCTTATATAGTTGGATCATGTTCCCACTACGTCGGAATCGTCTTTCCGTTGGTGGCTAAAAACATAGCGACAGTCATTCCGTATACATCTTACAACTCTGGATCGTGTTCCCACTGAGTTGGAATAATCTTTCTCTTTTCTGCGAACATCATTGCAACAGTAGTTCCGTCTTCGTTACAGACGGTTGGACCATGTTCCCACTACGTCGGAATATTTAGACCACTACTAGCCATCGTCATTGCGACAGTATTTCCCCGCCCATCGGATAATGTTGGGCTATGTTCCCACTGGGTTGGAATCTTCTCAGTATGATGTGCTAAATACATTGCGACAGTAGTTCCGCGCATATCATACAATGTCGGATTGTGTTCCCACCGTGTCGGAGCCATCTCTCCCTTATCGGCTAATATAATTGCAACCGTAGTTCCCATATAATCACGCAGTCTTGGGTCGTGTTCCCACTATGTAGGAATCTCCATACCGCTACCTGCCATCATCATTGCGACAGTCTATCCACACCTGCCTAGCAATGTAGGATCATGTTCCCACGCAGTCAGAATCTATTTTCTATTACATGCTAACCACATTGCAACAGTTTAATCAAATCTATTTTATATAGTTGGATCGTGTTCCCACTGAGTTGGAATCTCTTTTCCACGAATAAATAAATACATTGCTACTGTTTATCCAAAAACATCTTATATCGCAGGATTATGTTCCCAGTGTGCCGGAATCTTCTCTCCGCGGTAAGCCAAAGAAATTGCAACAGTCATTCCTGATTCATCAAACAGTGTCGGATTCTCCCGTCCAGTGCGGACTGAACAAAGATCTACCGACATTTCAGTCAAATATCTGTGACACATTTTGTTTTCAAAAAAGTAAATCACATACCATCTGTCATATCCATTTCTTCATTATCTTGGTTATACCCGTCTTGCAACTCGTATCTAGCTTCTCCATTTTCGTCAATTTATTGATCAGATGTAGATTTCAATTTAGGTAATGATTTCAACAATAACGTGATCTTAGACTTAACTCTCCATACAACTTTATTTTTATCAGGCTGAGCTTTCTACACAGAACCATAAACTATTTGAGGAGTGATTCTAATAACATGTCTGTTGTTGGGCATCATTGCTCCGAAGTACATCATCAGAGATTTATGATCTATTAAATGACCTTCAGACTTCTTTTCTTTATCAACTATAACTTCCTTTTCGACACTAACATCATCAATCATAACTTATTTCTTTTCCAATACCTTTATAATCTCAGTTCTTTAATGCCCCAGTTCAAATAAATTGTTAGGATGTTAAGTGTAGCCTTCTGGGATGATTTTATTAGCAATCAACAATGTATCATTATATGTATATCTTGTTACGAATTTATCTTTATCACCGGTTATATTAGCTGACGCTTTGTTTAAAACAATATCTTCTGGTTCTCTTTTATCTCCAGTTACTCTATTGAATGACATGTCAGATGAAGGGAAGCGTGAATCAGGATTCTTAACCATGTCTAACTACTTTTGTGAATATTTCCACAAAGATAAATAATCTTCATCATCGGCTACATAATTATATTGAACATTTTTGCCGTCACCGAACATTGTTCCAGAATTCAATCTTATAATATCCTTGATTGCTAGATATAAGTTATTATTGAAACTATTTGCCATAGCTATGTATTCTGAAGTAAAATATAATTTAGATCCTGGATTATTATCAGGAACTACCGTGAATTATGCGCCTATGTCTACAGCGAACATACCTGCGTATTTAGTATTTAACATTCCGCCTGGGTTACAATTTGCCGTAATGTTCTTTATTCTTTGATCTGCTTGCTTTGGTGAATTCTGTTCTATGACGAACTCAAGATCTAAACCATACCAAGTGTTATTAGTATAACCTTTAGGTTATTTAACTTAATGTTATAATACATATTAAGTAGGATTGATATAAGTTTAAGTATAATTAGCCTCATTAGTACCCTTGCAATAGTAAGGTGAGAACGTAGATTTGATCTGATTGTCTATCGTTATTTCGCCTTTCCATATCCCCTGTACAGACTTATATTTCTTAATAACTGTATTAATTTTCTTCAATACTATCTTTCTAGAAGGATCGTCTTGCTGTAGTTTGGAATCATGTTCCAATGCGTCTACAAGTACTTTATTGAAATATGATAGAGATTTAATGTCTCTCAAAGCCATTTATTTAGAACCATTTATTTGTGATCTAGTAATGTCGAGTGACATGTTATATTTTTAATGAAAAAATCAATCTTTATCTGAGTCTAAAAACGGAAATATTGCTTGCATTTTCGTTTCCAAAGTCCAATTTTATGTTATTTATACGTTTTACAATAGAGTTTTATCTTTTATATAGTCAAACACTAGATAGTTTCCATTACCAAAATCTATATATTAATCTGTAACTCTGCGCACGATGCATTTGTCTATAAGATCTACGCAATTGTTAACCAACTGTTTGTCAGATAGTTTACAAAACGATGACACCGTATACACTATATCACCACAATTGTATGTGTAAAAATATGATCTAGGATATGGTACTTCCATTGCTTTGCTAGTACATTCAGTTATTTTCAATATCTATGATAATTTCATTTATTTCTCAAAAAAATCAATCACTCATCCGAATCCAAAAATGGAATTATTGCTTGAATCTTGGTGTCGAGAGTCCAATTTTTGACGGCACGTATTTTCTGAATACATGATTTATCCCTGATATAATTTATAATTAAATAGTTTTCGTTTCCGAGGTTTATTTTATTTCCATCTACTTGAAATACAATACATCTGTTTAAAAGATCTGTGCAATTGTTTTTTAATTGTTTGTCAGATAGTTTATACGGTGTTGATACTGTGTAATTAAGATCACTGTTCTTGTATGTGTAGAAATGTGATCTAGGATAGTGTAATTCCAGAGCAATTTCATTTCCGCTCATGTTCAATATCTACGATAATTTCATTTATTTTTAAAATAAATCAATCATTCAGATCGTATTTTCATGAGTATCTTACCTAGATTGTTCTATCCTTTGTTTCCACATTTCTTACATCTACACGAACCCCATATATTATCATGCCACGTGTTGCCTTCTATAAGTATCTTATCGCCCGTCGCTGAAAGAAATTTTCTGAACTCTGGTATTTGAAATTTTATTCTTAACACTTCCAACATGACGTTTAGCTTGTCCCTCTCCCAGTTGTCTCTCAATTTAACACTGTGACCAAGAGTCTTACTATCCTATGCTGTAAGATATTGAAACTCGTGCTATCTTTCAGGACATTTCTATGATTGAAAAGCTGATTCACTTGATTCAAACGTCAATCCTTTATAGTTTAAATGACATTTATAGAAATTAGTAAAACATGTTCCATTAAAGTTATCCATCATTTATAAAAAAAACAAATAAATCAATTTATGAATCTCTTACCTCCCAGCAGATTCCAGAATTATCCATTCTGTTCGATCGGTTCTATCTATACTAGAGATGCTATCTTACGTCTTTCCAACTATTATTACTCTTATATTTTCATCTACTCATCAAGCATATCTAATTCAATTGACTCAGATACAACATATTTAGTATATTTATTAGCAATAACATACTTTTAATACACATCAAGGATATATACATCGGGTATATTATCATATTAAATACCAAATAACTCCTATTCTAACATTTGATACTATTCCTTTAGTCTATCTACATAATCCATATCTTCCTATTCTTGTCTATTGTGCAGACGTATTATTTCGTTATCAAAACACGATTTTATAGCAGACAGAAATATATATCTTTATATGTGATCAAAATTTTCCTAAAATGTGTTACATATATTTTATACATTATCTTTATATGAGCCAGGCTCGATGGAAATATTATATAACATTCTAACATACTCTATATATATGTTATTTTCTAAAAACACTTTATATATGTGTACTTTTTGTAATAATTTGTCATTTTGTGATAACTGTACTGCATTTTACTACACAGTGGTTTCTTATGTTAGAGCAATATGTTATAAAATAGATTATAAATATATAGACATGAAAGTTGAAGTATAGTTATACTAGTAAAATTGATTACCATACATCTTTCCACCAATAGATCGTAGTGATGCAATCACGAATTAAATATATTTATCAGTATCCATGAACAATATCATATCAGCTAATATATTCTAACATAGTGTGAAAGATTATAAATGGAGTTTAACTTAGTTATGAGTGTCGTGATATTCTTTATCTATTATCTTGTATGATACTGTTTACTATAATTAATATTGTTAAAGGTAATGTGACACTTCGTGTATCATATCTATTATTTTAGCTAATTGTATTTCTTATTTTCCTACGATGAATCTGTCAAAGTACATTCTTTCATCGTGTCTAAAGAAACTATTATTCTCATCATTATATGATATAGGAGGGAAATTCCCTAATATTTCTCCATTATTTATATATAGTTAATCAAGGGCGTACATATATACGTATAGACTTGTGTATTAGAAATCGTATTTATCTATGACGAACTACTTGAAATCATCCAACTTGGCGAACGCATTATCAACACAATCTTATATTATAGTATATGTTTATTATATATCCATCTTATTAACATCTTCTGCTAACTCTGTAGTAAGTTTTACATAGTTATCATAATGTTCCATACAGCCGTCTCTGATCACAGTCACAACACCTTATAACTCTGTCAATAGATCGTCTCTTACATCGGTAGATTGGATTATATAATCAGACACTGACAGAACGTAAGTTAATAAATCATAATAATCTATTTCAATATATTTTTATTTATGTTGTAAAAAATGCGTCAACAAATAATCTACGACCATTATCTTCTGATGAATAGATTGAGATTCAATGTTTTCGTCTAATTCTCTAAACAGAACTAGAACTCTTTATTCTAAAAATTCAAACATATCTTACTCATATTGTTAAAACTATTCAGCATTCATTTGTATGTATGAAAATTTATATTTTTCTTTATTAAAATGACATCACACTGTACTCAGATTAAAGTTTACGAAGTGGATGAACAGATTTAGAAATTCAGTCCAGTACTAGATTTAAAAGGAAAAAGAATGAAATATGATCAAGACGTGTATGATGATGTTAAAAAATTCTACACTCATAAAAATGGATAAAGAAAACTCCTATTGACTGAGTTACTGTTCTTGAATTAAGTGCCAGATAACAGCTAAATAGTTTACGTAGGCGCTGCAGACGGTACACATACTAAATTTGTATCTTAATTGTATCCAACATTAAAATTCGATCTATATGATCCTAGAAAGTTTGATTTAGACGAAACAGATAATATAAAAATATATTAGTAATACTTCACTGACGATGATTGCAAAAAGTACGCTTAGGGTAAGGAGGATATATATTTCATCTCAGACATACGTTCAAACGAGTACAATGGAGACCAACAGACTGTCGAGGACGATATGAACTTTTAGTTAAAATGGATTGAGATAATAAAACCAAAACTATTTTCATTAAAGTTTAAATTGAATTACGATAAGAAAAAATAAGATTATTTAGACGGTGTTCTTTATCATCAAGCGTTTGTGAATCCGTGGTCCATAGAAACAAGGTTAATAGGCAGTGGATATAAAATAAAAACTTATGATTGTAAATAGTATGAAGAAAGATTGTTTTACTTTAACGTATATGAAAGATATTAGGAACATGATGCTCAAGGTATGAAAGATACTTGTTTTGATTGCTGTTATGAACACTATTGCATAGATGAGTATCTGAAAATGAAAAAAACTGACATGACAAGAGAAGATATATATGAGTAAATACATACTGCGCTGCTGATAAAACAAGATCCATCTGTGTTTAATTAGAAATCAATCGCTGATATACGACGAATGAACAAGAAAGACAGAAAGGCTGAACGTGGCGACTGATTCTTTTTTCGAAAATTGCCTTTGAACACCATCGGTAAAACAAGATCCATCCGCGTTTAATTAGAAATCAATCGCCGAATGAACAAGAAAGGCTGATTCTTTTTTCGGAAATTGCCTTTGAACACCATCGGTAAAACAAGATCCATCCGCGTTTAATTAGAAATCAATCGCCGAATGAACAAGAAAGGCTGATTCTTTTTTCGGAAATTGCCTTTGAATACAATCGGTAAAACAAGATCCATCTGTGTTTAATCGCCGAATGAACAAGAAAGGCTGATTCTTTTTTCAGAGCAGAAAAAATGAAATCAATCTTTATGTTCACACACACAGCCAAGAGAGTTGACTAGGTCTATTGTTACTTATCTTCTTTCATTTTCCTGTTACATCTGTTTCATAAACAAATTTGAACATGTGTATATCAGTACGTTATATTTTGTCATTAGTTCTTAACCTAATCTAATACTATGCATAGCACGCCTCAAAGCAATATATAAATATACATTCACAGAAAATGAGACTATTGTTAAAACCCAGTTCATGATATGATTAAGAAAAAAATCAATCTTTTGTCATCATATATAGTTTCTTGCACAGTTAGGCATGCTTTCTGATAACGGATAAATCTCTCTTCACAAATACTATATCACAGCCTTCAAATAAATCATATACCCAGCTTTTGTTGCCATCAATTTTGCGGTCTAAATTATCCCTAACGTCATCCACGAATTACGAAAATGTACGATCCCAGTCAGAATACCATGTACCATTGTCAAATTCCACTAGTGTGTTCATGTTGTTATTGTATAAAATGTGTCCGCCGCAATTGTAGTAGCATAGCGATATGTATACCTTTTCTTGTTTGTGCATTATGGTTTAAAATAAATCAATTCAGTACATACTGGTTATACACATAAAATTAAAAACCATTTTCATACACTTCTCATCTAGTACTATTCCTGTTTGAAGTTCTTTTAGAATCTGTTTCAATACAGGTTCTATCGCTGTTTTTTGGAAAAACATAAATCGCATATCTCCTTTTATATAGTATCTATCACCAAATTTAATAAATTATTCTTACTTATCCCATAATTATGATTACATTACGTACTAAGTGTTGCTTAAAATCCTGTAGTGTAATGAGCTATCATTACTATAGACATGATCACTTTTAAATTGGTTTATCTTGGTTGGAATGTATTATAGATTGCATAAAGTATTTGTTCCTCCACGTGTAACAGGTTATATATGATCTATTTAATAATCCACGTCTCTGAATATGTTCTGGTACAGTATAGGTTTGAATTCTTCTTACATTGAAATAGGTGCTGAGTCTATTTTAAGAAACCGTAGAATTGATTATGAAAGATCTATTAGACATGTTGTCTTATAAGCTATATCCTTGAGAGTAAAGATAGTGTCCCTGCTTTTCTTTATGGGTGGAATTATTATTTCAGAAACAGAATTTTAGATATTAGTTAAATTAGGTTTACTTATGTATGATGAATGATCGAATAAAAAGAAATTGATAGTGTTGAACAGCTCTTTAAATTATTTTAGATTCTACCATGACATAGAATTTTATTCAGTGAATCGAATTATCAGTTTGATCATCTTTTTACTGGGTGTCTAATTATAGTAAGACATACAGAAAGACAGATATATATATTCTAAATCATGCGGTTGTATTGTGTTTTTACCTATTTTCATCCGAGTAAATAATTGATACAATTATAATTTATCTTGATATAGTAGTAGTTTAGTAACTTATATCTTTTTTGATACATTATGTTTTGTGAATTAGTTCAATAAAAGTTGAATTTCTGCTGACTATGGTATTGAATATTATTTTAGAATATGATTCAAATACTGATATTATATAGTTTATCGCTACTCACAACACAGCATATGATTAATACAAAAAATAAACCACTCATATCTCTATGTCTATATATCTCAGTTCATCCGGTAATATATCTTCGTGTCCATATTTCATAGCTAAGTCCTGTGCTGTGTTTCCATTAATGTCCTATATGTATCTGTCTACGTGTTAACATTTCTATAATATCTCTTTAGGTATCTTCACACCCATAGAAGCAGCAAACATAAATGGCGTGGCTTAATATTTAGGATCACGTTATGTGTGATCGAACTCCCATTTAGGAAACTTTCTATATTTCAGTAAATATTTATAAATATCTGTTTAATGAACTTGTATTGATGGTTCACTTAATACATCAAATCTGTTGAGAATTTCAAAAGTAGTATACATTGGTTATGTTTGAAAAAAACCAATTACTCAATCTTTCAATTTGAGAGACTTTTCAAACAATTCACATTTAACATTACAACACCAATAGAAAACATCGGCTGCCTCATCACCAGATCTCAGTTGAATTGCCCTTGAATAACAGTTCTAATGACACACATTACATTTTATCTCTGAATTGGGCTCATAGTTTGTCTACACGTTGCTTGCTTATTCTTTCAATAATTTCCTACACATGTCAACTAATTGTTATGCTTCCTGTATTTTTATTTCTAATGTTTTTGGAGGCATTATTTATGTTTATTAAAAAATCAATTCATTCTTTCAGTTTAAGTATCTTCTAGAACTATTCACATTCACTTTCACAGCACCAATATAATGTGTCTGCTGCTTCGTCTCCTGCATGTAGTTAAATTAATTATGCATAACAGTTCTAATGACATATATTACATTTTATCTCAGAATTGGGTTTGTAATCGCAATCGCATTTTATCTTAGGACTGGGTTTGTATTTTATAATTTACTACATTATGTAATTTATAGAAAAAATCAATTCACAGTTAACACTATATCTTCATACATACTACAGATCTGATTACAGCACCAATACAGCACTGTTTTACTATTTTTGATCGGATTGAAATATCGTATCAAATATACTCTCTATTTACATGAATGACATTTTACATCTGAGTTTTGCATTTCAATGTAAAAAAGAATCACAATATCAAATTCAACTTGTCTCCAATATCATTTTCACTCTTGACATAAATAAAATAAACCATATCTTTGCCATCATATTTTCTAATTATTCTACCCAGTGCTTACAGAATGTCAACTTTCGTGAAATCGTCTATTCCATACACTATACAACTATTTATAAACTTCATAGATAATCCGGCTACTTCATCCTTCTGTATATACATGAATTTATCATCATTGTTTTAGAAATCTTTCCATTTGTCTGATGTGTAGTGCCCCACGTCAACTTCTTTATCACTTATTATAATACATTTTCCTATTTTTTAGAACTCCATTGCATTCTGTAATGAATCCATTTCAATTATTTCATACTGTACGTTTATACCGTCGTCTATCGACTGTTACAATGAGTATTCGAAATCGGGGTATGGGACATTTTCGAAATATGCGTTGAAGCAATATATACATTTTGCTAACTTAGGTAAAGTATCTATTTCTTGATATTCATCTATAAACACATATTTGTAATCGTAGTAGTCTTATGATTTAGACATAACATTTAATTTAAACTTTTTAGATTAGAATTTAATCCATTATTTAAACTATTGTTTAACCTGATCTACGAGATGCTCATCTGTTACGAAGCACGATATCTCAGGCTGTGCGGAGATGCATTAGAATATAATCTACGTCTTACCTGTTCCAGTGGCGAGTTGATAATATCCTATTTTTTTCTTTTATTATCTCAGTTGCAAAATACATGCATTAGTGATATCTTTGGACATATGTTTATATGAAAAAAGAATCAATTATTTCTTGATCTCAAGAACTTTCCACACGCGGTTCCGAATATGGAACCCAAGATGGAACCTAAGATTGATATCATTACGATATTAGTTACTTTAGTGCATTTAGTTTCATGTTACATTTTATTTTAAAATAAATCAATTTCATTGGAATAAATCATAATTTATTTCATAACAGCCAACAGCCTTTCCGTCTATTTCTCTCTTTTTGTAATTATAGATATAATTATTTACAACAGCGGTAGATAGTTGATCCACTACGAATCCAATATCCAACAAATTCTATTTAGACCAGAATTGCTTCTCTTTCAATGTATCTATATATGTTTTGAATTCATCATAGAACGATTGTCTTTACATACGGATTTGTACATGTGTTTATAAATATACAGAATCTGTTATCATCTATTCGTACATGTACTGAGAGAATTATAAATTATATATCATATATTGCTTTCCCTGAATACCGAAACAATAACTACAATTGACGCACTCCTTACACCTCTATGAATGTTGGCACGACTCACATTGTTCACAATTTTAACAATCGATTAAATCTGTGCTATCTTTACAGTCAATAGTATATTGATCACAGTTCCAACAGTCTATGTTCCCGCGCATATATAAATATGTTAAAAAAGTAAAGAATCACAATGCTTCCCAAAAGTTAGACACTGGTATGGAACCCACTGTCAGCCCACTGTCGAACTCACCTACGAAATTTAAATTTACGTCAGGAACATTCGGGACATCATCTACCTGAAGATCTAATGATTGGATATACGTCGGATTGTATTCTGTGAAATATTATTTATATGATTGAATATATTCGTTATCTCCCAGCTTACAATATCCATAATCAGTATTTTATATTTCCTTTGCGTTAGCAAATACGTAATCAAATAACTAGGCACGTGTCATGTTGGCATTCATATTTGTATTGTGAAAAAAGTAAATTTTATTTGTGTTGAAGTCCAGATAGAATGCAGTGAGAGTCCAGATAGAATGCAGTGAGAGTCCAGATAGAATGCAGCGAGAGTCCAGATAGAATGCAGTGAAGTCCAGTGAGAGTCCAGATAGAATGCAGTGAGAGTCCAGTGAGAGTCCAGGTAGAATGCAGTAGGTGTTCAGAAAAAATAAATATCAGTATATCTTACCTATCGTTACATATAATTACACATTACCAATAATATCGTCATCATCTTTCAAAACAATATAAGTAAGCAATTCGGCACCTTTCATGACCAATATACTCAATAATAAAATATCATTATTATCAGTGATTGTCTTCGTGACATCATATAGATTTATATTATTTACTTTTACTGATTTTATTATCCTTTCTATCATAGATATAATTTCGTGTTACTTTTATGTTCCGCCAGATACAGTAACGACTGGTCTATCTATCTTTACACTAGGTAATTGTTTATATATATCTTACAATATCTCTATATCTGACCGAGTGTTAAGATCATCCAATGACTTCAGACCAATTTGTTTAATATATTTTAGAAGACCCAATGTGATATATTTTTAACATTGTTCGAAATCATCACCGTATATATGGTGCGCCTAATTGTGTAGTTAGTTAAACACAAGTTTAATACTATCCACATCTACTTATTTATTTTAGATATTATCTAGCTATCTGTACATTTATTTTATACTATTATCTTTGTTGAAAAGATCTTTGATAACTTTCTTTCTGTGTTTTTCGTCTTCGTCTTCAGATGATTTCTTATTCTCTTAATCGTATACATATTTAGCAGCGTCTTCCAACGATTCGAATCCAAATCTAGATACATATTTTAACATTTCATTTCCTACATATTGTTAGAATCGTTCGGAACCGGGTTCATACTTATGTTTACCTAAATCTACTACCTTCCGTAATTCAATTATATATTCTTGGACGTTCATTTTTTCATCTTATGGATCGAAGTATATCTTGTTTTTTCTGTAATTATCGATATCTATGTCTCTCTATCCTTCAAGTAATATTTCCTCGTCTGTTCTAAGAAGCAAACGCTGTCTTTCCTTTTCTTCTTCTTCCTCCTATTTCAATAATGTGTCTATCATTTCATCTGGGTACGATGGATATTGTGATACTAGTTTATCTCTTTTATTATTGACTGGATCCTATAGGATCTGTGCATTGTTCTCGAACTATTTCCAATACTCATCAAGCTTATCATCTGGTACTGTGTGCTGATGTTTCAACGCTTCGGCCAAAACAGTCATATCAATATTCTCTCGAGCGATTCTTAACTTGTTGAGTCTGTCTAAAAATACGGGACCCAGTTTGACCTCTTGTTTCGGGGGCGTAGGAACTTCAATAGGTGATTTAGTGACTTTGAACTATTCCCAATACTCATCTAGCTTGTCATCTGGCGCCATGTACTCACGTTTCAACGCTCCCATTAAAATGAACATATCACTATCTTTAGGAGTATATCTTATAGTGTTGAGTCTGTCTAAAAATATAAGACCTTGTATTTTAACATTTTATTAAACATAGTATTTTTACATTTCATCAGTCACGTATCTGATAGTGTGTATATCCTGTTCGTTGTTTCCAAATAGATTCTTTATTTTGGCCTTCTCTTCTTCTGATACGTTTCTATATTTTACTTCAACTGGGTCCCAATATGAAAGTTCTTATCCTGTTACTGATATATTCAGTGTACGTAACATATCTTCTTCAGTTATCGTTATTTTGGTTGTTTCTGGCACAATGTTATCTTTCTTTCTACGGATCACAGGTTTTGAATTCTATTACTGCTGGACTGTTTCTTTCTGCTCGCGTTGAATCACGTCTTCCCACTACTGTCTAACAGCTTCTTTCTGCTCGCGTTGGATCGTGTCTTTCTGTTCGCGTTGAACTGCTTCTTTCTGCTCGCGTTGGATCGTGTCTTTCTGTTCGCGTTGAACTGCTTCTTTCTGCTCGCGTTGAACTGCTTCTTTCTGCTCGCGTTGGATCGTGTCTTTCCCATGTTTTAACATATATTATCTTTTAAAATTATTATAGTTTTTATATTAAGTGTTTTGGAAATACTAATCCATTTTTGCGTTGACATCATCTAGAATAGTTAGTTTAGAGTAGAAATCATGTGCTTTGATATATGTTGATTGAATATCTTCATCTTCCTGTTATGGTTCTTTCCAGAACGATACCGGATCACTCATTGTCTACGATTCAATATATTTGTTGAAATATTCTGGAAAACTATCAGTAGTTATATTATCAGCATCAAACTGAGGCAGTTCCAATTTCATATCTTTATCGAACAGACGTTGATATTCCAATATATCAGTTATTATTTTCATATCTGTACCATTCATCCAATAATTTTGCAACAATATTTAAGTGTTCATGTCCAATCGGTTCCATTGTTTTATGAATTCTTTATACTCTTCATTGAATTTATTTTTCACTAATTCGTCCATATCCATTTCAGAACAGTCGTCGTGTTCTATTTGATCGTAAAATTTCTATTTCTCTAATATGATTACACGTTGTTCACTCGCTGGTTGTACTGGTTTCAACTTCTGTTCCTCGGTTATCAACTTTTGATCAAACAGGAATTTAGAAAGATATACAAACTTATTGTAATCATTTTATTTAATAACACTCATAAATATTTTATTCTTTTCAGTATTATTATTCCATGAATCAGCAAAAGTTTTATATTCTTTAAGAGCTTTCTTGATATCTGATTCATATACTGCTTTTATCTTCATCATCGCTACGTCTTTTGACATGGTCTCGAGTCTGAGTTCTGGGTGGGCTTAGATTGTTTTTTCATAAAGTTTCAGATATTTCAGATCATCTGGATATATTTGTATAATCTATGTGCAGTATTATCCCATTTTCGTCAAATCTGTACATTATTTTTACATTTGTTGAACTGTATCCGGGTGTTAAATAGCATACAGTTCGCGTTGGAAAGGCGTCGAATTATTCCATTGCTATACAAATCCTTCGTATTAAGATATGTTTCCTCCCATTTGAATATACGAAAAAAATAAAAACTCAATTTATATTTAGCTTTTTCATCTCTTACTTTTTTAATTTGTCTATTTATTGTATGTACGTCTCTTGTCCAGTTTTGTCTAATATGATATCTCTAATGGTTTATTTATAATCTACAAACAATTTAGGTATTGTATGAAGGGCTCTTATATACTAACTCTCTACTAACATATCTGGTTATATATGGACTGAATAATTCATGTACAATAGATAGACACAACTGTTGAAAACTATCGGATCATGTTGGTTTAATAAATAGTTCCTATCTTTATAAACTTGATTTATATGGTTAGTCACACCGTTCATTTTTAGAAGAATATGAGCTAACTCATGTATCTATACCTCTTATTCTAGTTTCAAATTAGTTAAATATGTTATTAAATCTCCAGTTATCTGAGACTAAGGATGTCCCCAATTTTATTTTATAGTGTCATGTATCTATTTCGGATTCAACAATATGTACGAACTTCCGTCAGTTTGTGCGTTTGCTGTTATCGTTGTGTCTGTCTTTATTTTCAACTATCTTGCTATCTCTATTGAACGTGTATGACATATTTTATTAAATAAATATTTAAGATATTATACAAATTCAGTGGATAGCTCATGTTTAACATTCTTCACTTTTAGATATTTAGATAACAAATCATCCCAGTTCCGTTCGAAATAAAAATTGGTTAAATTAGTAATAAATTTTCTATTACGTGGGTATTTGAAAAGCATGTTGATCTATTTTGAAACTGAACAGTATTTAGGATCTGTTTGACTCATGTTCAAATCTTCAAGTTTGTCTAACAAGTCTGTATACGATAGTTCAGAAGAAAATGATACCTCCATTGCGTCGTCTTTGAAATTAGGTTTAACAACATACTAACATACGCTGTCAGAAAAAATGTACTTGCTTTAAGGAGCTGTGTAATAGTAGAATAATGACATGTCTGAATGCATTTATATATATAGAAAACTTCAACTCAAATCCATACTCTTTCTTTTCGTAATTTGTATTTGATTTACATTTTACTTGTTGCGGACAAACCATTCAACCATGAAACACCCTATGAATATAATTACTATGGAAACCAATACACCGGCAACACAAATAGGTACCATGATGTACCATTCCAAACTATTTTAATAGAAATTTTACACACATTATTAAATTATATCAACCCACGCACCACATATATTATATGCCAATTATAATTATATATTTGTGGAAGTTATATCGCAACATCGATAATGATATATCGTGTCGTTGTTGTATTTGTCTAATATTGTTTGATATTACTATCTAACTAAGAGAGTATCGTTATTACAGCCATTATTTAAATCATAGTACAGATTAGTATTAGCGTCTTCACAATAGTTTATGTAAATAGGTCCCCTTTAGATTGACAAACATAGCAACATTATATTTACATAAAAAATCAATTCATGAACCATTCTATACATTTGTCTACGTCGAATAATTTAGCATTATCAAAATCGTAGCTGAAGTTATAAATATCATCAACATATAAATCAAAGATTAAATCCGTATATACATCGCTATGAAAACCGATTAACTTATAGTATTAACCATTCATATCGACCTTGATACCTGATTTTTCGTGTGATAAGAACACGCGCACGTAGCCTCCAGACATTTATAAATTCAAGAAAAAAGTAAATCATTTCATCTATTTCATTTTTTGAGCTATCGCTTTACGTATATCCTACACTATCACGTTAGCGTGTTATATATGTCGCAGATGCTCATGTCTTTCAGCTTTAAGTGCGTCTATTTATTGTTTTAGTTCTTCCATGTTTATATATTGTGAAAAAACACAATTTCTCATTCGTCTTATTTATGAGAATATTTAGTTATAATCTCGTCTAACTTGTACTTACCGAGGAGTAAATTAGGAAACATTGCGAGTAGACTCTTCTTTAATGGCTTTTTATTCTTTGATAAATATTCTCTCAAGGCCTTTTCGTCATTTTCTACAGTATCTACATCATCGTCCATCTGCAATAACTTAGAGATTACTTCTTTTTACACCAATAGTTTCTTTAACAATTCCTATGATTTTAAATTACATGTCTCATAATCATTTTATAATTATATTAATCCTTTTATTTCTTATTGTAGTCTTAGTTGAATAACATGTCTCTCCTTTTCAGGTTTCACTTAAGCAACTGTTTGAATATCGAATAAATATTTTACAATATTCATCACATCTACCGTTATACTGTCTTTGCCTATCCATACACTCTGTTTGCCATCGATGTAAGAGACACCGAACTTGCCGTGAATAGGGATTTAATTATTCTTCAAAGATACAAAGATTCCACCATCAAATTTCTGTAAATCTGATTTATATTTATCTATATCTTCCTTGGAGATCACTTATTTATTCTTTATCTCAATCATTATTTTCTTTCCTTTATAAACAACTATTATATCTCCCTGGTGTCCAGTGGAACTCACATCGATGATCTCTTCAGCATCGTTAAAAGACTATTATAAAAGTGTGATAATCTATTCCTGTCCCATCTATCCTATAGCATATGATGATAATTTTTCTTTCTTTTCTTCCTTCATTTTATTTATTTCTGCTTATAGTTGTTCGACCTCTTATTACCACTACGTTATTATCTCCTATTCAGCATGATTGCTCACAGATGAATCCTGTTACACTGACATGTTGGATATCAGTAGATCTAACTTTTAAACGAACTCAGAGCTACTGAATAAATCATGAGCAAATATTTCTTTCAACTATTACATTTTAGTTTGAAAAAAATCAATCTCCGGGTTTCATGGATGTTGGTTTAGAACACAATTACTACATAGATTTAACTAACTTTTATTTGGATTTTATATTCTGTTTCATAACACAATCTTAACAAGGAATAGTCGGAACAACGTAAATATTATATCTAAATACAAAACCATAGTCCTCTTCATGTAAAATTATATCACATTTCTCGCACCAATACACAGCCGCACAAAACTAGGATCGACATACAATACACATTACGTAATATTTACACCCGTACCGTTTCGTAGTTTTTTCATTACATATTTTACATATTCTGTACATGATAATTGTAGAAAAAAATAAATATTCACTTAAGCATAGTCATCATACGTTTGATCAGTTTCTATTTAGATTTAATATTCTGCTGAATCTGTTTCATAACACAATCTTAACAAGTTATTTTACATTCAATCCTCATCATTTTATCCCAGTCCGGTGTATATTTTTTCCACTTCTATAGAACAAGAATTAGATCACATGTTATGCACCAACGTACACGCACACGAGACAAAGAATTACATTATTTACATGTTGCGTTATGTTTGACTTCACGGGTTCTTGTCGCCTTACAACAACAGAGTTAACACGTCTTCAACTGCATAATTAAGGAAAAAATAAATTTTACTTGCTTGATCTATCAATATCCCTTGAACATGAAATTATATTTTGGAAACTTTTCATCTCTTATTTTATTCCATTCATCACGAGTGTATCGTACATTTTAATAACACCATTTACCTAATTATAAATCATTACATTAGATACAATCATCACAATTAATACAATTGGTACATTCCATACAGTTAATACAGTTAAAACAATTATGTGACTCAACTACATTATATACTTACTCGCATCTAATGTCGTTGTCATGATTATAGTCTACTAAAATACTATGATATGATATATCCTATGTAGCTATTTTTCCTTCCACATCCAATTCGAGTTCAGTTGCTCTTTCTTATAGCTCACGATTGTTATTGAATCGATTTAACATTATATTTTCTTTTCCGAGTAATAAATTACAAAATGTTTCATCATCACCATAAAATTTAACACCTTTGTAATAATTCCATTCATGCTTGTGACAATACGTTCTATATATGTTTTCGATATCTCCTCCATAGAAATCTTCACATTCTATTAAATTCGTGCCCCAGCATCTATCTGATGATATTGTAGTTTTATATTCTGGTATGAAACCACAGTTTTAAACTGCTTCAGTTATTCTGTTGCGTTCTCCTCCAAACATTATAATTAAGAAAAAAGTCAATCTGATTTATTGTCTTCGACGGTGTGATTAAAGAAAAAATATTCACTTAAGCATAATCATCATGCGTTTGATCAGTTTTTATTTAGATTTAATATCTTCCTGAATCTGTTTCATAACACAATCTTAACAAGTTATTTGACATTCATGTTTCATCATGTCATTCCAGTCTAAAAACTATCTCTTTTATATGAATATTTTCATATTGCATGGCTAACACCAACACATTTACACACGACCGACAGATCCACACTATTTACATGTTGCACTATATCTCACTTCACGGGATTTAGCGACTTTGTTACGACAGATCTGACATGTCTTCAATGGCATAATTAAAGAAAAAATAAATTTTACTCACTTAAGCATAATCATCATGCGTTTGATCAGTTTTTATTTAGATTTAATATCTTCCTGAATCTGTTTCATAACACAATCTTAACAAGTTATTTAACATTCACACCTCATCATCGCTTTCCAATTACGGTATTAATTATTTTTCTCAATGAGTAGTTTCATATTGCATGGCTAACACCAACACACCTATACACGACCGACAGATCCACACTATTTACATGTTGCACTATATCTCACTTCACGGGATTTAGCAACTTTGTTACGACAGATCTGACATGTCTTCAATGGCATAATTAAAGAAAAAATAAATTTTACTCACTTAAGCATAATCATCATACGTTTGATCAGTTTTTATTTAGGTTTAATATCCTCCTGAATCTGTTTCATAACACAATCTTAACAAGTTATTTAACATTCATACTTAACCATAGCGTTCCAATCTGGAAAATATTCCTACCATATGTTTTCCAGTTATCTATTACATCCTTCACACCAACACACACGCACAAAACACATAGATTTACATGATTTGCACAATGTTTTATATTCGTTCTCACTGGATTCCGTACTTTTAGTATTACAGAGTTAACATGTATTCAACTGCATAATTAAAGAAAAAATAAATTTTACAATCACACAACTGGCACGAACTTCTTGTTCCATCTATTGTCCTCTAGCTGATATTCCGTTTCTAATTAGTCTACAACTTCTTCGAAATCTATTTGTTTATTGTAATATCTGAGTATGATTTTTTCTTTTTATGATAGATTCTCATTCCATTGAACATTGTTTAAAACACGATACAACTACTTTTAATCCTTTATGGACTCGCGTCTAATTATTTCTGTAGTGTATCTGAAAAACACTTATTAAAACAACTCAAACATCAGGTCAACATCTTCTATAGATTCGAATGAATCTTCATATTGTTATTCTTGTTCCATCACATTGTAATTCTGATAGATGATATCTGCGAATAGAGTTGCAAAGTCTTCTTTCTTGTCTCCTATTTTATTTATTATATTTGAAATAGATGTTTAAATAATATCCTATCTCCATTTCTCTTTATCTGGTATCTATAGAAATTCAGGAATTGTCATACGTTGTTGTACGAAATCAGATCCGTTTAAATATAAATATTTCATATCTTCTGTAATAGTGTTTCGTTATATCATCTGATTATATGACTGTATGCTGACTCTGTTGTTGAGTAAGTACATATCCGAGTCACGAGATATGATACTTATATCATCGGGGTCCGTGCCATTTTGTATGAGTTCATCAGCATACTTAGCCATAGAATAATCGGATTCATATCTACTTAAAACTACTTTGATATGTTTGCAATTTTTGAACATATGTTTATAAACTAAGTAATTATATATCGGAGCACCCAGGATATCCTTTATTGCTCTAGTTTATTTTCCTTCTGCTTTATGTGATTTCTAAACATCCTATATATTCTTTTTAGTCAATCTTTATTTGAGATAAGCCGTTCGTGCTACACACATTTCATCAATCACGTCGCCGTCTGGAGATAATATTTACATCATGTCTCCACTGAGTTTGACTCTATTATCATAGAAGTACATATCGTCTTCTATATATGCTTTTGATATCGGATCTACGAATATTACAAATTAATATTTTGTATTATTGATCATCTTTTGCCATGTATCATGTATGATTTATAATTTCATCTTCGGTGTTATTGTGTCCCTGATGCTGATTATCTTATAATAGATGTAATTTGGACTATCTATTAAATTTATCTTTTTGTATATAATTCTATTTTGTTTTATCGCCAATCCGATCTCTTCTATGTATTTACTGAAATTTGATATTCCCATATATAATATGCTAAAAAAGATAATTTTTCATTTTTTGATTTTCTGTAGTGCATCAGTTATCAGATCTGAGTTTGATTTGTAGTTCAATTATTTCCTTAATTCTGGATAAAACTCGACAAAACGTTCAGTGAGTTGCTTTTCTATTATTTTTAATTTGTCTGTACGGAGGAGCAAGATGTAAGGATCTAACATGTCTGACTAACATGTGTAGAACAATCGCATTTCTGACAATAACAGATTCAAATACTGATCACAATACTGTTCATTTTGTATTATAGGGTTTTATGATTATGTTTTTATGAAATATTTCATAAATTCTTCAAAATATGTGTAATTGTATTCCATTTATAATATGGAAAAAAGATCAAAACATTCCGGGCTCTTCTTCTTAGTATTGTTCAGACTATCGTTCAGCTTATTGTTACTTCCGATTTTCTATTTTCTGCAACAACACAGACACATATTCTTACCTAGTCTGCGGATCAGTTATAACTCTTTTATAATCAAAAGTAACATCTGTATCAACATCTACGGGATCATATAAGTATAGGTATTTGTCAAGTGCTTCGTCGAAACTATCTACACGATTTTAACTTATCTTCACAGGATATATATTTCCAGATAGATATTTACATTACACAGTTAATCCTTTTAATTATCCCTCATCAAATAATATTTGAATTTGATTTTAATTATCTAACGGACGTTTCAGTATAAACGATGCATTGGGTAAGTCTAATATGAAATTTCCACTTTGTACTTATAGTACATATTTGTTAGATACACGGAAGTTAAAATACACGTCACGAGGTGGTATGTGTTTATAATTATCTATATAATAATACGCGTCTGCATTACTGAATATCTATTGGGGGTCAGTTATCTCTTATATATAATATTCGTCAGATTCAAACACCATACAGTTTCCAAATAAATTATCATCTTTAACCATCTATACAAATACCTTTTTACTCAACATTTGTATAAAGAAAAAATCAATCTCAGAAGTCTATATTGAATCTGTTTTTCAACTTCAGTTTAAAATCATCTAGCTGGAACGTATCGTATGTAGAATCTTCCGTTTTGTTGAAATATGGATGTGGAAATTACAATATATTAGCAGACTCTATCTATTCTATTTATTACCTTCCAAAAGTTATGTATATATCGTTCAAATGTTATATAGAAAACTAACGTAAATTTTATGTCGGCTGTATGTAAACTATATTATGATTACCTATCATTGCTCTGTTAAACACTTGTGGTGACATAGATTTCATTATCTCGTCACCAGCGAACTTCGCTAATATTGTTTAGTATTACCATGTGTTTGATTTATCTTTATTATACAGTTCTTGATTGATCACAAAGTACATCGTTTTTCGATCATTCATATAATGAACAAAAAATATCAATGTCAGACTTCATAAGAGACATGCATGATTTCTATAAAAGCTAATAATGAATGTTATTTCTCAAATTCTATGACTATTGTTGCTGATGACTTTTACACTGGTTAACAATACAGATCGAACTATACGTGTTGATTTTATTGTTTTATATGATCCACCACACAGTTACAGTGTCCTATGATTTCTATTATTTTATTATCTTTCTGTATATCGAATCTGCAACTATACCTGCCTCTCATGACGTGTTTTTCGAGTTGAATTGCTATTGTATTTATATTCATGAGACTAATTTTACATTATTTTTGAAATTAGTAATTACCATATTTAATCCATTTGGATTCTTGTTCACTATCGCTGCTTTATAACAGTTACATTATAAATATTCAAAAAAATCAATCTTCATTTTATCCAAATTATAATGATGTTCGTATCGTTTACATGATCAAGTGCTGTTATGTAATTATATATATTTTCATCAAGAAGATCATATAATTTATAGTACTCCTATTACGTTTAATAAAAGACTATTACCTTGTCTGTATATATCACCATATCTTCTTTACGAATATAATTTAGAGGATTTTCAAAAACAAGTTACATTTATAATCAACAGAAAAAATCAATCATTCTTATACCAGATGAACCCAGGTATATATTCTTCTATCTATTGTTTCAGATCTATTCTATCACCCTTGTTATAAACCATTGGACTAGGATGAGGGCCTTGTATTATATGCCCGTGTTATATGTATTTACTATATTCCTGCGCTTTATTACCTAACAGAACATATACTACATTCTCTGGCATTATAGAAAATAGATATTTGATAGCAGGCTTCCACCATTTCAAATGCTATGATTAGGTTTCTTTTGATTAGTACGTTAAACTAGAATTCAACCACATCACACCTTGTTCTTGGGTGTGTTTGAAGAATTTATCATACTACACTAGATGAGTAATTTATAGTTCTTTTATAATATTATCTATCGATATATCTTTGCCTGTTTTATTATTAGGCTTAGCTGCATCGTAAAATGATATTCCACAAGCACTCTATTATCTTGGATATGGATCTTGCCCAAGTATTACTATTTTTGGATCGTCTATTATCGCCGCAAATATTTTATCTGGTGATGGTGTTATTAAATCGTTGTTTATATATTTTTCGCTATCAGGTAATGTTTTTACAAAGTCTATGAATTTCTGCTTCATGTATGATTTAGAAAAATAGTAATTCTACATTTTTATTGTATACAGGGTAGTCTTATACGCTGATGATGAGGGTCCAATTATAATTATTTTTTTTCTTAAATCATAAATGTAGATAGAAGATGAAATGCGTGTAAGAGCTGATCAACTAATGAATCACAAAATAATTCTAAATAAATATAGAGTGGTATAATGTGAGTTTTATGTTTATTGTAAAGGTCATGAAGATACGTCTGTACATAGACATCCTGATCAATTAAAAAACAATTATATCTATTTTAAAACATTCAAGAACTATAATGTTCTATCGGAAGATGGAAAGCCGTTTGAATCATATACATTCGATCTCACATACGGTAATGAACAGGAGTAGAAATATGCTGGAATACTGATTAGATCTATAATGAACATAGAAACTAAATAAATATTCTCAGGACCTTCTAAGGTGTGTTAAGAAGTATTTAAACAGCTTAACATATCCACTCCAGAAGAGTTTAAAGGTGATGTGAACACTATATTTTAAGACATGACATATTAGAAAGAAGAGAAGTATACATAGACTAAAAGAATAAATATACACCAGAAGGAATGGGCGTCCCATCCATATAGATTCATTATATTAAATGATTGGAAGATTAAATGATTTTTTTCTGACTAGATAATCAGAAAAGAAAGAATATACACACGATTTACAAAAAAGAAAATCAAACTAACGTACATAGACAACAAGGACATGCTGATATCAATTGAACGCAAGTTTAGCAAACAACATGTTAGTTGTTACAAGGCATATTAACTTACTCACATACCTCAGATAGACATACACAGCATACAGATTCAACTGTACAAGAGATAAGATTGAACTTCTTTTAAAATCTCCATTCAGTAGGAATTTCATATCCATTTAAGGTTAATATCTGCTTAACAGTTTTACCTTCGTTATCGTGTATACTGGGATCATGGTGAAACTACTTTGGAAGATCTTATATGAAACCGTTTTCAGCAGCGTACATTGCAATCGTGGATCCCTCTGCATCTCGTAATTCAGGATCATGATAGAACTCATTTGGAAGATTTTATATAGTTCCACTAAACGCTGTGTTCATAGCCACTGTAATTCCACTTTTAGTTTTTAAATCAGCGGCATGATAGAACTCTTTTGGAAGATCTTATATGAATCCGTTTGTAGCCGCATGCATAGCGACGGTGCATCCGTTATCATCTTACAATTCAGCAGCATGATAGTACTTTTTCGGAAGATCTTTTATTTTTCCCATCATAGCGAAAATCATTGCCTTTGTGATATCCGGTCTGTCTTTAAATATATTGTTCATATAAATAAAGGAAAAAATCAACCACATAAACGTGTATTCTTTGTCTAACCAGTTCATATTCTTATTATGCGCCAATATAGACGTTTACACAGTGATTGGTGTATCATTCATTAATTTTCATATTATACTAATCCTTTGTATACTATATATCATCTATCATAAAACGTTTACCAACCTACCCATGACATCTAATACAATTTTTACATTTCCTACAATTTACACAGTCAACACAATTTTTATTCGAACTGGCAGCCCGAGTTGGCACATTCGCCCATTATCTGAGTTAATCGTTATGGCACATCTCACACATGATACAAGGGGCACACATAATAACACAAAACCATGCACCCATATTTATTATGGAAAAAATCAATTTTATATTATATTTAGTATGTCTTATGATATTTTGATGTAGTCTGGATCATTTTCTTCTACCATAAATGTACATATAGTGAACAACATATGATGATTGTATTATTGCAATAATTATTAAATCTTATTTTAATATGCGTCAATCAATAAATTATATTTCTCAATATCACCATCACAATAATCTTCTTTATCAGGTTTATAAGAGTCATACATTAGTTTGAATATATCGTTGTACTACTTTTACATAGATTATAAATAAAGAAAAAAATCAATCCAGTCCCATGTTCTTTAAAATTCGTAAATATTTACACACACGTTTCTATTTAAATAGTCTAAACTAACAATAATATCTATCATATGTGTTGATCTTATTTGTAATTATAATACTAGTTGTATAATACCACATATCACACGCCATAGTGTGGTTTTTATATTCTTCGATCAAACTCCAACACTCGTCTGACGGTAAATAGAAACATATTAAATCAAATTTCTAATCCTGATTGAACCCCGTCTATGGCATTGGTTAACAAAAAAATAAATTTCTTGTTCACATCTATTCTATCTCGATCTTAGTTTATCTTCTTTCCTACTTTCCCATATCTGGAAGATATTGTCTAATTATTTTCTGAATATCCATTTACTTAAATATATATTATGGATCAGAATACACTTAAGTATTAGTCGTACCGAGTTGACACGGTGAACCATATATCTAACTCGTTTGAAGACTTGATGTACTCTATTTCTTAGGGTTCAGCATTGCCTTTGTACATGGAGCGTCCGCTTGTTCGAATGTCATTAAATCAACGGTGGGCTTGTGTTCCATATCATTGTAATCGCCTCTTGAGTACTTAGCCAACCAACCTGTAGAAGTGGATGAATTCGCTATCAACATAATATGATTCCTTTATACATATTTTGTAGCTTCTAATGTAGATAGATTGTGTTGTAGTTCAATATACATTATTTCTTCTGCTCGCTTGATTCCAAACATTTGTTCATATTCATATGGATTGGAACAGAATGTAAAATCTTAATCTATTCCGGGTAATCTCAATAACTCTCTGAAAAATGTCTTACCTTTTTAGAAAGTTGGTAGATTTCCAGTTATATATATCTTCTCATTATGTTTTATAAGATGTACGTTGTTCATATATCCGTTTCCAATCATGAACGCGTTTCGTGTGAAATTCAAAGCATGTAACTCAGACATAGGATTGAACTTGTTTATTAACTGAAATTCAATCTCATTTTCATCCATTCTTATATTTATGATAAACGTTTCTTGTAATTATGTTACAAAATTTTATATATTTATGTCATACAGACCTAACAGATTTACTTTAATAAACATGTTTGTTTAATATGCGTCACCCATGAACTCTATTTCAAATTATGGTTGTAAATACGATAGAGGCACAGATTGAATATTACTTACGAACTATCTATATCTGTCTTCCTCTTCATCTTTAGTCTCATTGCTTATCGGCATCAGTCTAGCACAAAATACAGTTTCATATTTTTTGTTCGTCACCAACTCCATGAATCTGTCGGCACCTGTTGATTCTTTCAACTATATTTATTTAGCTTTTGTAACTTTATGAATCGCTTTCAAAGACTCATCTGTATATGGTTACGTACTGGCCATGGCTGCTTTCAAGCCTACAGTTTCACCAGATTGAGATAACGATTCTAAATACTATTGACATAAGTTATGTTTACTGTCATTCGTTACTTGAAGATAGAACAAAGCATAGATATAAAACTATATAACTTAGTTATGAATAATTTAAACCATATATTTGCTCATCTTGCTAGTTATTCTACAAGTCCATAATTTATCTAATTCTTCCAGAGTGACAGTTTTGTCATTGAAACAAAATGGAACCACGAGTTAATTAAATCCAGAATAGTAATAATCTATCTTATACATCTACTTATCATATTCACGTAAATCTTAACATATTGCAACCATATCATCATATTTAGGATGCTCGTGAAACTTGTCGTACAACTCTTATGAAGACATGTTATGAAAATTGAAAGGCACTGTTGCATATTTCCTGCAATCAAACCCACCGGTTCCATATTACGTAGAAACAATAGTATCACCATCTCCATATACCAATCCATTATACTGTTGAACCAGACTATCAGTGCCCTTTACAGTCTTTCTAGAAGTGTATCCATTTATTGCTACAAGACCACCTTTCTTAAATAATTGGTATCTGCCTGAAACACAGTCCATGAAGAGTTCAAGTTACGTTAAACCTCCAGCGTAACAACCTTTTATAAATCCACCAGCTTCAATTGAAGTATCAAATCTATTGAACATTGGGAAGGATCTACCTTGCGCTTCATTTTTGTAATTTAACCTATGACTCTTATCGTCTGTAATTTGACCTACACACGCACATGCTGCTCTCAGTATATTTTCATTTTTATCTAAAATTTTATTTTAGAAAGAGATTCCGTCTGTATATAACATTTTCAGAATTATAGATCTCTACTAATTTTCACCAGTAGTTAACGCACGTATCAACTATCCTTCCAATTCCTGAGTGGTTAGGATTATACCTGTGTGGAATTTATCTATAAGATCATTACATCTCTTCACTCTGTCTTCAGTGATATTATACACCTCGTCAGGCATACGTTATAAGATACTTGGAGTCACTGATGATCCTATTTCATAATTTACAGAATAGATATATTAGATCATTGTGTCAATAAAAGTTAAAGCAACAGATTCATAATAATGTTAAGCTAAGAAAGTAACAAATTTACTACCTGTGCAACAGAGAGTTGAATCGAATTTAATAGCCTTTCCATCTATTATTTAAATCTTACCATCATCATAGTTCAAGGTTGGGAAGAATTTAGATATTATTGTTTAAACACCTTCTTAATATTCTGGGTAAGCATGAATATAATACATTCCACAATCCAGATCAGGACATCCTCCGATCAGGTTAGACCCGGTGGTGTATGCTATGAGCTGACGTTACATACCCAATAGGAGAGCAACTTCTATACTGTTTGCAACGCATGGTAAGAAGTAGAGTTGACACTCATCACCATCAAAATCAGCGCCCATTTTAGGTAATATTTGAAGATTATATTAAATACTCTTTGTATCGCGTATAACCATTGTATGAGCTCCGAATGACTCTTCTTAGATAGATGGGAATCTATTTGTCATACCTATATCATTTTCCATAATTTATCTAAATATCATTTAACCCGGTTGTAATTCTTTTAAGATTTTATCTTTATTGTTTGCATTTATTGTTTTAATGACCCACTACATATCACCAGTTCGTTCCATTAGTATCTTTACATAGACTTTCAGAGCGCATGGATAAGCTGGCCAATTGGATACTAAATTTCTACAATGCTATAAATTTACTGTATTGATAGGAAGAGATCTAGATATGGTCGCTGCTATTTCTAACGGGCATCCAGCTTATTGTGAAAACAACTATGGCATTGGTGTGATGACAGATCTTGATGAACAGTTTACTCTTATACTATTTATGATCTATCTAAGTATACCATCCTTTGTAAGCGAAGAAGACCAGATACAACACGGTTCTATCATGTTTTAAGAATCCACTGATTTGAACATTTCTGCACGTTCAGTAGATGCTAGAGTGTTTTTAGATGTGTCCTTGGACATGCATATTCTACATGCTACTTGAAAATACGTCCACCAATATGTTTCTACTTTATCAAATGATCTGACGAATAGTCCTTCTTTATCGTCTTTTGTTTTTCCACAATTGAAAACTAAGTTTTTCAATTATATATTACTGGTTATAACTTTGCCGTAAAATGTGTTGAATGGATTTTGCTATGTTTGTTGACTCGGAATTCGCATGACGTTGGGAGGCACTGGAACTGTTTTAAACATAAACGATTCAATCATCGATGGATCAAACTTAGGGACATTTTTAGGAATAAGATTATCTGGGAAGAATATGTTTCTGTGTTTATGTATTTTACTAAATAAATCTGCTATTATATTGGGATTTAAAATAACATATTAGTCGGTTCTTGTAGAAGGAATTGTATAATGTTTATCCACGTCTTTAATAAACGCCTTGATCCTGTATGCCTCCGATTCCAAACATCTGAAAGCTTTTATCACTTTGTGCATTTTCTCATATTTTTCAATATAAATTCTATTGGGTACCGGAGGTGTTTTTGTCTTATTTATGGGACAGTTACAAAAGAAAGTTAGGTGTTCTATGCAAAATAATTTCAATAATTTTTCAAAACAATCTTAAACTTAAGGAACAGGAAAAGAATATTATGTTGGAATACACCCATAGTGACCTCTACAGTCTTTGAAGAACTCGCCACAAGTTTCACATACCTCTTGGTTGGAACAAGTTCCCATTTTTAGAGATCTAAGTTGAGATATGTCTTCAATATGAATTACGGAGTTTCTGAGTATAGATTCAGTCGTTGATGGATCTACTAGTATGGATCGCATAATATAGTATAGTAAAAAAATCAATGCGTTCCGATCATAAGTTTTATACATTTACACTAATGTTTCTATCTGTTGATATAGTCTTTAATTTTAAACTTATTTTGAATTTACTTACAGAATGGGTCTTCAAGTCCCTTTACAAGATTATATGGAATGGGTCTAAAATGTAATATACAATCTGTTATAATATAATATTTGTATTATGTATTGAAATCTTCATTAGATATCCAAACTTCATAGTCCAGTCCAAGTTTAATACATAGTCTAACTATCTTGTATTTCTCATGAACATAAAGGTTATCAATAATATTATCGATAACATTACTCCATTTCTTTTATGGTGTTTAGTTGCTTATATAAATGTATATTAATTACTATAGTTACGATAATGTCAAAACGTTTTTCTATGCTCCTGATTTATAATATAGGAATCTCTCATAATCCACTTTCATATTTATACAAGTACTAACTATATCATATGTTGCATTCTAACTAAACATCATATTATCATCAAACCACTTTTCATAATCTATTCCTCTGTTTATACACGCACAGATAATTGCACATACTTGGTCGCTGTCAAATTCTATTTTTTTCGTCCATTCTCTATAGTCTATGCCCTTCTTTATACATGCACAGACGATACTACATACATGATTTTTATTAAAACTATGATCGATCCATCTATCATAAGGCACACCTTTCTCAATGCATGTGCATATTATACTACATAGTTGATTTTTGTCGAACATACCGGTACCAATCCACCTTTTGTAGTCAATTCCCTTCCTGATACATGCACAGACAATCCTATGATCTTACATAGTTTTACTTTATGGGAACCATCTCTTATAGTTTACTCCCTTTTCGATGCAGGCGCAAATTATATTAGATCTATATTCTGGAGATATTGGTTCATCAAAAATCCATCTTTCATAGTCTATACCTTTCATTATACTAGAAATAATAATGAGATGTTATTATTATTCATTGAATTCAGTGCCGTGTGTCCATTTTTCATAGTCTATTCCTTTCCAGATACACGCACGAATTATATCACATTTTTAGTCATTTGTGAAATCAGTATACATTATACTTTCAAAAAATATACATTTCACATACAGGCTGCTCGTTTTATGTATATGCATTGACGTTTTTGTTTATCTATATATTGCAAGATTTTAAACTTATTTTGAATTTACTTACAGAATGGATCTTCAAGTCCCTCCACGAGATGATATGGAATTGGTTTGGAATAGTTTATACATTATGCTATAATAGAATATTTTTACCATTCATTTAAACTCCACCCGGAAATCCATTTTCCATAGTCTATTCCTTGTTTGACACACGTTCTGATTATATAGTATTTATCATGTTAGTCAAATCTCGCACCACGAGCCCATCTTTCATAATCAACATTATTATAAATGCATGTACATACTATACTGCACAATTGTTATCTGTTGAACTAATAATTTTTTGCCCATCTTTCATAGTCTATTCCTTTCTCAATACATGCACAGATTATCCGCGTCCTGGAACTGAAATCGAAGTTCGTGTCACCTACCCATCTTTCATAGTTCACACCATGTTTAATACTTTCACATATTAGTTAAGTTTTACATGTTTCATCAAATTCACCACCGTCCAGCCATCTATTATAATCAATTCCTTTCTCGATACAGGCACAAATTATATCTGCTCTGGATTGATAATCAAATTTCATATTACACGTCCATCTTTCGTAGTTAGCACCATATTTAATACCATAATATATTAAATATTATTTATTGTGCGGCGTAAATTCGACATTACATGCCCACTTTTCATAGTCTATTCCTTTCTACATACAAGTATAAATTATCTCAAATACACAGTCCTCACTAAATTAAATATTTTATTTCCATCTTTCGTAGTCTACTCCTCCCTCAATACATGCACAGATTATACGACATGCATACCACGTCGTAAGATTTGTGTTTTTCGTCCATCTTTCATAGTCTATTCCTTTCTAAATACAGGCACAGAGTATACGACATATTTAATGGTTTGTAAGACTTGTGTTTTTCGTCCATCTTTCATAGTCTATTCCTTTCTTAATATATGTATCTATTATATCACATATTTAATACTCTGTGAAACCGGTTTGCATTGTGCTTTCAAAAAATATACATTATACAATCATTTAGCGAATTTAGATCTAATCCAGTTAAATGCATTTCTGATTGTCTATTTATCTTATGCAGTGGGATTGCCTATATCATATACAATGGAGTTTAAATCATTAACAAGTTTTATTTATTACAAGATTATATCTTGCTGATACGTCAATTTGTCAGTCAATGATTATATAGTTCTAGACTATTCCAAAACGATATCTACTATACTTCCAGTATTATCGTAAACAGTATTTATTAAATCTATAAATATTTTTGGAATATAAGTAGAAATTTCTGTGGCGCCGGCTAGAAGGTTTGTTCTTGATACATCTATTTCCTGTCCAGTATAATATGTGGTCATAGTACAGCCTGTGTTAGTGTCACAGTCCAATATAGTTTATACAGTAACATCATCTGTTACGTTAGTATTACACATTATATTTTACGATATACTGTACGAATTGTATTAAATGTCGTACTGAAGTATGTCAGAAGAAGAATTACATATGGTTAAACTTATGTCTGAATAATAATATTCTCCACGTTATGAACAGTTTGAATCTTTATGAATGAAAGTAATGTTAGTTGATCCTAAACTTATCCAAACTCCTGTATAGATATACCAATTTCCTGGAACACAGCCCATGTATATATCATCATGTATTATACTTTTTATAAAATTTCCATATATAGGATGTTTTGGAACCATAAGTAATTGGTCAAATTACAACAAAGTTTAGTTATATACTATCCCCTGATCCAACACAACGAAAGTTTGATTTTCATAACACATATGAATCAGATCATGTTGAAAGTTCTAGCATGAATCGTATTGAAGATGTATGTTATATTTGAATCTGGGATTATCTATTCCTATATCTATCAGACTGCCGTTAGATATGTACATATAGAAATGTAACTGTATTAGATTTATATTTACAAACGTTGTACCTGCGACATACTAGAAATATTAACCTGGTTTGAATTGATGTTGATCTATAGGTTCTATTTCTTTGAAATATGTATAACACTAAGTTGGATCTATTTTATTCATGAGTCCGAACCTAGTTCCATCGTATCCAAGATTATATTAAATAGTATATTGAATAGTAGTATAAAGAAGTATCATTTCTATAATCAAAAACTCATTTCATTTTCATCATACTTTTTATATATCTACATTGACGCTTCTATTTAGCTAAATAGTATCTAATTTTAAACACATGTTGAATCTGTAGACTGAACGGGTCTTTGAGACCCTTTACAATACAATACGGAATATGTTTGAAATTAGCTATCTGATATGTTAGAATTCTATATTTACATGTACTATCAAATTAACTTTTATCTTTTGTAAATCTTTTATAATCTACTCCCTTTTATATACATGATATAATCACTTCCGAAATACACTAAGAATTCAACTAAATATCTTTTAACCATCTTTCATATCCTATTCCGTTCTTAATACATTCACAAATTATCTCCACTTACTGTTATGCAAGAAACACTGTGCCATGCACCAACCAGTCACAGTCTATTCCTTTCTATATACACGTAAGAATTAGAGCGTGTTATATATATTTGTCGAACTTCACGTCCTTTGACCATCTTTCATGGTCTATCCCTTTCTATATACAAGCCTAAGTTATATATCCCAGATCTGCATTAGTAAATTTTTTGCCGATAGTCCACTTTTCGTAGTCCATTCCTTTACTGATACACGTACAGATTATATTGACATCATTTGAGCTTTCCCATCTTTCACAGTCTATTCCTTTCTATATACAAGCTTATAGTATTAAATATTTTTATAAATTATTAAACTCTGACCCATATGTCCATTTTTCATAGTCTATTCCTTTATAGATGCATGCACGAACTATACCACATTTTTAAATATCATTCAACTACGCTCCGTGTGTCCACTTTTCATAGTCTATTCCTTTCTTGATACATGCAGAAATTATAAAATGTTTATATGGATTATATATTATATCTTTATCCCACCTTTCATAGTCTATTCCTTTCTCGATGCATGTACTAATTATAATACATTTTTATCTATCGTTGGGATTCATGTTAGGAAGCCATCTGTCATAATTTATGCCTTTCGAGATAAGCGCACATATTATATCGCAAAGTTGATCGCCAGTATACATTATATTTTCAAAAAATAAATCAATATGTGAATTTAGATTTCAACCAGTTGAAAGCAGTTCTTAATCTATTTTTCTCGGTTACGTCTGGCTCTGTCTCATCATATACGATACCTTTCAGATCATTTACCATTTTGATTTGCTGGTTTATTTGATCCGTCTGTGTTGCTGTTAAAACTGTTTGGTTGCCGATGAGATATCCTTGCTCTGTGTTTATAAGAGTTTGTTCTGCAATCAAGACAGCTTGTGCGGCAGTCGTATCATTGAGGGTGGAGATATTGCCGGCATATTCAGTAAGTAATAGACTTTGGTTGATGTTTATTTCTGTCTGGTCATCGATCAGTTGTTGCTACGTTTCTAATTTCTCATACAGTCCGGTCGTACTGTCATATAATGCAAATATCAAATCTGTTGAAACTTTTGTAATATAATTTGAAATAGGTGCGGATCTTGATACTGGTGCCGTTATGGAGCTCCTATCAACTTCTATATTTTTATATTGGGAAACCATTGTACATCCTGTTCCGTCACATTCCAGAAGAGATGTAATAAGTTCGCCAGAATTTGTATTACATAATAAACCTCCTTTAATGTTGAATGCGTTGTCGCTGATAACATTCGCTGAACCCACTCCTACTGCAGTGCACATGAAAATTGAATTTGTGGTATGTATGTAGTTGCCGGCAGACGAACATTTAATTTAATCAGCGGTGTCAATGACTGTGAAATCTGGTGTGGAGTTGCCGATATTCACCCATGTGCCTAAATATATATAATAGTTACCTGGGACAGAACCGACGTCGACATCACCGGAAACTACGCTCTTCATATAATTTCCATATATTGTGATTCCTGAAATACTAATTATTTTCTTGAATTACAAAATAGTTGTATCGAATGTTGTAAGTTTTGCTGAGATGGCTACGACAGGTAAAGTATTGTTGGCGTAACAGAGATACACATTTCCTGAAATTACATTGTACTGTAATGTATCGCCACATAAATCGGTCTCTATCATCTCTGAATTAAGGATAAACAGAGGTTCAACTGTACCTAAACTTTGATAACCAGCTACTACATGCATATAATATTAATTATTTACTGCTGATGGTATAGGGGTCTACATACCAGTCATGGTACTATCGTATTTTATATAATCACCAACTTCTATCATGATAGTTCCAGCATCGACAGTGGATGTAACGTCTCTGAAATAATTATAACATGTATAACCAGTTATGGGATTCAACATTCCATAAACCGGTTGTGTGCTGTCCAGAGCAACATCCCATTCTGTTGTCAATTATAGAGCCAGTTACAGTATCATTTCAATACTCAAAAAAATCATCTCGTGAATTTATCTTTTATCCAATTTATCGCTCGCCTAATATATGATATATCATTTTGAGTGGGAGTTTATGTACTGAATACAGCTTCGTTCAAATCTGTTATATCTGTTTGTATGTTGTTGATATCGATCCTTGCGGATGATAGTTTTTTAGTGATATCACATTATAGATTTGAAACTGAATTTCCTAACAATCCTATAACTGATGTCTGAATGCCGTAGATTGCTACAGTTAAGTTGTTTGTTATGTTACTTTAAATTATGGATATTGCAGTTCCGAGTGTCGAGATCTCTGTTTCAAGCGATGAGACGTTTCCTTGTATCTGTGATTGAAGCGCAGTTCCGAGTGTCGAGATCTCTGTTTCAAGCGATGAGACGTTTCCTTGTATCTGTGATTGAAGCTATGAGACGTTTCCTTGTATCTGTGATGAGACGTTTCCTTGTATCTGTGATTGAAGCGCAGTTCCGAGTGTCGAGATCTCTGTTTCAAGCGATGAGACGTTTCCTTGTATCTGTGATTGAAGCTATGAGACGTTTCCTTGTATCTGTGATTGAAGCTATGAGACGTTTCCTTGTATCTGTGATGAGACGTTTCCTTGTATCTGTGATTGAAGCGTAGTTCTGAGTGTCGAGATCTCTGTTTCAAGCTATGAGACGTTTCCTTGTATCTGTGATTGAAGCGTAGTTCTGAGTGTCGAGATCTCTGTTTCAAGCTATGAGACGTTTCCTTGTATTTGTAATTGAAGCGTAGTTCTGAGTGTCGAGATCTCTGTTTCAAGCTATGAGATGTTTCCTTGTATCTGTGATTGAAGCGTAGTTCTGAGTGTCGAGATCTCTGTTTCAAGCGATGAGACTCTAGGAATTATATAATCATTTCCCCACGT
>Ga0302215_10000089_pt1 | contig 71082 bp, 50 predicted proteins | sample II_Fen_N3_1_FD_194580 | JGI IMG/M metagenome (GOLD analysis project Ga0302215, IMG submission 194580) | Peat permafrost microbial communities from Stordalen Mire near Abisko, Sweden - II_Fen_N3_1 | ecosystem: Environmental > Terrestrial > Soil > Wetlands > Permafrost | place: Sweden: Abisko... | reverse complement strand
TCTTTGCACACGCAAAACACGGTGGTTGTAGCTCAGTTGGTTAGAGCGTCGGTTTGTGGTTCCGAAAGTCGCGGGTTCGAGCCCCGTCTCCCACCCCACTCTATTTTTGCAAACAAAAGGAAGAACTGATTAGTTCTTCCTTTTTTGTTTTTTATCAGTCAAAATCCGATTCTGCCCGACCACATCTGTTGCCTGATACAAATCTACAAACTCATAACCAGCTTTCAACAAATTTGTTAGCAAAACCTGTAGTTTCGGATAAAATTTATCCTGACGACGCTTATCCGACCCTATATGAAAAAGCAGAATATTACCATTCAACCCGCCATTCGACTCTATTTGAATAATTTTATTGTAGATTTCGTTGCTAGAAAAATACATACTGCGCATCTCTGGTATACTATTATCGGAACTAGAAAGCGTACCCGGAGTGCAGTTTATCAATTGAACTCCAATTTCTTTACACCACAAGCTAATACTGTCATTATACCATTCGTTTGAAGGCAGAAAAAATGGAGTTTGATTCTTCTGAATACCAAACTTCTCCATTGCTGTATAATTATTTTTTATATCATTTATAAACTGACTCTTGGTAATGAGCAATGAGTCCCTTTTCTGCCAGGAACAATACAATAAATGCTTATCGGAATTGGCTCCCAGATAGTGTTTATCTTCCTGTAAACCCTTTATCACGCTTTTAAACTTACCAGTTCGATAAAAGTCACCGGTAAAGAAAAAAGAAGCTTTTACGTTTAATTTCTTGAGCGTTTTCCTGATTATTTTATAACCATCTGCATATTCATGACCGCTAAAAACCAACGAAATTTGCTTTTTAGTAACATTTGTCCGGGTAATTCCGCCAGCAGTATATTGATTATTGTCGGTAGTTTTTCCCTGCACCCCATCCTGTTGTTTTCCGGCAAGAAGATAAGTCAATGAAGCCGTTCCATCCAAGGTTGGCTCATTAGTAAAAGAATCGGAAAAATTGTCATGATAAACCGCCCAATCCGACTGAAAACGCTCATAAGCATCGCTACCTGACAAATGAACATCCTTAAGACTCTTGAACGCTTTTGCTTGCACAGGCCCTTCAACCAAGCCTCCATAAGCCGAAATACGATTCGTATTCCACAAATTTGAACGAGGACTGGTAGGCGTATCACCAATTTTCGGCAACCCTATAATCATACTAGTTCCCCATGGATTCCTACCAAAAAGCCAATCAACTAAGGCATTTTCCATATCCAAATAAGTTGAATCATTGGTCAATGAGCGATACAAGCGGCATTGAGTTGCCAGAGCCACAACGAGGTTGTTTGAGCATTTGATCAACGGAACTCCTACATTATACGGATTGGCATTTGCATAAGCTTGCATGCGTTGAATGCCGGTGAGTAAGTTCTGCGAAAACTCTTTCTGATAACGAGGATTTTCGACATTTGCCAACAGATAGTGACCTAAATTTACAAACGGATACCATTGGTAATTACGCGCCGTATCTGAACACATCCAAGGAGTAATAGGCTCCATGCGCCCAAATCCAGCTGCTTCTTTCAAATAATTTCCATCGAAAGTCAAGTGATAAAGCTGCGAAGCCGCCAACTCCATATCATCCGTCCAATTATCTTCTTCATAAACGGTACTCAATTTATACGGTACGGATTGAGAAACGCCGGGGTGCGCCTTCCCAAGCTCATAAGCCTCCTGCGCTTTCACTTTTAAAGTATCGGCATAAAACGGAATAACCTTTGAAAAAACTTCAGCACCTAACCCAAACGCTGACGAATACTTTCCGGCTATTGAAGCTATTCCGGTGGATTTATTTTTAGTTGCGAACAAACCTTGAGGCTTTCCGGTAGCCAAATACACCGGGCGACCAGCTCCGCCATTATAATCAGTATTATCATAGGTAGGCAATTTAGAAAAACTAGTATCCCTGTCGTCGGCAATTTGCTGGTAAAGCACATCTTTAGTTGGATACATTTTCAACAACCAATCCAAGCCCCATTTTGCCTCATCCAATATATCCGGAATTTGATTTGCACCGGGTTTGCCATATGCGTCATGCATATCGGTAAATGAAGCCGGATTCATTTGATATGCAAATAAAAGTTGATAAATAGCGCTTGCCGAAGTTGAACCGTACTGAATAAAATCGGAAGCACCGTGCCAACCACCTTTTACGTCGACGAATTTTGGTTTTACAACAATTTCTTCAATCTTCTTATTTCCCTTATTCGCTTTTTTAGTAGCCGAAACTGTGGATTTTTCCTGATTATTTGAAAACCTCAGCCCATTATTAATATCTACAAATTTAGTCTCCTCTCCAGCCACCTCAAAACCTCCAAACCGATGGCAAGTTTCATTTAACACCGGATTGTAACCACACCGTTGACCGCGCATGTAATTCAGCAGAAAATCGGCACTTCCGAGATAAGTATTTTTATTAATGAAAATTGTAGGTGAGTAAATTAGTCCAGCTTTAATGTAGAATGCACCTTCTGTATTAAACCCCGAGAAATCAAGAATGTATACGCTTTTATATCGTTGAAATTCGCCTTTAGTAGTTACAGCATTAAAGGAGCCTAATTCTTCATTTGTAAGTGCGTCGTGAATAGTGAATTGTTTGATTTCCTGAAGAGATTCGCTGATAAGGACAGCCTTTTTTTTAGCAGTTGGCAAATAGCCCAGTTGGTTTATGCGAATCCAACCGTCAACGCCATAAGTGAGGATACTTATGCAGAAAATTGACAATAATAGTAAAATTATCCTTTTTCTCATGTGGAGAATGCATTTTTTTGCAAATGTAGCGGAAATAATCGAATTATCAAATGGGGAATTATTGAGAAAAAAATATTACTTTTGTGGCTAATTTTATTTTGTCAAATAACATTATAACAAGAAAGAAATGAAAGTATTAAAATTCGGTGGAACGTCCGTAGGTTCAGCCGCTCGCATGAAAGATGTAGCTAAGTTGATTTGCGATGGTGACCAGAAAATCGTGGTTTTGTCGGCCATGTCGGGAACAACTAACAGCTTGGTAGAAATTTCAGATTACTTATACAAAAACAATACAGCAGGCGCATTGGAACGTATCAATGCACTGGAGCAAAAATATGCTGATGTAGTAGAGGAATTGTACAAAGTTGAGAAGTACAAATCTGACGCAAAAACAGAATTAAAATCTCATTTTGAGTATCTTCGCTCATTCTCTAAAGCTGTTTTCACCTTATTTGAGGAAAAAGCAATTTTAGCAGAAGGTGAAATGCTGTCAACTATCATGTTCCAGCTTTATTTACAAGAAATTGGCGAAAACAGTGCTTTATTGCCCGCATTGGAATATATGCGCATTGACAAGAACTCGGAGCCTGACACCAATTACATTGCTGAGCATTTGGCAAAACAATTGGAACTTCAGCCCGACAAATCTATTTATATCACTCAAGGCTTTATTTGCCGTAACTTTTATGGCGAAATAGACAACCTACAACGTGGTGGTAGCGACTATACTGCATCACTTGTGGGCGCAGCTGTAAAAGCCGATGAAATACAAATTTGGACGGACATTGACGGAATGCACAATAACGACCCACGTTTTGTGGAAGGCACAAAACCTGTACCGGTATTGCATTTTGAAGAGGCTGCCGAACTTGCTTATTTTGGTGCGAAAATTCTTCACCCAACTTGTATTCTACCTGCAAAATTGGCAAATATCCCAGTGCGTTTATTAAACACAATGGAACCCAAAGCACACGGAACTCTTATTTCCACACAAAGCAAAAAAGGTAAAATTGAAGCAGTAGCTGCCAAAGACGGCATTACAGCTATCAAAATCAAATCGGGTCGCATGTTGTTGGCACACGGATTCTTGCGTAAAGTATTCGAAATATTTGAATCTCACCATACCCCGATTGATATGGTAACAACTTCTGAAGTTGGTGTTTCGGTATCAATCGACAATGCTAAAAAGCTAGACGAGATAGTAAACGACCTTAAAAAGTTTGGAACAGTAACTGTTGACAAAGATATGGTTATTATCTGCGTTGTGGGCGATATGCCTTTCGAAAACGTAGGTTTCCAATCGAAAGTTGTTGGTGCTATGAGCGAAATTCCAGTTCGTATGATTTCGTACGGTGGTAGTAACTACAACATTTCATTCCTGATTAAGGCCGAAGATAAAAAACGTGCACTGAATGCGTTGAGCGCAGCATTGTTTAATTAAAGTATTTTTATAACAATAACAAACTAAGCCTACAAGTCCCCACAGGGAATTTAGGAGGCAACAAATAATTATGATTAAAGGAAAATTCCCTCTGAATAAATTCAGTGAAATACAGACTCCATTTTACTATTACGATTTGGAAGTACTACGCAAAACGCTGTCGGAGATAAACTCACAAACTGAAAAATCAGATTTTCACGTGCATTATGCCATGAAAGCGAACGTAAATCCGAGCGTATTGGCAGTAATTAAAAATGCCGGACTTGGTGCTGACTGCGTAAGTGGTGGCGAAGTTCAAGCTGCACTCGATGCCGGAATACCGGCATCAAAAGTAGTATTTGCAGGAGTTGGAAAAGCCGACTGGGAAATTAATCTTGGGTTGGAAAATGATATTTTCTGCTTCAATGTTGAATCTGTTCCTGAATTGGAAGTGATTAATGAATTGGCCGCTACTAAAGGTAAGATTGCCAGCGTGGCTTTACGTATAAATCCAAATGTAGATGCTCATACTCACCACTATATAACTACAGGAACCAATGAAAATAAGTTCGGTATTAATATGGAAGATCTCAATCAGGTAATTGACTTGATTGGAACGCTGGAAAATGTGACATTAATAGGAATCCATTTCCACATTGGCTCACAAATTACCGATATGACTGCATTTCACAATCTGTGTATCAGAGTTAACGAACTACAGGAACAATTTGTAGCAAAAGGTGTAACACTGAAACATATCAATGTTGGTGGTGGATTAGGAATAAACTACGAACACCCGAATCACTTCCCAATTCCTGAATTTGAAGCATACTTCAAAGTTTTCCGTGACCATTTGGAATTGAAGCCAGGACAAACGCTGCACTTTGAACTAGGACGCGCAGTGGTGGCACAGTGTGGCACTTTGATTTCGAAAGTTTTGTACGTGAAACAAGGAACTTCGAAGAAATTTGCTATTCTCGACGCAGGTTTTACCGATTTAATCCGTCCCGCTTTGTATCAGGCATTTCACCTTATTGAAAATATCAACTCAGACCTTCCAACCGAAGCTTACGATGTGGTAGGACCAATTTGTGAGTCGTCAGATACTTTTGCCAAAGGTTTTGTTCTGAATCAGACCAAACGTGGCGACTTAATTGCATTACGCTCAGCTGGTGCTTATGGCGAAATTATGGCTTCGCAATATAACTTGCGTAAGTTACCAAAAGCATATACTTCAGACGAACTTGCATAACCCAATATCTCCTTCAGCTCACAAAAAGCGCTGAAGGAGAGAAAAGAAAACGATTAGGTAATAATAGTAATTTAAAATCCTCCTTCAGGGGTTAGGGATCACATAATGGAAATTTACGGTTTTATTTTTTCGCTTATTGAACTAATTGTGTTTGGGGTATTGCTCCTTACATTCATTTACCAGCTTTATTTTTATTTTCGTTATCTAAACGGGGTGTTACATCTTCGGACAAAAATAAAAAACAATAAAGCTTCATTCGAAAATGAGCAACCACCAGTTTCAGTAATAATCTGTTCGAAAGATGAGGCTGAAAACCTACGTAAATTTCTTCCTCTTATTTTAAATCAGGAATATCCTACTTTTGAAGTAATTGTTATAAACGATGGCTCCACCGATGCAACTGACACCTTGCTTCGTGATTTAAGCGTTGAATATCCAAATTTAAAATCAACTTTTGTTCCACTTGGTGCAAATAACTTAAGCACAAAAAAATTAGGATTGACTCTTGGAATCAAGGCTTCGCAATACGATATTTTACTCTTCACAGATGCCGATTGTATGCCGGAAGACAAAACCTGGATTGCACGAATGGCTCGTAACTTTACCCGCGAAACTGATTTTGTTTTAGGATATGGTGCCTATTTTGAAAAGAAAGGCTTTCTGAATCGTTTAATCACTTACGACACACTGTTTATTGCATTACAATACATGGGAATGGCAGCTTCCCGTAAACCTTACATGGGAGTTGGTAGAAATCTGGCTTATCGCAAAGCAACATTTTTTGCTCAAAAAGGCTTTGCATCCACACTTGGGTTAAGTTCAGGGGATGATGATTTAATGGTAAATAAGGCCTGCACTCCGTGGAACACACGCGTTGAAATTGCTCCCGACAGCATCACATGGTCAGAACCAAATACAACGTATAAAGGCTGGTTATTTCAAAAACAACGCCACCTGTCTGCTTCAGCATTTTACAAAAGTTCAAGCAAAATACGATTGTTTTTTGAACCATTTACGCGTGGACTGTTTTATTTGGCTTTTATTCTGGCACTGATATTTGGCGGTCCGATTACACAAATTGCAACCGGAGTATTATTCATTTCCCGACTTGCCATCCAGTTATCCATTATCAATGCCTCTTCAAAACACTTTGGCGGACGAAAATACATATTAACCTTACCGGTTTTTGACATTTTCATTCCATTGGTAAACCTGTACATTATGCTTTTTGGCAAAAAAGGCAAATCCGTAAAATGGAAATAACATATTGGAAATAAGAGGGCGTCTAAAAAAAAGAACGCAAATTACGCAAATCAACACAAGGCATAGACTACTAATATAAGTAGTTTAGAATATTTAATGATATGTTTTTTTTAAGCAATGTTCAGATTTACAGCCTTGTAATTTACAACTAAATACATGTAACTACTTAGCTGTATTTGTAAAATAATATTTGCGAAAATTTGTGCCATTTGCGTAATTTGCGTTCAAAAAAAAAACTTATTGAGCACCCTCTTATCTACTCTCACTCGGTTAAGAACAAAATTCTCTTCTCCACAGCTTTTTCACAAACCGGACAAAATCCTTTTGCGGTGTTGGTACGCATTCTACAATCGAAATACGGTCGATAAATGCCATTTTTAAGATAGCCACCTCCTTCGAAAACTCCAATCTTAGCTTTGTTTTCATCAGTCAAGGCAGTTGGGATTTGCGTCCCGACCGGTAAGCTATTTTTCCATTTCGTATTGAACTTTACCAATGTAGTAATGTTTGGTTCCCAAGGTTCATCTTTTAGGTCATACATTCCATTTAATGCATCATTGTCATAGAAATACTCGTCAGCCAAACCGGCAAACGAATGTCCGAATTCGTGCACTGTAACTTCAGTTTGAGCACGCTTACTGTCAGCCGAAGCCAATGTATAAAAGTTGAAAATTCCACCACCTCCATAGGTTTTGGTATTTGCCAGAATATAAATGGCATCGTAAGGTACTAAAGCCGCATAATCACGAACAGTGAATACATTGGGAGTAGTTAGATATCTGTCGGAATAAAAGGTGTAATAATGCGATCCCAATGCGGAATTTCGCCAATTATTTTTTTGAGGCATCGACACACCTGTATCCGCCGACACAGCCGCAACTGCATAAACATTGATGCGTGATTTATACTTTATGAATGGTTCGTGGGTGAACAAGTTATCAGCTAGCTTCTGAGCATCGCGAAAAAACTTATTTCGTTGCTTGGCAGTATAACCTTCTGCAATTACAACAATATCTATTGCTTTTTCAGGTTCTGCAGTTTTGCAAATAGTTTTCACCGGTACATTCAATGGTTTTGTTCTGCGGATGAGCTTATCATTGGGCGAAAAACCAAACTGGGTTAACGTTTCCCAATTACTATAATTAATTCGCTTCTCAATAATAACTTTTACAGAATGAAGAGGGTATGGAAACTGGATGGACTGCTGAAAGCTTTTATTTACCAACAAAGCTTCCGGGGTAGATTGCCATTCGAAGTAGAGTGTACTGAACTCGTCGGTATAAATAAGTTGGTTGCTTACACTATCCAACACATGAAACCTATATTGGCCGAGGTTCATATCGCCCGATAAATTTGACCGACGGCCACCCCATTGTGGCTCTTGTATTATTTTATCAAGATAAGCAGTTGTTGACTTTGAATTACCACAAAAATTAAAATCAACACGGCAAGCTTGATCGCTAAAATAGTGTAAATAATCTTGTGCGAAAGCAACATTAAAACAAATCAAAAAGAGGAAGATGGTGAACGTTGGTCGTGTCATAAGTTTGGACTGATTAAATCTTTTGCAAATTAAAGAAAATTTATAAACAAAACCTACATCGAAAACGCTTTTTCAGACATATTGTACACCAGAGCTCTCCTCTTCCTGATTATTTATGAAAGTAGTTATTGTTGAAGCATAAACTAACAACAATACTTAAAAATTATTTCTCGGCAATAAAACCATTTTGAGGTTGAATGGAGTCATTCTCATTGTTATTCTTTACAAGGTATTTTCCATCACCATCTATAATAATTCTTTTCACTTTGGCTCTGAATATTCCATTTTTCTTAACAACAAGATTGTATTCTCCGGGATTAACAGCATCGATGTAGAAATTGCCTGATTCTTTACACTTCCCTTTGGCTACAACCTCGAAAGTAACTGGATTAATGATCAATACATCTGCACCCTTTATTGACTCTTTTTGCGTACTTTTAACGCAACCACTAATAAAGAATGATTCCTGTGCCGACAATTGAATGGCAAAAAATAGTAACATAGAAATTAGCGATGCTTTAAGAAATTGATTTTTTTTAATTGTTTTCATAATTTGTTGTTTTAAAAAAGTTTGTTTATAAATTTAATTAGTGTATTAGTGTTGTAGTACACCGCAAAAGTATGCTGAAGTTTTTATATTCAATGCATTTTAATGGTTAATTAAAGTTAATAGATTAATGTTTTAATAGACACTATTGCCAAATTAGGCACAATAGACTCACAAACAGACAAATAAAAAGAAACACATCTCAAGAAATATATATTTCAATAATTCAATCTTTACTATATAGACTAAGATTGCATCAAAATATTACATGAAGAATTATTGTTTTAGTGTTTAGACGGATATCAAACAAGAGTTGGATTTAGCCAATTCGTTAAATAAAAAAAAATCTTTCAAGAAGAAACAAATAGTTGCCTACTGAAAATTTCGTACATTTGCACCCTCAAACTCAAGCAACATGAATCGTTTTCTTTCACTTTTTACATCAATCTTACTTTCAGTCATTGTATTATCCTGTAAAGGATCCGACTCAGAACCTCAATCTGACACTGCATCTAACGAAAATGCGGGAAGCTATATCTCCGAAGTTTTTGAATATGTTTACGGGCCAGGACAACATGCCAAAATAGCCAAACCAACTGACATTGCGAATTTTATTGGGATTCCCAAAGACGATAAATGGCTGTATTTAGGTGGTTTTGGAGGGTATGTGATTGCTGGATTCAATCATAATGTAACAAATGGTTCGGGGGCAGACTTTGAGGTATTTGCATTACAAGGCACATCGCCAGAACCAGCAATAGTATATGTAATGAGCGATACAAACGGAGATGGAAAACCCAACGAAACCTGGTACGAGCTAACAGGAAATCAATTCAGTAACAGCAAACACAATTACTGGGTACGCTACTACAAAGCCATGAATGACACGTCAAATATAAAATGGAAAGATAGTGAAGGGACTCTTGGTGAACTTATATGTGGTTATGGCGCTACAAATTCAGCAGCTTGGTGGTGGCCATCTACAACAACCGATAGCATAACTTTCCACAGCGCACGGCTACCGGATGCATATGACAACAATTCCGTTAATGGTTCGCAATATTGGGTAGTGCCAAAAAACCGATTTATTTGGGGATATGCCGAAAACTTATATGGAACCGACTACGATAATACTACCGGAGCAAATAAGCTGGATATTTCAAATGCTGTTGACTCGCTGGGTCATGCGGTTGTTCTTCCACACATTCGATTTATAAAAATTCAGACTGGTGTTCTACAACAAGCCGGCTGGACCAACGAGGTTTCGTCTGAAATCAGGGGAGCAAAGGATTTGAGAAACTAAATCTATTCTATTTCAATCCGATATTTGTCAAGCAAACCTTCTAAGCCCATTCTTGAAAAACGTGCTTTAGTCATTCGATTTGACTCCGGATCAATGGAATATTGAAATGCAGTTCTAAAATCGGCCTTTTCGAGTATTGTTCGGTGGAAAACAGCTCGTTGTAAATCGCAATTATCAAGAGTAGATGCGGTCATATCAGCTTCAGTAAAATCTGTTTCTTGCAAATTGCAATTCACAAAATGCGTTTTCTTCAGCTTCACCTTATGAAAAACAGCTAACTTTAACACGCAATTTACAAAACTCACCGAAAACAGAAACGGATTACATTCTTCAAACTGAACTCCAACAAGTTTGCAACCAATAAATTGAATATCGCTTAAAGCTGTATTTTTCATACTTGCCAAGCTAAAATCGCAATCATCGAACCTACATTCCCGAAACGTAACATCCACCAAGTTAGAACTATAGAAGTTACAATTACTAAACTGGCAATTTTCGTAAACATCGCATAGGAATTTTTGATTTGAAAAATCAATACGCTCAAAAAGTTTCGATTCAATCACAATTACTACAGTTTATTATTGAGTACTTCGAACATATGAATAATAGAAAATTATTTACTTTCTATTATTCATATCAATAGCCGTCTTCTGACGCAATCCAGGATTTTCTTTTACCATCTGACGTAAAAATTCCTCAGGATAACCGGCTCTAATAATGGTGGTAGGAATTTTATATTCATTCTGAACAAATTTCCCATCTTTCTCCTTCTTAATGTTGCCGTCCATGTACTTCACCAACAGATATTCACCTAGTTTTTTCCAAGCTGCAGTAGAGTTTTCGGCCTGAGAGCAACTAAAACTTGTCAGAAAAGTACGAGCATCATTCTCGTTCATTCCGGCTGCCACTTTATCAATAGCGGGAAGCAATGTATTAAAGTCATTTTCCCATTTAGACTGCACAATTTTAATATCGGCAAACATATAAGAATACTTGCTATAAGCATAGTTAGCTACCCAATTGTAAATCCAAAAAGCAGAGGTAGGCGAATATTCTAACAGACTTCCATTGTCGGCTCTATAGCATTCAGGAACACTATTAATTCCACAATACATAGGTACATACAATGATGTAGCTGCATCATCAACACCAAACCACAGTACACCACCAATATAATCGGGGAGCCAACCACGCATTTGAGCCACAAATGTAAATCCGGTTTGCTGAGTTGCTGTTGGGCGTTCGTGTATGTAATCAATGCTATCAACTTTAAATGTGAGTGGACTGCAACGTAATTTACTGCCAAATGGTCCGGCAGCTAGCCCTTTGGTCATATCCATTTCTGTACCTTCGTACTGATCACGCATATAATCTTTCAGCTTCTGCGCCGTTAATTTAAATGTTGGTTTAATCCACAAAGGCATTCGCTCTGCAGTTTCTCCTTTAACATACGAAAGATATTTATTCATAGCCGGATCAACTTTGCGGAAGAAACTCCAAACTCGTGCCTCGCAAGCACGAAGTGCCGTATAATCGAGAGGTGCATAGGTATCAGAAAAGCTAAAATCTTTATTTTTACCTTTAAAAAAACCTTTTTCACGAGCAAAAGCAAACACATCGTGAGCATACAAACAATTATTCGTATCGTCTAAAGGGAAGGTTGTGATTCGCGCCTGATTAGCATGAGCCGACACGCAATCGTCCGGGATACGCTGAGCAACCCACACTGCGCCTTTATTTCCCGGCCCTTTTCCAACCATCTCCATAATCCATATTTCATTAGGATCAGCAATTGAAAATGATTCACCCTCGCTATAATAACCATATTCTTCTACCAAATCGGTCATAACTTTAATGGCTTCACGAGCAGTTTTAGCTCTTTGAAGTGCTATATAAATCAAACTTCCATAATCCATTATAGCAGTTGTATCAACTAACTCTTCGCGACCACCGAAAGTTGTCTCGCCAATACTCAGTTGATACTCGTTCATATTCCCAATAACCGAATATGTTTTTTCAACCTGTTTAATTTTCCCAAGATATTTACCGCTATCCCAGTCGTGAACATCCAGCATTTGTCCAGCTGGGTGCGTAGCAGCAGGGTAACGATACAGAGCACCAAATAAGAAATAAGAATCTGCATTATAGGAGATCAATGTTGATCCATCGACAGTAGCAGCTTTTCCAACTAAAAAATTAGTACAGGCTTGGCTCGTAATGGTTGCCAATAGAAAAGCTACTGCAATTGTAAGTTTCTTGAACATCAAAATAAAATAAAAATTAAACACATTGACAAATAAAGCTATACCCAAATAACAACCGGCATTCAAACAAACCGATGTCTGACTTATTCTGTAATATGGCTTACAAAAAGATTGCAAATATACATATAAAAAATTTCTTTCATCAGAAAAAAAAGATCAATAAATCTTATTTAGTCACCTAAAATCCAACAAATTTAGCCTTCCAATCTAAATTAATGTAAAATAATGCAATAGGAAAAGCATAAATATTTTCACAATATAGATTTTCAGTTTGAAATAAACTATCTTTGCAGGCTCATATTATACTTTGATATTTTAGCTTGAAAATTAACACAAAAAGGTTCTATTAAAACTGACAATTGAAACGCCATGCTAAGAAACAGCAAATTCCATTTCCTACCTGCAGAACTACTCACTTTCATCTACATTTTCGTTACCGCGTTAATAATTCTATTTTTCAAGCATGACAATCAAACGATTACAGAGCTGCTACTTAATAGGCTATATATTATCTTTGGCATTTGCTTTTTAGCCTTTATAGATTCGTTCAAAAAAATTTGGATTATACGTTTTATAAGATACGTTTATCTTGCCATACTCTTATCATACTGGTATCCTGAAACCTATAGAATAAACAACATTCTCCCAAATCTAGATTATATTTTTGCAAACATTGAACAACATATATTTGGGTTTCAACCTGCACTTGTTTTTGCCATCAATTTCCCACAACATTGGTTTAGTGAATTGATGAATATGGGTTATATATCATACTATCCAATTATTGTTGTTACAGGTTTATATTTTTATTTCAAAGACTCTAAATACTTCAAACAATTCTTTTTCTCAGTAATTTTTTCATTTTACGTATTTTACCTGATTTACATTTTAGTTCCTACTGCAGGTCCTCAATACTATTTTATTGCAGATGGAATCGAAAATGTAAGAAATGGATTATTCAATGATATTGGCACTTACTTCCACAACAATCACGTGCTAGTAAGCGACCATAGTAATTCCGGGTTTTTCTACGATTTGGTAGAAACGACACAATTAGCAGGTGAGCGCCCAACAGCAGCTTTTCCAAGTTCACATGTTGGTATATCTACATTAATTATGATACATATTTTCAATAAAAAATACTATCATGTTTTCATGGCATTGATTCCAATTTACCTATCTCTTATAACAGCAACTGTCTATATACAAGCACATTATTTAATCGATACAATTGCCGGTTTGTTATGTGCCTTCCTATTTTTCTTTTTAAGCAATAAAATTTACAACCGATTATTTTTGATTAAGCAATGAACATTTTTAGTCGATTTAGTTGTTACAGGCGATAATATATTCAAAACACAAAATTAATGAAGTACCCTTTTGCTTTTTTAGCTATTGCTTTTTCCATACTGTCACTGAATGCAGAGAATCGCACTGACTCAATCAAAACAAACAAGATTAATGAAGTAACTGTTCTTGGCGGCATATCTGGCTCATTTGCATTGCCAGTGGCAGTTGTAAATAAATCTACAATCGAAAAAAATAGCTTTTACACTCCTGCGGATGCACTCCGACGCGAAACAGGTATTTCTCTTTCACGAGATGGCATCTGGGGCACTTCCGTAAATGTCCGCGGACTATCCGAACAGCGACTATTAATATTAGCAGATGGGGATCGGATTCAAACATCTTCCGACATTGCAGGTGCCTTGTCGACAGTTGACATGTCCAGTTTGGAGAAAATTGAAGTTATAAAAGGTGCCAGTTCGGTTCTTTATGGAAGCGGCGCAATGGGTGGCATCATAAATTTTGTTTCTGAGCGTCCGACTTACAGCAAAATACTTCAAACAACCGGAAAAATAAGCAGTGGATTTAATACAGTCAATAATCTATGGGCAAATAGTGCCAATATCAATTTTACAACAAACCAATGGTACATTGCACTAAATGGCAGTTATCGTACCGCTGGGAACACCCAAAGTCCCAAAGGAGAAATTCTTAGTAGCCAGTTTCATGATGCTTCGTGGGGATTAAAAGGTGGTATGCAATACTCACGGAACGAAGAGCTCTTAGTCAATTTTCAACACACAGGTGCATGGGATGTAGGTTTGCCAGGGGTTAGCAGCTTTCCTGCAGTTGCAGAAGCGCGTTACAAAAAAGTTGACAGAAATCAGTTAAGTGGTGAATACATTATCAGCGACATAAACGATTATCTGACAAAATTAAGCATAAAAATATATACCCAAAACATTACACGTGAAGTAGAGAGCATTATAAAACCGCAGTCGACAGTACTTTTTCCAAGTAGTACAAACAGTACTTCCGGTGCAAAAATCGCTTCCGATTGGCTTTTAACCGTGAGACAATCGCTGGTATTGGGTGCTGAAGGTTGGTTACGTAAATCGGAAACAGAACGTATAAGAATTATTTCGCCTACAGCCATAAAAGACAGCGTACGTGGCGAACAACCAGTGGCTAATGCCAGAATGCTGGACATAGGCGTTTTTGCACACTATTCTTGGATAGTTATTCCAACTAAATTAATCCTTAATGCAGGTGTTCGTTTGGATTATATCCGTACAATGAACGATTCTGCGTTTAATCCGGTCTTTATTTATACTGTGAATGATGGAGTAAGGAAAAATATTACTGGCTTCACTCGTTCAACCTTGTTTGAAGCAGGAACATCTACTGAAATGGCCTATGCTGCTCATTTTGATGCATTCTACAGTCTGACTAAAAAGCAATCAGTTTCGTTGTCAATTGCCAATTCGTACCGGGCAGCTTCAATTGACGAACGGTTTAAATATATTGATTTGGGAGTTTCAAAAAAAGTTGGTAATCCAGACCTAAAACCTGAACATGGTACATTTGCAAATTTCAACTACACTATTTCGTCGTCAAAATTATTAGTCAAAGCTGATGTTTTTGCCAATTATCTGATTGACCTGATTACCGAAGTGCAAACATCTGCAACATCTAAGATATTTATGAATACAAACATTGATAAAGCTCTGTTTTTAGGTGGCGAATTAGAAGCAAACTGGAATATGTGTAAACATTTTTCGGTGTTAGCAAATGCATCGTATACGAATACCCAAAATTTGGAAACAAACACTCCGCTACCACAAATTCCTCCAATGAGTGGTTTTGCCTCGTTGAATTATCATTCGGGCAGCAAGTTTGAGGCTTCTTTTTCTACGCTTTGGGCAGCTAGTCAAAATGAAGTTGCAGTGGGCGAAACCAAAACAACTGGTCATATTGTTTATAATATTGATGCACATTCTACTCCAATTAATTTGGGTAATACGTATTTGCAACTATTCGTAGGTGTTGACAATATGCTGAATACAGCCTATTACAACCATTTAACTTCAGTTCGTGGCGGTGGAACGAAATACTACGAGCCGGGACGAAACATCTATGTAAAAGCAAAATTCGGTTTCTAACATTTATCAAGGACAGTTTATAGCTTAATTATGTATCTTTGCAAGCCTGTCGAACTAAAAAGCAGCTTAAAGATGTCAGCATTACATAAAGTATTTTCTCCAAATGAAATCAATGATTTGTGCAAGAACACGATGATTGAGCATTTGGGCATTGAATTTATTGAAGCTTCTGCTGGTAAGGTAATTGCCCGTATGCCGGTGGATGAACGAACTATTCAGCCGGCAAAACGACTTCATGGCGGTGCTTCAATGGCATTGGCCGAATCGGTTGGGAGCGTAGGGTCGGTAATGCTGGTCGACATGAGCAAATTCCATGTACTGGGCGTTGAAATTAGTGGTAGCCATGTAGGCACTACTACAGAAAAAACGGTATTGGCAATTGCCAGTCTTGTTCACCAAGGTAAAAGTTCACATGTTTGGGAAATTAGAATCCAAGATGAAAAAGGCACATTGGTTTCCGTATGCCGTCTAACAAATCGCATTCTTCCCATTAAATAAAAAGAACCCCTAACCCTTAAAGGGGAATTCTTAAATGGAAAAAAAGAATAAAACATATCAGCAGCTGAGTAAACTTCAACAGGTTTGTTTGAAACAAAATATCCCTTTTGTCTCTTATCGTTTACCACTTGAAAATGAAACGATAACGCTAGTTCAGCATCATTCGTCGCCAGAGAAATTAGATTCCTTGCAAGACATTGACCAAAAAGTTGGTTTCGTGGTTTCACCATTCTCTGAAACAGCAAATCATGGCACTTACCTGCTCGAACCTGATTGTGTATTCTTTTCAAACGATATTGAAGGAATTTATATTGAAAAGTTAGCAGACAACAATCGGTTTTTGTCCAATGAGAAAACATCAGACAGGTCTATAAAAACGACTACTTCAGAAGATTTCATTAGTCAGGTGAATACTGCCACAAAAGCTATGCAACAAGGCGAATTTCATAAGGTAGTACTGTCTAAAATCCGATTGGAAATCCTTAATAGCGACTTTGAACCAACTGATTTTTTCATGAAACTGTGCGAAAAATATCCACATGCTTTTGTGTATATGATGCAACTTCCTGGCGTGGGGTGTTGGTTGGGAGCTACTCCTGAGCCATTACTTACCATTGAGGATAATGTTGTAAAAACAGTATCGTTAGCAGGAACACAACTAGCTAGTGATAGCAAAATAGAATCGTATCAATGGACTACAAAAGAAATTGAAGAGCAAAGAATTGTGACTGATTTTGTGGAACAAACCTTACGTTCGTTAAACATAGAAAATTATACTAAAGTTGGGCCAATAAACTATCAGGCAGCAAATCTCATTCACCTGAAAACAGCATTTGAATTCCAGAAAAATGAGTTTGAAGGCCGTTTGGGTGATTTTCTGAAAGCATTACACCCAACTCCATCGGTAGGTGGTTTACCTAAAACTGAGGCGAAAGATTTTATTTTGGCTAACGAAATGCATGATCGTAGTTATTATACCGGATTTCTCGGACCAATTAATATCAATAAAAAAACAGATATTTTTGTAAACCTTCGTTGCTTACAATTGTTCGACAATCAGTTTGTATTATACAGTGGGGCTGGCATTACATCCTCGTCCATTGCAGAAAATGAATGGACGGAAACAGATAATAAGATGATGACGATGATGAATGTGATGATGACCCCTAAAGCCTAAAGGGGAATTATAAATAGTAAATGATCAAATAGTAAATCATATAATGACTCATTTTCGACAAGGAATTAAAAATATACCCGAAATTTGTGCCCGTCATGGCGTAAAAAAAGTGGTAATTGCACCGGGATCGCGGAATGCGCCTCTGATATTTGCATTCACGGCTCAGCCTGACATTGAATGTATGAGCATTACCGACGAACGCTCGGCGGCTTATTTTGCATTGGGAATGGCACAACATAGTGGTGAGGCAGTTGCACTGGTTTGTACTTCGGGCACAGCCGTTCTAAACTTTGCTCCGGCCATTGCGGAAGCATATTATCAAAATCTACCGCTGCTAGTTTTCACTGCCGACCGACCTGCTGAGATGATTGATCAGGCAGATGGACAAACATTACGACAAACCAATATTTTTGCGAACTACATAAAAGCCAGCTTTGACTTGCCAGTTGAAACGGCGATGGATGCTGATTTGGATTTTTCGGATCGTCAGGTTTCACAGGCCATCGACACTGCGGTTTCGTATCCACAAGGTCCGGTGCAAATTAACGTGCCAATGCGTGAGCCGATCTACACCGCTTTGCCCGAAACACACAGCAATCCGAAGATTATTAAAACGTTGAAAACCAACTCTGGCCTAACAGCTGAGAGTTTGACTGAATTACAACATTCATGGTTACTGCACAAACGTAAATTGATTGTATTCGGTGTTTTTCCGAAAAGCGAAGCACTAAATGCCCTGGCAAATCGTTTGGCACAGGAGCCTGATGTGGTGGTGATTGCTGAAAATTTATCGAATATTGCTGGTAAAAAAATTATCACCCAACCCGAATCTTTGTTTTCGCGCATTAATTCACACGAAAACAAAGATAGCTTTGCATCGGATTTGCTCATTACCATTGGTCATTCTGTTATTTGCAAGCAGCTTAAAATTTTTCTTCGGGGTAATATACCTGCTGAACAATGGCAGATAGAGTCGTCGATGCCGTATGTAGACACTTACAAAAGCCTGACAACCATCATTCCAGGATTAGCGACTGATGTTCTTTCAGAAATGCCATTCGGACAAGCCGAAAGTGATTTTTCGACAACTTACTATTCGGAAATGACTAAAATTGCTGCACATCACGAGGATTTTGTAAATAATAAACACTTATCAGATATGAGTGTAACGGTTGAATTATTGAAACAAACTCCGGCTAACACTGTATTACATCTGGCTAATAGTACTTCGGTGCGTTGGACTCAACTTTTCCCAGCCCGAAAAGACTTAACTTATATTTGTAACCGCGGAACATCAGGTATCGACGGCAGTATGTCAACAGCCGCCGGATATGCCTATAGTTCGCAACTTCCAACCGTTTTTCTGACTGGTGATTTGTCGTTTATCTACGACTCCAATGCCCTTTGGAACAATTATATTGGCAAAAATCTGAAAATTATTACAATGAATAACAACGGTGGAAATATCTTCCATTTTATTGGTGATAAAGAGTTGATGGCTGGTAGCCTCGATTTCTTTACGACACCACATCATGTAAAAATAAAGGCTTTGGTCGAAGCTTACGGGTTGAATTATCTGGTTTGCGATACAACCGAAAACCTCAGCCAAAGCGTTGCAGATTTATTAAACTCAGATAAAGCTACCGTGCTGGAAGTATTTACCGACAGCGATTTGAATACAGAAAATTATAAAGGATATTTTAAAAACATAAAGAAATGAGACAGTGGACAACCATTAAAGAGTTTGAAGAAATTAAGTTCGAATATTTCGAGGGAATTGCAAAAATTACGATAAACCGCCCACGTTACCGCAACGCTTTTACGCCTGATACCATTAAAGAAATTATTGAATCGATGGTATTTTGCCGTGATAGCGAAGATATTGCAACTGTAGTTCTGACGGGCGAAGGCGATATGGCTTTTTGCAGTGGTGGCGACATTAATGTAAAGCAAATTGGCGGATATATTGGTAAAGATGGTATTCCCCGTTTGAATGTGCTCGACTTACAAAAAATGATTCGCAGCCTGCCAAAACCTGTGGTGGCTATGGTAAATGGTTTTGCTATTGGTGGTGGCCATGTATTACAGGTAGTTTGCGACTTGTCTATTGCTTCTGAAAATGCTATTTTCGGACAAACAGGACCTAAAGTAGGTAGTTTCGATGCAGGCTTTGGTTCTTCGTACCTGGCTCGCATTGTGGGTCAGAAAAAAGCGCGCGAAATTTGGTTCCTTTGTCGCCAATATTCAGCTGCCGAAGCGTTGGAAATGGGTCTTGTAAATACCGTGGTGCCGTTTGATCAATTGGAAGACGAAACCGTGAAATGGTGTAAGGAAATGATGCAGCACAGTCCGTTGGCATTGCGTATGATTAAAGCCGGATTAAATGCTGAACTCGACGGACAAGCCGGTATTCAGGAGTTGGCCGGAAATGCAACCATGCTTTATTACATGACAGAAGAAGCGCACGAAGGTAAAAATGCGTTCCTTGAAAAACGCAAACCTGATTTTTCGAAATACCCGAAAATGCCGTAATTTATAACCACTAAGACACTAGAACAGTAAGAAACACAAAGGAAATAAATTAAAATCTTAGTGAGTCAATGTGTATTTAGTGCCTTAGTGGTCAATCTCACATCTTATGATAAAACCCTGGATTTCTGCGTTTCGCTTAAAGACATTGCCACTTGCTTTGTCGAACACGTTAGTTGGTTCGGCTTTAGCCGTGATGGACGGTGGTTTTCGCTGGTTGGTATTTGTGCTAGCTGCACTTACAACCGTTCTGCTGCAAATACTCTCGAATATGGCCAACGATTATGGCGACTTTGTGAATGGGAAAGATACTGCCGAGCGGGTTGGTCCTAAGCGAATGGTGCAATCGGGCGAAATCTCAGCCCCAACCATGCTTAAAGGGATGATTGTGGTTGGTGTATTGTGTGCAATTACCGGTGTTTGGCTGATATGGATTGGAACCGAAGGCATTGATATTACCAATATGCTTATTTTTGGCATTTTGGGACTGGCAGCTATTGTTGCTGCAATCAAATACACGGTTGGTAAAAATCCGTATGGCTACCGTGGTCTTGGTGACTTATTTGTATTCATTTTCTTCGGTTTGGTGGGAGTTCTCGGCACTTATTTTATGCATACTCAAAGTTTTCGTTGGGATTTGGTGCTTCCTGCTTCGTCTATTGGTTTTCTGAGCATGGGTGTATTGAATATGAATAATATGCGTGACTACGAAGCCGACAAAAATGCAGGAAAACGAACTATTGTAGTGGCTATGGGCGAACGTAATGCTGCTTTTTACCACTTGTTTTTGATTGCCGGAGCAGTTGTTTTGACTGTCATTTTCACGTTATTGAATTATCATACGCCTTGGCAATGGCTGTTCTTATTGTGTACACCGCTACTTGTATTGAACCTAAAAAAAGTATTCACCTACAAAAACGGCCTTGAACTTTACCCAGAATTGCCACGTGTATCGATGGCTGCTTTGGTGTTTGCATTGATGTTTCTGTTAGGAGTTATATTATGAAAATTCAAATTTATGTACTATGGAAATTCAACAAAATCAATACAGTGATTTAATTTCCCGAATAGGAGATTTGTTACAGGCAGGAAGGCAAAAGGCTGCTCAGTCTGTGAATACAATTTTAGTGCATACTTATTGGGAGATTGGACGCCATATTGTGGAATTTGAGCAGAAAGGTAATGTTCGTGCTGAGTATGGTTCCCAGCTTTTTGAAAGATTGTCGAAAGACCTTACTGACACTTATGGAAAAGGATTTGGCAGGTCTAACTTATTGTACATGCGTAAATTATACATATCTTTCCCAAAAAGTGGGACACTGTCCCACATATTGACATGGAGCCACTATTACGAAATTTTGAAGGCTGATATCGATTTGGAAATCAGCTTTTACTCCAAACAATGTGAGAAAGAACGTTGGAGTGTACGTGAACTTAAACGGCAGATGAAAAGTATGCTTTTCCATCGTTTAGCGCTGAGCAAAGATAAAGAAGGTGTATTGAAATTAGCTAACGAAGGGCACCAAATAGAAACCCCTGAAGATTTAATTAAAGACCCTTTTGTTCTTGAATTTTTAAATATCCCTCAACAATATCAATATCTTGAAAATGAGCTGGAAGACAAAATTATCGTTAACCTTCAGCAATTTATCATGGAACTGGGTAAAGGTTTTGCTTTCATTGGTCGTCAATATCGGATGAGCATTGGAGGGAAGCATTTTTATTTAGACTTGCTTTTCTATCATCGCATTTTGAAATGTTTTGTTCTTATTGACCTGAAACGTGGCGAGATTGATCATCAGGATGTTGGACAAATGAATCTGTATCTGAATTATTTTAGAAAAGAAGAAGCCACTGAAGGTGATAATGAGCCGGTCGGGATTATTCTTGGTGCTTATAAAAATCAGATTTTGGTTGAGTACGCCACTGACAGTATTACAAATAAGGTACTGCTGAGCAAATATCAATTGTATTTACCCGAGAAAGCACTACTTCAGCAGCAACTTTCCAAACTGATTGATCTGGAATGAAGACCCATTATACAAACTACAATCTTCAATTCAAATTTCCCGCAGGCACTTCCCGCGGGGTTTTGTTGCAAAAGCCCTCTTCATTTCTGTTATTGGAAAAGGATGGAATAACTGGTATTGGCGAATGTTCTACTATTCCCGACCTGAGCATTGACCCAATAGAAAGATATCAGCAAAAGTTGGAAGAGGTTTGTAGTTTGCTGAATAACGACGTAGCACCTGAAAATCTTGATTTATCAGCTTATCCGTCCATTGCATTTGGGTTGGAAACGGCTTTGCAGGATTTGAAATCTGGTGGAAAGCGTGAGTTGTTTTCATCTGATTTCTCGGCAGGAAAAGCTGGAATACCCATAAATGGCTTGGTGTGGATGGGTGATCGGGAATTTATGCAAAAACAAATCCGCGAGAAAATTGCCAGCAGATATCATTGTATTAAGCTCAAAGTGGGCGCATTGGATTTTGAAACAGAACTGGAAATCATAGCCGGTATTCGTGAGCAATTTTCTCCAGCTGATATTGAATTGCGATTGGATGCAAACGGTGGTTTTACCCCCAAAGATGCATTGGAGAAGCTCAACAGGCTTTCAGCGTATCATATTCATTCCATTGAACAACCAATAAAACCACGCCAGTTCGACAAGATGGCTGCTCTTTGTCAGCAATCACCTATTCCCATTGTACTGGACGAGGAATTGATTGGGACAACTCCAAATGAAGAATTGCTGAAAACAATTCACCCTGCCTATATTATTCTCAAACCAAGTTTACTTGGGGGGTTCAAAGTATCGGAAGAATGGATTCATCTGGCTAAAAAACATAAAATCGGTTGGTGGATCACCTCAGCACTCGAAGCCAATATTGGACTAAATGCCATTGCACAATGGGCTGCTACACTTGATTCAAAAATGCCGCAGGGACTAGGAACCGGTCAACTGTACCACAACAATATTCCTTCTCCACTTGAAATCAGGGACGCGAAACTATTTTACAACCAACAAGAGTCGTGGGATTTGACAAGTATTAAGCCGTGAATAAGAAAGCAATTATACTGAATGGAAAAGTCTACAATGAAAACAACATTGAAGAGTTGAGACTAACACATGAATCGCCCGATTCATGGCAAAATAGTATTTATTTATTTCTCGTAAATTGGTTTGATGAATCAGACGTTATAGTCACTCATACTTCAGGCTCTACAGGTACACCCAAAGAAATCAGACTGACAAAAACAGCTATGCGCAACTCAGCCCATATGACGAATGCTTTTTTCGGGCTCGATGGCACTAAAACTGCTTTGCTTTGCATGCCGGCATCGTATATTGCCGGCAAAATGATGCTTGTCCGTGCCATGGTGGGTGAATACAATTTGTTGGCAGTTGAACCAAAAGCTAATCCGTTTGAAAAAATAGATACAGCCATAGATTTTACAGCTGTCACACCCTATCAACTCAGCCATTCAATTGAAACATTGAAACACAAGTCGGTCAAAAATATCATTGTTGGAGGTGGACATGTAAGTGCAAAACTGGAAGCATTGGCAGTCCAAATTCCTGCCTCTTTATTTGAAACTTATGGAATGACTGAAACAGCTTCGCACATTGCCCTGCGATGTTTTAATGGCGCAGAAAAATCAAATTATTTTACTGTTCTGAATGGAGTTTCCATTCATCAAGATGAGCGGGAATGTCTCGTCATTTCGGCACCACATTTGACCGATAGTGAATTGGTAACCAATGATATTGTAGAACTGTATGGTTCCCAACAATTTCGCTGGTTGAGTCGTGCTGACTCGGTGATAAATTCCGGTGGAGTGAAGATTTATCCGGAGCAAGTGGAGAAAAAGCTAGAGGCATTTATCGAGCAACGCTTTTTTATAGGATCATTGCCAGATAAAATATTTGAAAACAAAGTTGTATTGGTGATTGAATCAGAAGCTTTTATAACTGAAACATTAGAACAATTAAAATCTCAGATGTCAGCAACATTGAGTCGATATGAAGTTCCAAAAAACATTTTCTTTATTCCGGAATTTATTAATTCTACTTCCAATAAAATACTCCGAAACGACACATTGAAGCTAATAAATGAATAAAGCCTCACATTTGAAGCGAGGCTTTATTCATTTATTGTTGTTTTACTGCCAATGTAAATTGAGCATTAAATGTTTTTTTGCTCATGGTATCACCTTCAGGACCACCTTGAGGACGTTCACCCATTTCACCACCACCGGGGTCGCCCATTCCGCCACCACCCATGTCGACACCAGGACCGCCGCCCATTCCACCTCCGCCACCAGAGGCACCCATTCCTCCGCCCATTCCGCCTCCGCCGCCAGGGCCACCCATTCCACCACCGCCACGACTTTTCATGCCGCCTCGGGAACTTATGCTTTCAGATGCTCCGTTTATTTGTACCTGAAGTTGGAATGTAACATCTGCCAATTTATCCAACGTATAATCATTTCCAACAAATTCCCGAATAGGAATACACAGTTCATAAACCATATCTTTGGCACGCATATCCTTAGTTTTCGAGAAAAGGATAGCATCGGGTTGAAAGTCGTCTGAAACAATCAATTTTCCAGCAAAACGAAAACCATCAAGAGTCAGTGTATCTTTGTGATTACGTTCGGGAAGCATGGCCATGTCATCAGGTTGACCTAATGAAGGCTGACCTTGATTCATGTCTCCCATATGGTTAGAGCTTTCAACTTTTCCTCCTCGTTTGCCACCGTTAGCACGAGGCATCATTTTTCCGCCCCCCATTGCAGGAAACGAAATAGATGCAAAAACTTTAGGGTCAGTTTTTACCTTAAATTTCAATTTCATTCCGGCTATTACGAGTTGTTTTTTCATTGCTTGGTCATTTGTCTTGAAAATAAGATACAAATTCTTAGCATCGTTCCTAAATTCATAATGAATTTTAGCATCAGAATTGAAAAGACGGATTTGACTGCCCCAGTCATCAGCAATCCCATCAACACTGATAGGTTCGGACTGCCATTTGGCAATACTTGTTTGTGCATTAAGACCTGTAAATAAGCCAACTGAGGCTAAACAGGCTAAAATAATTTTCTTTTTCATAAACTACATTATTTAAATTATTGAGAATTAGTCTTTGGATTCAATCCTTTTATAACGTAGCTGTAAATGTGTTTAATATCCTTATCTAGGCAAAAGTGTGCTCCACTCAATGAAATGTTGTGGTTGTCAAGAAAGTGCATAAAAATAATTTTCTAATAGCAAATTTATTTCAACTGCGGATCAAACAATCGTAGTTGATTTATCAAAAAAATACGGAAATAAGTTCAGACAGATTTATTTTCGTCAGTAATAGAACAATGATGATATATTATGTTTAATTTTGTGACAAATGTAGTTCGGATTTTGGTAGTTTCTAATACGTTTTTCGAATTTTAGAATAATTTACCGAAAACAAGCCGACTTTCATTTTTCTATACATAATTTTAAGCACAATGAGACAATTACCTCCCCAGTCTGAACCTACTTACGGTTTTGCCGAATCGCCATTTGGTGAATGTTGCATAGTTTTCTCCAGCGATGGAATTTGTGCGCTTACCTTCCCCGAAGATCGTGAAAATGCTCTTTATGACTTAGAGAACCGATTCCCTGAAACAGATTTTCAACAGAACGACGAAAAAGCCAAACGACTTGTAAGTCAGATTTTTGAAAAAGGCGAGAAATTGATTCTTAATCCTATTGGAACTGAATTCCAGCTATCTGTTTGGCACGCATTACAACGCATTCCCGCAGGAGAAACAACCACCTATGCACTTGTTGCCGAAGCTATTGGTCGCCCCAAAGCAGTTCGTGCCGTAGGAACAGCTATTGGAGCTAACCCCATAGGTTTTTTAATTCCCTGTCATCGGGTTATTCGTACCGATGGCGGACTAGGAGGTTTCCGTTGGGGAATGGAATGTAAAAAAAGAATGCTGGAGTGGGAAAAGAAGTAAATAGTTAAATATAAGCGCATTTAAATTCTGTGATTTTTTCTACCTTTGTACATTCAGTTTCAACCTATTTGTTTCCAATAAATTTTCAGAAACAAGCTATGTATAAAATTCTGTTGTCGTTTGCCTTTCTTTATTTCGTACACTATTTGCCAGCACAAAATAAAGAAAAGCAATGTTTCAAAATCATGTGCTATAATGTTGAAAATTATTTCGACTGCGTAGATGATTCGCTCACAAACGATAGTGAATACCTGCCCGGTGGAATGAGAGGTTGGAACTACACAAAATACCAAAAAAAACAAGCCAATATCGCAAAAGTTATCACAGCCGTTGGAGGTTGGGATGCACCAGCCTTAGTTGGTCTTTGCGAAATTGAAAGCGAAAAATGCCTAATTGATTTAACCCATTATTCTGGCTTAAAAAACCTACGCTATAAATTTTTGCATCACGAATCGCCTGATTTACGGGGTGTAGACGTAGCATTACTGTATCAACCAAATCAGTTCAAGCCTATCCACGATCAAGCTATCAGGATTAATTTTCCAACAGCTCCAACCAGCAAAACACGCGACATACTGTATGCTTCGGGCATTATTCCAAGCGGTGACACACTACATGTGTTTGTTTGCCACTTTCCGTCACGTTTAGGCGGCGAATTGGAATCGGACGACAAAAGAATGTATGTTGCTTCTGTACTTAGAAACAAAGTGGATAGCATTTTTGCGATTAACCCGCATCCAAACATTGTGATTATGGGAGATTTTAATGATTTCCCCACAAATATCAGTCTACTGGATATATTGAAAGCCAAGCCTTTGACAAACACAGTTTCAGTAAACGGACTTTACAACTTAATGTACAAACTGCACGCTGAAGGAAAAGGGACGAACAAGCACGAAGGAAGTTGGGGAGCATTAGACCAAATAATTGTGTCGGGAAACCTACTCAACCAAAACGGAACTATTTTTACAAAACAAGACAACGTACATATTTTCGATGCTGATTTTTTGCTGGAAGATGATAAAACATATTTAGGAAAGCAGCCCTTTAGAACTTATGCCGGCATGAAATATCAGGAAGGATTTTCGGATCATTTACCTGTTTATGTAAGTCTTTGGTATTAGAAACAGATGCAAAATAGCTTAGGCTGCAATTTATAACTCATGATTAAAATGGATATTCAACTTTTTATACCTTGCTATATCGATCAACTGTACCCAGAAACTGGGTTCAACACCATAAAAGTACTTGAAAAAGCAGGTTGTAGTGTACACTATAACACCGAGCAAACTTGCTGCGGACAGCCGGCATTTAATAGTGGCTACTGGAAAGAAGCCGGAAGTTTAGCCGAAAAATTCCTAACCGATTTTAATGCAGCAATGCCTATTGTTTCGCCATCGGGTTCCTGTTCCAGTTTTGTCATTCACCATTACCATAAACTCCTGACTGAAAAGCCGGAATTATTGGCAAAGCACTCACAACTTAAAAATTCGGTGTTTGAACTTTCCGACTTTTTGGTAAATGTATTGAAAACAACAAAGCTAGGGGCTAAATTTCCCCACAAAGTCACTTTTCACGATTCATGCTCAGCATTGCGCGAGTACGGAATAAAAGACGAGCCACGCTTATTACTTTCTGAAGTTGAAGGTCTGGAACTGATAGAAATGGAAGAAAGCGACACTTGCTGCGGTTTTGGAGGAACATTTGCCGTTAAAAATGCAGCCATTTCAACTGCCATGGCTGAAAAGAAAATAATTAATGCAATAGCAACCGGTGCTGAATACATTGTGAGTACCGAAGCTTCATGCCTGATGAATATAAACGGATACTCTAAGAAACACAATTTAGGAGTAAAAGGAATACATTTAGCCGACATTCTGGCTAGCGGATACTAACCAGAATGTCGGCTAAATGAGTTATTTTATGGTTACCATAGTGGCTCCAAATCCATATTCGCGAAACGAAGCATCCTGGAAATAATAGGTTTTATAGCGGGTTTTAAGTAGCTTTTCAATTTCTTTGCGGAGCACTCCTTCACCTTTGCCATGAATAAAGACTATTTTCTGACCTTTTCGATTTTTATTTTCGTCCAACACTTCGTGGAATTTATCCAACTGGCATTGCAGCATAGCAGCATTCGATAAGCCAGCAGTTGTATCGAGCAATTCATTGATATGCAAATCCACTTCAATTACATCTGCTACTTGTGGATGCTTAATAATGCGTGGACGGCCTGTATCTTCTTTCTGAAACATAGCGCGCTTGATTTCCTCAGGTGAGATATCAGTCATTTTCTGAATTTCCACTTCCTTTTCTTTTACCGCAACAATATCAATCAGCATACAAGGCTCATCAAAATACTCATTATCGGTAAAACTATGAAGTTTATAGAACTTAACTGCATTTAGTTTCAGTTGTACATCCAGTACATTTTGTGGTGTATAATCCTTGCTTTGCTTAAATGGAATTATCTGAACACGAAGGTTTTCCCAAGCATTAAGTTGCTCTTTGGTTATCGAAGTCAGTTCTTCCTGTATATTCGGTTCAATAATGCCATTAGCCACACTTTTCCAAACGCCATTTTCACCATTTATCACATTGTAATACAGGTAATAATTGCTATCGTTTACCAAATAACAATCGTAGGCGGTAGTTTGCAATTGCTTAATATCAATAGGAAAAAATGCCAGGAATGCTTTCAATGTTTCGCCTTCGGGAGTTTCGACAATCGCCTCAGCTACCCTTGCCTCGGGCTTTGAATCCGGGACAGAAGCTGTTGGAATCAGTTCTGAATCCGGTTTTGCTTTAAAATCCTTGACCTTAAAATTGGTATCTTTATTTACCTCGCCCACCATTATACATTCACGCTCAAAAACAGGAATCTCAAATCCATCGGCATCCTCTACATATAGCATCTTTTTTGCCTCATCTATGCGGACAACTACTCCTCCGCCCACCGCGTTTAAAAAACGTACGGTATCTCCTTTTTTTATCATTACTTATTCTTTAGATATATTGCAAAGATACTAAAAAACAACAAAGAGAAATGACGTTTGACATTTCTCTTTGTTGTTTCAAATTTTATTCATCTACTTTGGTACAAAACCGATAGCCAATGCCTGATTCTGTTAGAATGAACTTTGGATTATTCGGATTTGGTTCAATTTTCTTGCGCAATTGCCCCACAAAAACCCGTAAATACTGCGATTGTTGTGTATATCCGGGACCCCAAATTTGTTTTAAAATATACTGGTGTGTAAGTACTTTGCCGTCGTTCTTGGCTAATAAAGTAAGTAATGAATATTCGGTAGCTGTCAATTTTAACGGTTCGTTATCAAGCGTCACCGTTCTCGAAGTCAGGTCAATACTCAAATTATCAAATTCCAATTTTTGAACAGTTGGACTAAGCTGAGTCTGACGCAAAGCGGTACGAACTCTGGCCAATAGCTCACCGGTACGAAAAGGTTTTGTCAGGTAATCGTTTGCTCCATTGTCAAGTGCTTTAATGATATCCTCCTCTGTACTTCGAACCGAGAGTATTATTATTGCACCTAAATACCATTCACGAAGCTTACAGAGCACATTTTGGCCATCATCGTCTGGCAAACCTAAATCAAGAATTATCAAGTCTGGTGGATGAACCACCGCAGTAGAAATACCTTCTTTAGCAGTTGAAGCTTCAAGGGTGTGATAATCATTATTGTTCAATGTAATTTCGAGTAACTTACGAATTTGCACCTCATCATCTATGATTAAAATATTCATTTTTGAACTCATACCCTTTTTGGTTTATGATTAAATGAAAATGATAATCACTCAACTATATCAGCGTCAATAGATTTCGTTACATTTTTAGTTTGCTTTGGTCTGTAAGTCTCAGTCAGCGTCTCATATTGAGCGTTCATTTTCACTGCAATATTACTAAAATCCATGTAATCTTGCAACATTAAAGTTTCGGCAGGTATGATTATAGTGAATTTTGCTCCGTGAGGAGTGTTATTTTCAACTTTAACAGTACCATTATGTGCTTCCACAAACCCTTTCACTATAGATAGACCTAAACCTGTACCACCAGTTTTATTGACAGATATTCGGTAAAATTTAGTAAATAACAGTTTCAGTTCCTCTGCAGAGAATCCTTTTCCATCATCAGCAACAGTTATAATTAAATTTTCACCAACGTAATTAGCTGTAATGGTTATAATTGAATCAGGTTGAGTATAAAGTGCTTCATTGTGAAGCAGATTAAATATAGATTGTTCAATTAAACCAAAATCGATTCGAACAATCGGAAACTCATCCTGAATACTTACTTCCACTTTATGGGTAGCAAGTTCGCTTTTCAATCTATTTATCGGACTATTTATCAGCTCGCTAACTTCACACCAGTCAGGCTTAATTTCAAGCAAACCAGACTCTACCCGCTGCATATTCAAGAGATTATCAACTAATCTATTCAATCTGAATGCAGCAACCGAAATCTCATCGACTAATTCTAATTTATCTTCTTCCGCAATTTTCACATCGTTCTGAAGCAAATTATCAGATGCACCAACAATAGTTGCAATTGGTGTCCGCAATTCATGTGAAATAGAATCAAACAAAGTTTTATAAAGCTTTAAGGTATGACTACGTTCTTCCTTTTGAAGTTCCAGTTTTTCCAATTCACGCACCTTGGATGTTAAAATACCACTCGTAAATGCAATAACAAAATACATTAGTAACAATAATGCATCTTCGGAGTTAGTAATATGCAATGTAAAATGAGGAGGAATGAAAAAGAAATCCCAAATCAAGGCACTCATTGCAGCTGCCGAAAGCACTGGGTAAATTGAAAAAAAGATACTTAATACTGATACAGTAGCCAGCAATATAAGTGCAACACTATGATATCCAATATAATTTACACATGAGTAGCAGATGAGCGCCACCAATACAACAGATATATTACTGGCCACAAACTGTTTGAATACACTTTGCTTGAAATAATTTAGCTTCATAATGTTGAATTTTAATGATAATTTTATTTCAATTTACACATTTCACAAGTGCAAAATTCATTTGCGAGAATTCTCATGATAATTTAATTAGCCAAGCGATTTAGTCTTTCAAAACAACAGACCTAATTTTCAGCTTTTGAAAATTTGAAGATTCTATTGAAAATAAGTTTTCCAATAGAATCTTCATCTCAAAATTTATTTATAATGATTAATCTGCATCGCCTTTCTCAACGAAATTGGAATAATAATAGTAGTAAGTCCGAGTTTATACAATCTGCGCTGGATGGCAAAAATTGTATAGTTATGCAACAATCTGGAAGCACGGTAAGTTCCACTAAATACTAGCTGGCCACCAATAAAGGTTGTATTATGGAATTTTTCAGTGATTTCCGGAACAATTTTAAGTACTTCTTCAGCCACATCTGTTCCAATAGCGTAGCGATATTCGGCATTATAACCTAATTGATTGATTAAATATACATATTTGCCCAAGTCCTGTTCAATATTCTCTGTAATTGTTTCTACAACAGCATCGTGGTGAAAACTATCAGCATCTACAATTCCAACCTGAATAAATACGAAGTTTTTATAAACATCTTTGAATTTACTCAAAATTTTGAATAATGAATATAAACCAACTCCGGTATAACCATTTACAAGAATTACAGCAGTCATATCGCTATAATCAACCTCAGAAGCCTTTGTTTTACGGGTTAAGTTCTTATTTAATTCGGCAATTGTTTCAGGCATTTTTGAATTCATGATTTTTTGGATTCGTCCGATTTCCTGACCAATTTTATTGTAATGGCCTTTTATATAAAGCGATAAACCTACTAATGCACCTGTTATAAGAATAGTTATCCAACCTCCTTCATCAAACTTCATTACAATTACGGTAAACAAAATAAATGTAGTCAGTAAGAAACCTGTACCATTTATCAACAATTTGCCCAACCATGTTTTATCGCTTTTACGTACCTGAAACCAGTGTTTCACCATACCAAATTGCGATAATGAGAAAGTAATAAACACATTAATACTATACAAAACCACCAAGAATGCAACTGATGCTTTTGACATCATGATAACAAAATAAGCAGCAACACCCATAATCAGGATTCCGTTTTGCGAAACCAAACGGTCACTCAACATGCTGAAACTACGAGGCAACCAAGAATCGTGAGCCATATTTGACATTACACGAGGTCCATCAAGAAAACCTGTTTGAGCAGCAACAAACAATAAAGCTGCTTCAGAGATAAGCGTTACATAAAGGAAAGTTTGACCAAAAATTGGATTCCAGTGTGCAATGGCAGTATTAATAAGCACAGCATTCATGGTTTTACCAGGTTGCATGTGAACACCAAAAAGGAAATAAGAAATAATTAGTCCAAGTACTGCAGCTGATAACGAAATTGCTAACAGACGCATGGTTTTGATAGCAGTCTTAACACGTGGTTCGCGTAGGTTAGGAATTCCGTTACTCACTGCTTCAATACCGGTATATGTTCCGGCACCCATACTGTAAGCCTTCATTATCAAGAATATTGTTCCATATATTCCCAGTTGACGAACAGTACTGCCAAATTCTGTTCCGGTTTGCACAGCAACAGTTTTAACTTCTGGAGCATGAGTTGCAAAAGAATAGACAATAAGAAATATGTGCGAAATAATAAAGATAATGAAAATCGGTGTGAGAGCTGTAACCGATTCTTTCACACCGCGAAGGTTTAATATGGTGAGAATAATCAATATGCTAAGCGCAAAGGCCACTTTATAATTCTGATATTCAATAGGGAGAAAACTAAAAACAGCATCTGCACCACTGGAAACCGAAATAGAAATGGTTAATACATAGTCGATAAGCAATGCACAACCTGAAATCATACCTACATTAGGTGAAATTAATCGGGTAGCCACCAAGTATCCACCACCACCGTGAGGAAATAATTTGATAATTTGCGAATAACTGGTACTGATAATGAAAATTGTCACCATGGTTATTAAACCAACAATGATAGACAGATTTACGTGTACGCCCAGCGTCTTGTAAATTTCCTCAGGACCATAACAAGAGGAAGATAAAGCATCTGACCCAAGCCCAACCCAAGCCAGAAATACTACGAGAGAAATTTGTCGAAACGTGCTGTCATCCTTTAAATCACGCGGATTTCCAATAACAGTCTTTTTTACTTTTCCTAAAACATCAGTCATTTTTTATACCTTAAAATTGTACATATTTATACCGTTGCAAAGTTCCGACATATTTTATAAATCTGACATAAAGATGTTTGGGGCTAGTATAAAGATTTTATAAAGATTTATGCTGTAAAACACATTTGAATACCGAAATCTTCTATAAAAGTTCAATTTCTTTATTGCTTGGCTATTTTTTTGTAATTTTGCAGACTTTCCAAACTATCAAATTCCGACGTGAATAAAACTACCGAAAACGCACCCATTTATATCGACGAATATGATTATTCGTTGCCAGACGAACGCATTGCCAAGTATCCATTGACCAAACGGGATTCATCCAAATTACTTCTTTATAAAAGCAGAAACATAACTGAAAGTCGCTTCTCCAACATTGCTGATTATTTGCCGGAGAATGCATTATTGGTGTACAACAACACCCGAGTAATTCAGGCTCGTTTGGTTTTCTATAAAGAAACCGGAGCTCGCATTGAAGTATTTTGCCTGGAGCCACTCACACCGGGAGACTATACCCAATCGCTCGGTGCAACTACCGAATGTGTGTGGAAATGCATGGTGGGCAACCTAAAAAAATGGAAAGAAGGAACTTTGAGTAAAAATGTGGAAATTGGCGGAAAAAGTTGCACGTTTATAGCTGAACACCTCCAAACCGAAGGAAACACGCACAGTATACACTTCAGTTGGGATAATGCAGATATACATTTTGCCGACATTTTGGAAAAAGCAGGCGAGTTGCCTATTCCACCCTATCTGCATCGCAAAACTGAAGAAAGCGACCTTACGAGCTATCAAACAGTTTATTCTAAAATAAAAGGTTCGGTGGCAGCTCCCACTGCCGGATTGCATTTCACGGCCGATGTGTTTGATAGTTTAAAACCTACAAACATTGAAATAGAAGAAGTAACGCTTCATGTAGGTGCCGGAACATTTCAACCAGTAAAAACCCGCGACATTGCGGAGCACCACATGCATACCGAAGTTATTTCGGTTCACCGAAGAACCATAGAACATTTACAACAGAAACTTGGGAACATAATTGCGGTAGGAACAACTTCGGTGCGAACGTTGGAAAGTCTTTATTATATTGGATTATCGCTTCAACAGAATTATATGTTAGAAGGAGATAATTTTCACGTTTCGCAATGGAGTCCTTATGAAAATAATGACGAAATATCCACCATCGACGCATTTCAAAAAATCTTGGATTATTTAGCTGCTAATAACCTGACAACACTTCATGCTGAAACACAAATAATGATTAAACCCGGTTATAAGTTCCGAGTGGTCGATGGAATTATAACCAATTTTCACCAACCAAAAAGCACTCTATTACTACTGGTATCGGCGTTTGTAGGTGGCAACTGGAAAGCGATTTATGATTACGCACTGGCCAACGATTTCAGATTTCTGAGTTATGGGGATAGTTCGTTGCTGATGCCTTAAAAATCTCAATTCGCTTGCACAAGCATCACATTTTTCGTACTTTTGTGCCACTTTTTAGTTCAATAAAAACGATTACAACTTTATGGAGAAAATTATCATCCTCGATTTCGGTTCACAAACCACGCAACTTATTGCCCGCCGTTTACGCGAGTTAAATGAATACTGCGAAATTTTGCCTTACAACAAGTTTCCACAAGAAACCGACAATATCAAAGGTGTTATTCTTTCCGGAAGTCCATTTTCGGTGTACGACCCTACTGCATTTAAAACAGACCTTAGTAATATCCGCGGGAAATTTCCTGTATTAGGAATTTGTTACGGCGCTCAATTTATGGCATTTACTTCTGGTGGAAATGTAGAATCTGCCGGAACAAGAGAATATGGCCGCGCCAATCTATCGTTCATTGACAGTTCCGATGCGTTGCTGCAAGGAGTTGAACCCGGGTCACAAATATGGATGTCGCATGGCGACTCTATTACCAAAATCCCAGCTAGTTTCAAAAAAATAGCCAGTACAAGTGATGTCGAACTTGCCGCCTATCATATCGAAGGTGAGCAAACTTGGGGTGTACAGTTTCACCCGGAAGTTTTCCACACCCTTGATGGAACACAATTACTTGATAATTTTCTTACCATTTGTGAATGTAAGAAACAATGGTCACCTGCTTCGTTTGTAGAAAGTACGGTTGCTGAATTGAAGAAACAACTCGGCAACGACAAAGTGGTATTAGGACTTTCAGGTGGCGTAGATTCCTCTGTAGCTGCCGTATTACTAAACAAAGCTATTGGCAAAAACCTGACATGTATATTTGTAGATCACGGATTACTCCGCAAAAACGAGTTTGAAAACGTAATGAAAGATTACGAACACTTAGGCTTGAATGTAATAGGTGTAAACGTAAAAGAACGCTTCTACAAAGCGTTGGCGGGCGTTTCTGATCCGGAACAAAAACGCAAAATTATTGGAAGCGGCTTTATCGATGTATTCGACGAAGAAGCTCATAAAATAAAAGATGTAAAATGGTTGGCTCAAGGCACCATTTATCCTGATATCATCGAATCGCTTTCTATTACCGGAACGGTGATTAAATCTCACCACAATGTAGGTGGACTTCCCGAAAAAATGAACCTGAAACTTTGCGAACCATTACGCTTACTTTTCAAAGACGAAGTGCGCCGCGTGGGAACTCAGCTAGGTATGATGCACCACCTTATCAAACGTCAACCATTTCCAGGACCGGGATTAGCGGTTCGTATTCTGGGTGATATTACTGCAGAAAAAGTGCGCGTTTTACAGGAAGCCGATGATATTTTTATTAGCGGATTGCGCGAGTGGAATCTATACGACAAAGTATGGCAAGCCGGTGTTATTTTGCTTCCGGTACAATCGGTTGGAGTAATGGGCGACGAACGTACTTACGAAAATGCTGTAGCTCTTCGCGCTGTAACTTCTACCGACGCTATGACAGCTGACTGGGCACAATTGCCTTACGACTTTTTGGCTAAAATGTCCAACGAAATTATCAATAAAGTAAAAGGCGTAAACCGCGTGGTGTACGATATTAGCTCTAAACCACCAGCAACTATTGAGTGGGAATAAAAATACGTCGTCTGATATTAGCCTTAGGCGATATTAGCTTCGCGATATTCATAACTATTATACCTAATATCAAAGTGCAATCCCATAAATCCGGATTGCACTTTGTGTATTCAGTAATTTGAGACTAACTTTGCACTTCAACTATCAATTCTCAACTGTCAACAAAAATGATAGATACTCATTCCCATATTTATTCCGAAGAATTCGACACCGATCGTGCCGAAACGATTCAACGTGCGCTGGAAGCTGGCATACAACGCATCATATTACCGAATTGCGACAGTGTAACATTACCACAGATGCTATCTTTGGAGGCAGAATATTCCACATATTGCCATGCTGCAATAGGATTACACCCCACCAGTATAAAAGAAAACTACAAAGAAGAACTTGCACTTATTGAATCGGAACTCAAAAGACGAAGCTGGATTGCTGTAGGTGAAATTGGCATTGATCTGTATTGGGATAAAACTTTTCTGGCTGAACAAATCATTGCTTTTCAGCAACAAATAGATTGGGCATTAGCATACAACCTACCTGTAATTATTCATGTTCGTGATTCATTTGCCGAAACAATGAAAGCACTTGCTCCTTACAAAAACTCGGGTTTAAAAGGCGTTTTTCATAGTTTTACAGGCACGTTGGAAGAGGCAGAAGAAATTATTGAATTTGGTGGGTTTATGCTTGGAATAAATGGCATTGTTACCTTCAAAAACTCCGGATTAGCTGCCGTTATTGGTCAAATAGACTTGAAAAATATTCTATTAGAGACCGACTCGCCTTACCTCACTCCCACTCCGTACCGTGGTAAACGAAACGAAAGTGCATACACAGCCTTGGTTGCCCTAAAATTGGCAGAGATATATAACTGTTCGTTGCAGTACATTGATGAACAAACAACTAAAAATGCTTATTCACTGTTTTCGAAGCTGGACTCTATAGGTATAAAATAAAAATGCATAACGATTAACGCTATGCACTTTCTTTTTGCGGAGAGGAAGGTACGTGAACCTTTTCTCCTTTATCCCTACTTATCAATGTATTATCTTTGTTTTGATATTGTCTGTTACGATTTAGTCCCAGATTTTTATACTTCAGTTAGAATGCCTTTGACTGCGCTTTGTCTTGCAATTATTTCGTATTCAAAATTACACAATTTCTTGTTATTATCAAAGAATTTGTTGGTTTATTTATTTACTGTCCTGATAATAAGTTCAAATTGTCGAAATAAGATAATTGACCTTCATTGTCGAAATAAAATTAATGAAAACCTTCTTCCGGAAAAGTGGAGTACAAACAGTGAGATGCCATACCTATACTGATCATGCCGCTGCTTTGCAATTTATTACCGAAGTTGGCTATCCTGTAGTTGTGAAGCCTGATTCGGGATCGGGGGCTAACTTTACCTATAAGGTTAAAAATGAATTTGAATTTGAGAATGTGTTGAAAAATAAACATTTTCACGATGCCGATTTCATTATTGAAGAATTCGTAGATGGAATTATACTCACGTATGATGGGTTGGTGGACAGATTCGGGAATGTGGTTTTTGAAACTGGACATCGGTTTGAACAAAGTATAATGAATGTAGTTAATATGAATGATCATTTGTATTATATTTGCCTTCCAAAAATCGCAGACAAAGTGCGTATTGCCGGAAGGAATATTCTGAAAGCTTTTGATGTACGCGAGAAATTTTTTCATATTGAATTGTTTGAGCGTCGAAGCGATGGCGAAATAGTGGCATTAGAGGTAAATATGCGTCCTCCGGGTGCATGGATGCCAGATGCCATTAATTATTCGTACGATATTAATGTGTACCGTAAATGGGCAAGCATGGTAGTGAAAAATATCGTATACGATCAGCCCGATGGAAAATATTTTACAGGATATGCCAGCCGAAAAAATCATAAGCAATATCAATATAATCATGATCAGATTATAAATCAATTCAATGGTACAATATTGTACTATAATAAGATTGAAAATGTATTCAGTCGTGCTATGGGTGATTTCGCCTATCAGTTTAGAGCTAATACGTTCGAAGAAGTAAAAGATATAATAAATTTTATACAGAAAGAATAGATTTGAAATAACAACATGCAAATTACATATCATAAAGAATATAGTCAGAAATTGAGCCGAGACATGGAATACAAAGTGTACGGATATAAAGGAAAACCAGTACTGGTATTTCCCACATCAACAGCCCGTTTTTATCAATACGAAGATGAAGGAATGGTAAATGCTGTCAGCCATTTTATTAACGATGGAAAAATACAGCTTTGGGCGGTAGACGGTATTGATGAAGAGACTTTCTTCTCTGGTTATTGGGATAGTAATCAGCGAATAGCACAGCACGAATCCTACTTTAACTATATCAATGAAGAACTTGTTCCCAATATTCTTCTGAGAAGTAAGGAAAATAATGGAGGACATGAACAAAAACTAATTCTAACAGGCTGTTCAATGGGAGCTTATCATGCGGCTAATTTCTTCTTTCGATATCCATGGTTTGTCGATACAGTAGTAGCTTTAAGCGGAGTTTATTCGACAAACTATTTTTTTGGAAATTATAAACCGACAGAAATCTATCTGAATTCACCTATAGATTATTTGCCCAATAATAATGATCCTTATTATATCGACCGTTTTCGCCACGCAAAGCTTGTCTTTTGTACAGGTCAAGGAGCATACGAAGATGAAATGTTGGAAGAAACGCACCAATTAAAATCAGTGCTAAATGAGAAAGGTATCTCTGCTTGGTTCGACTTTTGGGGACACGAATCTGCTCACGATTGGCCATGGTGGCACAAACAGATTCAATACTTTTTTGAGAAAATATTGTAGAATAATTATAGGATAAAAATTTATAACAATAAGGTCATGCCAATAAAAATACCAGATGGATTACCAGCTATTGAATTGCTCAAAAAAGAGAATATCTTTATTATTGGCGATTCACGTGCTGTGGAGCAAGACATCCGACCAATTCGGATTGCCCTGCTCAATTTAATGCCGCTTAAAATTACGACCGAAACTGATTTGGTGCGTGTATTATCAAATTCTCCATTGCAGGTAGAGTTGGATTTAATAAGTTTAAAAAGTCATACTTCAAAAAATACGCCTCTTGACCATATTCGGGAATTCTATATCAATTTTAATCAAATTCGGGAACAAAAATACGATGGTCTGATTATTACAGGTGCTCCGGTGGAACAACTGGACTTTGAAGAAGTAACTTACTGGAAGGAGCTTACTGAGATTTTTGATTGGGCAAAAACGCATGTAACAAGTAGTTTATTTATTTGCTGGTCGGCACAAGCAGCTTTATATCATTATTACGGCATACCCAAATATCCATTGGAAAAGAAGATGTTCGGAGCATTTGAACATTCGATAAATGAACCGTTAAACCCTCTGTTCAGGGGCTTTGATGATGTTTTTTATGTTCCACATAGCAGACATACCGATGTGAAGCGTCAGGACATTGAAAAAGTGACAGAACTTACAATTTTGTCCGAATCGGTTGAAGCAGGCGTTTATGCCGTTTTAGCTCGCGATGGGCGTGAGATTTTTGTAACTGGACATTCAGAATATGCTCCCGAAACACTGGGTAATGAGTACAAACGGGATGTCGCTAAAAACCTTCCCATCGAAATACCAAGGAATTATTATTCCGACAATAATCCTGCAAATCCACCTATTGTTCGTTGGCGTTCACATGCCAATCTGTTGTTCTCCAATTGGCTCAATTATTTTGTGTATCAGGTTACCCCTTATGATATTGATTCTATTGATTAATTGCTTTTTATGACAAAAGGTGTGGTAACATTGGAAATGATTCTTTAATTCTGGGTTATGGAAAAACTACACAAATTCAGTGATAATCTTTATTGTGATGAATTTTGATGAGTTGAATAACTATTTGATGGAATGCAACGCTTACGAAGAACCGGAGAAAGCTCACTTAAAATACATAGAAAGAGTTTTCAGTCAAAAATCCAAAGACGATTTTGATAGAGCCTTGGAAGATGAGAAAAAAATAGTCAGAATAACATTATACGCGCTGATATTTGTATCTAATAATTCCATTTGCGACAAAATTTATCATTTACGAGAAAATCTGAGATTAATTGCACCATTTTTTGCGATGTGTTTGACCCAATTAAATGCCTAAAAACAGAGCGGAAAGCAATTACACCTAAACAGTGCATCAATCACGCAAATCTTCCCCCCAATATTGCCCCGAAAACCACTTATAACTTTTATACGTGTCTACTTTTATGGAGTAGCATAAAAGTCACAACAGATTTCCTATGGGGACATCGGACACAACCCGTTTTTTCTCGCCTGACACTTCGAGCCCCGGTATCCACTCAAAAAAATGCGTTGTGATAGAGTTTGATAATGTTGAAAAGTAAGAATAAGTTTTCGAGACTAATTCTTACTTTTTTTTATACTGATATTGGAAAACTTATTTCCTGCTTTCCAACATTTAAAGTAATATGCAATTTAAGTTTAAAGTTGAACTTGAAATAAATGCCACAAAACAATATGCCTGTTTTTTAGAGACCGTATTTCTTTAAATAAAGAAAAAACATGCAAACTGTTTTTGAATAGGGACAGCGGAAACTACATTTAGCGTTTGAATTATTTACTGCCACCTGAATAAAATAAATCATCCGCTAAAAGAAGTTCTGGTTGTTTTAGCACTTCATGCAATATAATAAATGTTTACACTTTGTGTACGAGAAAAAGGAGGTGTTTACTGTTCTGTGCATAATTGGGATAAATAGAAAAAGTGTGTTGACAGTATTTTACGTCAGCATCATTTTGATAATTCGTTCCTTCAATATTTTATTTCAATTTGTTGCATGACTGACACAGTAATTCTTCGTTTGTCCTACATACAGCTATGGCACAATTCAGAAACAGAAACTAATTTTGCGCTATCATTTATAGGCTCGATTCGATAAATTTCCAGACAATCAATAAAGCTAATCGGATTTGCACTTAGCAAATGGCAAGTTGTATTTTGAGATGCTCGAAATTCTTTCAGCATCTCAAAATGACTTGCCATTTCAGGGAAAAAAGAACCTCCAAAGTCGGTTCTTTATAAGAATAATTTATGGAGCAAATAGCTTAAAAGTAAAATTCAAGCAATATAAATATTGTAGAGAATAAATTGCCTAACAGGCGTAAAACGGATAGAATACCCAAGAAAGATCCTACCTATTTCGTTACACTATAAGTCTTAATGAGGTACAAAATACAGTATAACATGAAAGTCAAAGCTCATTTCGAAAAGAAATTATCAGTTCAGAATATGCATTATTTGCATCGACCAATACCAATACACAAAAAATAACAGTCAAAATAGTTGCGAAAATAAGTTCGGGTAGCTCCATTATTGGAGTATTCGTCAATAATCAAACGAAGGTAGATGAAGTAGCAAGCATGAAATAACTCGACGGAACGTTGACAAACACCTTTGTGAGTCGTTAAGACTTCGTCAAGTATCTCTTTATGGTAGAAACGGTTGAAACCAGTATTGAGTAAATCGGTGTTATATTTTGTAAGTATCTGATTATCTGCTCGAAATTAGTTTGTATTATCTATTTTGCTGTAATCAGGTCTCTAAATAAAGCCAAAGGGGAGTATAAGCAAGTAAATCAGTATGATTTGTTTAATTGGAATGTTGTAACTACATGGCAAATAGAACATCAAATTTTCGAAATAAGTGTTTTTTTTAATTGTTTAGAAAAACTAGATATATTGGAGATTCTAGATAAAGATGTTTGGTTTCATATATTGTCACAAAAGTATTATCTTCGGAAATATTTTTTCATTTATTTGAATTATTAAAGCTTTATTTTTAGTTGAAACAAGCACATATAAACGTGTTAAATATGACGAAAAAACATGAGTTGTTTCTTGTAGTTATAGCTAAAGAGGCAAATATAACTATTACCAAGTAAAAAAAGTATCATATATGGATAAAAAAATATCTTTTTCATTGTCTGTGATGCTCTATTTTTGCAAAGTCGAAATGTATCATTTTGATAAAACAACTAACCTCTAATATTAAATTTAATTCCATGAGAAGAAAAATCATTTTTCTATCCGTGCTACTCCTTTTTGGAGTGTGCTTAGTTTCTGCTCAGCAGCTTTCTGTTTCGGGAGTTGTTACCGATGCCAGTGACGGGAGCCCTATCGTTGGTGCATCCGTAAAAGTAAAAGGATCAAATACCGGCTCGGTGACAGATGTCGACGGCAAGTATTCATTGACTACCCAACAAGGTGCTATTCTTGTTTTTAATTACATTGGTATGGTAAAACAGGAAATTCCAGTTAAAGCAAAAGTTCTTAATGTTTCGATGATTTCCGACACTCACATGTTAAATGAAGTGGTGGCGGTTGGTTACGGAACAATGAAGAAAAAAGACCTTACTGGTTCCGTTGGTTCTGTTTCAGGAGACCGCTTAAAAGAGTCAATTGTAACAAATGCTGATCAAATGCTGCAAGGAAAAGTATCTGGTGTGCAAGTTTCTCAAAACTCTGGTGCTCCCGGTGGTGCAACTTCTATTCGTGTACGCGGCGCAACTTCTATCAACAATTCAAATGAACCTCTTTACATCATTGATGGTATACCAATGAATGGTTCCGGTACTGATATTGGTGGATTTTCTTGGGCAGGAGGTTCAAATGGCCAAAGCAAAGTAAACCCATTATCTACAATTTCACCAAACGATATCGTAAGTATGGACATCTTAAAAGATGCTTCTGCTACAGCCATTTATGGGGCAGCAGGGGCTAATGGTGTTGTAATTGTAAATACAAAACGCGGAAAAGAAGGTAAAATAAATGTAAGTTATGATGGCTACATAGCCATGCAAACATTTGCAAAAAAGCTCAATATGATGAATTTGTCTGAGTATGCTCAATATCAGAAAGACATTTATAATATTGGTGCTTCTACAACGCTGAATGACGCTTATAAAGATCCATCTTTGTTGGGAAGTGGTACAGACTGGCAGGATGCAGTTACACGTAATGCTTTGATGAACAGCCATCAGTTAAGTTTGACTGGAGGGACTAAATCGACTCAATACGCTATAAGCGGAGGATATATGAAACAAGAAGGAACCATAGTAGGTTCTGATTTCGAACGCTTTAGTTCTAGGTCTAATATAGATCATGAGTTTTCAAAATGGCTTAAAGTAGGAGGCTCATTATCTTATGCAAGAACAAATGAAACTATTATTAATAACGATGGTATTAATGGAGTTTTGTTCCAATCATTATTAATGCCTCCTGATGTAGCGGTGTATGATTTCTCGGGTAATTATGCTGGACCTACTACAACATCTGGCTCATCATTGTATAATCCTCTATCAACTGCACTTCGCCAAAACAACACCTTGCTTCGCGATCGAATTATGGGTGGTTTTTATGCTCAGTTCAATATTAGTAAACATTTGAATATGAGAGCTGAATATAACTTCGATGGCACTAATTCAATAAACAAAGGGTTTAAACCTACGTATAAATACGGTGTATTGGAGAACAATACAAATTCAATTTTTCAACGTGAAGATCATTCGTATTACTGGGTAGTGAAAGATTATGCAACTTATGACCAAACATTTGCAAAAGACCATCATGTGGTTTTGATGGCCGGATTTGAAGCTTCGAGGTCAGATTGGGAAGGCATATCATTGCAAAAAACAAATTTATCCACCAATGATATTCACGTAATAACAGCTGATGGTGATTATTATAAAAATTCAGGTTGGAAAGATGCTGCAACTACTGCTTCTGTTTTTGGACGTGCAAATTATTCATATGCAGATCGATACATGTTGACAACAACTCTACGTCGTGACGCATCATCTAAATTTGGATCTAACTATAAATGGGGTACATTCCCATCTATGGCTGTTGCTTGGCGAGTTAGTAATGAATCGTTCATGAAAGACTTAGATAAAATATCTAATCTGAAACTAAGATTGGGTTACGGACAGGTGGGTAACTCAACTCTCCCTACTTATATGTATGGCTCAACAATGCGAGCTATCACCACATCGAATGGAACTGCCTACAGAATGAGTAACTTTTCAAATCCTGACTTAAAATGGGAAGCTTCAGAACAATATAACCTTGGTTTGGACTTAGGATTGTTCAACGGAAGAGTAGATTTGACAGTCGATTTGTATAAAAAATCAACGGTAGACTTGTTGCTACAACCTTCCGTAGTTTCAGCAGTTGGAGGTTCAACTTATGATGATATCTCCACACCTTATGCCAATATTGGTAAAGTGACAAATAAAGGTATTGATATATCATTGAACACCGTAAATATTGAGACTAAAGACTTTCAATGGACAACCAATTTGGTTATCTCCAGCAATAAGAATATGGTAGACGCTTTGGATAAGCTCAACACACCAATTTATGGTAAACTTGACTGGTATTCTGAATTTCAGACAGCTACAGTAATTACCAAAGGACAGCCCATGGGCGTGTTCTATGGCTATGTAACCGATGGGCATTTTGAAAATGAGCAAGCTATTAAAAATGGTCCGGTTCAGGTAAATGATGGAACTGATCATAATAAAGTAGATAAAAATACAGGAGTATGGGTTGGCGATATTCGCTTCAAAGATTTGAATAATGATGGGAAAATTACAGCTGCCGATCAGACATATATAGGAGATCCTAATCCTAATTTTACTTATGGTCTGACAAACAAGTTTCAGTATAAGAACCTGGAACTGGGAGTTGGTATTAATGGCCAGCAGGGAGGACAAATTCTCAATTTTGTTCGAGTGAAAACAGAAGGCGTTGTGTCTCAATGGGATAATCAAGCTAAAACTGTTGCTACCAATGGAATTCAATACGGATATTATGATGGAAACGCCACGAATCAGAATGCGTCAAATTTATATGTGGTTAATGCTGGGTCGGCAACGGTTCCTCGTTGGAGTACTACCGATATAAACCGAAATAACCGTATGAGCGATCGCTGGTTGGAAGATGCAAGTTATTTGAGAATTTCAAATATCTCATTAGCTTACAATTTTCCAAAACAATGGCTGCAAAAATTGACTATATCAAATTTGAAAGCATATTGTAATGTTCAAAATGTGTATACATTTACTAAGTATAGCGGTTATGATCCTGAAGTTGGGTCATATAACCAACAGGCAGGAATGCAGAATATTGATATGGGACGATATCCGTCTCCCCGGGTTTATACCTTCGGTGTAAATGTAACATTTTAAGTAATGCAACTGCATAAATCTAACATTTCAAAATGAAAATCAAAATGAAAAAAATAATTCCAATTATATGCGTGTCACTACTAATGGTGCTTGGAGTGACCTCTTGCTCAGATTTTCTGACAATAAATCCACAGGACTCAACTCCGGTAGAAGATTATTATGTCTCAGAATCTGCAATTCGCCAAAATACAGCATCTCTTTACGGGCTTGTTTGGCGTGACTATCAATTGTGTTTTCAATGGATGGCAGGTGACGAGCTGTCAGGCGACCTTTATTATACTTTTGATCAGGAAGGTCAGTTTTATTATGCTACTTTTGGGGCAAATAATTCCTTTACAACTCAGGGCTGGAAGGGTCTATACCGGGTTATTTCATTTGCAAATAACATTATCAATGATATGCCTGTTTTGGCTCGTAAAAACGGAGTATCTGAAAATGCAATTCTGAACGCTATTGCTGAGGCTCGTTGCATGCGTGGTACGGCTTATTATTTCCTGACCGAGTTCTGGGGAGATGTTCCAATTATCGATAATAACATCAAACAGGCAAACGTAGATTTATACAGAAATACGCAAAACTCTGTATATGAGTTTGCTCGTCAGGACTTGGACTTTGCAGCCAAAACTTTGCCTGCAAAAGATGATGCCGGTAGGGCAACAAAATGGACTGCTTATGGGATGTTGGCCAAACTACATTTGACAATGGCTTCACATCTAACTGATGCAAATTCAACTGCAAATTTCGCCTTGGCTAAGGAGTATTCATTGAAAGTGATTACTGAAAGTGGATTATCTCTATATCCGACTTATGCCACCATGTTTGATGCTACTGCAAATAATAGTGATGAATCATTATTGGCTGTACAATGTTTTGCCGGAGGTTATGGATATGGCAACGGAAGAAATACGTCATGGAGTCGAGGTTCTGTAATTGTAAATGAAACCTGGGGAGCTGGTAAAGGTCCAACTCTTAGTCTTCAAAATGCTTATGAATCAGGAGATCTTCGACGGAAATGGGTATTTATGACCTTAGGGGATACCTACTCAAATTTAAACACTGCAAACGGCGGATATACTTATAAATTTGTAACAACAGTATCAGGTGTTGATGTGGAAAGTGCCAGTCCAATGTTGGCTCACATGAAAAAATATGTAATCGGTCGTACTGCTGATGGTAATGGTAGTGTGGGCGATTCCCAGGATGCTTCCAATAATGTATATTTGCTTCGATTATCTGATGTATATATGTGTTATGTAGAAGCTTGTATCGGTTCGGGTACATCTACAACAGACACAAAAGCGTTACAATATTTTAATGCTATTCATCATACTCGTGCAGGATTGTCAACCGTAAATTCTATCGCTTTCGATGATTTAATTAAAGAACGTCGTTGCGAATTCGCCTTTGAAGGAGTAAACTTTTTTGACATAAAACGGATGCTCTATCGCGATCAAACTAAAGCGTTGACATACCTGAATAACATGCATCGTGAGCAGTGTTATGTAGCTAAGTCTACTATCGCTGATGATACGAAAAATACTAAGGCTGGTTATGAACTTAATGCAACGGTTACACCTATTACTGTAACAGCAAGCCAAATGTATTTACCTATACCGAGTTCGGATGTGGTAAGTATGCCTACTCTGGAGTCTAACCCTGTTTCTTTTTATTAATATTAGGTATAAATAACATCTTAAATACAAATAACAATGAAGACGATCAAATATTTATACATTGTCATTGTCGGAATACTAATCACGCTTTTTGCTTCATGTAAAAGCGATTTAGGTACGAAAGGTAATGGAAAAGTACCAGTAGTAACATATGTTCGCCCATGCGATTCAGCAAAATCTGATTCTTTATTGGACGGAGCTTATTTGGGAAACCGAATTGCAATAATAGGAGAAAATATGGCAGGCGTAAATAAAATAAAATTTAACGACCAAACGGCTGTATTAAATCCAACATACATCACCGATAAATCAATTATTGTGGATGTTCCGACAACAATTCCCGATTCAGTGTCAAATACAATAACTTTGATCACTGATGATGGATTGTCAACTGTTTATTCGTTCAAAACACTGGTGCCTGCTCCAAAACTTGAGAAAATGGATTGCGAATACGTACCAGATGGCGGCATTGCTGTGATTAATGGTAATTTTTTCTTGCCGGTAGCTGGCAGTACCGTTCCGGAAGTTTATTTTACCCCGAATATCAAAGCAGAAGTGGTTTCGGCTACTTTGAGTAAAATAACAGTGAAAGTGCCTGTAGGTGCCGGAGTTGGTCCTGTTTCGGTAAAAAGTCGATATGGAACAACCCGTTCAAAAGCATTTTATTTCAGAGATAATCGTGGTATGATTCTCGATTGGGATAACACCAATGCTTCTGGTGGATGGCGTGCAGGTAATGTTGCTAGCACTAATCCCGCAGGAATAAGTGGAAATTATGTTCGCTTTAGTGGAAACTTTGACGACAGTAAAGGTGCAGGTTCTACCTGGAACGAAGACGGTTTCTCGTTTAATCTTTGGGGAAGTGCAAACGGTCGCCCACAAGGTGATTTATTTGCAATTGACCCTGCAACAGCAGTTCTGAAATTTGAAGTAAATGTTGATAAAGCTTGGTCTTCAGGTGCATTGCAAATGATTTTTACGCCTTGGGCAATGTCAGGTACTAATACTTATATTGGAGGTGATGACACACATCCACAGCTTCCTAGAGCACTTTGGAATCCTTGGGCTGCTACCGGATCATTTAAAACTGATGGTTGGATTACAGTAACAGTTCCAATTAAGGATTTTACATATGATAAGACAGGAACAAAACTTGCAACAGGTACCCAAGCAGGTGGTTTTGGTGGTTTAACGTTCTTTGTCTACAATGGTGGTGTAGTTGGTACTGCTTGTACTCCAGATATTTGCATCGACAATATTCGTGTTGTTCCTGCTGAATAATTTTAAATAAAAACCTGTCCACTCTTCATGGTAAGAGTGGACACAATAAAATACTATTATGCGACATAAAATAAATATTTTTCTATATGTGAGTGTTATTGCTTGCGTGTTGCTCGGAGGTTTAGCTCTTAATTCCTGTAAACAGGATGAAGTGAGTACTGCACCTACATTGAGTGTTTTCGGTCCTTCACCGGCATTACGCGGTGGACAACTCAAATTTATTGGGACTAACTTAGATAAAGTTACCTCAATAGTGTTGGCTGGCAATCTTGAGGTTAAGGATATAACCAGAACAAGCTCAACAGAGATTTCAATTACGATTCCTCAAACAGCTGTTCCGGGTGCAATAACCTTGAAAAGTGCAAGTGGAGATATTGCAACTAAAACACCGTTAACTTTTTCAGAACCAATTTCCATCGATACTTATACAACTGCTGCTGTTAAGGCTGGCGATGTATTTACCATTAATGGGGATTATTTGAACTTGATTAAGCAAATAATATTCAGCGATGGAGCTGTGGTTGATAGTTCTAAATTTGTTAGCAAGTCTCGTAAAAAAATTGAAGTAAAAGTGCCTAAAGCAGCCAAAACCGGAAAAGTAGCCGTTTCAAATGGAGCTGAAATTCCGGTGATAGTTTATACTTCAGGAGTTGTTACAATTACTGACCCAACAACTATTACGGCTATTTCTCCTGTACCTGTGAAAGCAAAAGGAACGTTGAAGATTACAGGAACAAATCTTGATTTAATTAAAACTGTTATTATCCCTGATGGAAATAAGATTGATAGTGCCAATATTACAATTAATACAGCCAAAACTGAGATTACTGTTGTAGTTCCGGAAAAAGCAAAAGAAGGTGATGTTAAAGTGGTTACTTATTCAGGTACTGAAATTAAAGCATCACAAACTCTTAAACTTGTAGTTCCTACTATCACAACTGTTTCTCCATTGACAGTAAAGAATGGAGAAAAGTTGACGATTACAGGTACTGATTTGGATTTGGTTACCAGCGTTACTTTTGCCGGAAGCGTTGATGGAACTATTACAACTCAGTCGGCAGGCAGTATTGAAGTAACTGTGCCAATGACAGCTATTGATGGCGCAGTGGTACTTAATACAAACTCTGGCTTAACAGCCACTTCTGCTGCTTTGACCATGGTTAAACCAACTTTCACAAGTATTAGCCCACTATCATTAACTGCTGGTGATAAGGTTACTATTACAGGTACCGACCTTGATTTGGTGCGCAAAGTAACTTTCATGGGTGGATCAGCGGCAGTAACGCCTGCCGTTGGTGCAACTTCATTGGATGTTATTGTTCCGGCAACCTGTTCAGGAACTGGATCGGTAACGTTGGAAACGGTAAATGGAACTAAAGTGGTTTCGTCCGATCAGCTTGCCATCAAAGCTGCAACTACGCCGGCTATTATTAGCATATCTGAGGCGGTAGCTTCAGGACAACTTATGACCATAACAGGGAAAAACCTGAACTATGTGGAATCAATTGTTTTTGAAGATAATGCTAAAGCAATTCTTTATGGTGTCCGTTCATCAACACAAATTGATGTTTTTGTTCCAACGTCGGCTAAACATGGAAAAATTACATTTACCATGAATTCATTTGATGGTGAGAAAATTGTGTCTCCTACATTCAGTTATGGTACCGATCCGATTACCGATCCATCTTTAGTTATTTTCAACTTTGAAGATAGAGGCGGTAATAATTCTGCTAACAATGCAGGTGGTTGGGGTGGTATTGCAAACGGAAAAAGTACTGCTGGCGATGGAGTTTCCGGCGACTTCTTTGAAATCACTGCAAGCAATTGGAATCCTAGTGCTTATTGGTGGGTAGCTGACAACTGGGTAGAAAAACCTTATCCAACAATATCAGGCATTAGTAATTATGTAATTAAAATGGATATCAGACTTCGTCAGGACATACCTGTTGATGACCAAGTTCAGATAAAGTTAAGAATCTCTGGAAATACGGAAATTAACTTTGTTCCTTTTATACCAATAGTAAATAATAAGTATTCTACCGGTGGTCAGTGGACAACAATAACGATACCAACAACGGGGCTAACAGATCCTACGGTAGGTACTGGAGATTGGGGAATTGTTAAAGGGTGGAATCCTAATAATGTCAACTTTACAGGTTTTTGCGTAGATAACATTCGCTACGAAAAAAAATCAGGTTCTTCTGGTGCTCCAAAATTCAAATTGATTGGTTTTTAGTTTGGTAATTGATTTTTTAAATTTTCAAATGGGGATTATTCTCCGGAGTAATCCCCATTATTTTCTCAGTATTGCAAAATACGAAATTCAATAGGTAGTAGTTTTTTTTAACATGTTAACTTGATTGTGTTTATGTTCAATAGAATATCATTTCCTAACATTTGCTTCATCGCAATTCTAATTACTTTCGTCGCATGTAAATCTGCTGAAAATCAGGATACAATAGCTCCGATACTAATATCCAGTACACCAGCTGATAGTGCTGTGAATGTTGATGTCAGTACTACAGTTTCATTGAAATTTTCAGAAGATATTGTTCTTCGTGCAAATGCGCAAATTACCCTCAATGATAGTCTGGTTACCACAATAGCCAATACACGTATGCTTACAATAAAAGCAACATTAAAATCGAATAAAGATTATACACTTTATATTCCCGTAAATACAATTCTTGATGTAGCCGGAAATTCAGCAAAGGAAATAAAGTTACATTTTTCTACTCCAAAGTCTACCATAACGAATAATGGAACTCTCTACGAAGCTGAAAAAGCCACTCTTTCAGGAGATGCTGCTATTGCAAACTCTACAACAGGCTTTAGTGGTACTGGTTATGTAAATACCAACTCCGGTAATGTTACTTTTACAGTTCAAGCTACTACGGCGGGCTATTACGACTTAAGCTTCCGCTTTTCAACTTCAGGAAGTAAGAAGATAAATGATTTATACCTTGATGGGTCTAAATTGACTTCGCTCACTTTTGATGCAGTTTCAGTGTGGACAACGCTTTCGGCTGGAAAGATAAAACTTTCGGCCGGTGAGCATACAATCTCTATCATCAAAAACTGGGGCTATATTCAGTTAGATTATATGACAGCAACTTACAATGCGGATGGAATTAGTGCGTTCAACATTGCGGCTTCGCCAGTTACTCCCAATGCTTCTGTGCAAGCGGTAAATCTATACAATTTCCTGAAAACGAATTTTGGCACCAATATTATTTCGGGAACAATGGCCAACTACAGCACCAATATTACAGAAGCCACTTGGGTGCACACTCAAACCGGTAAATGGCCAGCTCTTACAGGTTTCGACTTTATTGACCACACTAACCCAAACCAAAACTGGGTGAATTATTCCGCACCCTTTACATTGGGGCAGGATTGGTGGAATAACAATGGAATAGTGGCACTGATGTGGCACTGGCGCGATCCATTGACTAAATCAGGAGCTTTTTATACCACTGACACTAATTTTGATGTTAGCAAAATTTCAGATACAAACTCTGCCGAATATAAAGCTGTGATAGTTGACATTGATGTGATTGCAGGGTATTTACAACAGTTCAAAGATGCTAATATACCAGTGGTATGGCGTCCACTTCATGAAGCTGCCGGTGGTTGGTTCTGGTGGGGAGCTAAAGGTGCCGAGCCTTGTAAAGCATTATGGAAACTGATGTTTGACCGACTGGTGAATTACCACCGACTCAATAACCTGATTTGGGTATGGACAACCGATGCCAGTGCCGATGCGGTAAATTGGTATCCGGGTGATGCCTATGTGGATGTGTTGGGCATGGATATTTATCCGGGAGCAAATCAACATGGATCACAATATTTCTCATTCTTGAAAGTGAAAGAAATGTTTGGTAGCAAAAAACTTATTACTCTGAGTGAGTGTGGTTCAACTCCCGACCCTGCATTGATGAAAGAATATGGCGATACTTGGTCGTGGTTTATGCCCTGGAACGGCGATTATACCGAATCCGATTCACACAACGGAGCTACCTGGTGGAAAAAATTCTTTAGCTACGATTATGTGATTACGCGGGATAAAATGCCAAGTTTGAAATAGGGATGTCGGAATTCTGATTCCGACAATTTAAAATATTGTTTTTAGAAGCCGTTAAAAAATACAAAACAAATGAAACTCACAAAACTCACAACCATTATACTCTGCTGTTTTCTGGCTTTTCAGCTTCAGGCACAGGTTGCGTTTAATCGTGGGGTTAATCTTACGGGGTGGTTTCAAACATCAAGTACCAGTCAAATCCAATTTACGAAATATACTAAGAAGGACTTTCAAAACATTAAAAGCCTTGGTTGCGATGTCGTTCGTTTGCCTATCAACCTTTTTTACATGACCAATGGCACTCCGAATTATATCATTGACCCATTGATGTTTGATTTTTTGGATCAGGCAGCTAATTGGGCTGAGGAATTACAGATCTATTTGATTCTCGACAATCACACCTCAGATGATTTGGCAAGTAAAAATGCCAATCTTGAAACGGTGCTTACAAAAGTCTGGACGCAAATGGCTGAGCATTACAAGAATCGTTCGACCTATATTCTCTACGAAATAATGAATGAGCCAAACGGAACGCTGACAACAGCGGCATGGGGAAAAATACAGCAAACTGCTATTACCGCTATTCGTACCATTGACACAAAACATACCATTGTTGTAGGCGGTGCAGGTTTCAACAGTTATTCCGAATTAGCTTCATTGCCTGTTTATACCGATGCAAATTTGCTTTATACGTTCCATTTCTACGATCCTTTTGTCTTTACGCATCAAGGTGCTACATGGGTTACGCCATCCATGGCACCATTGGCCAATGTGCCATTTCCATACAATGCATCAACAATGCCTGCTACACCCAGCAGCCTCGTTGGAACTTGGGTCGGTAGTTCGTTAACCAATTATTCAACGGATGGAACGTTGGCTAAGGTTAAATCGCTTATTGATATTGCGGCAGCATTTAAAACAAACAGAAATGTAAAAGTGTATTGTGGTGAATTTGGAGCCTATATTCCAAATAGTCCCAATGCCGACAGAATATATTGGTACGGCGAAGTACGCAAATACCTCGAAACAAAAGGAATTCCCTGGACAACATGGGATTATCAGGGTGGATTCGGGCTTTTCACCAAAGGGTCAAATGAGCAATTTGATTACGATATAAACACCGGCTTGGTTAGTTCACTAGGGTTAACTGTGCCAGCACAACAAACATATACACTAATGCCCGACTTAGTTGGATTTCCTATTTACACCGACTATATTGGCGAAAAAATATCCGAATCGAGCACTGCAAGTGGGGCTGCCATCAATTTTTATTCGAAGGATAAACCCAATAATGGCAAGTACTGCTTGGCTTGGAGCGGTTCGGCGCAGTATGGAACGGTTGGTTTCAATTTTTCGCCCGACAAGGATTTATCTACGCTGAAATCTCAAAATTACGCACTAAGTCTTCTGGTAAGAGGAAACTCCCCGGGAGCTAAATTCGATTTACGATTCACTGATACTAAGACTTCTGCATCCGATCACCCTTGGCGCATGAACTTTACAATGGATGAAACAACTGCTAAGTGGGATGGAAAATGGCACAAAGTATATCTTCCGCTTTCTAGTTTTACAGAAGGTGGCTCTTGGGATAACAGCTGGTATAATGCTGCCGGATTGTTTGACTGGAAAGCTATAGATAGGTTTGATATTGTGGCAGAACAAGCTTCGTTAGTTGGGAAATCATTTTGGTTTGACAATATCCAATTGGTAAATCAAGATACCGCCCAAATATATGAAACAACAACATTTACTGCCGTAGAACAACCGATTGCAGATAAACCTACAGTCAGTTTCTTTCCAAATCCGATGCATGACAAGGCAACGATAAATTACAGTTTAAATGGTGATGAAAATGTTGATATTAGTTTATACTATTTATCCGGACAGAAAATAGAAACGATTGTGGATGCCAAACAAACAGCTGGCAGTTATACTCAACAATGGAAAAGAAATAGCAGGATTCAACAGGGGATATACATTTGCCGGGTCTCCATAGCTAATAAAGTATCTCAGTTTAAAATCGTTTTAATATAAATATCTTCATAACAACTCGAACAATGAAGAAACTACTTATACCAATATTGATAGGTTTTGCTTTAAACGCATCCGCTCAATGGGCTTTTCGCTTGCCGGCTATTATCAGTAACCATGCAGTTTTGCAACAATCAACCGATGCGAAACTCTGGGGCTGGGCGCAAAGTGGAAGCACTGTAAAAATCAGTTGCAGCTGGAATCCGACAGACACGGTGAAGGCTGAGCCACGTAAAGACTGGACTTGGGATGCTATTGTAAAAACACCAAAAGCTGGTGGACCATATACAATCACATTTATCAGCAGCACGCAAAAAGTAGTGATTGATGACATACTTATTGGTGAAGTATGGCTTTGTTCCGGCCAGTCGAATATGGAATATGCATTCAACTGGCAGCAAGGGGTGCTCGATGCAGGTGATGCGGTGGCTAAATCAGCCAATAACCAACTGCGCTACTTCCAGCTGTCTCATACCTACAGCATTTTTCCGAAAGAAAATTCAGATGGTGAATGGAAAGTAAGTTCGCCCGAAACCACTCCATCGATGAGCGTGGCCGGATATTTCTTTGGCAAAACGATAAATGAGAAGTTGAAAGTTCCGGTAGGGCTTATTGCTTCGTATTGGGGTGGAACTTGCGTACAAGCATGGACTCCGAAGGAAGTATATGAACAAAACACCGAACTAAAAAAGCTGGCCGAAGACACTAAACCCGTCAATTGGGCGCCGGTAGAACCGTCCGTCATCTATAATTCGATGCTGTATCCGTTGGTGAATTACAGCATTGCCGGAGCAATCTGGTATCAGGGAGAAGCCAATACCGGCGAACCTCAAAATTACGGAAAACTATTTACCGGAATGATTAATGGCTGGCGCAATGCTTTTAAGAATAACTTCCCATTCTATTTCGTCCAAATTGCACCATGGAGCGGCTATTGGAAAAACAGCTCGGCTTATCTGCGCGAGCAACAGGAATTGGCACTCCAACTGCCTAAAACAGGAATGATAACAGTAGGCGATTTGGTAGATAATATCAAAGATATTCACCCTCGTATAAAAAAAGAAGTGGGGATGCGCTTGGTAAATCTGGCTTTAAAAGAACAATATGGCGTAAAGGAGATTAATCCATATTCGCCTATTTACAAAAGCTTTAGCATTAAAAATAACAAAGTGAATGTTCAATTTACAACCAAAGGCAAGTTGATATGTAAAGCAAAAACTCCAGCTAATTTTCAACTGGCTGGTGATGATAACGTTTTTTATACTGCCGTGGCAAAAATTGAAAAAGATGGGAGTATCACCGTTTCAAGCAAAGAAGTGAAAGCACCCGTTTCAGTACGCTATTGCTTTAGCAATGATGCCATGCCCGATCTGTTTGATGTGAACGGTTTGCCTTTAGTCCCATTCAGAACGGATAAGATTGAATATAAACCGTAGACCTCACCCCCAACCCCTCTCCTTGAGGAGAGGGGGGAACAGGATTACAACTATTTTTTACAACTATTTTAAGATGATGGAAAAGTTAATACACATACAAGATAAGGCTAACTCATTTTCCCTTTTAGAGTTTATCCGTCCACTGACGGAGGTTAGGGGTGTAATTACCCTTCAGGGATTAGGGGTTCTTCTTCTTTTTCTAGTACTAACAATGAATAGTTTTTCAAAGAATAAAACAACTTCGTCACAACTCCCCTCTCCTCAAGGAGAGGGGTTGGGGGTGAGGTCATTTGTTCATACCAAAAATGGGCAATTCATCCTAGACGGGAAACCTTATTACTACATAGGAACTAACTTCTGGTATGGAGCTATTTTGGGTAGCAAAGGCGAAGGTGGTGACCGCAACAGATTGGTTCTCGAACTGGACTTTATGAAAACTCACGGCATTGATAACTTGCGCGTTCTTATTGGAGCCGATGGTGATAACGGTGTGCCGTCGAAAGTAGAACCTACGTTGCAGAAGAAGCCGGGAGTGTACAACGATACCATTTTTGATGGGTTGGATTTTTTGATGTCCGAACTTGGCAAACGAGATATGAAAGCGGTGTTGTTTTTCACCAATTCATGGGAATGGTCGGGCGGTTACAGCCAGTATTTGAACTGGGTGGGTAAAGGCAAAAATCCCGTTCCGTCGGTGGATGGTTGGCCAGCTTATATGGAATATGTGAAGCAATATGCCGGAAATGCTGAATGTCGTCAGTTGTTGAAAAATCATATCAAACACATTATATTGCGCACCAATCGGTACACGAAGAAAAAATACACCGACGATCCGGCTATTTTCTCCTGGGAAATTGGCAATGAACCGCGTGCATTTTCCGACGGAAACAAACCGCTGTTTGCTGCCTGGCTGAAAGATATTTCGGGGTATATCAAATCGTTGGACAAAAATCATTTGCTGACTATTGGCTCTGAAGGTCAATGGGGTTGCGAAATGGATATGAAGCTGTTTGAACAAATACACGCTGACCCGAATATCGATTACCTCACCATGCATATTTGGCCAAAAAACTGGAGTTGGTTGGATGTGAAAAATATGTCAGGGACGTTGCAAAACAGCATCAACAAAACGGCTGAATATATGAATAATCATATAGCTGTCGCTCGTAAATTAAATAAGCCAATTGTGTTGGAGGAGTTCGGTTTTCCGCGCGATCACCACGAATATAACCTGAAAGATTCCACTTCGTTACGCGACCGCTATTTTGCAGCGGCATTCCACAAAGTGCAACAATCGACGGTAGAAAAAGATGTGCTGGCAGGTTGCAACTTCTGGGCGTGGGGTGGCTCGGGTCGTCCAAATCCGGCACAAATTTATTGGTCGAAAGGCGATGATTACCTCGGCGATCCGGCTCAGGAAGAACAAGGGTTGAACTCGGTTTTCGATACGGATGCAACAGTGAAGATGGTAAAGAATTATTCGGATAGAATTCATGAAAAAGTAACGTTGGTGGATGATAAAGCTACAGCCAAGACGCGCGCCCTTTTCGTGAATATGAAAAAGAATCTCGACAAAGGCATTATGATTGCACATCAGGACGATGCCGCTTATGGGCATAATTGGTACGGAAAACCGGGAGGTTCGGATGTGAAAAATGTGACAGGTGATTACCCGGCTGTTTCCGGTTGGGAGCTTGGTCATATCGAAATTGCTGCCGACCGCAATCTGGATTCGATTTATTTCACCGACATGAAACGCCTGATTCGTGAAGTGTATGAGCGAGGCAGCATCAATACGATTAGCTGGCATGGCGATAACATTGCCACCGGCAAAACTGCCTGGGATTGTGCACAGGACACGGTGGTTCGCAGCATTTTACCCGGCGGAAGTAACCATGCAAAATTTCTGGTTTATCTCGACCGTCTGGCCGCCTTTTTTCACGATTTGAAAGACAAAAACGGCGAGCCGATTCCGGTTATTTTCCGCATGTATCACGAACATACCGGTAGTTGGTTTTGGTGGGGAGCAAAACAATGTACGGCCGACGAATACAATGAGTTGTATCGCATGACGGTGAAATACCTGCGTGATACAAAGCAGGTTCACAATCTGCTGTATGCCTTTTCGCCTGCCGATGTGGCTACCGAAAAGGAATACCTGGAACGCTACCCGGGCGACGAATGGGTTGATATTGTTGGCTTTGATAGCTACGCCTTTGGCACAGAACAGAAAGACTTAGATGTGTACAAGCAGAAAATGACTACGGGGTTATCAATTGTCACAAAATATGCAGCTAAAACCGGTAAAATTCCGGTAATGGCCGAAACCGGCATGGAAGGGATTAAAGTAAATGATTATTTCACAAGGGTTTTGTTGCCAATCATTCAACCATACAAAATTAGTTACGTTTTGTTTTGGCGGAATGCATTCAACAATCCGAATCATTTCTATGTGCCATATTCAGGACATGCTTCGGCTACTGATTTTAAAAAATTCACTGATACACCGGGAATTCTTTTAAACAAAGAGATTTCTCCGATGTATATCAATGCTAAATAAAATATTGAAAGTAAATTAAAAACAGAATAAAAATGACGAACTTTAGTAAAGCTTTAGCAACTCTTAAAGCAACACACGAGGAATTACTAACTAAGAAAAATGAAAAAGCGGCGAATGGAAACGGCGTTTACGACCGCTATGTAAATCCGATTGTTACTGCATCACATACACCTATTGAATGGCGTTATGATCTGAATCCTGCAACCAATCCATATTTAATGGAACGTATAGGTATCAATGCAGCACTCAATTCGGGAGCCATAAAATGGAATGGAAAATATATTTTGGTAGTACGTGTAGAAGGTAACGACCGCAAATCGTTCTTCGCTATTGCCGAAAGTCCAAACGGAGTAGATAATTTCCGTTTTTGGGATGAGCCAATTACACTTCCCGAAACTGACGAACCGGATACTAACGTTTATGATATGCGTCTGACGGCTCACGAAGATGGTTGGATTTACGGTGTTTTCTGTAGCGAACGCAAAGATCCTGCTGCGCCTGCCGGAGATTTGTCAATGGCTGTCGCTGCTGCCGGAATAGCACGTACCAAAGATTTGAAAACCTGGGAACGCTTGCCCGATTTGAAAACAAAAAGCCAACAACGCAACGTGGTGCTTCATCCCGAATTTGTGGATGGTAAATATGCACTTTACACCCGTCCGCAGGATGGTTTTATCGACACCGGCAGCGGTGGTGGAATTGGTTGGGCTTTAACAGCAGATATTACAAATGCAGAAGTAACGGAAGAAAAAATCATTAATCAACGTTTTTATCACACCATCAAGGAGGTGAAAAACGGCGAAGGTCCACACCCGATTAAAACCGAAAAAGGTTGGTTGCATTTGGCACATGGTGTGCGCAATTGTGCTGCAGGATTGCGTTACGTGTTGTATCTTTACCTCACCGATTTGCAGGATCCGTCGAAACAAATTGCCGAACCGGCAGGATTCTTTATGGCTCCCGAAGGCGAAGAACGCATTGGAGACGTGTCGAACGTATTATTTAGCAATGGCTGGATAGCCGACGAAGATGGAACGGTTTTCATTTACTACGCTTCGTCTGATACCCGTATGCACGTGGCTACTTCCACCATCGACAAACTGCTGGATTATGTGTTGAACACTCCTGCCGATGGTTATCGTACATTTAAATCGGTTGCAACAATTAAGAAATTGGTTGCAAAGAATAAATCTTTACTGTAGAAATATAATGCCGGGGGTGATTTAAAGTCACCCCCCGACAGAAATCAAAACTACAAATCAGAATATTAAATATACGAATCATTATATTCGCTTTTACAGTTTCGGAAATTTACTACTATAATTAAATCACAAATATGAGTATTCAAAAAATCAGTTTAAAAGAAAAAGTCGGTTACGGCTTTGGAGATGCTGCGTCGTCGATGTTCTGGAAAATTTTCGGAATGTATTCCTTGTTTTTCTACACCGATGTATTCGGAATAACGGCAGCAGCTGCCGGAACAATGTTTCTGGTTGCCCGCCTGTGGGATTCTTTTTTTGATGTTTTCGTAGGAATTATCAGCGATCGAACCAAGAGCCGCTACGGTAAATACCGCCCATTCCTGTTATGGTTTGCCATTCCGTTTGCTGTAATGGGTGCCATCACATTTTTTGCTCCCGACTTTGGACAAACAGCCAAACTGGTTTACGCTTACATCACCTATTCATTGATGATGATTGTGTATTCATTGATTAATGTGCCTTATGCATCTTTGCTGGGGGCTATTTCTTCCGACCCTATAGAACGAAATTCACTTTCTTCATACCGTATGTCGTTTGCTTTCATTGGTAGTTTTGTAACATTCATGTTGTTACAACCGCTAATTGACTTTTTTGCCAAAACATTTGGTACTTCCACTGTTGCTAAAACGACTCATGCTGTTGCATCTACTGTAAGTACTTCTCCTGTTGGTTGGGTTATGGGAGTTGGAACGATAGGAATAATCTGCGTTGTGTTGTTTTTGTTGTGCTTTAGTTGGACAAAAGAACGTGTGGTGCAAATTGAAAGCGAGGAAAATGCGTCCATCAAACAGGACTTAAAAAACCTATTCCACAATGCTCCGTGGTGGATTTTGGTTGCAACAGGTTTGGCTGCGCTACTTTTCAATGCCGTTCGCGATAGTGTTGCTATCTACTTTTTCAGAGATTATGTAAAATCCAGCTATAAAATGACTGGTACAGGTTGGGATATGACAACCATTTACTTTTTAATAGGTCAGGCAGCCAACTTAATTGGTGTAATGATGGCTCCTTCTATTTCAGCAAAATACGGTAAGAAAAGAACTTATATGATTGCGATTTTAATTGCAGGAATTCTTAGTGTTGGTTTCTATTTTATTCCAAATGATATTACATGGATTTTGGCTTTCCAATTCATGATTTCGCTCTTTGCCGGTTACGTTCTTCCACTGTTGTGGTCGATGTTTGCCGATATTGTAGATCATCAGGAATTACTGACCGGTCGTCGTGCCACAGGGTTGATTTTCTCGTCATCTTCCATGTCTCAAAAATTAGGTTGGGCGTTGGGTTCTGCCATGAGTGGTTGGATTTTAGCTGTGTACAAATATGCACCTGATGCTTTGCAACAAAGCTCTGAAACCTTGTTTGGTGAGCATATCATGATAAGTTTAATGCCGGCTGTATGTTGTGTGTTAGCATTTGTAGGTATGTTGTTCTATCCACTTTCCGACAAAAAAGTGAAGGAAATTTCGGAACAATTGAATTTGAAACGTAATAAAGCTTAGTTAAAGATATTTGAACCACAAAAGATTAACAAAAGTAAAACCAGTTGACGATAGATTTCGTAACTAATTTGAGCTTTTTTTCTTCTTTTGTGGTTCATTTTCAAAAAAACGAAATGAAAAAAATAGCCTTCCTTCTCCTGTTTATTCCTTCCGTTGTGGTGGCTAGAGCCGGGCAGCCGGAATCTACTTGGAAACCATCCGACAGAGCAGCCAAACTTCTCCAACAACTTACATTGTCCGAAAAAGTAGCTCAAATGAAAAACTGTTCGTACGATGTAATTAGGTCTTTTGTTGACACAAAAGGGAATGTAAATGCCGATAGTTTAAAGAAATATTTTCCTTATGGAGTTGGCGAAATTGGGCTTGGCTGGGGCATTGAACCGACTCTTTATGTGAAGATTGCCAATAATCTTCGTCATTATAATAAAAGTCTACGTGTCAATATTCCGCCTATGTTTATTGGCGAAGGATTGCACGGTTTTATGGCAAACGGTGCAACTGTTTTTCCGCAGGCTATTGCGTTGGGTTGCAGCTGGGATCCGGTATTATTGGAAAAAGTTTTTACGGCAACGGCATTGGAAGCTTCGTCACGAGGAGTAAAGCAACTGTTTTCGCCGGTTCTCGATTTGGCTCGTGAACCACGCTTTGGTCGTACGGAAGAAATGTACAGCGAAGATGCTTACCTAGCTTCCATTTGCGGACAAGCAGCCGTTTGGGGCTTTCAGGGAGACAATGGGCAGCCCGTTGCTAATCGTGTGGCAGCTACTTTGAAGCATTTTGTGGGTCACGGTCAGCCCGAAGGTGGTAGAAATGTAGCTCCTATCAATGTTTCTAAATATGACTTGATGAACAGCCATATTCTTCCGTTTGAGAAATGTATTCAGGCCGGTGCGTTGAGTGTTATGCCGTCGTACAACGAAATGAACGGGCAACCAAACCACGCCAGCAAGTGGTTGATAACCGATATTCTCCGCACAAAACTTGGTTTTAAGGGTTTGGTAATTGCCGATCAGGACGCTTTGCGCGAAATATACAAAACCCACCAAACTGTTCCCACACTTGCTGCTGCTGGTAAAGTGGGTATTGAAAACGGCATTGCTGTTGACTTGCGTTATGCAACCGGAGCGTATGATGAACTGGAAAATTTGGTCAAGGCAGGAGCTATCTCCGAAAAACAAATTGACGATTTGGTACTTCAAACACTGACATTGAAATACCAGCTTGGACTTTTCGATTTTAAAGATATTGGAGAAAAAGAGATGCTGAAAGTAACCAATTGTCCTGCTCATAAAGTATTGGCATTGGAAGCGGCTCACAAATCGTTGGTACTGCTTAAGAATCAGCAGAATATTTTACCACTCGATTCGGCAAAACTTAAAACCGTAGCCGTTATCGGGCCGTTGGCCAAAGGCGTTCATTTTGGTGGTTACACGGCCGAGCCCCGCAAAGGAATCGATGTGCTTGACGGTATTAGTCAGTTTGCCAAAGGTCGTTTTCAGGTAGCTTATGCCGAAGGCTGTAAGTTGGCATTGGAAGAAAGTTCGTTTTGGGATAATGGCCGACAAACTCCAAATTCGCCTGAAAACGAGACTGTATTGATAAAGCAAGCTGTTGAAACGGCAGCCACAAGCGATGTGGTGGTATTGGCACTTGGCGAAACAGAATCATTCTGTCGTGAAGCCTGGAGCGATGAACATTCAGGCGATAGACAAAGTTTGGATTTATTGGGTAATCAGAATAAATTGGTTGAAGCAATTCTCCAAACCGGAAAACCTGTGGTAGTGCTTATGTTCGGTGGTCGTCCATTGAGTTTTAATCAGGTGGCTCAGACAGTTCCGGCCATTATTCAGGTATTTTACCCCGGTCAGGAAGGCGGAACAGCCATTGCCGATGTGCTTTTTGGAAAAATAAATCCTTCCGGGAAACTGTCGGTAACTATTCCAAAATCCGTTGGACAATTGCCATGCTACTACAGCCGAAAACCTTCGCGAATGCGTGAGTACGTTGGAGGTGAAACCACCAATAAACCACTTTATCCGTTTGGTTTTGGTTTGTCGTACAGTCAATTTGAATATGAAAATCTAACTATTGATAAGAAACAAATAAGCAAAACAGAGTCGGTAAATGTGTCGGTACAAGTTACCAATACTGGGAAAAAAGCAGGTGAAGAGATTGTGCAGCTTTACATTCGCGACAAAGTGAGCACCAGCACTCGTCCCGAAAAGGAATTGAAAAACTTTGCATGCGTGAATCTTCAGCCCGGCGAAACCAAAACGGTTACTTTTAGTGTAACTCCCGACAAATTGGAATATTATAATACGGATTTAAATAAAGTAATAGAACCGGGTGACTTTGATGTGATGGTTGGACCAAACTCGGAAGGATTAAAGACGGTGAGTTTTAGGGTAACCCCTAATCCCTAAAGGGGAACAAGAAAATACTACATAAACGTTTAATTTAGGACAAAAGAAAATAATATAAATACGAACTAATCCAGTTCCCCTTTAGGGGCTAGGGGTAAATTACAATATTATGCAATACGGACATTTCGATGACAGCCGACGTGAATACGTCATTACCAATCCGCGCACTCCGTGGCCTTGGATTAATTACCTCGGCAATGAGGATTTCTTCAGTTTAGTTTCGAACACCGGTGGCGGCTATTCTTTCTATAAAGATGCCAAGTTCCGCCGCATTACCCGTTACCGTTACAATAACGTTCCAATGGATAGTGGCGGTAAGTATTTTTACATCAACGATGGCGAATCGGTATGGAGTCCGGGCTGGAAGCCTTGCAAAACGGAACTGGACAGTTACGAATGCCGTCATGGAATGAATTACACCACCATCAAAGGGGTGAAAAACGGAGTAGAGGCAGAAGCTTTGTACTTTGTTCCTTTGAAAACATGGGCTGAAGTGCAAAAACTTACATTGCGCAATACCACCAACGAAGTAAAAAAACTTAAGATTTTCTCTTTCGTTGAATGGGCGTTGTGGAATGCTGCTACCGACATGGAAAACTTCCAACGTAACTTCTCAACAGGCGAAGTGGAAATTGAAGATTCGGTTATTTACCATAAAACGGAATACAAAGAACGCCGCGACCATTATGCATTCTATTCGGTAAACACACCGATGCAAGGTTACGAAACCGACCGCGAAACATTCTTCGGATTGTACAACGGTTTCGACGAACCGCAAACCGTTCTCGAAGGTGCGCCCCGCAATTCGGAAGCGCATGGTTGGTCGCCCATTGCTTCGCATTACGTGGAAGTGACGCTTCAACCGGGCGAATCGAAGGATTTGGTGTTTGTGTTGGGTTATGTGGAAAATGCTCAGGACGATAAATGGGAAAGCAAAAACATTATCAATAAAACCAAAGCAAAAGCTACCATTGCCCGTTTCGATACGGCTGCAAAAGTAGATGCTGCGTTGGCTGAATTGAAAGCTTATTGGGATAATTTGTTGAATGTATTCACCGTGAAAACAGGCGAGGACAAACTCGACCGTATGGTGAACATTTGGAATCAGTACCAATGTATGATTACCTTCTGTTTCTCGCGTTCTGCTTCGTTCTTCGAAAGCGGTATTGGTCGTGGAATGGGTTTCCGCGATTCCAATCAGGACTTGGTTGGCTTCGTTCATCAAATTCCCGAACGTGCCCGCGAACGAATCATCGACATTGCTTCAACGCAATTCCCCGACGGTGGTTGCTATCACCAATACCAACCGTTGACTAAAAAAGGAAATAACGAAATCGGGCAAGGTTTCAACGACGACCCAATGTGGTTGATTCTTGGAACAACAGCTTATATCAAAGAATCGGGCGATTTTACTATTTTGGACGAACCGGTTCCGTTCGACAATGAAGCTGGTTCGGAAGTATCGCTCTTCCACCACCTCACCGTTTCGTTCGATCATGTGATTAATAATCTTGGCCCTCTTGGCTTGCCGTTGAGCGGTCGTGCCGATTGGAACGATTGTTTGAACCTGAACTGCTTCTCCAACGATCCGAACGAAAGCTTCCAGACTACTGAAAACAAATCGGAAGGTTCGCAAGCGCAAAGCTTGATGATTGCTGGACTGTTTGTAGTTTATGGTCGCGATTACGTGGAACTGTGTAAAGTGCTTGGAAAAACCGAAGAAGCTGCCCGCGCTCAGAAACATATTGATACGATGGTGGAAGCCATCAAAGTGAATGGTTGGGATGGCGAATGGTTCTTGCGTGCTTATGATTATTATGGTAACAAAGTAGGTTCCAACGAAAACGAAGAAGGTAAAATCTTTATCGAATCGAACGGTTGGTGTACTATGGCCGGAATCGGTCTGGAAGAAGGCATGGTGGCCAAAGCTCTTGACTCTGTAAAGGAACGACTAGACAGTGAACACGGAATTGTACTCAACAATCCTGCCTTCACCAAATACTATATCGAATACGGCGAAATTTCCAGCTATCCTCCTGGATACAAAGAAAATGCGGGTATTTTCTGCCACAACAATCCGTGGATTATTATTGGCGAAACCGTTCAGGGTCGTGGCGATCGGGCTTGGGAATATTTCCGCAAAATCTGTCCATCGTACACCGAAGAAATCAGTGACTTGCACAAAGTGGAACCGTACGTGTATGCTCAAATGATTGCCGGAAAAGATGCTTTCAAACCGGGTGAAGCTAAAAACTCCTGGTTGACCGGAACGGCTGCCTGGAACTATTATGCTATTTCGCAATACATTTTGGGAATACAGCCGACTTATAATGGTTTGCGGATTGAACCTTGTATTGCTCCAGAATGGAATGGTTTTACAGTTAAACGCCAGTTCCGTGGTGCAGCCTATGAGATTGAGGTGAAAAACCCTAATGGAGCGATGAAAGGTGTAAGATCATTGACCGTTGATGGCAAAGCCATTCAAGGGAATATTATTCCATTGATGCCTGTAGGTGGAACTTACATGGTGGAAGTGGTGATGTAGCTCACAAATTCCCCACGTGGAACTTATTGAGATAGTTGTGACTGAAAAATTGAAAAGAATGAAAATAGAAAATAGTAATTTAAAGTCCCCCTTGGGGGATTTAGGGGGCTTAAAACAAGAACTCAAAGAGGAGCTCACCCGCAATATTCTTCCATTTTGGATGAATAATATGTTGGATGTTAAGAATGGTGGCTTCTATGGTCAAATGACCGGCGAAAATCAATTGGTGGAGGATGCTCCAAAGGGTGGTATTTTGAACGCCCGCATTCTGTGGACTTTTTCTTCAGCCACTTTACATTTAAAGTCCGACAAATACCTTGCAGTGGCAAAACGAGCAAAAGAGTATATTTTCAATCATTTCTTTGATATTGAAAATGGTGGTACTTACTGGATGTTGAATTCAGTCGGAACACCTGCCGACACTAAAAAACAGATTTATAGTCAGGCATTTTTTATCTATGCTTTAGTAGAGTATTATCGGGTCACTTATGACAGAACCTGTTTGGATAAAGCCATTGAACTATTTCAACTAATTGAAAAACATAGTTTTGATGATGAATCAAATGGTTATTTCGAAGCATACAGCAAAGATTGGGTTTTACTTGAAGACTTGCGTTTGAGCGAAAAAGATGCCAACGAAAAGAAAACCATGAATACGCATTTGCATATTCTGGAAGCATATACTAACTTGTACCGGGTTTGGAAAGACGACGTACTGGAACGTCAGTTGAAAAACCTGATTGAGATATTTCTGGAGAAAATAATTAATTCGGAGAGCTATCATCTCGACTTGTTTTTTGATGAAAACTGGAAATGTAAATCCACACTTTATTCTTACGGTCACGACATAGAAGCCTCGTGGTTGCTCGAAGAAGCCGCAGTAGTGCTAGGGAATGCCGAATTATTGAAGAAGGTGCGCGAGATAGCTGTGAAAGTAGCTAATGCAGCTGCTGAAGGTATTCAGACAAATGGTGCAATAATAAATGAAAAAAACTTTGCAACAGGACATGTTGATACTAATTCCGATTGGTGGCCGCAAGCCGAAGCCATGGTTGGTTTTTTCAATGCCTATGAGATGACCAAAGATGACTCGTATCTTCAAAGTACGCTGGGAGTATGGGAATTTACGAAACAACATATTATCGATAAAACTAATGGAGAATGGCATTGGTCTGTTTCGGCCGATGGCGTTGTAGATACCGTGAACGATAAAGCTGGATTCTGGAAATGTCCGTATCATAATGGCCGGATGTGCCTTGAATTAATTGCACGAATTACTGAATAGCTTTAATAATATACTTATGAAAATCACAAAATCACTTCTCTTGTCTGTATTTTTTGTCGGTGTTTTATCTTCGCTTCAAGCGCAGAAAAACACTCCGGTAGCTATTAATGGTAAGTTACAGGTTATTGGAAAACAGTTATCAAATCAAAAGGGAGAGTCGCTAATGCTTGCCGGTGTCAGTTTGGGTTGGCACAACCTATGGCCACGTTTCTACAACGAGGGTGCAGTAAGTTGGCTTGCTTCCGAATGGAAATGCAATGTTATCCGTGCCTCCATGGGCGTAGGGTTGGATGATAGTTACCTTGAAAACCCCCAATACGCACTCAAATGCATGACAACTGTTATCGATGCAGCCATTAAAAATGGTATCTATGTGCTTATTGATTTCCATAGTCATAAATTGCATACTGCTGAAGCCAAGACATTCTTCACCGAAATGGCGACTAAGTACGGCAAAAACCCGAACATCATCTACGAAATATGGAACGAACCCGATTATTATTCGTGGAAAGTGGTGAAGCAATATTCAGATGAAGTCATTTCGACTATTCGCGCTATTGATCCAACAAACCTGATTCTTGTGGGATCACCCCATTGGGATCAGGATATTGATTCGGTAGCAGGTGATTCTATCGTTGGACAGAAAAATATCATGTACACGATGCACTTTTATGCCGGAACGCACAAAAAATGGTTGCGCGACCGCACCGATGCAGCTATTGCCAAAGGTATTCCTGTTTTTGTGTCGGAATGTGCCGGCATGGAAGCTTCTGGCGATGGTCCACTCGATAAAGCGGAATGGAAAACCTATCTGGATTGGATGAGCGACAGAAAGTTGAGTTGGTGCGCCTGGTCGGTTTCCGATAAAAACGAAACCTGTTCCATGCTTCTGCCACGTGCCACATCAGAGGGAAATTGGGATGCTGAGGTCATTAAAGAATGGGGCAAAATGGCTCGTGAAAGCATTCGCGCTACTAACAAATAAGTTTTGTGCATTAAATGCAATGTTTATTCAATGATAATTTGTAAACTTGTAGCCTGAAAGAATCATGATTACCATGCAACCAACCAACGTTTTCCGTGAAGTGACACCACTTTCGGCCGAAGATTGCTTTATAATTATCAATCGCACGAAGACAGAATTCTCCTATCCAATTCATGTTCATCCGGAATATGAACTGAATTTCATTGAGAATGCTAAAGGTGCGCACCGTGTAGTTGGCGATTCAATTGAAAATATTGATGAATTTGAACTTTGTCTCGTCGGGAATGAAAGTTTGGAGCATGGTTGGATGAATGGTGATTGCCAATCGAAAGAAATACACGAAATAACGATTCAATTTCATAAAGACCTTTTTTTGGAAAGTCTACTGAATAAACGCCAGTTTCATTCGGTGGCTGTAATGCTCGAGAATGCAAAGAAAGGGGTTGTTTTTTCACGGAAGGTAATAGAGAATGTAAAGGATCGGCTGAATTCTTTGAGCGATAAAGAAAGCGGTTTTTATTCTGTTATTGAGCTGCTTAATATCCTTTATGAACTGTCAATTGATGAAAATTCGCGTATTCTTTGCTCTTGTACTTTTGCCAACAAAGATGACTCATCCGAAAGCAGGCGCATTCAGAAAGTTGTTAATTATCTCCATGCGAACTATCAGAAGGAAATACGCTTGAACGATGTTGCCAGTCATGTGAATATGTCCGAAGTGTCGTTTAGCCGCTTTATGAAAAAGCGAACAGGTAAGAATTATATCGATTACCTCAACGATTTGCGGCTTGGAATTGCCTCTCGCGATTTGGTTGACACGACTAAAACCATTGCAGAAATAAGCTTCGAATGCGGTTTTAACAATCTTTCCAATTTCAATAGGATTTTCAAAAAGCGAAAAGGGGTAACTCCAAAAGGATTTCGCGAGAATTATTCTAAAATGCGCATTCTGATATAAAAGAAACATGCTTATGATTTCAGCATTATTCTTTAAAACAAAAAAGTGAGTTGAAAATTGGTTGTAATAAAAGTTTGAGTAATTTTCTATGACTAAAAATTAAAATCCCAATGTGTATAATAAGATATTTGAAGGTTGAAAAGATATTGAATTATTTAAATTGATAGAGCAAAAATATATCATTATATAGTTCGTCATTATGTGTGTTGTATAGATAAAATCTTTTTCTACCTTTGTCAAAGAGTTATTTGACTGACTGTAAATCAAAGCAAACCAACGTGTTTAGCTCGTTACTTATCCATTATCTATTGAGATTTTTTCAATTGCAAGTTACTTAAAATAAGCTAGATAATCAAATAACTCACAATTGTGGCGAATGTATGCCTTGCAATATGGAACGTCAGTTCTTTGTTTATCTCACAAACGTCGGCTATCTCCTTCAGATACGAGTTCATTTTCTGATTGCCAAGTATAGGAAGTAATCTGCCGTTTGGTGATACGCCCTTGTATTTCTCTAAAATCATTTTAGGAACATCTAATAGAAGTATGTTGGATTCAACTTTAGTTATTTGCCGTTTGGTCATAATCCATAAATTCCCATCAAAAGAAGTCCTGATATTCTTCTCAGTAAGGTTTTTTACATCGATATAGGCAGGTCCCGTGAAGCAAGAGAATATAAAGATATCACGAACAAGCTCCAATCGTTTTGTTACAAACTGCTTTTTAATATTTTTTCAACATCCTCTTGGGTGAGGTAACCTCGACCCACCTTTGTTAACCGAATTTTGTAGTTAGCAAAAGGATCAATGACAATCAACCCATTGTTTCGGGCAATAAGGATGATGCGTTTGAAAAACTGCATAAATTTTGCCGTTGTGTTGGCATTACAGCCTGCTGTTGTCAACAAATATATTTCAAAATCACATATGAAGATGTTCTTAATTTCCTTCAACGAAATGTCTGTAATCTGATATTTGAGTTGTATGAATTTTTGTAGATGCTTACGTGTGACCTCATACTTCTGATAGGTGGCGGCAGATTTGCTGATGCCTATCAGTTTTAATACATCGTCATTGTGCTTTTGGAAAAGGTCTAAAAGTGTTTCGTGATGTTCACTAATCCCCAAAAACTCATTTTTCACCTTCTCAGCAGTAACATAATTGTCTTTGCGTTGAAGTTCATGATAAATACCATGGAGGGAAGCTTTAATTTGTTCTAGCTGAGCATTATATTGTTTATTTTCAGACGAATGCCCGATAACTTTACCCATTTTTACACTCCAACTCGTTGGTTGAATTTCTAATTTGGTATTGAATTGCGCAATGATACCATCAACGGTGACGCGGGTAACAATTGGCATTTTACCATCTTTTCTAATTGCATTCCTTTTCAAGTAGTAAAGGACGTTAAATGTACTCTTCATAATTTCATTTTTTAATCGTTACAAAATTAGTTGATTGATTGAAAATGAAATAATTGCA
>Ga0302215_10000088_pt1 | contig 71424 bp, 66 predicted proteins | sample II_Fen_N3_1_FD_194580 | JGI IMG/M metagenome (GOLD analysis project Ga0302215, IMG submission 194580) | Peat permafrost microbial communities from Stordalen Mire near Abisko, Sweden - II_Fen_N3_1 | ecosystem: Environmental > Terrestrial > Soil > Wetlands > Permafrost | place: Sweden: Abisko... | reverse complement strand
TAAACTGAAACGTAGATACAAATGCATCAAATCCTGCAATCATGTTAATAACCTCTTCTTTTGAAAAGATGTCTTTTTCAGGAAAAACAACTTCAAATTTATCAGATAATTCAGAAAACCCGTCAAAAAATAAGCGGGTGGAAACCAGTATACGCATAAGTATAATTTATTAAATAGTTTTATAGCAAAAAGCGGTTGCACAAATATACTTGGTTTGCAGGAGTTTTGCAAACATAAAATACCAACTATGAAATATAATAATTAAAAAAAACGGAACAATTTAAACTGATTTTCGAAAATTATGACAACATTTGCAATTACTACAATAAAAAATCAGCTTTCCAAAAACAACTTTGAAAGTTGTATGTTTAATAATTGTTATAAGCTTTCATCGAATAAAAAGTAACTAAAAAACAGATTACCCTCAATTTTAATTTTTCTGAAACCAGAGTATAAACATAAACTAAAATTGCATGAAGATTCACGAATATCAAGCGAAAGAGATTTTCTCACGTTACAACATCCCTGTAACAAAGGAGGTGTTGTGTTATACAGTAGGAGAAGTTAGCGGTGCCACGGTTAAATTAGGGCTTCCTGTGGTAGTAAAAGCCCAGGTACTAACAGGTGGGCGAGGCAAAGCAGGCGGCGTAAAACTTGCAAGGTCACTGGATGAAGCCAAGACAGCTGCAGAACAAATATTAGGCATGGAGATTAAGGGTTATCTGGTTGAAAAAGTGTTGGTTGCTCAGGGAGTAAAATTCAGTTCTGAATATTATGTTGGATTAACCATTGATCGCAATACCAAAACCGTGTTATTTATGGCCAGCAGCGAAGGCGGTGTTGAAATTGAGGAAGTAGCTAAAGACAACCCGGATGCTATTTTAAAATTCCCCATAGATCCTGATCTTGGAATGACTCCTTTTATGGCCAGAAAAATTGCCTTTGCTCTTTTCCGTGATTTCTCGCTGGTAAAACAAGCCACTGTTCTTTTCCAGAAACTATATCAGATTTTCATTGATACTGATGCTTCGCTGGTAGAAATAAACCCTTTAGTACTGACTGATGAAGGAAATTTGCTTGCACTCGATGGTAAAATGAATTTCGATGATAATGCCCTGTTCAGGCAAAAAGAAATAAATGCATTACTCGAGCCTACTGAGGATGAAGTAAAAGAACTGGATGCCAAAGAAAAAGGATTAACGTACATTCGTCTCGACGGCTCTATTGGCTGTATGGTAAATGGTGCCGGACTTGCCATGGCTACCATGGATATGATAAAGTACTATGGCGGATCACCGGCTAACTTCCTGGATATTGGCGGCAGTTCAAATCCCCAGAAAGTAATTGATGCCATGAACCTGTTACTTTCCGATAAAAATGTGAAAGTGGTCATGATCAATATATTCGGTGGAATAACCCGTTGCGATGATGTTGCCCGTGGGCTTATTGCTGCCCTCGATCAACTTAAGGTTAATATACCCATTGTAGTCAGGTTGTCGGGCACTAACTCAAAAGAAGGTCTTGAAATTATTAAGTCAGCAAATCTTCCTGTGGTTGAAACCATGACCCAGGCAGCACAAATGGCGATAAGCCTTTGTTCTTAGTTGATTGGTTGATTGGTTGATTGGTTAATTGGTTAATTCGTTAATTCGTTAACTAAGCTAATTATGCTTTTCGGTAAAAAGGATTCTAATAAACTTATTCAACTGTCACAACCAATCATCTTAAAGACCTTATTCAACTTAGTCAACCAATTAACGAATTAACAAATCAACCAATCAACTAATCAACTAATTAACCAAATATGAGCATACTCGTCAATAAAAACACAAAATTAATCGTTCAGGGAATTACGGGAAGAGATGGAAGTTTTCATGCTGCTAAAATGAAGGCATATGGAACAAATGTGGTGGGTGGAGTATCACCCGGAAAAGGTGGGCAGAAAGTAGATGGAATTCCAGTATTCAACACAGTACAGGAAGCTGTAAAGGCTACAGGCGGAAATACTTCCATCATATTTGTACCAGCCCCGCTGGCTGCCGACGCAATACTGGAAGCTTCGGAAGCCGGGATCGAATTGGTAGTTGCTATTTCAGAAGGAGTTCCGACATTGGATATGGTACGAGTAACCCCGTATTTAAAAAAGAATGGTACAATGCTTATCGGGTCAAACTGTCCCGGTCTTATTTCACCGGATGAATCATTAGTAGGCATTCTGCCGGCAAACATATTCTTAAAAGGAAATGTAGGACTAATGAGCCGCAGCGGCACACTTACCTACGAGATGGTAAATCAGCTAACCTTAAGTGGTCTGGGTCAAAGTACCTGTGTCGGTATTGGCGGCGACCCTGTTGCAGGACTGTATTATCAGGAATTGTTGCAACTATTTCAGGATGATCCAGAAACCAAAGCCATCGTACTTATTGGTGAAATAGGCGGTGATGCTGAAGAACGTGCCGCCCTGTATATTAAAGAACATATCACCAAACCGGTAGTTGCCTTTATTGCCGGACAGTCAGCACCTCCGGGTAAACGTATGGGGCATGCAGGAGCCATCATTTCAAGCGGAAGCGGCACTGCCGAAGAGAAAATACTTGCCTTCGAGAAGGTGGGTGTACAGGTGGCAAGAATACCTGGTGAGATACCTGAAATACTTAAAAAACTTTTAAGCAAGTAATATTAAAAAATTTATAATGAAGAATTAATAATTGCCAGAATGCTGAAATTCAATCTTTTACAGATTAATAAATATCTAAGTATACTTAACTGAAATCGAAAAGGTTCGGATTAAACCGAACCTTTTTTAATTTCTTTAAAAGCCGACTACCGACTATTTTTTCTACCTACTACCTACTATTTTTTCTACCTACTACCTACTATTTTTTCTACCTACTATTCTCTATTCCTGCACCATTTTTACAATCTTCTCTTTGTCAAATCCCCTTTCCACCAATTTTGCTATCAGGGAGTTATACAGGGCATCATCCATCTTCGAGGTTCGTGATAATATCCACAATGTTTTTCGATTCGGATCGGACACCAATGCCCACGAATAATCGTTTGCCAGGTCTATGATCCAGTAATTCCCTTTGAATGGCCAGAAAAACTGTACTTTAAGCCGTGCATTTCCCGAGTTACCCACCACAAAAGCCTTTCCTTTAATATTATTCGGTTTGTTCTTTTTAATGGATTGATTAAAGACTTCGATATATCCATCTTTTGGGGTATAGGTTGCTTTTACATTGGAACAACCCCGTTCAAAAAACTGTGGATACGAAGCCAGTTCATACCAGGTACCCGCATACCGCTTTAAATCAACTTGTTTAACAGTAGTAAGCATTGTTTTGGGTTCTCCGGCCGAACAGCCAATGGTAACAAGAAATGCTGCCAATAAAGATTTCAGGGTAGTTTTCATGAATTTCAAAATAAAAAATCATTTATATTAAATTCAAACAGGTAACAACTATGAATAGTTCTGTAGAAAAATTATTCTTTTTGGATTAAAAATAAGCTAATCACAATTTTTCGAAATAAATTCAACCATTGTGATTTTGGAAGGTCCTTCCGTTATACCTAGACAACTTATTACTAACTAAATGCTATTAAGATTTATTTCATCCATAAAAACTTATTATGAGAGAATTCCAAAATTTGCTCTTTGATACATTTATTTTACACCTCTATCATCTCTTTGATACCTTATTTTTCTTTTTCATTCCTTCGTCAATCTTTTTTTCACCTATAACCCACCTATAACCCACCTTATTTAATAATATGGATTATAGGTGGGATATAGATGGGATATAGATGGGATATCTAAGGAATATCCTAAATAGCGTGACAAACAGGTGACAAACGGCTAACATCGTTTCGTGTTACTTGTTTGAAGAGCTTTAAGGGTTTGAAGGCTGAAGGTTTCGTATTAAGAGGGTTGATTGATACAGACAAACGATCAAATCTCAACTTGTACAAACAAACCTCAACTTGTACGAAGTACAGTTGAGTGTTTTCTTTAAGGTTAAGTTTATGGTGTTCCATCCAGTGCATGTTTTAAAATAATGCAGCTAACAATTTCCTACATTTTTGTAGAATAGCACCGGTATTGCCTTCATTAAAGTATCCTTTTCATCTTACAACCGCATGAGCATATACACATATATTGCTTTATATCAACAAGATAATTTATTGGCATAGGAATTGAATCAGTCTTGACTGAATAAATACCATTTTGGTGCACAAAAATGGTATTTAATTCCCTAACAATTTGATACTGCAAGTAAACATGATCCATCAGGTTTTTAACATGTCTGCCGATCTTTCATTTTATCGTGAAGGTGAATTATTTTTGGGCATTACACAAATCAGGCTGCTAAAACAGGTAGCGATTGATGGGTCTATAAATTGTGCGGCAAAAAACCTGAAAATGTCCTATCAACATGCATGGCATTTACTCGACAGACTAAACCTGTTATCACCGGTGCCGATTGTCATTAGGCAAAAAGGCGGCAAAGATGGTGGCGGATGCCGGATCAGTCCGTATGGAATGAAACTGATACGTACGTATGAGAAAAAAGTAGAAGAAATAATCGGGTTTTTAGACAAGAGTAACAGCGAATTGGAAAGCTGTTTTTTTTAAACAAGCGATATGCTTATATATGTATATCGCTTAAAATTTACAAAGCGTTGTTCTTTGTATATTATAACGAATGGATCTATTTACTATTTATTCATTTACTATTTATTCATTTACTATTTTAAGTAATTACAAATCAACATTAAAAAACATTTTATGAAAACAAGCATTACAAGTATATTTCTGACTATAATTGGATTAATTCCAATGGCAATAATGGCACAAACTGTGGTTATTGATGGAGAGATCCGTCCGAGAGTGGAATACCGGGATGGATTTACAAAGCCATTGCTGGATATCAATGACCCGGGAGTTTCAACTATTCAAAGAACCCGGTTGGGATTGACTTTTACAAGTGGATTATTAAACACGCAAATTACATTGCAGGATTCAAGGACATTCGGTCAAAACCCGAATGCATCGAGCGACGCTACTACCGGCATTTTTGAAGCGTGGGCAGAAATGGTACTGATGCCGGGAGGTTCAATCAAAGTAGGCCGACAAACCTTAACATACGACGACAAACGGCTTTTTTCAGCTTCAACATGGAGCAATACCGGAACCTCTCATGATATGGCTTTATTTAAATACTGCGTAAATGATTTTCAGGGACATATTGGTATAGCATATAATAACAATGCTATTATTTCAACAGAGACTTACTATACACCAAAATCATATTACAGGTATATGGGTTTTGTATGGTTAACGAAAGAGATTATAAACGGTCTGAATGTAAGTTTAATTGGTGTGGATGAAGGCGTTCAGGATACTATTGGAACTAAAAACGGGGCAAACTACCTGAAAACGAATATGTATCACGCATATACATACGGTGGTAATTTAAAATATTCTGATCCTGCTTCACCATTAAGCGTATTGGCGACAGCATATCTACAGGGTGGAAAGAACATTTCGGGTTCAAAAATGAATGGAAGTCAACTTGCCCTAAACATTGACTACAAATTTTCGACTGTACTTTCGGTTAACATTGGAAGCAACTACATTTCGGGGGACAATAATTCAACAGATGGAATTCAATCGAATTTCAAGAAACTATATGGAACCGATCACAGTTTCAACGGTTCGATGGAGTATTGGAAAGTCCCATTAACACAGGGTTTATTGGATTATTATGCAGGTGCAAGTGGTAGAATAAATAAAAATTTGAGCTTAGAAGGAACATTTCATCTATTTGATTCAGAGTATTCAGGGATGAATAAAAAGAAGATAGCTTTTGGAAAAAATCTTGGCTCAGAACTGGATATTGTTTTAAACTATAAACTCAATGCATGGTCAACGGTTCAGGCGGGTTGGTCAACGTATTTTGCCAACAATAATACGCTGGTTGCGAAAGATATTATTACATCTTCCACAATTACTCCGACAACCAGAACACCACAATGGGCCTATGTAATGTTAACTATCAAACCAACGTTTCTGAACAATATCGGAGGAAAGTGAGGTGATTGGTTAATTGGTTAATTGGTTGATTGGTTAATTGGTTGATTGGTTGATTGGTTGATTAGTTGAAAATAGAGTTATAAAAAAATTAGTATAAAAAAAATATCAGTATGAAAAAAATAATTATTTCATTGGCGATTGTATTCGCTACTTTATCTGTAACAGCGCAAAAGGTAAATGTAGCCGCAGCAGCTAACTTGCGCTATGTATTGGAAGAAATCAAAACGGCCTATGTAAAGCAACATCCGAAAGCAAAGGTAAATCTCACTTTCGGAGCATCGGGTATGTTGGTGCAACAAATTATGAATGGTGCATCGTTCGATTTCTTTATGGCTGCTGACAATGATTTTCCGTTGAAATTAAAGGATAAGGGGCTTACCACAGGTGCTATGTCGACATATGCATTCGGGAAACTGGCCCTGTATAGTATCACATTGGATGTTGATAAAAAAGGATTGGCAGCACTGAAAGACCCTTCTGTAAAAAAGATCGCCATTGCCAACCCTGAGACGGCACCTTATGGAGAACGTTCGGTAGAGCTTTTGAAAAGTCAGAAACTTTATGAGCAGTTAAAATCAAAGATTGTACTTGGGGAAAATATATCACAGGCAGCACAGTTTGCTTTTACCGGCAATGCAGAGATTGGATTTATAGCCCTTTCACTGGCATTAGCGCCCGAAATGACGGGTAAAGGAAACTATTATGTAGTACCACAGAGCTTATACAAACCCATAGAACAGGCTTGTATTCTGATTAAAACACCGGTTTTAAATACGGAAGCATCAAAATTCAGGAAGTTTGTTCTGTCACCTGAAACAAAGTCTATCTGGGTTAAGTTTGGATATTCTGTAACAGAAAAATAGTTAATTTGTTGATTAAATAAATTAGTTAAAGGGTCATGTTTAGGATCAATAAAAAGTTAATCAAGAGATTTACTTTATCAATTTATTTAATCAACAACCAATCAGCCAATTAACTAATCAACTAATTAACTAACAATGGATAAGGATTTTTTAAATACACTTTTGCTTACGGGTAAATTAGCCGGATGGACTACCATTATTCTTTTTATAATAGGGTTTCCGTTAGCGTATATGCTTGCCTACCGCAGGTTCCCATTGAAAGCAGTGGCAGAGGCATTAATAAGTATGCCGCTGGTTTTACCTCCAACGGTACTGGGATTTTATATGTTGGTAGCCTACAGTCCGCAAAACGGGTTTGGCAGGTTTATGTCCGAACATTTTAATACCCGGTTGGCATTTAGTTTCGAAGGGGTATTGATAGCAAGTGTGCTGTTTAGTCTTCCATTTATGATTCAACCGTTGCAGAACGGATTGATGGGCATTCCCAAAAGCTATAGGGAAGCATCATATACTTTGGGAAAATCGGAATTTACAACGTTTATTCGGATATTGATCCCCAACATGATTCCATCGATTATTACAGCAGTGGCAATGACATTTGCGCATTGTATTGGTGAATTCGGAGTAGTCATTATGGTAGGCGGGAATATACCAGGTGAAACACGTGTAGCATCCATAGCCATTTACGATGAAGTACAGGCAATGAATTACCATGCTGCCAATCAATATTCATTTATTTTATTCATCATTTCATTGCTTATACTCACAGTAATCTATAGCATTAACGGGAAGAAAAAGATATTTTTTTAAAGAACCATTAACCCTTAAAGGAAAGAACCCCCAACCCCTCCCGATAAATCGGGATAAATTGCGGGGGATAAGGTAAAAACGTATGCTCCCTTCAGATAGACGGGGATTAATTGCTGGGAACTAAATTAGTGCAGTCATTATAAAATAAAAAATATGGAATCAACATCAAATATTACAGCCGAAAGTAACTTAAACTCCCCTTTAGGGGTTGGGGGTAGTTTGTTATCCATATCCATCCAACACTCCATGCTCACTTCCGAAGGCAAGACAAACCTGGAAATTTGCACTGAAATCAATGGCAATGAGCTTCTATGCCTCTTTGGGCATTCGGGTGCAGGAAAAACAACATTGTTACGCATTTTAGCCGGACTTACCAGGCCCGATAAGGGACGGATCGTATTTAATGATCGTGTCTGGTTTGATTCGGAAAAGAAAATAGACATTCCACCGCAGGTAAGGAATGTGGGATATATGTTTCAAGACTACGCTCTTTTCCCCAATATGACGGTGGAAAATAATATCAGCTTTGCCCAGAAAGTGAAAGATACAGTTGAAGTGGATAAATTATTGGCTCTCTTTGACTTAGAAACATTAAAGCATCAACATCCCGCTAAACTGTCGGGAGGTCAGAAACAACGGGTAGCACTGGCCCGTGCACTGGCAGCAAAACCAAGCTTATTGCTCCTTGACGAACCACTTTCGGCACTCGACTGGGACATGCGTACCTTGCTGCAAGAGGAAATCAGGAAAGCGCATGAAATACTGAATTCAATTACCCTGCTGGTAAGCCATGATATACCTGAAGTTTTTCAATTAGCATCATCAGTGATCGTACTTAAAAACGGAAATGTTGTCAAAAGTGGAAAACCGGAGGAAGTGTTTAAAATCATGCCGGCAGCATGCAGTCAAATAATTAATAATTAAAAATTAATAATTAACAAGATACAGAAATGTAAGTATTTGTAGATTAACAAATAGATCATTAAATATCTATGATTACTTATATGCATTCTGTTTTAGTAAATAACATTTTATTCATTCTTTTAAATCAAAACAATATGGAAATTAGCGCAAGAAACAAAATGAAAGGGACTATTGACGAAATTACGTTGGGTAGCGTCATGGCAAAAGTAAAAATCAACATTGGCAACGGGAATATAATCAGTTCCGTAATTACCATTGAAAGCGTTGCCGATTTGAAACTTAAGGTTGGCGATGAGGTTTATGCCATTGTAAAATCGACGGAGGTAATGATTGGAAAGTAACTCTATCGGGTCATATATTGAAAATGGTCAGGCTTGTTAAGACCTGGCTGTTTTCTTTTGGAAAATCAACTTAAATACCAGGAACAATATAATGTCACCTTTTATTTATTCTTTAAATCAGACCTCTCCTCCTGCCCTCTCTCACGGAAGATTGATAGAGCTCAGCTTAGCAGAAGTTTTCTCTAAAACAAACGACAATATTTATTTTTCATTACTTAATTCTATTCATTAAGAGATAAATTATTTTTTACATATTCTATAAAAAAACAGCAGAAATCAAGAAAGATATGGAAACAATAACCATTAAACCAATCGGAACTATATTTACTCCGCATACTTCAATTAAAGACATGCCAATCCAGCCCCTGGCAGCCAAAGGTATAAGGGGATTTATAAAATTATTACCCGAATATACCGAAGGATTGAAGGACCTGGAAGGATTTTCACACATAACCCTGCTCTATCATTTTCATAAAATAAATGGGGTTGAATTGGTTGTCACTCCATTTATGGATACAGAGAAACATGGGATTTTTGCATGCAAAGCGCCCAAAAGGCCTAATGCAATAGGCATTTCTACAGTAAAACTTATAAGTATCAATGAAAATATTATCATCATTGAACAGGTAGATATGCTTGACGGCACACCACTCATTGACATAAAACCCTTTTACCCAAGATACGACAACCGTTTACATGCAAAAATCGGTTGGTTGGAACAATATAAAAAATTACCTGTTGAAAAGTTACGTTCAGACGAACGTTTTAAATAATGAATAATATAATTTTACATTTAATATCGTTTTTTTCCTAATTCTTTGTGAAACATGATGATTTTGCTTCTTGGCTATTATTTTCTTTCCACAAATGGATCGTCACTGGAGGCTCTGAATCCCTGAGTTTTACAAAGCATACATTTTATCAAAATCCTTAACTAAACATCATTGATTCGACATTGTAAACGACCTGTAATCCGAGTAACTTCGAAGTAGCATCTATTAAAACTAATCAGTCAATTTAAGTCTTACTTTTCCTACATTTTAAGTGTTTTATCCTACATTAATGTAAGTTTTACTTACATTTCTCTCCTACAAAACTTACCATTTTTCACGTTTAAACTTCATAAGTAATATTTTTTATTAATATATACATCAACACATTAGCATGCTTTTTACCCTCTAAAAAAGAAGACATGAATGTTAATGGCACGATAAATGAATAACAGGTGTCAGGTTATACAAAACAAGAATATTAGTTATTCATTCAAAATATAAAAAAGATGAGAAAAATTGCAATCTACGGAAAAGGCGGAATCGGTAAAAGTACCACAACGCAAAACACAGTAGCCGGATTGGCTGAAATGGGGAAAAAAGTAATGGTAGTGGGTTGTGACCCGAAAGCCGATTCAACCCGCCTTTTACTACACGGGTTGGCTCAAAAAACAGTATTGGATACTTTACGCGACGAAGGTGAAGACATCGATCTGGATGATGTCATGAAAACAGGATTCAGCAATACCAGCTGTGTAGAATCAGGCGGCCCTGAACCAGGTGTTGGATGTGCCGGTCGTGGTATTATCACTTCAATCAACTTGTTAGAACAACTTGGAGCTTATGATGAAGAAAAAGCATTGGATTATGTATTTTACGACGTATTGGGTGATGTTGTATGTGGTGGTTTCGCTATGCCAATCCGCGATGGCAAAGCAGAAGAAGTTTATATCGTTGTTTCAGGCGAAATGATGGCCATGTATGCTGCCAATAACATTTGCAAATCAATCTCTAAGTTTGGTAAAGTCGGAACGGTACGGTTAGGTGGTTTGATTTGTAACTCCCGTAAAGTGGATAATGAAGCGAACATGATTGAAGAATTTGCCCGCCAGTTGGGAACTCAAATGATTCACTTTGTACCACGCGAAAATATGGTTCAACATGCAGAGATTAACCGTAAGACTGTTATCGACCACGCTCCGGATCACGCACAGGCAAACGAGTACCGAGCATTAGCCAAGAAAATAAACGACAACCAGATGTTTGTTATTCCTCAACCATTGGAAATGTCTGCTTTGGAAGAATTATTGGTTGGATTTGGAATCATGAACTAAAACACCCGATTCCCTATGGGGAACTTTGGCGGTGTGCAATCAATCAAATTTATTTATAAACACAAACTTCCGTTACTCCCTTTGGGGGCCGGGGGTCAAAATTAAAACAATATGTATTTATTAAGAGCAATTGTTCGTCCGGAGAAATCAAGCGTAGTCATGAAAGCATTGTTTGATGCAGGGTTTCCGGCAATCACAAAACTAGGTGTATTTGGTCGTGGTAAACAACGTGGTATAAAAGTAGGTAATGTAACTTACGATGAACTTCCAAAAGATTTGCTTATGATGGTTATTCCAGAAAAAGATAAAGATTTCGTAATCGAAATAATTATGTCGTCAGCTCGCTCAGGCGAAAAAGGTCAGTTTGGTGATGGTAAAATCTTCGTAACTCCGGTAGAAGAAAGCTATACTATTTCCAGTGGAAAACAAGACTAAGAAGACCCCTCCCCAAAAGGGGAATCAGTATATAGTTACTGAATAAACAGGAGTTATTTTGAAATTAACAAATCTGGTCTTTAAGCCCCTTTGGGTTTAGGGTCGTTCAAAACAAAAAGATTATGAAACTGATATTAGCAATGATACGCATCGACAAAATGGCAGCTACCAAGCTTGCCCTCTCAGATGCCGGCCTGCCTTCTTTCACTGCCATGCCTGTATCGGGACGTGGAAAAGGAAAAGGTGGATTTGAAAAAGCCGCCGGATTATTAGATGCAGACCAACAAGAGCTCATTATTGAGATGCCTCGTTTGAAATCCAAACGAATGATTACTCTGGTAGTTACCGACGAGAAAAAAGCATTGGCTGTGGAAACACTGATTAAAATCAATCAGACCGGAAAGAGTGGGGATGGTAAAATATTCGTAATTCCGACAACTGATTCTATTCGTGTTCGTACGGGTGAAAACGGAGACATTACACTTGATTAATTAATAATTCACAATTCATAATTCACAATTATCACTCAGTGAAAAGGAAAAAAGTAACTGAAATTAAATAATGCTCTATTCAAAAGTTAGGAAAAGCAAGTGAATACTCACTTAAAAGCTCTCTTTAATTATGAATTATGCAAATTGAATTATGTATTAAAAAAAAACGTTATGGCAAAGACATTAATAGAAGATTTGGATTTAGGCAATTTCGCTGAAGAAATAGTAAAAGCCTATCCATCAAAAATAGCGAAGAAAAGACTGAAGTCGATGGTTGTGAATGATCCTGACTCTATTCCGCAAATTCAGGCTAACGTTCGTACTATTCCTGGTATTATCACACAACGTGGTTGTACATATGCAGGTTGTAAAGGGGTAGTACTTGGACCAACCAGAGATATCATAAATATCACACACGGACCTATCGGCTGTGGCTTTTACTCCTGGTTGACACGACGTAATCAGACACGCGCCGACAAACCTGAAATGGATAACTTTATTCCATATTCATTCTCAACAGACATTCAGGATTCAAACATCGTATTTGGTGGAGAAGAAAAATTGAAACAAGCCATTCGGGAAGCATGCGAATTATTCAAACCAAAAGGAATTGCAATTTTCTCAACTTGTCCGGTGGGATTAATTGGTGATGATGTTCACCGTGTTGCCCGTCAAATGAAAGAAGAATTTCCAGGTGTGAACATTTTCGGTTTCTCATGTGAAGGATATCGTGGCGTATCACAGTCAGCCGGTCACCACATTGCAAACAACGGATTATATAAAAATCTGATTGGGAATAATGACAACCATGTACGTAAACATAAATATGCGATAAATGTACTTGGGGAATATAATATCGGTGGTGACGCTTTTGCAATTGATACATTATTCGAAAAAATAGGCGTTGAAATTATTGCAACCATGTCAGGGAACTCTACCCTGGAGCAATTTGAGACAGCTCACACCGCCGACTTCAGTTTGGTAATGTGCCACCGTTCTATCAACTATGTGGCAGAGATGTTGGAAACTTCATTCGGTATTCCCTGGGCAAAAGCCAACTTTATCGGAGCCGAAGCAACTGCCAAGACACTTCGCAAAGTAGGTCAGTATTTTGGAGACAAGGAATTGATCGACCGCATAGAATTAGTGATTGCCGAAGAAATGGTTGCCGTGGAAAAAGCTATTGCACAAGCCAGAGCCAAAACTGAAGGTAAGACAGCCATGCTTTTTGTTGGAGGTTCACGTGCCCACCACTATCAGGAATTATTTACAGAATTGGGTATGGAAACTTTGGTTGCCGGTTATGAATTTGGACACCGTGATGACTACGAAGGTCGTCGGGTATTGCCTTCCATTAAAATCGATGCTGATAGCCGTAACATTGAAGAAATAACTGTTTATCCGGATCCAACACGCTACAAACCACGCAAGTCGGAAGAAGAACTTGCTCAACTGAAAGAAGCGTTCGATATTGAATTCAATGAATACAAGGGTATCATGAAGGATATGAAAAAAGGGGCATTGATTGTAGATGATTTAAGTCATCACGAAATGGAAAAACTTATTGAAAAGTACAAGCCGGATGTATTCTGTGCAGGAATCAAAGAAAAATATGTGGTTCAGAAAATGGGTATTCCAATGAAACAACTACACAACTACGATAATGGTGGACCATACGCAGTTTTCGAAGGTGCTATCAACTTCTACAAGGACATTGAAATGATTGCTTGCAGTACCATTTTCAAACAGATGAAAGCTCCATGGGAACGCGAAGGTGTTGTCGAAGCGGAATACGTTTTCAATTAAACCTCTAAATGAAAATTAATACATTGTTTATTGAAATCATTTAGATAATCAGGAATTTATATTTACAAATAAAAGAGCTGTAATAACTTAATTCCCCTTTAGGGATTAAGGGTTCTTAAAACATTTAAACTTATGTTACTCAGACATACCACTGCATTTGAAATAGACAGGAAGGCATTGACCATTAACCCGGCCAAAACTTGCCAACCCATAGGGGCAATGTATGCAGCATTAGGCATTCACGGATGTCTTCCCCATAGTCACGGTTCACAAGGTTGTTGTTCATACCACCGTAGCGCTTTGTCCCGTCACTTCCGTGAACCCATTATGGCCGGTACAAGTTCATTTTCAGAAGGTTCTTCTGTATTCGGGGGTTCTGCCAACTTAGTTTCGGCAATTGATACCATGTTCACCGTTTATAATCCTGAAGTAATTGCGGTTCACACCACGTGTTTATCGGAAACTATTGGTGATGACCTGGTTCAGATCGTTTCTAAAGCTAACGATGATGGATTAATCCCGGAAGGAAAACAAGTTATCTATTGCAATACACCTAGTTATGTGGGAACACATGTAACCGGATATTCGAATCAGGTAGCTGCTATGGTGAAGTTTTTCTCTACTTCTACTCCTAAGAAACGTAACGTTATCAACCTGGTAGCAGGTTGGATGGAACCTTCGGATATGGGCGAAATCAAACGTCTTGCTTCGGTAATGGAGGCCCGTACCATTATGTTCCCGGATATGACAGGAGTATTGGATACTCCCCTTGATGGACATTACAAAATGTACCCGGATGGCGGAACTACAATTGAAGATCTGAAATTGACAGGAGACAGCAAATTCACACTTGGTTTTGGTCCTATGAGCACTGAAGATGCTTGTATAAAACTGGATAATAAGTGTAAAGTAAAATTTGAAATGCTGGATATTCCAATTGGTTTCAAAGCTACCGATCGATTCCTAATGTCATTGAGCCGCCATGCTAACTTGCCGATAACTCAGAGTTTGAGCGACGAACGCGGACGTTTAATCGACTTGATTTCGGACAGTTCTAAATATCTATATGGAAAACGTGTTGCTCTTTGGGGAGATCCGGACACATTGGTTCCTCTTACAGAATTTCTGGTGAGCTTAGATATGAAACCGGTATACATCGTAACAGGTACCCCCAGCAAATATTTCGCAGAAAAGATGCCGGAAATACTGAAAGATATACCTGAAGCGAAATTCAAGAATGGAGAGATGGCAGATATGTTTCGCTTACACCAATGGATTAAACAAGAAGGTGTAGACTTGTTGATTGGAAATACCTATGGGAAATATATTGCCCGCGATGAAAATACGCCATTTGTTCGCTTTGGATTCCCAATTGCCGACCGTCCAGGACATAACTACTTTGCAAAAACCGGTTATAATGGTGGTGCCAATTTAGTAAAACAAATTTTAGATGCCTTCCTGGATCATATCGACAGAACTTGTCTGGAAGAAAAAGTAGAATTTCAGTTGTAAAAAACCTGAGGGCATTCAAACATGTGTTAGTTAACAATTTCTTATTTTAAAATGTCCTCGGGTTTTTGTTTAAATTTATTAAGTTAAATGATTTAATAGTTCTCCCATTTAAATGAAATTTAGCCTAATAGTAAAGCCCCGTTAGATAGAATATCAGGCATTGAATACTTCTAAAATTACTATTTCTAATCACTATCATTAAAAGATCAATTGACAGCTTCGCTAATAGTGAGGCTGTCAATTTATTTAAGTAGTGATTGATGTTCCTACATTTTAAGTATTACTCCCTACATTTATGTATGTTTTCGATAGATTTACCCATATACGAAATACTTACATTGAGCACTTAAATTACAAAAATAAAAATTGCATAGTTATTATTATCAACATATTATAGTCCTAAATAACACGTAAAAAACAGAATATATTTTTAGTGGCACGATAAATGAATAAGGGTAAATGTTAATAATGAATTCTTAATTGAAAAATGGATATGGGACATATATTAGATGATAGACAAAAACAGGTATCTGTTGCCGGGTTAAATGAACGGACCATCGATTGCAACAAAGCCAGTCTGGCTGGAAGCGTCAGTCAACGTGCCTGTGTATTTTGCGGATCACGTGTTGTACTATATCCAATAGTTGATGCCTTGCATGTTATCCATGGACCCATCGGTTGTGCTGCCTACACCTGGGATATACGCGGTTCCCTTTCCTCAGGACCCGAATTACACCGGTTGAGTTTCTGTACTGATTTGCAGGAACGGGATGTTATCTTCGGAGGAGAGAAAAAGCTTTATGATTCCATCATAGAATTAATCGATAAACACCAACCTAAAGCAGCCTTTATTTACACCACCTGTATCGTGGGGGTTATAGGCGATGATGTTGAAAGTATCTGCCGTCAGATAGAAAAGATAAAAAACATTCCGGTTATACCTGTACAGGCACCAGGATTCCAGGGTTCCAAGAAAGACGGATACAAAGTAGCCTGCGAATCAATCTTTAAACTCGTAGGAACAAAAAACAAACCATTCACTCCTTCTAAAAGTATCAATATTCTCGGTGATTTCAACCTTGCAGGTGAATTATGGATCCTGTTGGATTACTACAAACGGATGGGAGTTCATGTCAATGCCACCATTACAGGTGATGGACGGGTAGATGATATTTGCAATGCACACAATGCAGCATTGAATGTTGTTCAATGTTCAGGCTCCATGAATTACCTTGCAAAGATGATGAAGGATGAATACAACATTCCTTCCATGCGGGTTTCTTATTTTGGCATTGAGGATATGAGTGATGCCCTGTATGATGTAGCCCGTTTTTTTAAAGACGACGATATGATGGATAAAGCCCGTGAAATGGTAAAAGAGGAATTTGCACGCTTAATGCCTCAACTTACCTGGTACAAAGAACGGTTATCCGGGAAAAAGGCTGCTATCTATGTTGGTGGCGCATTCAAAGCTATTTCGCTGGTAAAAGCATTGCGATTAATTGGCGTTCAATCGGTGATTGTTGGTTCTCAAACAGGGACTACCGAAGATTATGAACTGATCAAACAACTTTGCGATGAAGGAACAATCATTGTAGACGATTCAAACCCTGTGGAGCTTTCACATTTTGTCAAAGAGAAGAAGGCTGACATTTTTATTGGAGGTGTAAAGGAACGCCCCATAGCTCATAAAATCGGTCTTGGATTCTGTGATCATAACCATGAGCGCAAAGAACCATTGGCAGGGTATGAAGGCATGCTCAATTTTGCAAAAGAGATTTATGCTACTGCCATGAGCCCGGTGTGGAAATTCACGAAATAAGTTGATTGGTTAATTAGTTGATTATGTTGATTAAGTTCAACCAATCTATCAGCTTATTTAACACAATCAACCAATTAACTTAATTAACTAATCAACCACAATGATAGAAGCTAAAACATATACATCCACTCGTAACTCCTGCAAACTTTGTGCTCCATTGGGTGCTTCGCTTGTGTTCAAGGGCATTGAGGGCTGTGTACCGCTTATTCACGGGAGTCAGGGTTGTGCCACTTACATTCGCCGGTACATGATCAGTCATTACAAAGAACCGGTTGATATTGCTTCGAGTAATTTCAGTGAAGAATCAACTGTATTCGGAGGAAGCCGCAACTTTATAGCCGGAATAGATAATATCATTAAACAATATAAACCTGAGGTTATAGGAATTGCTTCAACCTGCCTGTCGGAAACAATAGGTGAAGACATACCGGGTCATATCCGTTCGTATTGCGAAGCATATAAAGGCATGGAAAAAAACCTGCCCACATTTATCCATGCTTCTACGCCCAGTTATTGTGGCAGCCATGCCGAAGGATATTACAATACGGTGCTGGCAACAATAAAAACACTGGCTGAATTTGAAAAGACAGATAATTCGATAACAATTATTCCGGGAATGGTCACTCCAGCCGATATTCGATACCTCAAAGAGTTGATGGATGATTTCGGATTGAAATACACCTTGTTCCCGGATTACAGTGAAACACTGGATAATGAATACACATCCGAATACCAGTTAATCCCTACCGGCGGCACTCCTATCTGGAAAATCAAACGCATTGGCAATTCTAAAGCAGTGATTGAATTTGGGAATGTCTTCAACAAAGGGGTTAGCAGGACAAAGGATGTTGGCACAATACAATCAGCCGGTGAATGGCTGGAATCAACTCTTTATATTAAAAATTATCAAATGCCATTACCCATTGGAATTGACGCTTCCGACAAAATGATGGAAGCATTCAAACAGCTTAGTGGAAAAGATATTCCGGAGAAACACCGCAAAGAACGCGGTCGGTTGGTGGATGCTTATGTGGATGCACATAAATATGTATTTGGCAAAAAGGCCATGTTGTACGGCGAAGAAGATTTCGTTACTGCACTTGCCGACTGGTTGCATGAAATAGGTGTAGAAACTTTTTTTAAAAAAGGTGCTGACTTTGAAACGTTACGCGAAGAAGCAGAAAACTTTAAACCCGACTTCTTAATCGGAAACAGCAAAGGATATTACATTGCCCGGGAACGTAAAATACCATTGGTAAGGTTGGGATTCCCAATACACGACCGTTTCGGGGCATCACGAATACATCAGATTGGGTATCGCGGTACACAGGAACTTTTTGACCTGGTGGTGAATGCACTTATTGAATTTAAACAGGAAAATTCACCGATAGGATATAAATATCTTTGATTTCCCCTAACCTAAAGGGGAAGAAGAAATATTACTTATGATTTTAAAGTTTACACTATGAGTGATTTAGAAAATACAGGAGACAAAACTAACTCTGTTTCCCCTTTAGAGGGGTTAGGGGTCAAAAAATAAACATTATGGAAATGACTGAAGAAAGAAAACAAGCACATCCTTGTTTCAACGAAGAAGCAAAGCATACCAATGCACGTGTACACTTGCCTGTAGCTCCAAAATGCAATATCCAGTGTAATTACTGCAACCGAAAATATGATTGTGTGAACGAAAGCCGGCCGGGTGTAACATCTTCAATATTGGCTCCTTTTCAGGCCGTCGATTATCTGAAAGAACTCGATACTAGGATTGAAAATCTTGCAGTGATTGGCATTGCGGGACCAGGTGATCCCTTCGCAAACGCAGAAGAAACATTGGAAACCATGCGCCGGGTTAATAAGGAATTCCCGGATAAGATATTTTGCCTTTCCACGAACGGACTTAATTTAGAACCTTATATTGATGAAATCGCTGAATTGGGTGTATCGCATGTTACGATAACGATTAATGCTATCGATCCTTCTATTACTGCAAAGATTTACAAATGGGTACGCTTTAACAAGCACATATACCGGGGTGAAGAAGGTGCTGCCATTTTACTGGAACGTCAGTTGGCATGTATTCCAAAACTGAAAGCACGTGGAATTACAGTAAAGATTAATTCCATTATCATCCCGGGTGTGAATGAAGAACATATTCCGGAAGTAGCTCGTGTATGCGCTGAGTTGGGAGCTGATGTTATAAACTGCATTCCACTCATACCAACAGCCGAAACACCTTTTGAAGAAGTGCCTAAACCTGATGTTAAAATGATATTCAGGGTTCGCAACCTATCCTCAAAATACCTGAAAATTATGAGTCATTGTGCACGTTGTCGTGCTGATGCTGCAGGATTATTAGGACAAGATCTAAGCGAGACGCATGTTCTGCTGAAAGAATATTCTTCCAGGGCCGAAGTGTTGGAAACAAATAAAAGACCTTATGTGGCCATTGGAACCAACGAAGGATTGCTTGTAAACTTACATTTGGGGGAAGCACGCAATCTTTATATCTTCGAACAAACTAAAAACGGCTTTAAGCTGGTTGAAATACGGGATACTCCACCAAAAGGAAAAGGTGACGAACGCTGGCTTAACCTTGCGCGGTCATTAAAAGACTGCCGTGCCATCCTGATAAGTGGTGTAGGTGAAAACCCAAAAGCCATGCTCAAAGGCTGTGGCATTCATGTAGTGGAAATGACCGGACTGATTGATGAAGGGCTTGAAGGTATCTATAACAACAAAGTGATCCGTTCGATGGCTAAACCCGATGCTTTCAAATGTGGAAGTGGTTGTAAAGGAGAAGCAAAAGGATGCGGATGATAACCTTTACTATTTATTCATTTACTATTTTCAATTTTCGGATTGACAAACTGATTTAAATAATTTAAATATATACATACAACAAATGAAAAAACCTCAGTATCACATTTTGCTATGTAACTCGTTTCGTGTTGCAGGAGATGCACAGGGTGCATGTAACAAAAAAGGAGCAAGTGCATTGCTTCAGTATATATCGGAAGAAGCATCCGACCGTGGCCTGGACGTAGCTGTCAGTACAACCGCCTGTTTGAATGTTTGCACACAAGGTCCGGTTATGGTCATTCACCCCAACAACTATTGGTATGGAGGTGTAGAGTCGGAAGCTGTTATTGACGAGATCTTTGATTCACTCGAAAGTGATGAACTCTGTGAAAAGTATTCAATAGCAGATTAAAAGAATAACAGGCATAAGAGTCATAAAAGCTGATCAGTAGTTGGTAAATAATTGAATAAAAGCTTCAAACTTCAGACTTTCATAATTTTAGGAATTATTTTAGTTCATCGGTTTTTATGACTGCTTATAAAATATCACACCAGTATGAATTCACCCTATTTCATCGATACCACATTACGTGACGGAGAACAATCGCCCGGAGTTGTCTTTTCCCTACAGGAAAAGATTCGGATTGCGGCCTTGTTAAACGGTGCCGGTGTGCCCGAGATTGAAATTGGTACTCCTGCTATGGGTGAAACTGAAATACAGGATATTCGTACGATCTGTGATATGGGATTTAATTTCAAAACACTGTCGTGGTGCAGGGCTACCAGGAATGATATACGCAGTGCACACAGGGCAGGCACCAATGGGGTACACATTTCTTTCCCCGTATCAACCCTTTTAATGAATGCCATGGGGAAAAACCCAATCTGGGTCATTCAACAAGTAAAGGAATTGATTGATTTTGCAACACCTATGTTCGGGTATGTCACCATTGGAGCCCAGGATGCTTCACGGGCTGAAACTTCTTTTTTAAAAGAATTTGTTTGTGCTGCCGGTGCTTTTGGCGCTTCACGTGTCCGGTTGGCCGATACCGTGGGCATACTCAACCCGGTCAGTACATCTGCAATGGTATCTTCGGTACGCAATGTGGGAAAAGATCTGCCGCTGGAGTTTCATGCTCATAATGATTTAGGAATGGCAACAGCCAATACGTTAGCCGCATTTATGGCTGGTGCCACTTGCATGAGTACAACCATTAACGGACTTGGTGAACGGGCAGGAAATGCAGCTATGGAAGAAGTGGCTATGGCTCTGGAATTAAGTGCCGGAATTTCTTCGACACTGCGTACCGAAAGCTTTAGTGAACTGAGTGCTTATGTTGCGAATGTATCAAATCGTCCGCTTAGTGCAAGCAAACCCATAACCGGCAGCATGGTATTAAGCCACGAAAGTGGAATTCACACCCGTTGTTTGCTAAAGGACCGCAATACTTACCAACTTATTCAGGCTGCACGTATAGGTCGCGAAGAACAGGAATTTGTAATTGGCAAACACAGTGGAAAATCAACCATCCTCCATTTCCTGGAACAGGCACAATTACCCATAAATGATGAAATATGTGCTGAATTGATTGGCAAAGTGAAAGAGACTGCCGAAGAACTTAAAAGAACACTTTCTAAAGATGAATTATTTACTCTTTACACATCGATCTATGCTAAAAATAATCACTCTCTTTTGAATTTTAAATTGTAAATCAATAAATGGAAAATTATGGCAACAACACCTGTTATTCCCGATGCAGAAATGCGCATTCATTCATTATCCTGTTTGAAATATGCCAATGGATTCTTTACTGCTTTTAAAAAAAGCCTCTATAACAAGAATTCACGGTTTGATAATGATTTACTCTATGATTTTGCCGTGCTAAGCCATGAGAAGTATTTCGTAGCCCTGATGGCACGGTACGACTGGCATGCCTCCCATCATATGCCCATTGCCCTGTACAAGGAAGCATTGGAATTTGATACGGAACTTACCGAAAGCATGAAGCAGACCAGTATCCTGGTTGGAAAGTTTGAAGCTATTTGTTCACTCGAAGGTTTTGGCTATCGCACTCCTTCCACCGAAGAATTACAAGCAATGGCTGTAGGAATTGAGGAAATAAAAGAATTGGTAGAGAAGCGTGCGGAAGAGATTTAAAATTGTTTCGTGTTCTGTGTTCTGTGTTCTGTATTCTGTAGTATCATAAATATGATACTAATTTGTCAATTGATTTATACAATCAAAAAAACTCCTACATTTTCGTACTTAAAAATATGTAAATCTTAAAGACATCCCGACGTTTCATTCGTTTAAGTGTGAGCACATCCTAAAGAACCGGAGGGAAAGATCATTTATGGTTACATAAAGTTAGAAAACTGCATGAAAGATATGATAAAACAGGGCATTATTGGTGCTGTCATGGGATTTATAATGAGCTTCACAATAAATTATTTATTATTTCCAATGCCACATACCATTTTTACAAATGCTGCGGGAAACGGTATAAGTGGATTAATAAGTGGATTTATGGGTGGATTTATTGGAGTACTCGCCTATAAAGCGCAAGTTAAAAAGACAAAATCCAACGATGAATAAAGATACTGTATAAAATCCGGGATATTTGTTCAAGTCTAATTGTTATCCGGACATTTATATTTTATACAGTGAAGGAACTATGAACTTAATCTGCCAGAAACGTTATTATCGTTTAAAGCAATAAAACCATGCTTTTACTTCATTAACCCTCCCTGCCTGTTCGTAAGTCTGGCATTTAAGTAACAGGACATTAAAAGCATCTTCAATTTCATCGACAGTAAAACCCATTTTCTGCTTTGTGAGCATTTCAATTAATTCCGAAAGAGTTTTACAGGTATAACATGACTTCCGAAAATCTCTTTCAGAATCTACCTTTGTTATAAAATCTATAGCATTTTGTAAGCTCATCGTTTCTATTTACTATTTATTCATTTACTATTTACTATTTATTTGGTGGATAGGGTTCTCTTAAAGTATCAACCAATTAACCAATCAACTAATCAACTAATTAACTAATTAACCAATCAACCAATCAACTAATTAACCAACTTTTCCTCCTCGCAATCCGTACCACAAACTTCACAAGCCCCTCCACAAACAGCAGCATTCGCCATCGCAGCCTCCATATCGAACGTTATCAGTTCATTCTTTATCAACATTCCGATATTCTCATCAAGCTTATCACCAATCGATTTATAAACACTGAATCCTTTATTTACCAAAACCTTCAACGCCATAGGCTGAACCTGGCGGGAAATAATAGTGGATATGTTCTCCCTTTCCAGGGCTGGCAGCAGTTCACCCATATTGGGTGCCAGATCCAGCGTCTTCATCCAACGCCCTTCCCCGATTTCAGTATCATAAATGCACACATATCCGATAACGTTCAAACCGCCGGCTATCCTGTTTCTTTGCAATTCTCTATCTACAACCGGTATGGCTATTCTCATATTCGTTGAATTAATTAAACTTTTCCAAAGTTTGGAAGGTTGGAAAAGTCTTTCGTAACTATAATTTCTTAGTCCAGAAAAGCATTCCCGGGGTACATTCTTCAAAACCAAGACTATAGTATAATCCCTGGGCCTGGAAGTTATCTTCACGGACTTCCAGTGTTATTTTGCAATAATCACGTTCTGTCGATATTTCAATCAGCTTTTCCATAAGGGCTTTTCCTATTCCTTTATTCCGAAAATCAGCATAAACGACAATATCGTGAATATATAAATACGGTTTTACGTTGAAAGTCGAAAAGTTGATAAAGCAAGTCGCCAATCCAACAATTTCACCTTCATACAAAACAAAAAGTACCAGTGCTGCAGGATGATTTGACAGTCCATCAACCAATCTGAGTTGCTGTAACTTATTCAAGGGAGGTGCTTCACCCATTGGATCGGTCATATAATGATTCAGCAAATCAACCAGTGCTGTTAAATGCACCGGATTCTCATAATCACAGTAAGCGAAGGAAATGTTCATGGCGTATTTGGTTAATTGGTTAATTGGTTGATTGGTTAATTGGTTGATTGGTTAACTTGTTAATTAGTTAATTGGATGATTTGTTAATTGGTTGATTCCACAACCCGGATTAATTGTTTAATAAATTGATAGTTAAACAACTACAGCATACTGTCACCTCTTATTACCCACTACCGACTACCGACTACCAACTACCGACTAAACCTTAAATCTTCTGGCATCAATTTCATATTTCTTAATCCGGATGCCCATCATTCGTTCGGTAATGCCCAGTTGTTCGGAAGCTTTAGCACTGTTTCCCTTGCATGCAACGAGTGCATCCAGGATAATTTGTTTCTCCATTTTGCCTATAATAATGTCAAGGGTGCCCGATTGCAACGTTTTGGAGCTTGCTGCTGTCTGTAGGGAAGCCGGCAGGTTGTTCGTACGAATCACTTTGTCTGTGCTCAGGATACAGGCCCTTTCAATGCAATTTTCCAGTTCGCGGATATTACCAGGCCAATGGTAAATCATAAGGGTATCAATTGCCGAAGAAGTGATACGTTTGATATTCTTGCCATGCCGCTTATTGAATTTATCAATAAAAAAATCGGTTAATACCGGAATATCGTTGATACGTTCCCGCAGGGAAGGAATGTATACGGGGAATACGTTGATACGGTAATACAAGTCTTCTCTGAACTGTTCTTTCGCAATCAGGTCTTCTAAATTCCTGTTCGTTGCACATAAAATCCGGACATCCACTTTAATGGGTTTGGTACTTCCTACCCGTTCAATTTCACGTTCCTGAAGCACCCTCAGCAGTTTCACCTGTGTGGAAGCCGGTATATCCCCGAATTCATCCAGGAATATGGTTCCACCGTTGGCTGCTTCAAAGCGGCCGATGCGCTGTACGGTAGCTCCTGTAAACGAACCCTTCTCATGGCCGAACAACTCGCTTTCAATCAGGCTTTCGGGCAATGCCGCACAGTTCACCTTAATAAATGGCTTTCCTTTCCGCAAGCTATTATAATGAATGGCATCGGCCACCAATTCCTTCCCTACTCCGCTTTCTCCACGTATCAGGACTGTAGCATCTGTGGTAGCTACACTCTCGATCAGCGAAAATACTTCGTTCATTTTTCCCGAATTACCCTTAATCCGGTCGGGCATAATCCGGTTGCGAAGTTCACCACGCAGATTATTATTTTCATTGCGCAATTGTTCCATCTCCTCGGCATACTCCTGCCTTCGACGCATGGTGCGGCCTATCATGGATCCGACAATTTTAAGCAACCTTACATCATAGTCAAATGACACAATCCCTTTATATACTTTATGGAAACTCAATGTTCCGATATTTTCATCCTTATAACGAATTGGTGTACAAATAAACGATACATCTACCCCATCAATGGCAGTGGGTGCATGGGTTAAATTGAGGAACTCACCCGACATGGCTATCTTAGGTATCATTATGGTCAATCCGTCGAGTATCACCTGCCCGATAACACCTTGCCCAACCTGATAAACTGCATTTTTTCGTTCTGTATCGGAAATGCCGTATGAACCTTCAATAACGATATGTGAACTCTCACGGTTTAAAACAGTCAGGATAATCCGTTCTGCATCCAGATGCTCAGCCAGGATACCGATCACTTCATCCAGGTTAATATCCTTGTTACTCAACAAAGAGCTTAGGTCCAGTAAAAAATCCAACTCTTTTGCACCATAACAATCCGGCTTATTATATTTACAAATTGACTCCATAAACCATTTTATTTATACATTTTGATATTATATATGTTTTTAAACATACATTTATCTGCAAATATACGAATAATAGCATTATTATGACATGCTAAACATATTTATTTTTGACGAATCGATTATTTTAACTTTTAATAAAGCTTTTTTGAATGAAATCCAACATTACCTAAGGTAAATCCTTGTAGTATCTATACCTATTCATTAAATAAACAACATCCGCCCAGTAAAATAAACAACGATTCACCAAACTCGTTTTTCATTTTTTTTGACTTGGGTATTAACGGGATTGGTTGAGGATTAGTTGAGGATTGGTTGAGGATTGGTTGAGGGTTTAGTGAGGCCCGGCTCTCCAAACTCTCAACCAGCCCTCAACAAACTCTTACTGATTCCACTTTATACCTGAAATAGAAGTATAGTAGGGTCTGTTGGTTTGTGATTAAAGATGGATTCGCGCCATAAAGCCATATTAATTATTCAACCTGATATATAAAGTCGCACTCCGGAGATTGAGATAAAGCATATCCTTCCTTTTTATGTTGGGTAAAACAAAAAAAATCGTACTTTTGTGCTCATTCAGAATTAACAGAGTCAAGTTACATTGAAAAAATTCCTACCGATTTAATATTTTATTTATGATACTAAACTATATCTGGATTGCTTTTTTACTCATTGCATTCGTCGTGGCATGTGTTCAAACGTTATTCTTTGGCAATTCACAGATTTTTTCAGAAATAATGTCTGCAGCATTTGGCTCTGCCAAAAACGGATTCGAAATATCACTTGGTTTAACGGGTGCATTATCCCTATGGCTGGGTGTAATGAAAATTGGCGAAAGAGGGGGAGTGTTGGAACGTTTATCGCGTATGGTGGCACCTTTCTTTGTAAAGATATTCCCGGAGATACCAAAAGGTCACCCGGCAACAACAAGCATATTTATGAATCTGTCTGCCACCATGCTGGGACTGGATAATGCCGCTACACCCATGGGACTGAAAGCCATGAAAGAACTTCAGGAACTGAACACGGATAAAAATTCAGCTTCTAATTCCATGATTCTGTTTCTGGTATTAAACACTGCCGGTTTAACCCTCATTCCAATCAGCATCATGGTTTACAGGGCACAAATGGGTGCCGTTAATCCTGCCGACATATTCATTCCGATATTACTGGCTACTTTTATTGCCTTTATTACCGGACTGATAAGCGTAGCCATTGTACAAAAAATCAACCTTTTCAATAAAGTAGTGGTGGGTACGTTAGGTGGACTGATTCTACTTATTGTTGGCATTATTTATTTTTTAAGCGGATTACCCAAAGAACAAATTGCCAGATATTCCAGTTTTGCAGCTAACTTCATCCTCTTTTCCATTATTGTTTCATTCATAGTAATGGCATTAAAGAAAAAAGTAAATGTATACGACTCGTTCATTGAAGGAGCCAAGGAAGGCTTTCAGGTGGCAATCGGTATTATTCCTTATTTAATAGCTATTCTTGTGGCAATAGGCATGTTTCAGGCGTCAGGTGCATTGACTTTCCTCGTCGATGGAATTCGTTGGCTGGTGGCGCTTACAGGCATTAATACCGAATTTGTGGATGCCCTGCCTACCGCTTTTATGAAACCATTGAGTGGCAGCGGTTCACGAGGCATGATGCTTCAAACGATGAAACTGCATGGTGCTGATTCATTCGTAGGAAGGCTATCGAGTATTATACAAGGCTCAACTGACACTACTTTCTATATTGTGGCTGTGTACTTCGGATCGGTAGGAATAAAAAACACCCGGTATGCCATCGTCTGTGGATTGATAGCCGATTTAGCGGGTATCACGGCGGCTATCCTGCTGGGTTATTTGTTTTTCCACTAAAAAAATATATTTCAATTTTACCGCTAAATCCTTATTTAAAACTAAGGAAGTGAAAGGGCGGGTAACGTTTAGCATCCATAGCCAATAAAATGATACAATATCTTGCCGAAGAAGTAGAGCTTCCTGTATTCCCTAAACAAAAAATAAGTCACTGGATTAAAGAGACTGCATTGGCCTATGGGAAAAAGACAGGCGAAATCGCTTACATTTTCTGTTCCGACAAACGAATACTGGAAGTAAACAACCAATTCCTGAAGCACGATTATTATACAGATATCATCACGTTTGATTATTCAGAAGGGTCGATCATTTCAGGAGATATATTTATCAGCCTTGATACAATTAAGGGCAATGCAACGGAATTCAACGTAAGCGTGGACGAAGAACTGAAACGAATCATGATACACGGAATTTTACATTTATGCGGCCAGGATGATAAAACGCCCGAATTGAGATTAGAAATGACACGAAAAGAAAATTCAGCGCTCGAAACGTACTCTGAATAAAGTCATTTTAAGCTTATTTATCAAACTGGAAACGTGATTTGCTACTAACTCACTAATTTTGCAATTTAATGTTAAATAAAGGCTTGAGTTAAAGGGCAATTTATCATCATTAAAAGATTATCACTACTTTTGTTGCAGGATATTGTCAGGAATGATAAAATTAAAATGCGAAAAACACGTTCTAAGTCTAATTAATTGTACTCATTGAAAAAGTATAAAAATGAAACTAATTAGATTCTTAATTTTAGGTGTTTTTGTGTTAGTATATGTCCAACTGGCTGCGCAGGATGAATATCATGCTGAGATTGGCGTAAATGGAGGAGGATCCTACTATTTAGGAGATGCAAATAGTCAGCTTTTCAATAACATGCAATTTGCATACAGTGGGTTTTTTAGGTATTGTTTTAATCCACGATTAGCAGCAAAAATTGAAATAACCAACACTGTTGTTTCGGGGACTGGTTTTAAGAATCAAGCTCTTGCAACTGATGTGTGTGGTGAGTTCAATTTTTTTGATTTAGAAAAAAATGAATTTAAACAGTTTAGTAAAACTTTTTCACCCTATATTTTTGGAGGGTTTGGAGGAGTGGCATATTCCCGGAGTTTTAACATGAGCATCCCCTTTGGTATTGGGATGAAAATAAAATTAGGGAACCGGTTGAATTTTAATGCTCAGTGGACCACCAGGCTGCTTTTAGCAGATAATCTTGAAGGTCTGCCTGAATTCAACAATTCTCACGGGTTAAACGGGACAAACCTATTTAACAACGATATACTATCAACTTTTACCATTGGTTTAAGCGTTGATATTTGGAAAAAATTGTGTGATTGCGAAAATTCTTCTGTACTAAAAGATAATCATAAATTCAGGAAAAAGTAATATTAATGATGTCATCCTTCAAAGAAAAATTAGATAAAACCCGCTTGCCAAAGCATATCGCTATCATCATGGATGGTAATGGCCGTTGGGCAAAGGAAAGAGGGTATGATCGGATTTTCGGACATCAAAACGGAGTAACTTCAGTGCGTGAAATCACCGAAGCAGCTGCAGAGATAGGAATTGAATATCTGACTCTTTATGCATTTTCAACCGAGAACTGGAGTAGACCTCAGACAGAAGTGGATGCTTTGATGGAATTATTAATTGATACCATCGAAAAAGAAACACCAACATTAAATAAAAACAATGTGCGTTTAATGGCAATTGGCGATTTAAGCAGAATGCCGGGTAACGCAGGCGAAAAACTGCAACGTTGCATTGCACAGACAGCGAAAAACACAGGTTTAGCCCTGGTTCTGGCATTAAGTTACTCGTCACGCTGGGAGATTACAAATGCTGTGAAAAGCATTTGCAGTGATGTTCAGGCTGACAAATACAGCATAAATGAAATTACTGACGAATTGATAAGCAATCATTTAACAACACGATCAATTCCCGATCCCGATCTAATGATCAGGACCAGTGGCGAAGAACGAATAAGCAACTTTTTACTTTGGCAAATAGCATATACCGAGTTATATTTTACTCAAACACATTGGCCGGCTTTCAGAAAAGACAATTTTTATCAAGCAATCTATGAATTTCAACAACGAGAACGTCGCTTTGGTAAATAATTCCACCAATCCAACAATCACTGACACTCCAAAATATATTATGCACTACAAAACGTTTTTCTCTTTCACCTTGTTGTTTCTTTTCTGTCAAATACTTGTAGCACAAACAACAGCGGTAAAAGACACTACCAGTTTGCCAATTATTGAATATAGTAATGCTACACCAAAATATGAAATTGCCGCCATTACGGTTACCGGAGCAGGCAATTACGAAGATTTCGTGCTTATTGGTTTTTCAGGATTAGCGGTGGGTGACATCATTAACGTACCGGGTGACCCTATTACTAATGCTGTAAAAAGGTTTTGGAAACAAGGTCTTTTCTCGGATGTTAAAATAGTTGCCACAAAAATCAAGGACGGGAAAATATGGTTAAACATAGCATTAAAGGAAAGACCTCGTGTATCGGAAGTAAATTATGTCGGATTGAAGAAATCGGAGATTGAAGACCTGGAAGTCAGGGTTGGAATTGTAAAAGGAAATCAGATAACACCGAACATCTCGGACAGGGCAAAGAAAGTAATTGATAAATACCTGGAAGAAAAAGGATTCTTAAATGTATTGGTAAATGTATATCAACGGAACGATCCAAAAAAAGCAGGTTTTGTGATTGTGGATATTAATGTCGACAAAAAACTCAAAACAAAGATACATCAGTTGATTTATACCGGAAACGTTGCGTTGACCCATGCTAAAATCAATAAGGCAATGAAGAAAACCAACGACCATAACTGGCGAAATTTCTTCCGTACCAAAAAGTTTGTAAGGGAAGAATATGATAAAGATAAAATTGCCTTAATAGATAAATACAATGAAATCGGCTACCGTGACGCTTACATTGTGTCCGATAGTGTTGTGCCATTCGACAACAAATCGGTGAATGTGTATATTAACGTCAGCGAAGGCAAGAAATACTATTACAGGAATATTAAATGGATTGGAAATACCATTTACCCGTATGATTATCTGAATACTATATTAGGAGTCAAAAAAGGTGATGTTTACAATCATAAAAGCTTAATGGCAAGACTCCAGAGTGATGATGATGCCGTCAGCAAATTATATCAGAACAGGGGTTATTTGTTCTTTAATGTTGAGCCGATAGAAGTTCAGATTGAAGGTGACTCCATCGACTTTGAAATGCGCATTTATGAGGGAAAACCTGCCACAATTAATGAAATAGGCATAAAGGGAAATACACGGGTATACGAACACGTTATCCGTCGCGAATTACGCACCAAACCAGGACAACTATACAGCCAGGAAGATATCATGCGCTCGTTGCGTGAACTGGCTCAAATGGGACATTTTGATCCTGAAAAAATCAAGCCGGATATTCTTCCCGATCCTGAGAATGGAACGGTAGACATTAATTACGAACTTGAAACAAAAGGAAGCGACCAGATTGAATTTTCAGCAGGTTGGGGATCAACAGGAGTTGTTGGTAGTATTGGATTAAAATTCAGCAATTTTGCTATTCAAAACCTGTTCAGGCCTGACACATACCGGATTGTACCACAAGGGGAAGGACAGACGCTTACCATAAACGGACGAACAAACGGACAATCATATTCATCAGTTAGTTTATCGTTTCTGGAACCATGGTTAGGTGGAAAACGTCCTAATTCACTGTCGTCCTCTATCTATTACTCAACACAATCTGACGTTAGTAGTCGTTATGCTGCCAATTCCAGCAACTATATAAATTCGCTGGCCAGCAATTACGGGTATGGTAACAGCAGCAGCAGTTACAGCAGCTTATACCAGAGCGAAATAGATCCGAATAAGTATATGCGAACTATTGGTGCTTCACTTGGATATGGCAAGCGCCTTAGCTGGCCGGATGATTATTTCGTCTTCCAGGGTGAATTATCATATCAATTGTTTATGCTTAAAAACTGGCTGTACTTGCCTCCTTTGAGCGACGGGAATTATAATAATATCAGTTTGAATCTGACATTAAGCCGTAGTTCTATTGACAATCCGATTTATACACGTAGTGGTTCTGCCTTTTCAATTGGCTTAAAGATAACACCTCCATATTCGTTGATAAACGGCAAGAACTATGCTGACCCAAAAATGACGAATGCTGAACGTTACAAATTTCTGGAATATCACAAATGGAGCTTCAGCGGTAAAACGTTTACTCCTTTGACTCCCGACAGCAAACTGGTTTTAATGGGTAGGGCCATGTTCTCTTACCTTGGGGAATACAATGAAAATGCCCGTTCACCTTTTGAAACATTCAATATGGGTGGTGATGGAATGTCAAGTTATACCAGCTATGGTACCGATTATATCGCAATGCGTGGATATACCAGTGGTTCCTTAACTCCATATGATTCAAAGGTAGGTGCAAATGTCGGGTATCTGTACGACAAATTTACCATGGAGTTACGTTATCCACTGTCATTAGAACAATCGGCAACAATTTATGCCTTAACATTCGTAGAAGCAGGTAACTGTTTTAACAGAATTGCCGATTACAATCCGTTTGATTTGAAACGTTCGGCTGGTGTAGGTGTTCGTATATTTCTACCTATGTTTGGTATGATGGGTATTGACTGGGGTTATGGTTTCGATAAAGTTGGCGGAACAAAAAGCGGAAGCCAGTTCCACTTTGTACTGGGACAGGAACTATAATATAAAGCCAGGGTTAAACACCATTGGGTATTTACAAAAGTTCTTTCATCAGATGGTTTATTTTTTTGGCAGAGTATTTGTAATAGCAAAATCACTTGATATTGAAAATTTAACCTTTTAAAAGAAAACAGAAAATGAAAAAAATAATTATTGCACTCTGTTTATTAGTCGGAACAACCTTTGCTGTAAATGCACAAAAATTCGCTATGGTTGATATGGAATATATTATGAAAAATATACCTTCGTACGAAACAGCCAATGATCAATTAAACCAGATTTCAAAAAAATGGCAGTCGGACATAGATGCACAGATGCAAGAGGTTCAAAAAATGTACAAGAACTATCAGACTGAACTGGTATTTCTTTCAGATGAGATGAAAACAAAGCGTGAAGAAGAAATTGTTGCAAAAGAAAAAGCTGTTCAAGAACAAAAGCGTGGTTATTTTGGTCCGGAAGGTGAATTATTCAAAAAGCGCCAAAGCTTAATGAAACCAATTCAGGATGAAGTATATACCGCCATTCAGGAAATATGCAAGGATAAGGACCTTGAGCTTATATTTGACAAAAGCTCTGCAATGAGTGTGATTTTCACTTCACCAAAACTGGATATTAGCGATACTGTTCTCCAAAAATTGGGATATTCAAAATAATTTTATAAATTTGCAACCCATTTAAAATAAATAATAACTCAAAATAAACAAAACATGTTCAAAAAAATTGCATTAGTATTACTTTGCGCACTTCCATTTAGCCTAATGGCGCAAGAAGTTAAGTTAGGCCACGTAAATTCCCAGGAGATTTTGACTCTTATGCCGGAACGTGCCACTATTGAAAAAACAATCAATGACCTGCAAAGTCAATGGGAAAAAGAATTGGTAAAAATGCGTGAAGAATATTACGCAAAAGTGAAGGAATTTCAGGAAAAACAGGCTACCATGCCTGAAAGCATTAAATCAGCAAAGCAAAGTGAAATTGCAGATCTGGAACAACGCATTTCTACTTTTAATCAGACCGCAAGTGAAGATTTACGCAAAAAACAACAAGAGTTGTTTACTCCGGTTATTGATAAAGTAAAAAAAGCAATCAATGAAGTGGGTGCTGAAAACAACTATTTGTACATTTTTGATTTAAGCACTCAGAGTATCATTTACCAGTCGCCTAAATCGAATGATGTAACTCCGTTGGTGAAGAAAAAACTTGCTTTGAAGTAAAAAATACAACTTCCTTATTAAAAAAGGCTTTGATGGTAAATACCATTAAAGCCTTTTTTTATTCAAACAAGTAACATAAACATTCAAATTGGATGTACTGAACAGATCGATGATAACTGAGTTAGTCATTTGAGAAAGTGTTTGAAAAAATCGAAAGGATAATACAGGATCATCCTGGGACCAGAAAACTTCATTACGACGCGTATATCGTTCCGTTTATCCTTTTGGTAGCAATGCGTCAGGCAGCCCCTGCAAGCCGCTTTATCCTCTTTAAAAGGACAATGTGTCAATCTGTCGAATGCATAGCTTCTCAGGGCATCACATTCCTTGCACAGTTCGGAAGAGTGTTGGTGTTTTTTACGACAGTATATGCGAATCATATGATCTACGATTCGTTTTTCATATTCAATCCTACTCATTGATGCTTTCATATCATCCCTGTTATTCAACATTGATAAAAGATCACGTACGCTTTTGCTATTTCCGACTAAAAACTATTTCTTTAGTTTCAAAAGTTGTTGAATTTTTCCTTTAAAACTAATGTTTTCCATAAAGCCTGAAAAGTTTTCAGCACCAGGTCCGTACGCAAAAACAGGAACCGGCACTCCTGAATGGTTCTTGGTTGAGAAAAGCGCTTTCATATTGTCAGAACTAAATTTCCCGTTTAAAATAGTCATTCCTCCTGTTTCATGATCAGCAGTGATAATGACCAGCGTATTTCCATCCTTTTTAGCAAAATCAAGCACCTTCCCGATTGTTTTATCGAAATCAAGAACTTCCTTAACCACTTGTTGCGAATTATTATCATGTCCCGCCCAATCTATCTGAGAACCTTCCACCATAAGGAAGAACCCTTTTTTATTATTTCCCAGGATATTGATAGCAGCAACCGTGGCATCCTGCAACATAGATCCTCTCTCCGGCATTCCGGGATTTTGATCGTCGTAGAGCAAACCGGCTAATTTACCTGATTTGACTGCTTTCACATCATCGATATTATAAGCGATCTGATAATTTTTAGTTTTCAGTTCGGTTGTAAGATTTCGTCCATCAGTACGGTCTTCAAAATACTTGCGACCACCCCCGATAAAAACATCAATGTCTGTTTTTAAATAATCTGCTGCTATTTCTTCAAACATGTCCCGGTTTACCTGATGAGCAATGTAGGAAGCAGGAGTGGCATGGGTTACAGCACAGGCAACAACAATTCCCGTGGATAGTTTATTTCTTTCGGAGAGTTCAAGGATTGATGGCACAGCCACAGAATCAGGACTCATACCTATCATGCCGTTTTTGGTTTTCACGCCACAGGCTAATGCTGTTCCACCGGCACCTGAGTCAGTAGTAAAGTTATTTGAAGAGTATGTCTTTGAAAAGCCGCTTATAGTGCAACGTTCCAGTTCCAGGGTGTTGCCATTAGCTACCATTCCGGCATAGACCTGAGTAAGCCCCATTCCGTCACCTATCAGGAAGATAACATTTTTAGGATTCTTTTGGGCAGAAAGTGATTGAATGCTTAAGAAAACAAGAAACAGGAAGGCAAGTACAGGAGTGTTTTTCATTTGGAAGTGAATATGATCTTTGTGATCTTATTAAAAGACTTTATTGAGATAAGGCATTGTTAATGCCTAATAATTCCTTTCGTATCTGCTTTAATCTTTCTACTACTTCAGACTGCTTGGCAATAACGTCTTTCTTCTGACCCAATTTACGCTTTGCGCCTTCGAGAGTGAGCTTTTGTTCGCTGACTAAATAAATGATTGATTTAATGACTAGGATGTCGTCAGGAGAATAAAAACGGGTTCCTTTTGCATTTCTCTTAGGGGTTAATTGTTTGAATTCCTTTTCCCAGAAACGCAGATTGGATTGATTCACTTTAAACATACCTGCAACCTCAGAAATTGAATAGAAGAGCTTTTCCATAATCAATCAGATATAATTATTTAATAATCTTCAATCGTTGACCGGTTTTGATTTTAGATCCGTGAATATTGTTCCACTTCTTTAGTTTAGCGACAGAAACACCATTATTAGCTGCTATGGCTCCAATTGTCTGTCCTTTTTTCACCTTGTAATAAATCACTTTCCCATATCCTCCGGGAGTAATCGTTGAAGGAGATTGTATTATTTCAATTTCACTACGGCGGTTATTGATCAGTTCATCTGCCCTATATGAAACGACTTCTTTAAATTTATCTATGAACGTATTGGCATAATTTAATGGCAGGCACAAAGCATAAGGCTTGATATCGCCGGGTATAATATCCCTTCTGTATTGCGGGTTCAGAAGCCTGACCTCTTCAATAGGTAAATTTAATACCGTTGAGATTTGTTCCAAATGAATGCGTTGATGAACCATTACAGTATCAGTCAGAGCCGGCATATTCACAATAGCAGGGCATAAATTATGTTCTGATGCGTAAATCAGCGAATAGTTGGCGGCTATAAAAATAGGGACATATCCCCTTGTTTCTCTGGGAAGATACGGATAGATCGCCCAATAATCACGTTTCCCGCCTGATCTGCGAATTGCTTTATTTACATTACCAGGGCCACAGTTGTAGGATGCAATCACCAAATTCCAATCACCATAAATCGAATATAAATCCTTTAAAAAATGAGCGGCTGCATTTGTAGCTTTTACGGGTGATAAGCGTTCATCTACCAGGCTATTAATTTCTAAGCCGTACATTCTGCCTGTGCCGATCATTAATTGCCACAAACCGGCTGCACCCATACGCGAAACGATTGTTGTATTAAGAGCCGATTCGATAATGGATAAATACTTTAATTCGTAGGGTAGGTTATTTGCTCCCAACACCTGTTCAAAAATCGGGAAGTAATAGTTGCTCATGCCAAGCATATACTCTACCTGTCGGCGTTTACGCACTGTATACAAATCAATATATGCCCTTACTGTCGGGTTATAGGGCATCTCCATTAAACATGGCATTTTGGACAACCGCTGTTTGTATATTGAATCGGAAACAATTCCCAGGTCGTTGGTCGATTTACAGTTTGATGTACTGGCACGCTGAACAACCCACGACTGCAACATGTAGTCAAGTGTGTTATTAAATTCTGCCGGTATTGTTAATGTTGTATCGGCTACAGACTTTTCATCAACAACAATTTTCTTGTTTTGAGAAAAGCAGTATGTACAACTCATTAACAATAAAAATCCGATAGAAAGCAGTGATCTAATATTCATCTTTTACGCTGTTTTTTCTTTTGAAGCAATACTATCTTAAACTAAAACTGCATTGTAACCCAAGTGTATTGTTTACTCCATAACTATTTGCCAATAAAGCCGGCTGAAAACGCATGGATAAGTTTGGGCTTATATCAAAGTCATATAATTGGGCATCCACATAGGCATCTACTATGGTCAACGCATAATAAGCAATTGAAATTATGATACTTAAATCGCGATACCTGCGAAAACTATCCTGAGCAGTTTTCAGTTTTGTGGTATACCCATCAAATCCACCCTCTCTTGGTATGTCATACCCCGGGGGTAGAATCTGATAGAAACTAACTACACTTGTGTTTTTTTTTACGATTGCCTGATAAGAAGGGTCCGAATTATAACGCAGTATATCAAGATAAGCAGTTTTATATGACTGGTAATTTCCGGAATTCCATGACACTGCATAGGCACATCCTAAAAAACCTCCATACACAAGAGGCAATTTCCAGTACTTCCGATTCATGATTTGCCCTGAACCGGGTAATATAGTTGCCATCCATACCACTTTAAACGGATCGGGCTTAAAAGCTTTAGGCTTCACTGAATCTGTCACCTGTTCTACCGTTTTACGGACAATTGATTTATCAAGCAGCCTGGCAACCGTATCTTTGGGCAGTTGATTCCTGAGAGAATCTATCTGCGCCCGGACACCTGCTGACATCAGTAAAATAAAAAGAACCAGTATGCATGAATTTTTATTCACAAAATCTAGTATTAAATTTTATCGAACAACTCCATTATGGCTGCCAACTCCTCATCATTGGAGAAAGGAATGGATATTTTTCCTTTTCCTGCAGGATTACACGTAAATTCTATTTGTGTTCCAAAGACTTTGTTGAGTTGATTTTTCAAATCATCATATTCCTGCAGACTCTTCACCGGATTTGGAGCAGTAACCTTTGCTTTGGCATCCAGGCTGCCTGTTTCTAAAAACAAGTGTACCAATTCTTCTACCTTTCGAACGGTATAACCATTCTGTACTATCGACTCATAAAGATGCAACTGTATGGCAGGATCATTAATACCCAAAATTGCACGGGCATGACCCATATCAATTTTCTTATCTTTAATGCCCATTTGTATTTCAGCAGGTAACCTGAGTAACCTCAAGTAATTTGCTATTGTTGCACGTTTCTTACCAACCCTTTCGCTCAATCGTTCCTGCGTTAGTTTGTATTCTTCCATCAACCTAAAGAAAGTCAGGGCTATTTCAATGGCATTCAAATCTTCACGTTGAATATTTTCAATCAATGCCATTTCCACTACCTGCTCATCAGCGGCCGTCCTTACATATGCCGGAACTGTTTTCAGTCCGACAAGTTTTGAAGCTCTGTACCTACGTTCACCAGCAATAATCAGATACGTACCATCATCATTCTTACGAAGGGTAATTGGTGATATGACCCCCAATTCACGGATAGAAGTAGCCAATTCAGTCAACGCATCTTCATCAAAATGACTACGAGGTTGATTCGGATTTGCAAAAATCAGATCCAACTCAACTTCACTAATGGATGAAGATCCATTAGTATTGATGTTTTCAGTATCAATCAATGCACCTAAACCTCTTCCTAAACCAGTTATATTCTTTGCCATATATATTTTACGAAAACGTAGCTTATAAACAATTATTTCTTTTGAAACAGATCAATTAGCCGGTAGATGCTTAGCAATTAATTCTTTCGCTAAATCCATATAGTTAACCGAACCTTTTGATTCAGAATCATACAATAGCACCGGCTTTCCATGACTTGGAGCTTCACTCAATCGTACGTTACGGGTTATTACCGATTCGAATACCATTCCCTGAAAGTGTTTTTTCACTTCAGCATAAACCTGGTTTGCCAGGCGCAGGCGATTGTCGTACATAGTGAGTAAAAAACCTTCTATTTCCATGGCAGGATTTAGTTTGCTCTTTATTATTTTAATGGTATTCAGCAACTTACTAATCCCTTCGAGTGCAAAATATTCGCATTGTACCGGTATTATGACTGAATCGGAAGCTGTAAGGGCGTTCACGGTGATCAATCCTAATGAGGGGGAACAATCAATCAACAGATAATCGTACAATGGCTTTAAGGAACTAAGCATATTTTTCATTACGCGTTCTCGGTTTTCCATATTAAGCATTTCGATCTCTGCTCCAACCAAGTCAATATGGGAAGGCAGAATAAACAGGTTTGCCACCTCTGTCGGATGAATGGCTTGTATGGGTGGCACGTTATCAATCAGACATTCATAAATCGTAAACTCCAATGAACGAATATCTATACCTAACCCCGAGGACGCATTTGCCTGAGGATCGGCATCTATTAACAAAACTTTTTTACCGAGCGAAGCTAACGAAGCAGCCAGGTTAATGGCCGTAGTAGTTTTACCCACCCCACCTTTTTGGTTTGCTAACGAGATTATTTTACCCATTTTGTAAAAATTTAATTAGAAATTAATGCGACAATTTTTATGTAATTCAGGTATTAGAATCAAATCCATATCTCTATTACAACATTCATTTACTTAAAAACGCAATGCTTTGAATGCCACAACCATTGATTTAAACAACAAATTTTAATACCGATTGGCAAAGATAATAAAATTAATCCACCCACTCAATAAGCATTTTCACGTTCAAATAGAAATAAGCTTTTTTAAGTCAACTAAAATACAAAGCCTAAAAAATGTCTTAACAGACAAAATTTAATCCTTTAGGGTATTGTTTTATCTAAAGCATTAACAGAGTTACCTTTCAGTCTCGGTGATTTTCTTCTCCATTTTTATTCCCTGAATGGAATATTCACATATAGCTTCTTTAAAACAGAAAACAGGCAGGCTTCTTATCTGATAAAGGAAAAAACATGCCTAGAAATAACAGAAACAATTAAGTGTCATGGTTACTACTTATTTATTTTTTGAATTGTTTACCTCCCCTAAAATCCATTATTTCCGGTAAATGACAAATGGTAAATGTTTTAGGCCTGTTTTTCAGTAGTTTTAGACCTCTTTTCCCATAAAATGAAGGCAGAACGTTAGTGATACAGATATAAAACGTTCCTTTAAGATATTGTTTTATATACGTTCTATATACATATCACTAACGTTTTATATACGTTTTACGATAAAACAGGTCTGAATATGATCTAAAAGCGATATAAAAGAAGTCAACTGGACCTGCCAGATCGATTCCAGGACCTTTCCACAGGTAGAGAAGGAAAGATAAAGCTGCTATACCGGCAATCAATGACATTCTGTTATTCCTGACACTTGTCAATCAATTATACAAGAAATGTAAATTCAGGTCTATTGAAAATGATTATCTTTGCACCCATAAAAAAAAGAGTTGAATCAAAATCAAGTCATTCTCTTTCACCAATTTCAATTTAAAGGTTTAATTATTTAATATGAAAATCCGAAATCATCAATATCTGCTCTTTATCATTTGCTTACCGGTACTTGCCCTAATTTCATATTTCTATTATTTCCGCATTGATTTGACATCCGACAAACGATATAGCATTGCTGAGCAAAGCAAAATGCTGATGGAGAAAACAGACTCACAATTGAAAGTGGTGGTTTATCTGGATGGAGATTTAAACCCTGGTTTTCAACGGTTAAAAAAATCAACTGCAGAGTTATTGGATGAATTATCGGTTTACTCAACTAAAAATATAGATATTAAATTCGAAAATCCATCATTGGCGAACTCACCTGAAGAACGTGAAAAGAAATATACAGAGCTTCAAAGCAGGGGTTTAACGCCAACAGCAGTTTATGAACGTGATAAAGAAGGAAAATCCATTCAAAAGGTTATCTTTCCCTGGATAGAAATGACGTATAGGGGGAAGAAAGTGCAGGTTTGCCTGCTAAAGAACATATTAGGAAATTCGGGAGAAGAAAACCTGAATATCTCCATCGAAAACCTGGAGTTTGAAATTACGGATGGCATTCGTCGACTGGTAAATACAGAGGTTTCAAAGATTGCCTTCCTTGAGGGTCACGGAGAACTTACAGACGCAGAAACATATGATATCAGCAAAACATTAAGCAAGTATTTTCAGATTGACAGGGGTACGATAGCTGACAATGCAACGATACTTGACAATTACAAAGTGATTATCATTGCAAAACCCACAAAACCATTCAACGAATCCGACAAGTTCATTATTGATCAGTACATCATGCATGGAGGAAGGGTTATGTGGTTGTTGGATGGAGTTCGGGTATCAAAAGAAAATCTTTCAACCATCGGACTTTCACCGGCCATTGAACTTGATCTTAACCTCAACGATCAGCTGTTTCGTTATGGCGTCCGAATCAACCCGGTCTTGCTGCAGGATGTACAATGTGCTTCGGTCCCGGTTAATATTGCACCCGCCGGTACAGCACCACAATTTGAACCAACTCCCTGGTATTTTGCCCCCTTATTGCTGACTTCCCCGGAACATACGATTACGCGGAACATTACAGAAGTCCGTTCAGAATTCTGCTCAGGGATTGACATAGTAGGTGCCAACAAACAGGTAAAAAGTAAACTGCTGTTAGCCACCTCCGACAACACACACATTATCGGGGCACCAACCACCATTGATTTAAGTCAGAAGATAAAACCTAACGACAAAGCATATTTCAATGTGGGTTATGTGCCAGTGGCAGTAGCCATGGAAGGTGTTTTCGAATCTGACTTTGCTAACAGGATGATCCCGACAGGATTAAAAAACACATCTCCAATCAGCAAACTGAGTGTTAACACCCGACAAATCGTTGTGGCTGATGGTGATATTATACGGAATGAAACAGCAGCAAAGGACAGCACGACAATACCGCTTGGATTCGACCGGTACATGAACCAACAATTCGGGAATAAAGATTTTATTCTTAATTCGGTGCTTTATCTGGCCGACAATGACGGCTGGATGCAGTTGCGTTCACGCACGTTGAAATTAAGATTATTGAATAAAAAGATCACCAACGAGGACAGGATAACCTGGGAACTGGTAAATGTATTGACTCCGCTTTTGATATTGCTTCTCTTCGGAATTGGCTATCAGGTGATCAGAAAAAGAAAATACACAAAATAAGGTTTACCGTGTCTTGTCTATGAATATTTGAAATGGTCTTTATTGAAATTGACCTGACTAACAGAAGGCATTACTGTATCAACTGCGAATAACTATTAATATTTATTTTTGAATTGAAAACAATAAAGTAACAGGCTTGTTTAATATAGTATAAAGACATTTAATACAAACCAAAAAACAAATGGCAAAACTTATATTAATCCGTCACGGACAATCCGTCTGGAACAAAAAAAACGTATTTACAGGTTGGGTGGATGTACCCCTTTCATCGGAAGGAATTGCAGAAGCAATACATGCTGGTGAAGAAATTGCTGATATTGAATTTGACGTGATCTATACTTCAGTACAACTTCGTGCAATCGGAACAGCCATGATTGCCATGGCAGGTAATAAAAGTGATAAAACGCCTGTCATTATACATGCTGATGGAAAAATGGGTGAATGGACCACTATTTACAGTGATTCCATGAACATGAGTATTATACCAGTGTACAGGGACTGGCATTTGAACGAACGCTATTATGGAGAACTACAGGGAAAGAACAAAGCTGAAACCGCAGCTATATATGGCGATGACCAGGTGCACTTATGGAGACGTAGTTACGACATTGCTCCTCCCGGGGGTGAATGCCTGAAAGATACCGCTGAACGAACCATACCTTTTTTCAAAGATAACATACTCCCTCAACTTCAAGCTGGTAAAAATGTGCTGGTTTCGGCTCATGGCAACAGCCTGCGCTCGATAGTTATGTTTATCGATAACCTGTCGCAAGCAGAGGTATTGAAACTGGAAATACCAACCGGTGTACCGTTGTATTATGAATTCAAGGACAATAAATTAGCAAAATCGGGTAAATAATCTATTTTACTGCTACAACCCCTCTTCTACGATCTGTAAGTTGATTGGTTTAAGACATGGATAATATTAAAAGAATCTGTACAACAAGCCGGTACAGATTCTTTTTTTGTATACAACCCGTCTTAAAAATTCACTCTTGGACAGATTTTACTCAGTGCAGTATTTTCATGGTTATTTGTGAGAACAGCCGCAGGTATCCGGATCTTTTGAGCCACAGGTATTCGGATCCTTTGAGGCATACTTCAGGTTTTTGGTAATTTCTTTTTTAATATCGCAGCCGTTACAATCACCGCATGGGGATGTCTCTTTCTTCCGGATATTTTTAATTACTGCATATGCAGAGTAAGCAACAGCTAAAATGATGATTGCATAAACGATGATACTTTGTAACATATGACTCCTGCCTCCTGAAGGAAAACTAATTTAAAACTGTATGTGAAAACTCTTTATTATAAAAATCCGACTTATTCAATCCGGAAATCACGAACCCATCAAAAGGGGTTTAAAACAGACTTCCTATCTGAAACGTTGCGAATGTTATCAACCATGCAATAGCCGTGGTGTACACCATGGTAAACACTGCCCAACCCCAGCTCGATTCTTTCTTGATGGCAGCAATCACTGCCACACAAGGAAAATAGATCAACACAAAAAGCATAAAGCAGAAACTCACCAATGGGGTAAATACCTTTTGGCCCTTCAACTCACCCTTGTTATGGGTTTGTGCTTTCAGTTCTTCCTTTAACGAACCCGAATTCTCATCTGCTTTCATGTCAGCCTGATAAAGAATGCCCATTGAACTGACAACTATTTCTTTAGCAGCCAATCCGGTAATAATGCTTACACCCATTTTCCAATCAAATCCTAAGGGTCTTATCACCGGCTCAATGGCATGTCCCAGCTGACCGATATATGATTTTTCCTGACGTTCTGACTCCTGGTTTACTTCAAGAAGTCTTACCTTTTCGTTCTTTTGATTTGTACTATATTGATTGTCTGATTGTACATGTTGTATTTGTGTGCTATAATCGGTTGTATACACAGTGTGCCGTGGGAAATACCCCAATGCCCAGATCAGGATGGAAGCAAGCAAAATAACATTTCCCATTTTTTTAAGGTACTGTTGCCCTTTGTGCCACATGTGAAGGCTTGTATTTTTCATTGTTGGAATGCGGTAAGGAGGTAATTCCATTACAAAGGGAACCTCTTTTTTGGCAAAGGCAATCCGTTTCATGACCAGCGCGGTAAGTACAGCAAGAACAATACCTATTAAATAAATAGAAAATAATACCAACCCCTGATTGGCCGGGAATATTGCAGAAATAAGCAAAACATACACCGGCAACCGCGCACTGCACGACATAAATGGGGTGATGATCATAGTCAATATCCGGTCTTTTTTGTTGTCCAACGTGCGGGTAGCCATGATAGCAGGCACATTACAACCAAAACCCATCACCAGGGGGATAAACGATTTGCCGTGTAATCCGATTTTGTGCATCAGTTTATCCATGATAAATGAAGCACGTGCCATATACCCGGTGTCTTCCATCAACGAGATAAAGAAAAACAGAATCAGAATATTCGGTAAAAAGACGATGACTCCTCCTACTCCACCGATAATTCCATCCACCATCAAATCACGCAAAGCACCTTCGGCCATGGTACTATGCACCCATTCGCTCAATAATCCAACACCGGTAGTAATCCAGTTCATTGGATAGCTTCCCAATGTGAAAGTAGCCTGGAACATTAACCACATAAAGAAAAGAAAGATCGGGAAACCTAAGAATTTATGTGTAAGCAAATCATCCAACTCACGCTTGCTTTCCCGTTTGTCCTTTTTAGGTTCTTTGTACGTTTCCTTCAATGCACCATCAATAAATCCGTATTTAGCATCCGTAATGATAGTCTCGGAACGTTCGCCGTATTCTTTTTCAAGCTGTACAATGGTTTGTTTGGCAATGCTCTTGATTTGTTCATAGTTATTGAACTTTTCCAATTGAACGAGCGTGCTTTTATCTGTTTCCAGCAATTTTATAGCCACATAGCGGGATGATAATTTATCGGTTATAACCGGGTTTTTCCAAATCACATCCTGTATATCTTTAATTGCCTTTTCAATCAACGATCCGTAGTTAATATGAATGTGTCGCACACTCGGATCACGGTCTTCATACACATCAATCAACTTTTCAAACAATTCATCCACTCCTCTTCCTTTGGATGCAACAGTAGGAATAATCGGAATTCCCAGCATTTTACCCAATTCATCATAGTCAAATTTAACGCCTTTCTTTTCCAGCTCATCATACATATTCAGGGCAATCACAACCTTGATATTCATATCGATAAGCTGCGTGGTGAGAAACAGGTTCCGTACCAGGTTTGATGAATCAACCACATTCACCACTATATCAGGCATTTTTTCGGTAATGTGCATACGCACATAGAGTTCTTCCGGTGAGTATTCGGTAATGGAATAAGTTCCGGGTAAATCTACAATCTTAAAAATATAGCCATCCTTTTTCATGATAGCTTCCTTCGCATCCACTGTTACACCGCTATAGTTACCCACACGCTCGTGGGAGCCGCTGGCAAAATTAAAAAGTGTCGTCTTACCGCAATTCGGATTACCAACCAATGCAACATTAATGACTTTTCCTTTCTCCAGGGCTGATACTTTAAGTGTATCTTCATCAATCGTTCCTTCAAATTTAATCTCTGATAGATTAGCTGCCTCCTCGATGGATACAACTTCCACTAATTCCGCCTCACTTCGTCTGAGTGAAACATTATAGCCCATTATTTCATATTCAACGGGATCCTGAAAAGGAGCATTCTTGATTACACGAACCTTTTTCCCCTTTACAAATCCCATTTCAGTAATACGTTTCCGAAAAGCTCCGTGCCCCAGTACTTTTGTAATTATGGCTTCATCACCTGTTTTTATATCAGAAAGGTATGTATTGTTTGTTATCATCTTGTTATATACGAATTACACGAATTATTACGAATTACATGAATTTTAGCGTTGCTGTTTTCAGTTGTACGATCGATGCTAAAACTCTACTCCGAAGCGAAGAAAGCCAACCAGTGCATTTTTCAGCTTAGCTTCTGTTCCCGCCGGATTGATAATATATTGAATATCCGGTCGCAGATATATATTTTTAGTTACTTCAAACTGATAAGTCAGTTCAATAGCTGTTTCGCTACCAACTGCATTACCATCAATCCCGGCATAAGCAATGGCAATACCAACCTGATCATTTGGACGCTTGTCAGAAGGCCCTTTGCAATTCAGTCCAATGCTGAAATACCGGTTGTTTTTATTCATTTTCTTTGGACTAATACCAATCTGCGAGAAAACATATAACTTGTCGCTGATTTGTTGGTCACCTGTAAAATAAAATCCACCGTTCTTCTGTTCCACTGCTATGGTATCATTATGTTGATGATAATAAACTCCGAACTTGTAATTCCCTGTTTTCCCACTCAGCAGACTCTTTTTAACCTGTAACTCCATTACCGTAAGGAAACCCTGATTCTTGCTTAATTTCCATTCCGTATTATACGGATTTGTTTCAAAATCATCAGGAGTGCCATCAAAGATCGCAGCTTCCCACAAAAACGTATCTGAAATGTTCCATTTTACATTGGCCCCTAATGCTGTAAGCGGGAAAATGGGCGGTGCTACATTGTCGGCAATGCTGGATTGTATCCCGAATGAGCTATTTGTAAACATGGATCCACTTTCATTTGTGGCAAAATCAGCATTCAAATCCTGCAACCCAACTGTCATTTCAAGTTTTCCCAGCTTTTGTTTATACCACAGTTCATAAAGGAAACTCAGGTTACCTGCCTCAATATTCGATATGCCCTGAAAATCACCCACCAGGGTGGCTGATGGCTCTCCACCATGCGTATTCCCTATATTTACAAACATCCTGCCACCTTTCCACCAGTTAGCCGTTTCGGTATTAAAGCCTGCTTTTATATTTGCCAGCCCCAGGTAGGTAGTTCCTGTCCTGATTCCTCCTCTAAAATTACTTACTATATCTCCAATATAGGAAGCATTAAATTTGAATGGAGTTTCCTTAACGGTTTCCAACTCCTGCGATATTGCCAGGTTTACATTGAGACCTATTGTTATTCCAGTAATCATTAGTTTGTACTTAATCTTCATAAGGATTATTATTGTTGTTTTCTAATAGTACAAAAGTACTATCGTCAAATCAACTCCTCTATCCCTAATAATGCTGATTGTGGCCTGAATCAGTAACTATATGTGGGTATACTGCCAGTCGCACTTTCACTTCATGTTGTATTAAACCTGCTTTCATCATCGAAAGCAGCAGTCGTTTTACAGAAGCATATTTTTCTTAATCTCTTCCAATTCCACCAACTTATTCACAATAGCATAAATAGTAAGTCCTGCCGTACTGTGAATCTCCAGTTTCCGGGCTATATTCCTGCGATGCGTAATAACGGTATGTGTCGACAGAAATAATTCCCTGGCAATTTCTTTATTTGTCAGTCCTTTTACCACACACGTTATAATCTCCTTTTCACGAACACTCAAAGCATTTGTTTCATCTGTACTCTCACCTGATGACGATTCATATAATTTTTCAAGCTTTTCTTTCAATTGCTCCACAGTCTCAAAAATACTGATAGTATCGTCATAATTCCGCAACAAACTCACATCAATGGATGAGTACAACAGAGCCAGGGTTTTGAGTTTCGGATTTATTGTTTCTTCTTTCAGGCGGGCAATATCAAAATGTCCCCAAAAAGCAGGATTAATGATCAGGATATCGGGTTTGTGCAGATTCAGGTAATTATTCAGCGTATCGATGGAACTTATTTCTACCGGCTGGATTCTGAATCCAGGTATACGCTTCAATACAACAGTGATACCACTACGGATAATAACAGAAGGCTCAGCTATAGCTATGGTCAACAGTTCTTTATTCATTTCACCCGGTTGTTTCTCCGTTCAATATCTTCGATAGCCGGAATAAACAAATAATCTTCCACCTGACCGTGCGAAGCTAAATCTGTTTCGCACGAAAGGATATCGAATAAAACTTCTGTCAGCAAATAATTGCTTCCTTTAGCCGGATAATACTTGATTAATATATTTTTAAGCTCATCGAGCTTCGAATCAATTTCGTTATGCCGTTCATGGAATACGGAGATACTGTATTTCGGATCCTTTTCCCCTGTCATCAGTTTTAATACATAGGGGAAAACGACCTTGTTTTCGTACTCCATATGTTTCCTGACTTCTGAAAAGTATTCATCGAAGAATTTCATAAAAATAACCTCATACGGTATACTTTGATCCGGGGCATTTATTGCTGCAAGTAATTTATTACGTATGGCAGGTAGTTTAAAATCCAGAAAGTAGACATGCGAATTCTTCAGATAATCGATGACTGTAACAATAGATATATTGTCATAGTCATTGCCTACTTCAAAATTCTCTTCGGAAAGAAAATTAACTACTGCCAAAAATGTTGTGCAGTCGATACCATTTGACTGGCAAACTTCTTCAACCGTTTTATCTCCAAACCCTAATGACAATCCGAAACGATTTATAACCAATAACAATGAATGATTCTCATTTATCAGATCACTCATTTTTTCTTTTGCAGAGAATTTCTGTTGCTTTTGCATGTATGTCCCATTTATATAATGCAGATTCGGAAATACTATCTCCGGATCGGAATACTTCTTTTCAAATTCTATAATCACTATTCATACCTGAAAACGTAAAGATCCATCATCATTGGAATTATCTTACCACCCTTAATTAACCATCTCTAAATTGACTATATCATCAATTTTTGCTTTTTGATGCAAAGATAGTTATTTAGATTGATTCTAAAGACTGATCGTCCATAAAATTGAAACAATAATTTAGATTTCCCCACAAACCTCAAAGTATTCGCAGTTCTTTTGAGTGTTTTCTCATACATTTGTGTCATTCGGACACAAAAGGCTTGTGATATTAAATTTAAAATTGCTATTTTTACAACCTTATATTCATATCCCGGTAACAAGTCTGAATTACTACCGGAACATGCTAATTCTCACCAAGAAAATAAACATTCCATGAAACACATTTTTGTATCATCAGCTGCATCAATTAAAAAGATGAAAGAACACAGGCTATTCAAAAAGTTTTCTTTTTTCACGCTCGGAATAAGTACGACCATTTGGTTTCTGATACGGGTTATCCCTAAACCATCGCGTGCTGCTTACCCATGTATGCAGGCATCTGCACCCATCATGTCAGCTTTTGTACTTTATCTGCTTTCCATTACAGGTGGAATTACTGCCTGGATGAAAGCAAAAACATTCATTAAAAACCGGAAATATGGGTATGCCGCTATTTTTGTAGTAGCTGCACTGGTTTGCGCCCTCACGGTTGCTGTTCAGAATTCTGATACTCTGTATTCCCAGGTGAAATCGGTAGTCAATCCTACTAAAATGCTTATGGGGAGCAATGCTCCTGTCGGTACTGCTAAAGGCATTAACCCAGGAAGAGTAGTCTGGGTTCATAATCCGGGTGTATCCAACTGGGACGGAGAAACAGGTTTTTGGTTTGAAGATCGTTGGAACTCACAGGAAAAAGCAACCAATATGGTAACCAATGCCCTTGGCAATCTGACAGGGGATAAGAACGAAAAGAAGGCATGGGCAAAACTGTTCACATCTTTCAATAAGTCCGGAAACCGAGGAAACCATGGCTATATCAATACCGAAAAGATTGCCATAAAAGTTAATGAAAACAACACATACTCCCACAATGATAGTCCTGAAATCAATGTATCTCCACAACTGGTCTATGCGTTGGTAAAGAGCCTGGTGACTCAGGGAGGCGTTCCTCAGAACAGGATCACTGTCTTTGATGCCAGCCGTTTTATTACGGATTACACGTTTAATAAATGTCATTCAGAATTTCCTGAAGTTATTTTTATTGATAACATTGGAGGAGAAGGTCGTACAAAATCGACCTACAAATCCGAAGCCATGCATTATTCAAAGGATAATGGCAAACTGGCTCGCGGGTTGGCTACCTGTGCCGTTGAAGCCGATTATCTGATCAACGTCGCCTTACTGAAAGGCCATGTAGGGCAAGGTGTTACACTCTGTGGAAAGAATTGGTACGGAGCAACCGATATTAATGCCGACTGGAGAAAGAATGCGCATAATAACTTTGACCAGGATCGTAATGGAGGCAACAAGTACGTCACTTTTGTTGATTATATGGGTCACAAGGACCTTGGAGGAAAGACTATGCTGTATATCATCGATGGCTTTTATGGTGCCAAAGCAGTAAACGGATTACCTAAACCCATGTGGAAGATGAAGCCTTTCAACGGGAACTGGCCATGCAGTTTATTTGCTTCCCAGGACCCTGTAGCCATTGATGCAGTTGCCCTTGACTTTATTTCAAGCGAATGGCCTGATGCTCCCGACATGAATTATGCCGATGGTTATCTGCTGGAAGCCGCCAAAGCAAACAATCCTCCTTCGGGCACAACCTACGATCCTGAAAATGATGGGATAAAATTAAACAGCCTGGGAGTATTGGAACACTGGAACAATGCTACCAGCAAACAATACAGCCGGAACATGGGTAAGAAAACTGGTATTGAACTGGTTGCTGTTCAATAATACCTCTCAATCCGCACAAACCAAACTTCAAAGTGTACGAAGTACCTTTGAGTGTTTTCTTAATAATCAAACAACAAAAGGTTTTTTATTAAAAACACACAAGAGGCAAACGTTTTCGTTTGCCTCTTGTGTGTCAATAGGGATCACACATGAAAAGTAATTGCGGTTATTTAATGATCTGGCAGTTAACCTACTCAACACTGCCTGTCAGCATTTAAAAAATTGTTAATTATGAATTATGAATTATTAATTATAAAGTTACTCCTGATTTCCAGATAGCGATCTCCCTGTAATTTTTCTTTTCGTTATTTACCAGTTCGCCATTTGCCACTTTTATCAGGTATTCCACAAAACCTTCGTGGGTATCCTCCATAGTTTTGTTTTCAAGGATAACGCCTGCATTAAAGTCAATCCAGCCCGGTTTATTTGTTGCCAGGGTAGAATTCGTTGATATCTTCATAGTAGGCACAAACGACCCGAATGGCGTACCCCGTCCTGTGGTGAAAAGTACAATCTGACAACCCACCGAACCCAATGCTGTTGCAGCCACCAGGTCATTCCCCGGTGCACTGAGCAGGTTAAGCCCTTTTGTGTGAATTTTCTCACCATACATAAGCACATCCTTCACCACCGATTTTCCACATTTCTGTGTACAGCCAAGTGATTTTTCTTCCAGGGTAGAAATACCACCTGCCTTATTACCGGGAGATGGGTTTTCGTATATCGGTTGTTCGTTTTTAATAAAATAGTCTTTGAAATCATTGATCAGGTGAACGGTCTTATCAAACAGATCCGTTGTTTCGCAGCGGTTCATAAGAATTGTTTCAGCCCCAAACATTTCAGGAACTTCGGTCAATACCGTTGTACCTCCCTGAGCGACTACAAAGTCGGAAAACACTCCCAGCAGCGGATTGGCTGTAATACCTGAGAATCCATCCGAACCTCCGCACTTCAATCCTACCTTCAATTCACTGAAAGGGACTTCGCTACGGACATCTTTTGATGCAATGGCATAGATTTCACGTAACAAAGCCATTCCTTCTTCCAGTTCGTCACCCACTTTCTGGGTCTCGATAAACTTAACCCGTTGTGGATCAAAGTCGCCGAGCAATTCGCGGAAAGCAGTCAACTGGTTGTTTTCACATCCCAGTCCCACTATCAGTACGCCACCTGCATTCGGGTGCTTCACCATATTCCGGAGAATCTTACGGGTATTCTCATGATCTCCCCCTAACTGGGAGCAACCGTAGTTATGCGGATAACCGACTATGGCATCCACTCCTGCCCCGTTTGTTTCTTTTTTCAATGCATCAACCAGCTGGTTCACTGTACCATTCACACAGCCTACCGTTGGTATTACCCAAACCTCATTCCGGATACCAACATCACCATTCTTGCGACGATACCCCTGAAAGGTAAGTTTCCGATTGGCAATCTCAGGATATTCCAGTGCCGGGGCATAGGTATAATCCAACACCCCGTCCAGGTTGGTCTTGATGTTCTTTTCGTTCACCAGTCCTCCTTCGGAAATCGCATTTATGGCATGACCAATGGCATATCCGTATTTTACAATGAATTCGTTCTCTGCAAAATCTTTCAATGCGAACTTATGACCTGCAGGAATCTCATCGACCAATTTAATCTCAGTTCGGTCCACGACGACCACTTCACCAACTTTCAACGTTTCTAATGCGACTGCCACATTATCTTCCTTGTTGATTTTTAAATATTTGGTTTGCATAAAATTACAAGCTTTTGTTTGTTATTGTTACTAATAAGAGGTAAGGAGTAAGAGGTAAGAGGTAAGGATTGTTGAGCATTGAGTTTTGAGTTTTGAGTTTCAGGCTTCGAACCTGGAACTTTAGTACATTCCTCATTCCTTGCTTCTTACTCCTTACCTCTTGCCTCTTACCTCTTACCTCTTCTTACGATGCTAGTCCTTCGTTTCTTTTCATTTTTTCCAATGGAGTCAGGGCAATTGGCTTTTGTCCTTCATGAAGCACCGCTTTTACGGTATTCAGCATGCCGTTTTCCTGGATAGAAGTCAAATAACCTGTCACTTTTTGAGTTAATCCCGGAATCTTATTCAGATTTTCATCCCAGATAAATTTAGCTTCCAGTACACCTTTGGCCAATTCTTTCATGTTGTTGGCACTCCATAGTTCAGTCAATAAATCCATGATCGCTTTATCGTCGTTTGGAACGATGGTATCTTCACCACGTTTTCCGCCCTTGTAATATGTAATGATAGCTGCCAATCCAAGAACCATAGCCGAAGGAAGTTCACCAATTCTGTCCAGGTATATTTTCATCCCAGGCAGGTCGCGTGTTTTAAACTTAGGAAATGAGTTCAACATAATGCTGGTGACAAAGTGTTTCACGTATGGGTTACGGAAACGGTCGAGCACATCATTCCCGAATTTCTCAAGTTCTGCTTTAGGCAAATCAAGTGTTGGGAGTAATTCATCAAACATGATTTTCTTCACAAATGCACCCATTACGTCATCTTCCACAATCTCGCGGACAATATCGAAACCGGCCAGGTAACCAACCGGTGCAAGCACTGTATGAGGTCCGTTCAGTAACGTTACCTTACGGTCATGATACGGTTTTTCGCTTGGTACAAACAGTACATTCAATCCGGCTTTATCAGCAGGGAATTCTTTGGCTACCGATTCGGGAGCTTCAATCACCCACAAATGGAATATCTCAGCCTGAACCACCATTTTATCTTCCAACTGGATCTTTTCCAATATCTCACCGATTGTTTCACGAGGATAACCGGGAACAATACGGTCTACCAATGTGCAATAAACACCACAGGCTGATTCGAACCATGCCTTGAAGTCTTCTCCCAGGTTCCACAATGTGATATATTGTTCAATGCATTTTTTTAATTCAGTACCGTTGTGGAAAATCAATTCACAGGCAAAAACAAACAATCCTTTGTCGGCAGCTCCGTTAAAAGTCTTGAACCGGTGATACAACAACTGAGTCAGTTTACCGGGGTACGATGACGCAGGCGCGTCAGTAAACTTGCAGGCAGGATCAAAAGCGATGCCTGCTTCGGTGGTATTTGATACCACAAAACGCATATCAGGATTTTCAGCCAGTTTCAGGTATTCATCAAACTGTGTGTACGGATTCAACCCGCGGCTGATCACGTCAATCAATTGTAGGCTGTCCACCTGTTTTCCTTTGTCAAGACCCTGAAGATTCAGGTGATACAAACAATCCTGTTCGTTCAGCATATCCACCATACCATTTGCAATAGGCTGAACCACTACGACACTGCTGTTAAAGTCAGCCTTTTCGTTCATGTTCCAAACAATCCAATCCACAAATGCACGCAGGAAGTTGCCTTCACCAAACTGAATAATTCTTTCGGGATAGCGCTTAGCGCTTACATTTTCTCTGTTTAACCTTTTCATATCTTATTTATTTTGTTAATTTTAAAAAATACATATGCCTTGTTGAAATAATCAACAAATCTACCTTCCTGATTTTTAATTCAAAAAATCAGAAAGCTGAAAGTTCTTTTATTTAATCGTTGTTTTGCTGAAGAGGGATTTTCTCCGTAGTAGCAATGTGATGAAAAGTTATTACTGAACTTTTCGAAGGATTAGATAAGGATTCTTTAAAAGAAGCACAAAAGTAGTGAAAATACGCCTGTTTTCACGTGGAATTTTTGACAATAATAGTGTAATAATTGGTATTTACTGTCCATTTCATTATGTTTTTCAGAAAAAAAAGGAATTTATTGTATGCGCACACGGTGTTTTTTCTATATGGAATATTCCGTGGATATTTTTCCCTAAGGTAAACCTTTCGTTGTACGAAGAACACGAAAGTGTTTTCTTTGATAAGACAAACACTCAACTGAACTTCGTACAAGTTGAGGTTTACTCGCAGGCTTTAACGCAGAACACGGAACACGGAACGATTCAACCCGTTCTTCACCTGTCTGTCAGGCTATTTAGGCTGTTCCTTAGATATCCCACCTATATCCCACCTATATCCCATCTATATCCCATATCATATAAGAGGTGGGTTATAGGTGGATTATCAGTAAAACAAGGAAGGGTGAAGGAATGAAAAAGAACAAAGACATGTAAAAGAAATAATGGAGAGCTTTAAAACAAATTCACCAATGAGCAAAATATTTCAGGACATTTACACGAATATGTTAATGATGAATAACAAGAATGCCTGCGGTTGGGAAATATAGATTATAACTCTTTTACAATATATTAAATTTTAAAACCGCACAGCGTGTTGTAAGATGTATAATATTAAAAGTGAGGATTTCATTTTGGTGAGGTCCTCACTTTTTAGTTGTAACAACTCAAAACAATCCGATTCAGAAAAAATAAAAGCCCTTAATATAACCGGCATTTCAGGCTGATAAAAACTATTGTTTTATATATGATAAAAAATAAATTTCAACAACAGGATGCATTTTTAGCATTTTATAAAGAGATAGATTCGATGATAGGTTAACAAGTTAATTAGCTTATAATTATTTTTTCTACTTTGTTTTTATATCAGTTTGTTTGTTATAATTTAGTTTTATCTTCGTATAACCTTCGTTTAATGTCTATTTTATTTATATTTACGGGTTAATAATTATTGTTTTTATTAAAATTTTTTTTGAATCAGCAGAAATTGTTATAATTAACAAATACATATATATCTTACATACAATACTTTAAGTTTTTAATATTTAACTTTATTTAATCAGATATCTATTTGTGTTATACAACATAAACTTTTCTAATTCGAAAGTAAAATAAAGTGTTTATTTTTACCAACGAAGTTTATCGAAAATAAAGACAAACGAACTGTATTTATTTAATAGATAAAAATAGTATCAACTGGTTGAAATGATTTTTTTTCAACAAACAACAAATTAATCGGGATACTCTAATATTGAATCTCCTGTAATTTGATTCCAGAAAAGCAACTATAATGCAAATCACTAATAACGATTTTGTCAGGTAATTGTTTCTTTCGATTTACAGATAAAAGATAACATGTAAAATATTTTCTCAATCAACTAAAAAAGGAGGTATTTAATAAAATCAAGCAGCATTGAAAACATAAATTAAATCAAGTTCAGACAATTTTGAATTTACTCAAATCAATTAAAAAAGATGAAAAAACACAAACCTAATTTTTCTGCAGCAATAACGCAGAGTACACAAAAATCTTTTCTGATACTAATATTTGCACTTGCTTCTTTGACATCGTTTGCACAAGCGCAAACACAGACAATTAAAGGTACTGTAGTTGACAAATCCGGTGATCCCCTGATTGGAGTCTCTGTACAATTAAAAGCCGACAGTAAAGTTGGAACAATCACAGACATGAATGGCAGGTATTCGATAGAAGCACCGGCAAAATCGTTTATTACATTTTCTTATATAGGTTATATACCTCAAACAGTAGCGGCTAGTGCCAATCTCAACATTGTTTTACTGGAAACAAACCGGGATCTGGATGAAGTAGTTGTAATTGGGTATGGTACTGTAAAAAAAAGAGACCTTACGGGTGCTGTATCTTCAGTAAAACAAGCCGATATTGTCCGGACTCCTACTTCTAATGCCATGGAAGCTATTCAGGGAAGAGTTGCCGGAATGGATATTACAAAATCGAGCGGAAGTGCGGGTGCCGGGGTTAATATATTAATTCGCGGAACTAAAACAATTGGTTATACCGATATTTATGGCGCCAAATCACGGAATTCAGAACCTCTTTTCATCATTGATGGTGTACAGGGCGGCTCTTATACTGACTTAAATCCAAACGATATTGAAAGCATTGATGTTTTAAAAGATGCTTCTTCTACAGCTATCTATGGTTCATTAGGAGCCAATGGAGTTGTGATTATCACAACCAAAAAAGGGAAGGACGATAAAATAAGTGTTACCCTTGATAGTTATTATGGTGTCAATGGTTTTGTAAGTTATCCAAAAACAAGAACCGGAGAATCATACATGAATGTACGCCGTGAAGCTTATCGCACTTCAGGCCAATGGGCTTCAACTGCCGATGATTATAAAATTTTCTCTGCAGAAGAATGGAAGGCCATTCAGGGTAACCAATGGGTAAACTGGATCGATCAGTTAACCGTTCAGGGACAGGAGCAAAGTCATAACCTGACTATATCCTCAAACAAAGGCAAAGTGAGATCTTACCTATCGTTGGGTTATTATGACGAAAAAGGTGTTTTCAAAAATGATGATTTTACTAAATACTCATTTCGTGGCAACCTCGATTATGAAGTAAACAAATGGCTTACCATCGGAGTAACTTCACAACTCACCTATTCCGCCCAGGACAAAGTGTCCGGCAGCATGCTTACCCAGGCACTTACTTACGTGCCGCTTGGAACACCTTATAATGCTGATGGTTCAATTAATTTATTTCCTGTATCAGGAGATGTTACAAAACTAAGTCCCCTTGCCAATTATGCATCCGATAAAAAGGCCGTAAACAATACTATTTCTTTAAAAACATTCTCAACGGGCTATATCATTATTCAGCCTACAAAAGATTTGAAATGGCGCACCAATGTTTCGGCTACCATAGGTGCAAGTCGGAACGGTGTTTTCAATGGTCAATATTCTACCGATCAATACGGTGGTAGCTATACCAACCAGGAGAGTGCTACAAATCAATTGAATCGTTATTTCTCGGTGGACAACATCCTGACTTACAATAAGAGTTTTAGTGGCCATTCGCTGGAAGCAACAGCCATTTCATCCTATAACAACAGAATGGATGAACTCTATTACGCATCAGGGGTCAACCAACTTATTGATTCTTACATGTATTATGCATTAGGTGCTACGAACACCGATAGCCGATCAATTTCATCCAATTATCTTCAAACACAAACGTTGGGCTTTGCCGGTCGTCTCTCCTATAATTATTTAGGCAAGTATTTTTTAACGGGTACTGCACGTTGGGATGGTTCTTCCACATTGGCACCCAATCATAAATGGTCATTCTTCCCATCTGTTTCAGGAGCATGGCGCTTAAGTGATGAATCGTTTATGGAAGGTACTAACAACTGGTTGAGTAACCTTAAAATTCGCGCCAGCTATGGTACTACAGGTAATGCAGGTGCTCCTGCATATGCCACACAAGGGGGTTCTGTTTCTGCCAATACAAAATTTGGATTCAACGACACACCCGCTCCAACATACCAATATAGCTATTTGGTAGGAAACCCTGATTTAGGTTGGGAAAAATCGACTACTACAAACTTAGGTCTTGACTTTGGAATTCTAAAAGGCAGAATTGATTTAAATCTGGACGTGTATAATATCAATACCAACGATATTCTTATGGCCAGGAGTTTACCACCTTCAACAGGTGCCGGCGGATCCAGTTCTGCACAGTTTTCAACGTATCAGAATATTGGAAAAACCACAAACCGGGGTATTGAAATAGCATTGAATACGATAAATATTCAAACCCGCGATTTTAAATGGAGCTCTACCATAACCTTTGCTGCCAATAATGAGAAGATTGTTTCCCTGATTACGAATGCAGACATTATTCAGGGTCAAAACCCGGAAGTAGGCTCTTTGTTGATTGGTCGCCCTATTGATTCATTCTATTCGTATAAATTAGATGGTATCTGGCAAACGGGGCAAGAAGCTGAAATGGCTACTTACAAATTGAATGGGGTTGCAAATGCATTTAAGCCCGGAGATCTTAAAATTGTTGATCGTGATGGCGATATGAATATCACGACTGCCGACCGTCAGTATTTAGGAAGCCGTTCACCTAAATGGACCGGAGGTTTTAACAATACGTTTACTTACAAGGGGTTTGATTTAAATATCTACCTGGTGATGCGTTGGGGTCAAATGATCAATGCTCAGTTCTTAGGTCGCTTCGACCCATCGGGTGTTGCTAACAGTCCGGAATATCTGGATTACTGGACACCGGAGAACCCTTCGAATGATTTTCCACGTCCCAAAAAAGATGGACACTTATACGACTATACAGGATACATGTCATTAAATTATGTGGATGGCTCTTATTTTAAAGTAAAAAATGTAAGCCTGGGATATACTGTTCCTTTGCAGTTGACTAAAAAGCTTGGAATTACCAAAATGAGGTTTTATGCCACATCTTCCAACTTACTAACAATAGCTAAAAGCCATTTGATTCAGTTTTACGACCCTGAAAGAGGTGGAGATGAAACAATGCCTTTGACTAAGCAACTGGTTTTTGGTTTAAACCTGGGTTTTTAAACAATTAAAATAAATATCATGAAAACGAAAATAAAATCAAAACTAATCCTTGTTGTGTTATGCATGATGGCTTTTAGCTCTTGTTCTTTAGACGAGTATAATCCATCCGGTTCAACAGCAACGAATGTATATGGTACTGAAGCAGGAATGAATACTTTAGTAAATGCTTCTTATTATAACTTCAGCTCCCAGTTCTACGGCCGCGAAGACATTATGTTCCTTACCGAAGGGGGTTCTGACTTGTGGTTTTTGAGTGGAAAGGGTACTTACGCCGACCAGTTATTGAACTATACTATGAAGTTGGATGCTACCGTGGGACAAGTAAAAAACACATGGCAACGTCTTTACGAAATAGTCAATTATGCAAATGCAGGTATTGAAAGAATTGGGGCTGTAAAATTTGCCAGCGAAACGACCAAATTAGCAAAGGAAGGTGAACTGAGATTTGTAAGAGCTTATGCGTATTATCTGATTGCCGAGACTTATGGTAATGTCACATTGCGTACAACCGAAACAGTAGGTGTGCCACTTACAGCAAAACGCAGTTCTTTAAAAGACTTCTACGATTTAATTATCAGTGATCTGGAAAGAGCTACGGATATTTTACCTGTTACACAGGTAGATTATGGCCGTGCTACTAAGAAAGCTGCTTTTGGTCTTTTGGCAAGAGCTGCCCTGACAAGAGCTTCATATATGGAGTATTTTGAGGCTAATGCTACCGGTGCCGCTCCTTTTTATCAAAAAGCATTAACGGCTTCTCAGGCTTTGATCAATAATCAGGCAACATATGGTTGTAAGTTGTATCCTACTTTTGAAGAAGTATTTTTGCCTGCAAACAATAAAAACAACCTCGAAGCGCTATGGGCAGTTACTCACTCCACGAATTCAGCGTTAAATGCTCAAACGAGCAATCCAAACCGTTTGTTCAAATGGTATACATCCAAATATACAGGATTATGTGGTATGCCTTCGAGTGAAGTGCTGGATTATGGTCGCGATAATAGCCGCTACATGATGCCAACGAAGTATTTATTAAACGTGTTTAATGAAAAGATCGATTCGCGCTATTACAGTTCTTTCAGGGAAGTAGCTGTTATTCCATCTACAGCAGCTGCCTATAAATGGACAAGTACAGATATTGCTACTTTTAAAAAATCATTTGCAGCCGGCTCCGTTACTATTCCGGCAAATGACACTGCATTGCTTTATACAAAAAAGGTGATTGCCGATAAAGCTTCCCGTCGTTACGGGGTTAAAGATATCAATGATCTTTATAATGCAGATGGAACAATTTCCAATGATGCAACCAATAATATCTATTATCCATCGTTACGTAAATTCCGCGATCCTAACCGCGTTGTAAATTCCGATGCAGGGACAGCTGATGTTACTATTATACGTTTAGCTGAAATGTACCTTATTGCTGCCGAGGCAAGCTACAAATTAAACATAACCACTGCCGGACAAACTGCAGCTGATTATATCAACGTACTTAGAACCCGTGCTGCTATCAAAACGCCGGTAGATCATACTGCCGAAATGCAAATTACAAATAGCCAGGTTAATTTAAGTTTTTTACTTGATGAAAGAGCCAGAGAATTGTGTGGAGAACATCTTCGTTGGTTGGATTTGAAGAGAACCAAACAACTGGAAGTTCGATTAGGAGTAGGAAATCAAAACCCCGATATTATCACTTTCAATCCTGCTAAACATTATGTACGTCCTATACCACAAGCGGAAATTGATGTTTTGCAGAATGCAGCTGAATACGGACAAAATCCATTATATTGATCAATAGATAGAAAACTTGTGTCTAATACTGAAAATCAATTTTATGCTAAAGAAGACAGTCGTTGGATGGAAAACTGTGGTAACGTATAAAATTTAGAGTTACAAAAGATCTTGTTGATCGACAATAATTAATGAAAAACTAAAAAGAAAATGGTGAGTTTATGCTTACCATTTTCTATTTTACCGGTTTAAAATTCATTGAAAGGACTCAGTATAAATAAAAACAGCATGTGTTGAACATTGGTGATTGATTACAAATAGCCGGCATATCAAAGGGCACCATACCAACAGTTGCAACTGCAAAATGTATAACCATTACAACCTGCATTTTGCAGAACTGCAAAACAAATGTACACGTTCCAAATGTTTCATCTACCGACCAGGTTTCAATAGCTGCTACAACATAAAAAACGTGAATTGATTAAGTTGACTAGCTAATTATTTATCCCGTAAACCGGACATATTGCTTTCATCTGATACAGATTACATAACAATCCCCTACAAGTGTAATACTTGCAGGGGATTGTTTTATTTGAGTTAAGATGTGATTCGGTTACAGCTTCAAATCCTGTACTTTTAGTGCGAGACTTCCTTTTACATTAGCCTGAATACGAACAGCGCCAGGGACTAAACTCAGGCTTGTCACGCTCAGGTTATTTAATTTGCCCTGCAGGGTTACTCCATTATAAATCGGGTAATTGCTTAGCATCTGATTGACTTCATTCTTCATTTTATCAATATCAGTTTTCACCGGATATGTCAGAAATGGAGCAATCTTCTTAAGGATTACGCCATGCATCAACCAATTGGCAGATTTAATCAATGCACTTTTAGTCTTAACGTCAAACTCAGGATCTGTAATTTCCACTGCCAGTTTCGTTGGATTATACACCAGGTTACCGGTAAAATATATCCGGCCTTTGTATGATCCTGTTACATCAGCGATAAACATGGCTTTTCCTTCACTTCCAAAGATGGATAAATCTGCAATGGTGATGACTTTACCACCTTCATTAAACGTTTTGTTTACCAATTCTTTTTTAGCCATTTCCGATATCTTGTCGAACGTTACATCAGCACCAATATTCAGGTTGAATTGCTGGGCTGGATGATTGACAAACTTAAATGCAGGCAAGGCTACCGGTGCATTCGTTGCAGGTTGTGCACCCATAAACGATTCAATCTGCGCATACAACGCAATGGCAAGGTTTAGTTTAGTCCCTGTAGTTGTAAAAGGGGCCACATAAATGTCTTTTGGAGTAATGCGGATCCACAAATCATTGGCTGCATTGGCATGAATGGGTTTTTGAACTTCAGTCCATGCCTGCGAAATGTATTTCTTCATATCAATTGATTCGGCCAGTGTCTTATCAATCTGGGCGGAAATCAATTTATCACATTGTGATAAGGCAAAACTGGCAATTGGAGTCACCGGAACAGTTACCCCGACAACGTTCAGCTTAGGAGTCTCAATCCATTCATATCCGGAAGAAGCTGTTTTTGCAACCAGCTTCCAGTTCTTATCCATGCTGATAGTGGTTTTATAGGTAAGTGCAATACTTCCTGTTGCTTCATAGTGATCACCCACCACATATCCGAATTTCGAAACCTGCCAGGCAAAACGAGTCCACACTTTCAACGGAACACGATATTCAATGACATTATTATTAATGGTAAATGTAAAATTCTGAGCCTTCGACACTTTTACAGCAAGGTCTTTGCCGGAGATTTTAGTACCTTCGAAGATAATGCCAGTCATCTTTTTATTGATAGCAGTCTCTAATTTCTTAACATCAAGTTCAACCTGTAAAGGGAGTTCAGATAATGCAGGTGAAAGATTGGAAGGTAAATACGACTCTTTTGGTTTTTCAATCTGCAATGTTTTGCAAGATGAAAACAATAACACAACAACGGCTATTGATAAAATAATGTTCAGCTTTTTCATTTATGTAATATTTGATTAATATTTAGCGCATTATGCAACTTTAAATCAGGTGGGGTTGTGATTAAATACAGTCAAAGTATATGATATATTGACGAGCATTTCAGGTATTAGATTTAATCTGCAAAATTAACGTTTTTAGTTTAGATAAAGAAAGAACTAGTGTTAAACAATGATATACTTACAGGAATGAATTACGAATTGCTTTTTTAGCAATTTACGGGGATGGTAATTTGCTGTTTTTTAGGGTTTATTTTTACGACTTCTTGAAAAAGGCATATATTATCATAATAAATCATGACATTTCAATTTTAGTTTTGCCTGATTTTTTATACCCTTTATCCACTCAACTCATCGGAAATGAATGGCAATGAAGTCTTCCAAATAATCGTTCAGGAACATTAATCGATATATATCCTTTTTTCTGAAGCACGAAACAATTTCTTTAATTGATATCTGGTCGTTAATACAACTGTACGTATAAAGGCAGTGAGAATTATTGGATAATCTACGATCGCATTGGATTTAGATTCCTTAAACTCGATCAGGAACATATCATTCATTCCATTGAACAAGGATGCTTTAACACTGACATTTATCAGAGTATTGTCAATACGTTTAAACTCGACATTTCCTTCATTAACTGATTCTCCTTTTAAAAGATCCAGCATGAGGACATTAAACTGCGGTCCCAATACCGTTTCGAGTTTCCGGCTCGTATAATATCCAAAAGTCTTGATTCTCAGCATATAGGTAGCTGCTTTATTGATGTCGATAATTTCAGCATTCCGGTTGATAACGATACAGCCTGCTGGCATATATTTCAAGCCATCAAGTTTCCATTGAATTTGACCTGGTGAATATTTCGGATAGTTCATATTGGTTTGTTTTATTTACGATTAATATTCATTTTATAATTGTTCAATAAATTCATTTGAACAAAATATATATTTTTTTACTTCAAACTTTTTTTATACAGCAATATGGATTGGGTGAAGTTAATGATTTATTCGGGACAGCAATCAAAAGTACATCTATAATTTACTAAAAAATCATTCAATTGCAATCATCTGGAAGAATGTAACGTTTAGTTCAGCAGACACCACAAGTTATCAAATAAAATAATATAACGCCTATATTAAGTCTGTTATGATGAAATAAAGAAAAGAAATCCTTATACACATCTTAATCGGGCTCTCATAATCCGATAAAAAAAGTGGCTAAATACTTCACAATACCAGTGAAAATATTTAACCACATTTATGCAAATATCGGTTCAACGATTATTACTTCAAAAGCGCAAAATCTATAACCTCCATAATATCATTCACATAGTGAAATTCGAGACCTTTAAGATATACAGGTTTAATTTCGTCAATATCTTTTTGATTATCGGCACAAAGAATGATATCCGTTATCCCTGCACGCTTGGCAGCCAGTATCTTCTCTTTAATTCCACCAACAGGAAGCACTTTTCCACGTAAGGTTATCTCACCGGTCATGGCCAGGTTCTTCCTTACTTTCCTTTTCGTAAAAGCAGATACCAACGCAGTAGTCATAGTGACACCCGCTGAAGGTCCATCCTTAGGAATAGCACCTTCGGGCACATGAATATGCACATTCCAGTCTTCGAATAACTGACTATCAATACCTAAGTTATCGGCGTGCGATTTAATATATTCCAGTGCCAGCATAGCCGATTCCTTCATGACTTCTCCTAAATTACCCGTCAGGGTAAGGTGAGGTGCCTTGCTTTTACTTAAGCTGGATTCAACATACAGGATCTCACCACCGACCTGCGTCCAGGCTAATCCTGTTACCACACCGGTATAATCGTTTCCCTGGTATTTATCCCTGCTGTACCGGGATGCACCCAGATATTTCTTTAAATCCTCTATGGTTAATTCAACATTGTATTTCTCATTGGTTGCAACATGTTTGGCAACCTTACGCATGAGTCCTGCAATCTGCCTGTCTAGCTCACGTACCCCCGATTCACGGGTATACGATTCAATCAACTGATTAATTACTGGCTTTGTCAGGCTAAAATCAGTTTCTTTTAAGCCATGGTTTTCCAGTTCTTTTGATATCAGGTGACGACGGGCTATTTCTATCTTTTCTTCCTGTGTATAGCCACTCACTTCAATCAATTCCATACGGTCAAGTAAAGCGCGTGGTATGGTACTTAGATTATTGGCTGTAGCAATAAACAACACCTTTGATAAATCGAAATCCACATCCAGGTAATTGTCATGGAAGGCAGTATTCTGTTCCGGATCAAGCACTTCAAGCAATGCTGAGGAAGGATCTCCTTTATAATCAGTAGTTATCTTATCAATCTCATCGAGTACAAATACAGGATTTGCAGAATCGGCTTTCTGGATGTTCTGCATGATTCGTCCGGGTAATGCACCAATATATGTTCGGCGATGTCCACGAATTTCAGCTTCGTCGTGTAATCCACCCAACGAAACACGTACATATTTTCTGTTCAATGCAGTAGCAATTGACTTCCCTAATGACGTCTTTCCAACTCCCGGAGGGCCATACAAGCATATGATAGGTGATTTCATATCTCCTTTCAGCTTGAGTACAGCAAGATGCTCCATTATACGATCTTTCACCGTATCCATGCCAAAGTGGTCTTTATTAAGTACCTTCTGGGCATTCTTCAGGTTGAAATTATCCTTTGTAAATTCATTCCATGGCAAATCGAGCATAGTCTCAATATAATTCAACTGAGTAGAATAATCCGGTGAATGCTGACTCATCCGCTCAAGTTTTTTCATCTCTTTATCAAAGATCTTTGCTGTTGCATCATTCCATTTCTTTTCACTGGCGCGTTCCCTGAAATCGGCAACATCCTGTTCCGGCGAACCACCACCTAATTCATTTTGAATGGTTTTCATTTGTTGCTGCAGGAAATACTCCCGTTGTTGTTGGTCTATTCCCTCTTTAGCCTTGTTTTGAATCGACATTTTGATCTCAAGCAATTGCGATTCCTTATTCAGCAATTCCAGTAACTGATACCCGCGATCGATTATTTCATCAATTTCCAACAGTCGTTGCTTTTCCTTCACGTTTAAACCAAAGTTAACGCACACATAATTAATCAGGAATATCGGATTCTCAATGTTCCGTATGGCAAATGCCATTTCAGGAGACATGGCACCCGAATCATTGATAATATTGATGGCCAAATCTTTGATAGAAGAAACCAGTGCTAAAAACATTTCGTTCGTTGCATCGGGAATAACGTCCTCTACCAGATTTACTTTCGCCTTCATATAGGGTTTTGTAGTCTCCAGTTCTCCTAAGTGGAACCGACGTTTTCCTTCTAAGATAACTGTTGTTGTGTTATCAGGCATTTCAAGGATACGAACAACGCTGGCAACAGTTCCCATTGGGAAAAGCTGTTCAATGGTAGGGTCATCCTGCTTTTTATCAATTTGTGAACAAACACCGATAAGCATATCATTTTCATTGGCCCAACGTACCAGTTTTAATGATTTTGATCTTGCCACAGTAACGGGAAGCAATACTCCGGGATATAAAACCATGTTGCGTAATGGAAGAATAGGAAGTACATCTCCTGAATTAATATTTAACTCAGAAGTGCGTTCATCGAGTGAGATTATAGGAAACATATCTGTGGAACCTAACATATCATCTGAAAATAAATTATCAAAAGGGTTATTCATCTGTAATTCGGGGTTTTTGCTGCCATTATGGCACAAGTTCTTATATTGCTTTTATTTATTAAAGTTACAAAACAACTAAACAGCTTATTTCAATTGTTTTAGTTTAAATTTATAACTCCTAATGGTTGTTATTTCAATTGCTATGCCAAAAATCGTTTGAAAATGATATAAATGTAACTAATTAGACCTATTTTTGCAGTGGATTTAACCTCAGATTTATATAAAATTAATTTACTCGCCTTTTTATTTCAACAATTATAGTATAAACATCATCGATTTGGTTGTCCTATAAAGCATCAAATCCTATTACGTCTATTTTTAAATAATGAAACATTTCAATTTTTATATTTGTATTTTTATCCTTATATCCTTACCGTTATTAAGTAATGCTTCTTCTAAATCCTTTCTGTTTGATACTGTCCCTGACTATAAAAACCTCAACAACTCCAGATTAGAATCCGCCATCAAGTTTGAGCTTACAACTACGAATTATAGCCCGGATACAAAATCAATATTCATTAAGCGCTGGTATGAAACCCATAAATTCCAATCCATTTGGATTCAATCATCCATAAACACCCTTAAAATTGACACGTTACTTAATTTCATTTCTCATGTTGGTGTTCATGGATTGAAGCCCGATCAATTTGATTACAGCACCATATCAGAACTATGCAATAAGCTTAAAAACGAGAAACTCACCTATTTAGAACTTGCCAGGCTAGACACAAAACTTTCCTACGTGTACATACAATATTGTGCAGGGTTAAAATACGGATTTATTAATCCCGGAATCTTTGAAGCCTACCACAAATCAATTCAAAAAGCTGATTCAGTATTCATTAGCACCAGTTTTAATGAGGAGAGAACGCATTTATTAAAATATTTATCCCGCATTCAACCAAAAACAAAATCATACTTATCCCTGCAAGCTGAAAAAGATAATTTCAAGAAATTTATTGATTCAACCTTCGCTCCCATTCCCTTGCTTACGTATAAGCAAACCGTCAAGTTAGGAGAGTACAATCCGGCAATTCCACTGATTGCCAGACGTCTGATGATTACTGGCGAATTGCATTATGATCCAATGTACATGACCTCATACCAAATATTTAACCGCAGACTTTTAAAAGCATTGGATTTATTTCGCATTAAAACCGGCTTACTGATAGACGAAGAAATAGGAAATAGTACAATAAATGCGTTAAACATGACTTTTGCCGAATACATCAATAAAATTGATGTGAACATGGAACGCCTGAGATGGATTCCGGTATCTTCCCTGGGCAATAAATATATTCGTGTCAATGTGGCAGATATGACACTAAATGCTTTTAAAAATGATACTGTCGCACTAAACATGAGGGTTTGCGTAGGAAGACAGAAAAATATGACTCCTTTATTACAAAGTAAAATTTTCGAACTTGTAATAAATCCTACCTGGACTGTTCCAAACAGCATCATCGTTAAAGAAATTGCAAGAATCGCTATTAAAGACGTATCCTATTTTGAACGGAACCATATTCGTGTTTACCTGCTTGGAAAAGAAATAGATCCTTCCACGGTCGACTGGACAAAAATAAACGTAAACCATCAGCCCTATAAAATGGTACAGGATTCAGGAAGTGCAAATTCACTGGGTCGAATAAAGTTTAATTTTCAGAATGCGTTCAGCGTTTATTTACACGACACCAATTCGAAAGGAGCATTTAAGCATCACGACAGGGCAATCAGCCATGGCTGCGTCAGAGTAGAAAAACCGCTTGAACTGGTCAATTTCTGTTTCCCTGATTTAAATCCAATATACAAAACCCGAATTCAGAAGAATGATTTGCTTAAGGATAAAATCCGACATTCCATTGATTTAAGTGTCCTAAGTAAAACTGGTAAAGAAACATTGAAAAGCAATCCGAAAATCATGAAAATAAAGAGAGTGGTGTTAAATCCTTATATCCCAATTGTTATGGATTATCAAACCTGTTTTATTAATCCAAAAGGAAAGATTCAATTCAGGGACGATATTTACAAACTTGATAGCCTGTTAAGCAAACAGCTTACTGCTTTCAATCTGAATTAAAGCAAAATACTCTTTAAATGGATACACTAAAATCCCTTAACGTAAGTTTTTCACCATTCTTTATGATTTGAAGTTTTGACCGAATGCTTTGGCTGTCATTTCCTCAATGGTAACTTTCCAAACTTTTACATTCATCAAGGCGGGTTTTGAATATTTAAAAGGCCTGTCGGTATAGTTTTTCATAGTCAGGTTCATGGCTTCTTCCTTTTCTGATAAGTCGTCGATAAAAGAAACGTGGCCTTTGCAAAGTACGCTTTTTGAATTCATGCTATAACTACATGCCACATCCGGATGCTGAAATACCAGTTTGCGTTCGGAGCAGAAAGTAACACAAATTCTATTATCGCGGGCCAATAAACTAAGATGCTTGCCTTCCGGGCCTGAATGAAGTATTATTTTACCTTCTGCATACCCAAAATTCATAGGTATTACATACGGCATGCCATCCTCTTCAGTAATGCCTATAAAACACACATCGCATTGGTTTATAATGTCTTCTATTTCTTTTTTATCGGTAATCACACTTGTTCTCATAGGTTGCTTTTTTGAAACACAAATATACTATATTCGGACAGAAATCTAACAAGTGTTAGAAATTATCCCTTAATTCATTCCCTTTCTGAAATTATTTGCACACTATTCTTGTTATTGTGCAAATAATTAATATCTTTGTACAACTTTTAAATAGAATGATATGAAACAAGTACTTGTAACTTTTGTACTTCTTTTTGCAATGAGCGTTGCCGGCAATGCTCAGGTAGATAAAATAGTCGGTAAATGGAAAACAATTGATGATAAAGATGGAAGTGCAAAGTCAATTGTGTCTGTCTTCAAGGCTACAAATGGCAAATATTACGGGAAGATAGAGAAAATGTTCAAAGATTCCGAAAAGCTATGCATTGAATGTGAAGGTACGAATAAGAATCAGCCCATATTAGGGATGATGATTATCAATAATTTAATTGAAAAAGATAACAAACTAACCGGTGGCACTATACTTGATCCGAAAAATGGAAAAGTATACAAATGCAACCTTAGTATAGAGAAGGAAAGCGATAAATTAACCGTGCGTGGATCGCTCGATAAAAGTGGCTGGATTGGACGATCACAAACCTGGATTCGGGTAAAGTGACTTTCAAACGATCATTTTTAGTACTGAAATGATCTGTTTTTAATAAACCCAATAAATATTTAGTTAAATAATACTAATACAGCGAAAATAGTTATCAAATATGTTGTACAACATAAATTATAGCTTTACATTTGCACTGTGTTTTTCATGGTATTAGATTTAAGGTTAACTAAAAGATTGGGTTGTCGTGAGACAACCTTTCTTGTTTTTATATATACCCCATAGAATGAACACACTATCCAAACGACTTTTTACCAGTTCTACATCGGCATTTCCTAAAGCCGGTAAAACTATATGGTGGCTTTTAAAAATAATCTTACCTATTAGTTTGATTGTAAGTTTTCTGCAATATTGGGGTATAATTGCCCAAATTGCAACCATACTCTCACCTGCATTCTCCCTTATAGGTCTACCCGGCGAATCAGCTGTTGTATTTATAACCAGCATATTCGTTCCTCTTTACGGACCAATAGCCATCATATCGACACTTCCATTGGATATGCGTGAGATCACTATTCTGGCTCTTATGTGTCTCATTTCACACAATCTTTTTGTTGAAACAGCTATCCAGAAGAAAACAGGCTCATCAGCCTTTATCATGTTCTTTCTCCGACTAAGCACTTCCATAATCGGAGCATTTATACTCAATCAGCTTTTGCCTGAACATATTGGATCAAGCCATATCGTTCAGCAAACCGTTGTATTCGGCAATATTCCTGACATGCTTCGCAACTGGATAATAGATGCAGGCTTTCTGTCTTTTAAGATTGCACTTATTATAACCGGTTTAATGATACTCCAAAGCATTCTAAAAGAATTCAACTTATTAATTATCATATCCAGATTATTTGCTCCATTGATGCGCATGATGGGACTTTATAACGACAGTTCATTTTTATGGTTTGTTGCTCAAACTCTGGGTCTCGGATACGGGTCTGCGATAATGATGGAAGAAGTTAAAAACAAGGCCATTACACCAGCTAGTGCAAACCTGCTTAATTATCATATAGCGATTAATCATTCATTGCTTGAAGATACATTGCTGTTTGTAGCTATTGGTGTCCCTGCATGTTGGATAATTGCTCCAAGGTTTATTCTGGCAATCGTGGTTGTATGGAGTGTGAGGGGAATCGCAAGATTAAGATACTCACTAAAAAAAGAGCAGATCCTTTCTATTAAAGAATAATGTTATTATCGACAACCAACATTCAATTGTGATTTTATATACAAACTATTATCTTTGTCAAACGCGAAATAAGAAAGCTTAAATATCCAACAAATATGTCGAACACAAAAAAAATGCTTATCGAGGTCGCACGTCAACTATTTGCTGCTAATGGTAAAAAAGATGTTACCATGAACGATATTGCCGAAGCATCAAAAAAAGGTCGACGCACGTTGTATACGTATTTCAACAACAAGGAAGAAATATATAAGGCTGTAATTGATAAAGAACTCGATCAGATACTTGAACGATTAAAAGTAGTATCAGCAGAAAATTCAGAACCCGATGAAAAACTTAAAAATCATATACTCACCCACCTGGATGCGGTACGTTATGCTGTTAACAGAAACGGGTCACTACGTGCAGACTTTTTCAGGGATATATTTGAAGTGGAGCGCAAGCGTCGTAAAATAGATGTTCAGGAAATTGCACTTATTCGTTCGATCGTTTCGGAAGGGGTAGAAAAGAACATTTTTAAACGCATGGATATTGAATTATCTTCCATCATTATCTTCTATGCCATTAAAGGCCTTGAAGTTCCTTATATTCGTCAGAACATAAGTTCCGAATTTGAAAAGAATAAAAACAGCATCGTTGAATTCGTCTTTATGGGAATAAAAAAGAAACAATCTTAGCATTCGGTCAGAATGCTGTAATTGTTTCTTTTTTGATTGAATAGAAATATAAGTAGTGGCTAAAATATAATGTCGTATTTTTTACCAAAATTTTTCAACACATACGACAAGCGTTCTTTGAGATTCTGAAAACAGATATATGCATCAAAAGGTATCCATTGATACTTAATTCTTTT
>Ga0302215_10000085_pt1 | contig 72819 bp, 36 predicted proteins | sample II_Fen_N3_1_FD_194580 | JGI IMG/M metagenome (GOLD analysis project Ga0302215, IMG submission 194580) | Peat permafrost microbial communities from Stordalen Mire near Abisko, Sweden - II_Fen_N3_1 | ecosystem: Environmental > Terrestrial > Soil > Wetlands > Permafrost | place: Sweden: Abisko... | reverse complement strand
GTTTCATTGAAAATAGTTTCATGTATTATTATTTTTTCGTTGATTTAATGATTATACTTTTTTCTTCCAATCCATTTGATGTTACCGATAATTTAATATCGCCCGCCTGATGATTGCTTTTTATCACCACCAACGCTCGTCCCTTCCATGCTTTACGGTTGTTACTTACATAAGGATCAGTATCTCTGATGTTTGCATTATCCACACCTGCAATTACACCGAGTCCATCAATTTTGAACTGCAAACGGTTGGTGGCATTCGGTTGGATTATTCCATCCTTGTCCGCTATTTCAACGGTTATGTAAGCTAAATCCTGTCCGTTGGCCAGTATCTCTTTTCGGTCGGCTGTCAGTTTTATTTTCGCAGCATCGCCAGAAGTTTGCAGAGTGGTCGATTCAAGTTCTTTATCATTTTCAACCCCAACAGCTTTAAGTAATCCCGCAGAATAAGGAATCGAAAAAGTAGCTTTAAATTGCTGATCGCGCCCTGTTGCCTGTTCACCAACCAGCTTATTGTTCTGGTATAACCTTACTTTCGGATATTTGGAATAGACTTCAACTTGAATGGTTCTTCCTTCAAAACCCGGCCAAGTCCAGCTTTCCCAGGTTGGATAAACCGACCACCATGTTGTTTTGATTTCCAAAGGCTCGGGTTCGGGCTCGCGAACGGCCATGTAGAGTTTTTCGTTGTTATTATACAACATGCTTCGGTAATGCGAAATGGGCTTTCTCCAACCAATCAAATCAATATCACCGCAATAAGCTGCATGAATGGGAAACATATCGTTATCCCAGTTTTCGCCGGGTGTTTCGCCGGAATAAAAAGTACGACCAATACCAGCTTCGCCGAGATAATCTATCGCCGTCCAAACAAAATCGCCAATAACGTAACTGTTTTCCTGCACCAATTTCCAATTAGTATAAGCATCTTTTGGATAAGATTCGGTATGAACAATCATACGCGAAGGGACTCTTTTATGATCATCAGGAGCACTCCAGAGGTTGTAATTATATCCCGCAACATCATGCACTGCCATCAGCGTATCGAATTTCGACCATTCCTTACCATTATTCACAATGGCCGAAGTAATCGGGCGGACGGTATCTATTTTCTTTATTGCATTTACAAGCATTTTGGCGGTTTCGATGGCCGAATGATCGCCTCTCTCTGGTATTTCATTACCAATGCTCCACATGAAAATGGAAGGATGATTGCGATCGCGCAATACCATTGCATCCAAATCGCGTTGCCACCATTCGTTGAAATATTTAGAATAATCGTTACCGTTTTTACCGACTTTCCAGCAATCGAACGACTCATCCATCACCAGCAAGCCCAATCTGTCGCAAGCATCCAAAAATGCTTCGGAAGGTGGATTGTGCGAAGTTCTGACAGCGTTGAACCCACCTGCTTTGAGCAATTGAATTTTGCGCTCCTCGGCACGGTCGAAAGCAGCAGAGCCTAAACAACCATTTTCGTGATGTACGCAACCACCGTTTATTTTCACTGTTTTTCCATTCAGTTGAAATCCATTTTCGGCAGTAAATTTGATGGAACGGATACCAAAATTGGTTTTCGTGTCATCCAATACTTTTTTACCGTTTAATACCTGAATCTGAGCCTGATATAAATTAGGAGTTTCAGGCGTCCAAAGCAAAGGATTTAACACCTGTATGGTTTGAGTTATTTCCTTTTCGCTGTTGGCAGGAATCTCAATTTGTGTTTGGCCATTTCCCGCACTTTTAGAACTCTTATTCCAAAGAAGGGTTTTAATAACAATGCTTTGAGGAGTAGTGGTTTCATTTTTCACCAATGTTTTTACCTGTATGGTTGCTTTTTTTGCAGATACAGCAGGAGTTGAAATCGCTGCACCCCATTGCGCGACATGTACCGGATTGGTTACCATCATCCAAACGTGACGATAGATTCCCGAACCACTATACCAACGGCTGTTTACATGCTGCGAATTGTCGACCCGAACTGCGATTACGTTTTCTTTTCCGAAATTAAGATAAGGTGTAAGGTCGTAGCTGAATGATGTGTAGCCATACGGATGAACGCCCAGTGATTTTCCGTTGATAAAGACTTCGGAATTCATGTAAACACCTTCAAAATAAACAGCTATTTTTTCAGCTTTCCATGCGTCGGGAGCCTGAAAGGTTTTCCGATACCAGCCAATCCCAGTTGGAAAATATCCGCCAGCACCTTTTGTAGGATTTTTAGGATTTACTTTCCCTTCAATGCTCCAATCGTGAGGCAAGTCGAGTTTACTCCAGCTATCATCTTTGAAATCATTTGATTTGGCTTCAGAAGCATCGCCTAAAAAGAATTTCCAGTCATAGTCAAATAACTGTTTTCTTTCAATGCCATTTTGCGCATAGGCTGAAAATGAGCTTGCAACTAGTATGAAAACGAATACTAGTTGTTTTGCAAAATAAAATTTCTTGTGTGATTTTAAGCTGTTCATTTTGTTACATTTATATTTCTAAGCAATTTTCAAACAAATCCCTTAAGTTCTTATTCAACCTTAAACACGATAGACGTTGCAAAAGGCATTTTTGCCGGACAATTAATAGCAAGTCCATCGGCTTCAAGTTTCCATTGCAATTTGCCATTATATCCAAGCAATTTCACGTCTTTAATAGGCTTGCTGAATTTTTTCGAATCGGTACCCAGCGATTTGATTTTCAATTGAGTTCCCGGAGCAGGTATGTTCATACAAAATGCGTAGAACGCGCCATTCTTACCAACCGTGAAACGAATATCCTGAGCATTGAACTTGAATTCTGCATGTCTGCGACTCAACGCACCACCGGGAAGCATTTTCAACTTGCCGTTGACTTGTTCGCCCTCACCCGGAATAGTCCATGCATGGCTTCCGTAAACAGCTTCTCCGTTACGCTTCATCCAAGTGCCAACTTCTTTCAACATTTTCATACTGCCTTCATCTAACGAACCATCGGGCAAAATGGAAATACATAATGCGGCATTACCATCTCGCGCAATGGCTTCGATAATGTAGCGGATCATCATTCCCGAATCGTATGTAAAGCCCGGTGCATAAAACCAGTCGCCAACTGCAATTTCTGCAATCCATGGCTGATTAGTTTTGATTTCCGCCGGAACACCAAATTCTTCGGTGTTTACTGTGCCATTCGTCTTTTCACGGAATTTCACGATGCTGAACGTATTCACCTTACCACGCTTTTTGAGTGTGCGGTTATAGAAATCGGCAATCACCGTTTGCATAGCATCCGCTTTGAGACCGGTTCCTGTTCCATCACCTGTAAAAGGACCTTGTACCGTACCATCGGTATAAATGAAATCGGGGTCGTAATGTTCCACTACATCCATCATCCGTAACGCCCACTTTGTTGAATACCATTTCGCGTAATCAAGGTGATTCGTGAATACGCCTGCTGGTGGAGGCGACCATGGTGAGTAGGCAGCCGCAGTTACACCCTTGTACTCGCGCAAGTTAATTCCGTAAAGCAAACGTGGATCATATCCTTCCCACCATTTACCTTTGCCATCGGCAAGAGTCAGATTACCATCATAAGGAACACCTTTTTTAGCACCGTCTCTATCACTTCCAAAAGCAGTTTGCCACCACCACCAGGTATATTCGTGGTGAAATGTTACACCATAATGCATTCCGTTAGCACGACAAGCTTTCGCCCATTCACCGATTATATCTCGTTTGGGTCCGATATTGACAGAATTCCAAGGTTGATACTTTGAATTCCACATGTCGTAATTATCGTGATGCACCCCTTGAATCATCAGAAAACGAGCACCAGCGGCTTCGTAAATTTTTGTAAGTGCAGCCGGGTCAAGCTTTGTAGGATTCCAATCGCGAAGGACTTCCTTATACCCAGATTCAGATGGATGACCGTATTTCTTGAGGTGATTATTATAGGCAGACGTACCTTCTGTGTAAAGTTTTCGCGCATACCAGTCGCCACTTTCACCAGCCGCTTGTGGCCCAAAGTGAACCCAAATACCAAACTTAGCCTCGCGAAGCCATGCCGGTGCACCAGGATAATTCTTCTCGATAGATTCCCAAGTGGGTTCGAATGGTCCGGATGCAATAGGAATATTCAACTTCATTTCGGGAAACGATTTCCAGTCGCCCATTGTAACACTGTCTTGTGGTAATATTGCAGACACCGAAGGAAACGGTGGCAATAAATACGGTTCAGCACTTGATTTCGTCTTCGCTTTCTTAGTTTGGGCATTTAAGCCAAAAATCGCAATTGAAATAACAAAGATAATTTCTAAAATTCTTTTCATTGGTTTATAATTTAGCGGTATAGATTACTTGTTTATCAAATTTAGTACCATCATTATCGCCTAAAAAAAATCCAGTCAGAATCAAATAACTGTTTTCTTTCGGTGACATTTCTCGCATAGTAGGAAAAGGAGCTTAAAATTAGTAAAAATACTAACTTTAAGCTGTCTATCCTGTTACGTCTTTATTTATTTCACCAGTAATTTTTGCACTTCCGATTTACCATCATTTTCAATCTTAACGAAATAAACACCTTGTTTACAATTTCTCAGATCGAGAGTGATTTGATTCATAAATGAACCTTTCAATGTTTCCCTTCCCAATATGTCAACTAAAGAATAACTAGTTAGATTAGATGAATTATCATATTTAATATTAACGACACCTTCATTTGCAGGATTAGGATATACTTTTAGCAAGGAAGATGTTGGGTTCGAAGTAGCCTAAACTGAAACGACTGTAATCTTCGTTTGTCCAAAAATATCAGAACCGTCTTTAGCTGTAGCCGTTACAGTAACCGAACCGACTTTCTTTGCAGTAAGCAAACCGGTACTACTTATGGAAGCAATAGTTGTATCGCTTACAGCCCAGGTTCTTGTTTTATCAGTAGCAGTGGTCGGCGTTACAGTTGCCAACATTTGCAAAGTACCGCCAATACCCTGAATAGTAGTTGATCCACTCTGGCCAGCTACAGCGATAGCTGTAACTTTAGTATATTTCGTAGAAGCCGTTGGAAGACCAGTTACATCAATAGCTACAACCGAACCAATGGTATTCGGTGCATTTGCAGGCACAGAAATCCGAATATATCCAAGGCTATCCTTATAGTTCAATAATGTGGTTGTGTCATTCAATAAGTAAATTTTGTTGATGGTATTTGTTACTGATGGTACTTTCAGCAATCCGTTTTTAGGCCACACAAAAACTTGGGCATAGAGTTTTCCGGATTTCTTTGTATATAAACCCCAAGCAGGTTCCGATGGAAACGGACTACGTGTTGCTCCATATATACTGCTGCTATATATACCCATCCACTTGCCTACACTATCCAATTTAGCTATCGACTGGCTCGGTACCGTACCATCACCCTTTGGCCCAATATTCAACAAATAGTTTCCATCTCTGGATACATTCTGAACCAATTCCAGAACCAAGGCTTTGGTTGTCTTGTAGCTATTATCTCCTGAATTGTATCCCCACGAGTTATTCATGGTTTGGCATGTCTCCCATGGCCTGCTGTTGGCGGTGGCAAGTATCGATCCTTCAGAACAGTCATAATCACCATATCCTACACCTCTAAAAACCCGTTCGTTCATCAGAAGATTTGGATCCAAACCCCTCAAGTAGTTCTGCAAATCCAGTCCATCGGCTTTTGTCCACCACTTATCCGCTTGCGCTGATACCCCGTAAGTATAAGTCCCATAATTATAAGTCCAGTCTCCATCGAACCACAGTACGGCTGGGTGGTAATTGTCTATCAGTTCTTTTAACTGTAACTTCATATCCCTAATATAAGTTGCTTTGGCTGTTGCCGAAGTTAAAGTTGAATAGGTGTACCAGCCATTAGTACCATTACCGGGTGATCTCAGCTGAGAAGGATGGTTCCAGTCCAGAATAGAATAATACAAACAAAACTTCACCCCAACCGCATCGCAAGAGTCTTTGAGTTCCTTCAGAATATCTCTTGTTTTGTCAAAAGGAGTATATTCGCGTAAATCGTACAACTTTGTCGTGTCAATACTTTTAAAACTCTTTACAGCAGTAGGCCACATGCAGAAACCCTCGTGATGTTTGGATGTAATCACCAGATATTTCATACCTGCTCTTTTGGCCAATCTCGCAATTGTACCACCATTAAATTTTGCCGGGTTGAACTTAGCCGAAACCTGAGTTTGATAATCTGTTTTCGAATAACCATTATTCATAGCCCATTCGCCCTGAGCCAAATAAGAGTAAGAACCAAAATGGATAAACATGCCAAAACGAGATTCGTACCACCAGTTCATTTTGGTTGGAATGGTGTATTGTGCTGTTGCTTTTTGTGTCGAAAAAAGCATTGTAACAAACAATGCTACAAATAAATAAGAATGAGATTTCTTCATGAATGTAATTTTATAAGTAAGAAAATATTGTATTTAATCAATAATAATTTTAACCTTTTGAATTTTAGCATTGTCGCTTAGCTTTAAAATATAGATTCCTTTCGACAAGTGTGGGTTGAAGCTGATACGTTTTGCAGAATCAACATTTCGTGAATATACACTTTTCCCTATACAGTCAATAATATCTATATTATTAAACTGAAATGTATTACTTTCAATATTCAACTCTCCATTTGTCGGATTTGGGAAAACTGACAGCCCCACTTCTTTTATATCTTTAATTCCTGATAACGTTTTTTTTTCAAACATGAACCAGTTAATATTGAAACCTCCAGTTGTTACAAGTAATTTCAAGGTATGTCTCCCTGCTTTTAATCGTAAATCCTTTGAAAAAGATTGAAACGTTTGCATATTCCCTGTACTAGTGAACGATATACTACCAGCTTGCACATCATCGAGCAAGATTGAAACAGCTCCACCTGAACCAGCGGAAGAACAACGAAAGGTAGCATTGTAAATTGTATCTATTGCAACATCAATAGTATATTCCATCCAATCATTGGCATCAATCCCTCCAACATCTAAACCGCTACCTACATCCCCTGTATTTTCAGTTTGAATGCCATTTTGCACAGCAAATAGTTCTGCTTCAATTTTACCTGGCACCTGATGCACTATAGGGTTACAAACCCTAATAGCTGGATCGCCCATTCCAGATGGGGCAATGTCAAAATTTGAAATGACGATTTTATCAAGTTTAGCCCCTACTTCGCCATTGGCAATGGCTAAAGTATGTTTGCCTGCTTTTAGATTATAACTTTTTAATTTTGTCCACTTCCACACACTTGTAGCAAGGCCATTAACAAACGCAAATGGTTGATCGTCTATTTTCACCCAGTATGAATCCGATTTAAGATTTGGACAATTTAATCGCCCATATACATAAAAAGTGGTATCAGATTTCGCAGTAAATGGGAAATAAATTGCATTTGCACTATCTTTAGATGCTTCGGTAGTATTATTAAACCCCGATTTAATTGTTACATAGCTATTATTTGAAACTTGTGTATCGTTGATTATATTCCAATTGCTGCCAACTGTTGAACATTCGGCTTCAAAATTATAAGCTTCTGGCTCAATGACTTTTGCTTTACTACCCAATAAAGCAAGCATTTCTGCTGCGTATCTCATTCCAAGTGTTCTGTATCCTGCTGAACTAAAGTGTGCATGATCCATCCCGGCCAATCCTTCGGCAGAAATTATGTGTGCTGTCGGAACAGTTTTAGGAAGTGTTCTGATAGTGGGATTCATACCTGAATAAATACCAGTGTACAATACCTCTCCCGATAAAAGGGGAACTGAATCGGCCTTTAATGAAAGCTCGGTTAACATGTCATTGTACACTTTCTTTACATACGATGGCCATTGCTCTTTATTGTTCCAAAAGTTTGCTTCACCTTGATGTAAAAGAATACCTTTAATCACGCCATCTTTTTGTGCTAATTTAGCCAAATCCATTAGATGTTTACGTGGATTCATATTATAGAGTTGTATATGAGTTGTAAACCAGGTCTCGGTACTAATAGAGTCGTAATTTTGATAAAGATCTTTATCAAATAACCTGATGTCACAACCGCCAACAGACACATTAATAACACCAACCGTAATGCTGTCTGGAAGGTATTTCACCATGGTTCGTCCAAAATAATCGGCAGGCGTTAGCCCTGTGTTGCACTGGCATAATGGCGGGATAGCAGGATACCATGTAGCCTTAGTTCTGTTGAGGCTAGAACAATCAATGGCTTGTAGAACCTTAAAACGACTATCTACAGTTCTGTCCTGTGTTTCAATTGCTCCCTGACCTTCCATATTTGACTGTCCAAAACAGATATAAATATGGAAATTAGGATTTCGTGAAAATGTCTGTGTGGCCAATAGGAGCGATCCTATTAACAAAAAGATTTTTGCAAGTTTTTTGTGTGTTTTTAGAATGTCCATATTAGATATTTGATTTTTTCATAATTCAATTCTTCAATAATCTATTGTTTCCCAACATATTCCATCACAAAACCAAAGCTATAGGACTTATTCCCGGAATTGGTGTATTTCTCCATTGTTTTTGAACCCCAAGTATCATCACCACCAACCCCGTGAATATTCAAATCAATATTCAGGTTAATAAAATCGCGCTTCGGAAGTTGGTAATCGTGCCTTGTGTTCTCCAAATCGTCTTCGGTATAAGGCCATGCTCTAAAATTAAGAGGCTGCAAACCAGTTATCTTAATACTATTATCATTTTGAGAACCGAAAGAAAACCAACGGACATCGCAGCGATTTGCATTATCTTGCGACGCAGGATATGGAACTACAAAATTACTCAATTCTGAATGATATTTACCAATCAAAGAAGCCGTTTTTCGGTCGGGGTAATTTTCGAAAGGTCCGCGACCATACCAGTCAACGGTACTATAGTTTTCGGGAATACGAACCCTCATGCCAAATTTGGGAATACAAGGAATAGAATCACGTAGAGGTGTATATGCTGCTTCGACTTGTAATTTTCCTATGCCGTTTACTTGGTAATTCAGCGTATAGTTTGCACCAATGGTTGGCAAATTCATATCAAATTTAACGGAAGCCAAACTGCCTTGTTTTAATATGGTAACGTTATTAACCACCCTATTTTCTGCCGCTTTCTTCCATTTGCCCAATTCCCATGAATACCCACTTTCCTTCTGGTTATCGTTTGGCGTTTTCCAGAAATAAGGTTCGAGCATGCCTTTCAGCAACTCTTGCTGATTCACTTTCCAACTGACCAAAGAACCGGTTTTCTTGTCGAGTGTAAAAGTCATTTTTTCCGTTTTCAGTTCGATTTGCGAAGATGACTCCGTTACAGTTGCCTGTTTCTCTACCGGCAATACCTTAGTCCACGTATAGGATTTGATAATAAACTGCTCGCGAGCAATGCAAAAGCCCTCTTCTGCCCAAATGGTTGCAGACTTGAGTTTAGCATGAATATTCAGACAAATTTCCGCTGAACTTGTATCAGCTACTTGTGGCGAAGGAAGTAAAATGCTTGAAGTTGATCCCGGTAAGATATTGTCACAACGGAATATGCCCTTTTGAATCAACTTGCCGTTCGAAGTATATTCGTATTCAAAATCAAAGTTGCGAAGCGATAGAAAATCAAAACGATTTGTAACATTAATTGTTACATTCTTATCATTTAAAATCTGAAATACAACAGGTTGATATACTTTCTGAACCTCAAAATAGTGAGGATAAGGCTTTCTGTCGGACGAAACCAACCCTTTGATACAGAAATTTCCATTGTTTGGTTGATCGCCAAAATCGCCACCATAAGCCCAAAATTCATCGTCTTTCAGTTGATAATCATCAGGTTGTTCAGTGAGTTTCAGCTGTGAACCATCCTTTTTCTTTGCCAAGCCCTGATCTACCCATTCCCAAATGGCAGCGCCGGTAAGACTCGAATCGGCATAAATCACATCCCAATATTCCTGTAGGTTTCCGCCCGAATTGCCCATCACATGGAAATATTCACGCATAAATACCGGTTTATCTTTTATGTTTTCACCTAACTTTTTCAGATCGGCAGGATGCAGGTAACCATCGTCGTAAATAGCCGAGATACTACGTTCTGTATCTGAATATACCAATCGGGTTGCATCAAGTTTTTTTACAGTATCGGCCATCGCTACTAAGTTTTGTCCGCTACCGCCTTCATTGCCCATCGACCAGAAAACAACGCACGGGTGGTTTTTATCGCGTTGCACCAACGAAACAGCTCTTTCCACATGTGACTTTTTCCACACCGGATTATCGCCCATATCCTTATTTCCAAGGCCATATCCGTGCGATTCCTGATTTGCTTCGTCCATCACATAAAAACCATATTGGTCGCAAAGTTCATAAAACAAAGCATCATCCGGATAATGGCAAGTGCGTATCATGTTGATATTGGCCTGCTTCATCAGCTCCAGATCGCGAATCATCGTTTTCCGGCTCACATGCCTTCCAGTGCGCGGATGTTGCTCGTGACGGTTCACTCCTTTGAGTTTTACCGCTTTGCCATTGATGTAAAATACATCTCCACGTACTTCAATTTTACGAACACCGAAATAACATTCGGCCTTGTCAACCACCTCATTCTTATTGTTTTTAAGTTTTAAAATAAGATGGTATAAATCCGGCGTTTCGGTAGACCAAAGCCTTGGCTGTTTTATCAATGATTTCAGTTCGAGCGATGCTTGTTTCAACTTTTGAACCACCGGAACCTTCCCGGCAAATGAGAAATCAATTCTTTCGCCTTGCGCAGAGAAGCCCGAAACTTCGGCATCTACGTGCAAGCCCGAAACATTTTGGGCTGAACGATTATCAAAATTTAGGTCAACAGTAATGTTCGCATTGGCAAACGAATTGTCCGGCACAGCTTTCACAAAAAAGTCGCTGATAAACGTTTTTGGACGAGCAATTAAATCAACATCCCTGAAAATACCACTTAAGCGCCAGATATCCTGATCTTCCAGATAGCTGCCGTCGCACCATTTATACACTTCAACAGCCAGTTTGTTTTCATCTTTGTGGATATAAGCGGTTATATCAAACTCAGCAGGCGACATGGAGTTTTCGCTGTAACCAACTTTCTGACCGTTAACCCACACATAAAATGCGGATTGAACGCCGTTGAAGTTTAGAAATACTTGTTTATTGTTCCAGTTTTCAGGAACGGTAAAGGTTGTACGATAGCTACCTACCGGATTTCGCTGAAGAAAGCTTGTATAAGACTTTTCCGGTTCACTTGTTACTTTAGGAGCATCGCGCTTAAACGGATAGGTAAAGTTGGTATAAATCGGAGTTCCAAATCCTTGAAGTTCCCAGTTTCCCGGAACCAAGATGTTGTCCCAATTTTCGGTAGAATAATTCTCCGTATAAAAATCCATCGGCCGCGATTGCGGATCGGGCGACCATTTGAATTTCCAGATACCGTTAAGCGACTGAACCGTAGGGTTGTTTGCCTTTTCGGAAGCCAGAAAACTGAACGCATGTGGCTTTTCTTTATTAATGCCATTCACATCGGGATTTTCCCAATCGGGAAGAGTTTGAGCATAAAGAAAATTTATTGAGGAAAACAGGATTCCTAATAAGAGTTTTATTACCACATTATTTGATTTCGACATACTTATATTAATAGTTTTATTCAATTAAAAAAAATTCAGACCTTTTATGTATTTTGGAAAAAGCCTTTAACCATATTTTTTCCAGCTTGTCAATTGATTTGAACCAACAGAGTCAGGAAATTATTCTATTCTACTTTTATTTTAAACACTATTGCAATATTATTCGGAATAATCTTCGGTTTTATAATTACCAGCGAATCAGCATATTGTTTCCATGAAAGTTTTTCCTTACTTCCAAGCACTTCGATATTTTTTATTTTGGCATTGCCTTTATTTTTTCCAAGTGATTTCAAACTTACGTTACCCATTGGGACTCCCAATGAGGTAGCATACAGCACTTTTCCGTTTTTTGTGTAACGAACATCTTTGTCTGAGAATTTTACTTTTCCTGCATTAAATTCCTCTTTCTTGACAGAATTTGCGGCATCTACAGCAGGTCCTTCGCCAAATATTCTCCATGGACGTGTATCAAAAATACTTTCTTTATTGATATCCATCCATGCTGCAATACCTTCGAGAACTCCTACCTCTTTATCATCGATAGTGCCATCGGCACGAACAGGGACACTAAGTAACAGGTTACCATTTTTACTGACAATATCCACCAACATGTGAATAACGGTAGCTGCAGATTGGTAACCACCATTTTCATATAATGCCCTCTTGTAATGCCAGCCTCCAATACAATTACAGGTTTGCCAAGCAAGGTCTTGCCCTTTATCTGGAACACCACTTTCCACATCCCATACCTCACATTTTTTTTGATCATCGGTAAGTTTCTTCCCAAACATCACAGCTTCCAATTTACCATTGTGTGTTGCCATATTATGGTTGTAATAATGAGCTGCAAGTTTCAATCCTGCATCGCTAATCGGTTCTAAAGGAAGAGATGTATCATCAAAATAAAGCAAATCAGGATTAAATTTATTGATGAGATCCATGGTACGATTGAAGAACTTATCACAGTACGCTTGGTTTGGCACAGAACAACCATTGCTCCATTCCCAATTGAATGCTGTACTTAGCGGGTGCTTTTGTGCATACAATTCTTGCGGATCAAGACCATCCCACCATGTTCCTTTGCCATCGGCTTTTGTAAGGTTTCCATCGTAAGGAACTCCTTTGTATTTGCCTATTGTATCCGCTAATTGTGCTTTTTCGTAAAACATCCATGCATGTGAAGCATGAACACTCAATCCGAATGGAAGACCCTGTTTTTTTGCAGCTGCTGCCCAGCCTGCAATAAGATCCTTTTTAGGACCAATACGAACCGAATTCCATTCCTGATATTTGCTGTCCCACAAATCAAAATTGTCGTGGTGATTCGCCATGGCAAAGAAATATTGAGCACCTGCACGCTTGTAGAGTTTCAGCAGTTTTTCAGGATTCCAATTTTGGGCTTTCCAGTCGTGTATTACTTCTTTAAAACCCGCTTTAGAAGGATGACCGTAATTTTGCACAAACCATTTGTAATAATCAGAACCTTCCTCGTACATGCCACGCGCAAACCAGTCGCCCTGTTCGGGCTGGCATTGTGGTCCCCAATGTGCCCAAATACCGAATTTAGCGTTACGGAACCAATTGGGAACTTTGTATTGGGACAAGGATTGCCAGGTTGGTTCAAATTTGCCGGAGGCAATGGGTTCTTTTTCTGTGTTAACTACTACAGTTTTATTATCCTGCGCTGAGGTATAAAATGATAGCAGGACAAAACAAATATATAAGATAGTTGAGCGCATGACTTTATTGTTTTATTATAATGAGTAAAATTTAGGTTCTTATCCGTTTTCTTCTCGATTTCAATTCTTAATATCAATCTTATTTACTCCACCTTTCAATTGCTTCTGAACTCCATTCCAAATGAAAACCCCACCTAAATTAGCTGGCAAATCCACTTCTCCACGAAGGCTATTTTTATCTTTTTGCAACTTAACATGAATCGTACCAAGCTTATGTGGCATGCTTGCATCAATATTTTTCAAACTTCCAAAATTAGGCTCTATCCTTACCGATTTAAAGCCGGTTGAAGCCGGTTGAATGCCACTTACCAATGACAAGAAATAATAAACCGGCGAGGCACTCCATGCATGACAATCGGAACGGGTAGGGTCGGGGGTCTCGGCAAAAGTGCTCAAACCGTTATCTACCATTTTCCCCCAAGGGGCTAACGCTGCTATAAACTGGTCGGCCTGTCCAGATTTCTGTAGTGCTTCGAACAAGTAAAATTTGAAATATAAAGTGCATTGAGCCAAATCTTTATCGTTAAGAATGGCACTGATTATTTTTTTCTTATCCGTCGTTTTAGGAAATGTGTTCGTCAAAACAGCCAATATATTGGCATGTTGACTAAACGTATTCTTTTCAGGAGAATCGGCAATCAATCCTTTATTAGAATCGAAACATTTATCAAAAACAGCTTTCTTAATTTTATCCGCTAAATTTCTATATTCAACAGCCATTTCGTGCATGTTGTATGAGTCGAAAACATCCGCAGCTTTTTCCAATGTGTAAACATATTGCAAACTGAGTATAGACGAATTACCGGTATGGGCAGCAGGCGGATTGCCATTATCCCATCCTTTTGAATAAGTCCAATCTACAAAATCCCACCATTCCACAGGGCCTAACATTCCACTTGAGTCAAGGCGGTTTTTAAACCAATTGAGTGTTTCCTGCATCCCGGGAATCATCGATTTCACAAGAGTAGAATCGTCATTCAGCATCCAATAATCGTAAACCATTGTAACCCAAACCAACGAAAATGTTGGAATAATTTGGGTTTGGTTACTTGGAAACCGGCTTTGTGTTATCCCCATTGGCAATTGCGACTCATGCAAAACAGATATTGCATTTTTTACCAATCGAGAATCTCCCGAAACATAAGTCGAAACCAATGCCTGAATGCGGGAGTCACCTATGTATTGAAGTTGCTCGTAGTAGGGGCAATCAAAAAAAGTCTCATTAGCACATAAACGTTGAGTTCGCCAACCAACATTCCAGATCCCCTTTAGTTGAGGATTATCACTACTAAACGATGCCTTTTCTTCTAACGGATAGGCAGAAAAAATGCTATAGAAATCATTTAAAACAAGCGGTTCATCTTTTGTTTCAATTTCCATTTCAACATATCTGAAAGTCCGCCACCACAAGGTTTGAAATATTCGGTTGTTTGCCCCATCGCAACTTATAAGGTCAGAATTGCCAATTATATGTTTATTTTCAATGTCATTCCGGTTGCCTTTATTCCCATTGTTATCCAATAAGCTTTCGGCATAAGTCAGTTTTATGGTGCTTTTTCCACCTTTCGAGAAATTCAGTACCGGATATGCTGTTGTCAATACATTTTGGTCAATGAGTATTTTCACTTTCGAATTTGCGGGAATGGTGATGGGTGCTTTTCCCAACAAAAACCCTGCCGAAATGTTAGTATCAGAACGGCGAATTTTGAAGAACCGCTGTTCTTTTTCTTCCATCATGGGTATTTCCCTTTTTGAAAGCAAATGGGTTGAAATTCCTCCATATTCACCCATACAACCGATAGGTTTCGCTGTTTCCACTACTTGGGCTTGTTTCCACCCTGCTGCATTAAAATCACCATCCATCCAACCCCAAGGATGCTTTTCGCAATTGAACTCTTCGCCTGATCCGGCTGCGTAATATTGGTTTACATTTACCGAAAGAGGCTTATACGCCACATCTTTAAACACAGCCCAACTGTCATCAGAGTTAATGATATTCTCTTCTTTCGTGTCTCCCTGAATGATAAATCCTGTTTGCGCAGAAATTTGAGCTAAAGGACGCTGCCATCCAAAATTCCAGACTATTGCAGAAATAATATTTTTGCCTGAATGCAGATAAGAAGAAATATCTATACTCTCAAAATTCCATTTATACAAATGACTTCTGGCTGGGCCGTTGCAAACATATACACCATTGATATATAGCTTATAGCGATTGTCGGCCGATACATGAACTACAAATTTGGCGGGCTTTTTATTAATCGAAATTTCTTTTCTGAATAGGTAAATTCCATAATCGGAACCTGAAATATCGGGACACGAAATCCATTTTGCCGCCCAAGGTCTGCGAAGCAATTCAGGATTTATTTGCGCAACCTGCTGCGCAAAAAGGCCTGTATTCACTAGAAGAAAAGCCAATAGTGCTTGTATAATATACTTATTCATGTTATTTATTGGTTCTATATCAATTCGTTCAATGACCAACAACTGAGCGACATTCAATTTCGATCTTTTGTTGTTAAAATTACTGCATCAATTACTTTTTGCCTTTCGATAAAAATCCGTTTTCTTCAAGCCATTTGCGACAAGCTTCGGGCCAAGCCGAATGGGTGCCACCCCACTGAGCCAAACTGTATCCGTGTCCGCCATGCTCGTAAATGTGTAATTCGCAAGACACATTATGCTCCCGCATTGCCAGTGCATATCTAATGCTGTTTTGTACCGGTACTGCCCCATCATCAATAGAGTGAACCATAAATGCAGGCGGTGTTTTGGCAGTTACCTGAAGTTCATTCGAGAAATGTTCTACTAATTCCGGTTTTGGGTTACTACCCAATAAACTTTGCCGTGACCCCATGTGGGTTATTGTCGAATCCATAGAAATCACCGGATAAATAAGCAGTGAAAAATCGGGGCAGGCACTGGTAGTATCCGCAGACGTATAGACCTGCTCGTTGTAATGCGTAGAAATGGTGGACGCCAAATGCCCTCCTGCCGAAAAGCCAATTATCCCGATCTTCTGAGGATTGATGCCCCACTCTTTGGCACGACTGCGCACAATACGCATAGCTCGTTGCCCATCTTGCATCGGACCAATGGTCTTGTTTTTCATTATCACATCATCGGGCAATCGATATTTTAATACAAAGGCATTAATACCAAGAGTGTTCAACCATTTGGCAATCTGCGAACCTTCACCGATGAAAGACAACCCATAATAACCGCCACCGGGACAAACAACTACTGCTGTGCCTGTATTTATATCTGCTGGTGCTGGATACACTTCAATTGTAGGATCAGTTACAAACCTTACTTTAATCCAAACAATGGAATCGACCTTTTCCTTGTAAGTCGGATTTGGTATTCCTCCGGGCACTTTACCCTCCCAAAGGCTAATAATTTTGTTTTGGCTGAAAAGATTTCCGCCAAATAAAACAAACAAAATCACCGCCAATATTTTCACACTCCTAAACATATTTCACTGTTACATTTAATACCATAAAGGTGATTGCGTTACCAACCACCATTAATTGTTAGGCCACTTTAATCATTTTAGCCTGATATACAGCGAGAATGGACTTTCACCCACGCTCCGCTGAATTTTTATACTGCAAAGTTTTAGTCCGAATAAACGATCTAAAACCTCAACCTCTTATTTAACACTGACAACCACTTCAGTTCCTTTCAGTTTGTCAGAAACCGCTTTAAGGTGAATTTCACCTGCTTGTTTATCTGCCTGTACAAGAACCATACAATAGCCGTTGAATGCCATGCGTTGACTAGCCTTATCGGGTTCGTGACTGCTTGGATTGCCGTTGGCTACACCAATTATCTTTCCGGGACCTTCAATGCTAAACTTCACCAAATTATTGGCCGTTGGTACAACCCTTCCTTTGGCATCTTTGATAGCCACCTTTATTACAGCCACATCGCAACCATCGGCTTTCAAGGTAGCAACATCACTGTTCAAAGCCACTTGTGCAGGAGCGGTGGTAGTTTCCACAATATCTTTCGTTACCAGTTTTCCGGCTTTGTAGCCACGGGCTTCCAATTTTCCGGGTTTATAAATCAAAGGCCAAATCAGTTTGGCATAAGGGATTGCTTTTTGCTTTCCTACGCTTTTTCCATTAAGGAAGAGTTCAACCTCTTCGCAATTGGTGTAGCAGTGTACTTTAATACTATCGCCTTCTTTGCCCGGCCAGTTCCAATGAGGAAAAATATGCACAGTCGGGATATCAGTCCAAGCCGATTTATAAGCATAATAGCCGTCTTTTGGAAAACCGCAAACATCCAAGAATCCGAATTGAGAGGCTACACTTGGCCATACAAACGGTGTTGGTTCGCCGCGATAATCGAACGCCGTCCATACGAACGTGCCGCCAAGGTACGGATACTTCACAATGTCAGCCCAATCTTCTCCCGGATATGGACCCCAACCGGGTTGCCAGATAGTTGAGTTTGAACAAGTCTGTGGCCACCAACTATTCTTGTATTCACCACGGGTCGAAACAAAACTCGTCCCTTCGGTACAAAACATAACACGATCAGGATGAGCTTCTTTATCTTTTACATACGCCAATTGTTTGTCGCCATAATTATACCCTACAACATCCAACACATCGCTGTATCCTCCCTCGTTACGGGCATGGTTCATAGCTGCGGTAACTTTTCTAGTCGGATCAATGCGGTGGCTTGTTTCAACCATGGTTTCCATTATTCTAGCTCCCATTACCGTACCTTGCATCGCTTCTTCATTTTCCAAGCTCCACATAAATATAGATGGATGGTTTCTGTCTCTGTACAGCATAGTGGATAAATCTTCCAATCCATCTTTGGAACTCGACAAGTGACGGTTTTCGTCCAATACCAGCATACCGATGCTATCGCACATATCGAGTACTTCGGGTGTCGGCATGTGGTGCGTACAACGATAGGCATTGCTTCCCGTTTCTTTGAGCACTTTTATCTTATACAAGTTTATTTTATCGGGGACAGCCACGCCAATGCCAGCAAAATCCTGATGATTACAGGTTCCTTTTACCGGACATAATTTACCGTTAAGGAAAACACCATTCTTATTGATTTCCACTGTACGAACACCAAAAGTCGTTTCGTAAGTATCTACAATAGCTCCATTTTCAGACACTTCGGTCAGAACTTTATAAAGGCTTGGCGTTTCGGGCGACCAAAGCTTAGGCGTTTTAATTGCTCCTATTTGGGAAATTTCAGTCTGTTCAAAAGCAGCAAGCGACTGGTTGGTAGTTTTAGTATCAAGTACAAGTCCTTTTTTGTCTACTATTTTAGAAACAAGGGTAATGTTCTTAGCCGTTTTGTATTCATTTTTCAGCGTGGTTTTAATGCTTACAGTTGCTCCTGCATCAGATACTGAAGGCGTTGTAACGTAAGTACCAAACCTGTCTACATGGAGCTTGTTTGTTTTGACAATCCAAACATGCCTGTAAATACCGCAACCTTCGTAAAACCAACCCTCTGGCTGAGTAGCATCTACTTTCACCAAAATGGCATTTTTGCCTTCATTGCCATAGCGTAAAAAGTCACTCAAGTCGTAGTTTGATGGTGTATATCCACTTAGATGTGTTCCTAAAAGGTGTCCATTCACCCAAACGGTGCTATTTCTGAAAATACCATCGAATTCGATGGAAATTTTCTTCCCTTTGTCGCTGTCCGGTATATCAAATTCTTTACGGTAGAATCCAATACCTACTGGCAAATACCCATTGCCTCCGGGTTGGCTTCCCAAATCATTGTCATTAACGAAGGTTCCTTCGATACACCAGTCGTGAGGAAGGTTAACCGTTTTCCAATCTGCTGGTAATATTGATGAGCTACTTCTAAAATTCGTATAGTCGACAACGCTATCTTTCTTCTGAATAATTGGGACATTAATATCCGTTATGCCACCCTGACCAACTCTAACCACTTGCTTCATGGCTATGTCGCCTTTGTGGAACTGCCAGTTGAAATCAAAATTTTCTTTTGCTCTTTTTGATGTTGGATTCGCATTCTGGGCTACTCCATTGAAAGTTATAAATGTTGATAATGTAAACATTAAGCCACACAACATTGTCAATCTTTTAAATTTCATGATAGATATTTTTAATTTAGTTATTCGTATTTTATTTCAGGGAAATCAAACAAATTTCATTCCATTATACTTTTGTTAAGTTCAATAGCAATTATGGCAATTTGATTAGTCAGTTTTTCAAAGCCTGAAAGGATAATTTCACGTTCTCCATTTTGGTGCGCATTGATTCGTTTTTGGTTATTCACCATGTAGGCTTTGACAACTTTTTGCCCTTTGTTCACCGAAGGTAAAACAAAGGTGGTTTCTTTGAAATCTTCTAATAAAAACAAATAAATTGTATTGTTTTTATAGGCATATCCATATTGCCCGTCTTTGGGCTGCCAAGGACCGCCATGTGTTCCATAAATGGCATTGCCTGTTTGTTGCAACCACTTTCCCGTTTCCAATAACACATTGGTTTCTGTTTGTGAAATTTTACCATGCCGATCAGGAGCAACATTTAGTAAAAAAGCCATATTTCGAATCGTACAATCAACAAGCATTCGTTTGACCCTATCAGCCGAAATTACTTTGGACGGATTATCGTGCATGGGAGTATATCCCCAACCCGGAGCCATCGTCATGTTTTTTTCGTAAATTTCTTCGGTGCGGATTGGCCCTGTAATGGAAGATGAACCTTCTTCACTTTTATAGTCGCCATACCACCCGGTGCGTGGGTTCACAATACAATCCGGTTGATATTTCCGTACCATTCCCATCAATCCTAAAGGTTTTCCTGTAGTCGAATCAATATCCTGAAAATAAGGGTTGATTTTCCACTCACTATTGGGATCGAGAAATTTACCCGATTCCCAGAAATAAGCTCCATCAGCGTCCGAACCTTGTTGAGATAACCATCCTCCATCCCAATAAATTTGGTCAATTTTCCCGTAGTTAGTCAACAGTTCTTTCGTTAGACAAAACATTTCTTCTTTCATCAACCTTGCATTTTCTTTGTGAGCAATGTCTGTTTTATAACCAAATCTATTGGGTTTACAGTCGGTTCCCGTAACATCATAATAGCCTGGATAACGCCAATTGATAAGGGTTTTGTAAATGCCTACTTTCAAACCATTGGCACGACAAGCATCTGTATATTCTTTTACAAAATCGCGATTGTGAGTCTGTTTACTGCAAAAAACATTCATGTATTTCGAATCAAACAGAGCATATCCATCATGATGTTGAGCAATCATATTCATATATTTCATACCAGCATCCTTGGCAAGTTTCACCCATTCATTAGCATTAAATTGAACGGCATCAAAATACTGGTCGCCACTTTGAGGAAAAGCCAATTTTCTGTATTCGTCAATGGATGTACCCGAGTTTTCCATATACCATTCTCCTTTTTCAACTCCGGAATACAGTCCCCAATGAATAAACATACCAAAACGGGCTTCTATCAGCCAATTTATCTTCTCGTTTGACTGTTGCGTAATTCCAAGTTCTGTACGCACTTTACGAGCAGGTAATGGTTTGATTCCTGAGGGTTTTTGGGGAATATATTCACCTATGTATTCGATTTGAATATCGTCGGCAAAAGCACTTAATTTAGCCGAATTAGCAGGGTGAAAAATCTCAATATAAGCCTGGTTTTGTCCCTCTTCGGCAACAAAAGACTTTTCTATTTTCACCCAATCAGCCAAAGCACTTATTGCACTTACATTATTACTTCCTAAACCACTCAGGTTCAATTGTATTTCATCTGATCCACTGCTAGTTCGTACCCAAGCCGATAATTTGTATCTTGATTTTGGTTTCAACCCTACTTCTATTTGAGCCGTAGCTCCCGAAGTGATTTCAAGGGATTGTTTTCCTCCATGAAATTCAGCCGTAGAGATTTTTATTTCTCCGCCCAAACCTAACCAGGGATTTACCGCACTTTGTTCAAAATTGTTATTGCTGATTCGAACGTCATTATTTTGAGCATACAAAAACCAACTTTGTCCTACGATTAATAGTAAGCTTACTATTTTTTTGTTCATTTGTCTCAGCTTTTAATGTATAGTTATTACACACTAATAAGTGCTATTTATTAGCAACAATGATTTTTTTAAATTGAGATTGTGTTTTATTACTTATTTTTACAAAATATATTCCATCCAACAAATGAAGAGGTAGGTGTAAAACTGGTTCTCCGGCTGTTGCCACACTGCTTACAAGCTTACCAGTTACATCAAGTATCTCAATTTTTTTATATTGGAAATCAGTAGAACTAATAACCAACTCGTTGGAAACCGGATTTGGATATATAGTTATATTCTCCTCAGACACCTCTTCGATTCCTGTTTGTTTTGCTTGAATATCCATGTAGTTGAAGTTAAATCCGGATTTTGACGCAACTATTTTTAAATAATGTTTTCCTGGGGTAATGGCAATGTATCTGGCAACAGATTGGTAAACCTGCCAATCACCGGTATTTGGTACAGAAATGGTACCCGCACTTTTATCGTCGACATAATAGTTAATAGACCCGCCGGTATTTGGCGAAGCTACACGGAAAGAAGCTAGAAATCCCGTATTAGACGTGTTGTTTTCAATGGCATATTCTGCCCAATTTCCATCACTGATAGATCCTAAATCCTGTCCACCTCCGACATCCCCGGCTGTTTCCGCTTGCATTCCCGATTTAAAGTTGAAATTTTCGGCTTCTATTTTGCCTGGCATTGCAACCCATACAGGAGCAATTATCTGACTAGTAACAAGGAGATTACTAAACCCATCCAACAATCCTTTATCGGCAGCAGTTATGCCTTTTGGTGTATAGCTTACTTTAAGCGAATCGCCATAATGCACACATTTCGACAATGTAAGCTGGATGGTGTTGTTTGAAACAACATAGCCTGAAGATGTAACACTTTTTCCGTTTACAGCAAGGGTAAAATACCCGAATTGAGCGTACGTCAGTGCCATTGCTTTCGAAAATTCCAATGAAAGGGTGATACCATCGGAGCCAATTATTCCGGAATTAATATGTACGGGTAGTCCGTTAGAATTGTTAGTTACGGGAAAATTAGTAATAGCTTTCTGCAAACCATTGTCAGCAGACACAATGTTGCTACCAGAATAAGTGAGCGAAAGCGTATAATCCCTGTAAACTGGGCTACCTAGAGGAAATGACAATGTAGTTGAATCGTTATTTAAAAATGAACATTGTTGAACGGGGATACTTATTTGACCATTGTATTGGGCATTTAGAGCTATAGTAGAAATATCAGACGGAAGCTGCATCTTCTTACTGTACTTCATTAAGAGTGCATTACCAGTAACATTGGTTGAAACCTCAATAAGTTGTGGCGAAGCACCAGCAAGCAGATTGTTAACAAATTTATCGGTAACGTTTAGCATTTTTTTTCCAAGACTAGTAGAGACTACATTGCCATTACTATAAGACACTGTGATGGCATTGTCTTTCAATATACTTTGGCTTATGTTAATTGCCACTTTATTTGTATCGCATAAAACAACGCTATCAATGGTCGCAGCCTGACCGTCAATTTTCAAGGTGAAACCTGTAAAACGATTTACTTTCACTACTGACCTATTCAGAACCACCTGTATCTGCTTTGTATTCTTGTCGGTTACCGATGCACTCACGAATTCAGGAACGCCTTCTTTTAATGAGTAATTCTTACAGAAGTTCCAAATATCCAGACTGGTAAACACACCACCTGAATTGTCTGAATACCAGTGTCCCACTCCGGCAACACTTATAAATACAACCTCAACACCTTCTTTTCCGGGACCATAATATTTCTTTGAGGATAATGACGTAGGTATGTTTGCAGGGTACGGTTTAGTGACCACAGGTGTTGTAGGGCAACCATTTCTTTTAACCCATGCATCGATATGGCTTTGTACTGTACTATAAGTTACAAAGTTATCGTCCATCCCGTGTACATGGATTATTGGAACTGGTCGTGAACTACTAGTATTAACCCCGCCCATAAGATAGCCACTGACCGGTGCAAATGCAGCAATTTTATCGGCTATCTTGGTTGCGGCATAATAAGTCATCATACCGCCCATTGAAAAACCTGAAAGGTAGACACGGTCACGATCAATACCGTAGCGTCTATACATTTCATTAATAATTGCCAAAATAAAATCAATATCACTTGTGCCCCCCAAATCCCATTGTGAGCCGTTTGATTGCGGAAAAACAAGGACAAAATTATTGGCTGCGGCAACCGACTGAAATTGTGTTTGGTCTCTTTGATTGATCATGGTTTGATTCATCCCATGCATGGAAATTACAAGGGGGGTATTTTGCTTAATGCCTATTGGTGCATAAACAATCATTTGCCGGGTTGATGTGCCAACCTGAAGTGATTCCTGTGCCTTCAAACCAGTTGCGAACAGGAAAACACTTAATAATACAAATAAAAACTGACGGCTAATAAGATTTTCTTTCATGATGTCCATCATGGTTTTAGCCTGAAATTTACTGCCTTGTAGTAATCGTTTACTCATTGTGATTTTCGTTTTTGATTTATAGATACTTGGTTAATTATATTTCTTTAAAGCTATTAGATTCTCAAACCTATCTTTGATTATTAACTAATTCCGGATATTTATTAATACTTTTATTATAAAACTGATTATCTGATGGTTATTCTTGTACTTTTCAGATTCTTGCTATCGGAGCTATTGCCATAATAAACCTCATATTCACCCGGAGTTACCATCATTTTCCGCTGACTCCAATCGAAAAATTCAAAAGAAGAAGAATTCAAGTCAATAGCAACTTGTTGGGTTTTACCTGCTGGAATTTCTACACGCTGATATCCCCGCAGTGTTTTTAAAGGACCATCAATGTCGTTTACTTTGCGTATATACACCTGCACAACCTCTACGCCATTGCGCTTTCCGGCATTAGTTACTGGCACGGTCAACTGAACGGTTTCATTTGCAGCAATAGATGTTTTGCTCAACTTAGCTTCTCCAATTTTGAAAGTCGTATAACTCAATCCATATCCAAAAGAGAAAAGCGCATCGTCCATAAATCGGTAAGTTCTGCCTTTCATGGAGTAATCTTCAATATCGCCAAGCTTATCCGAATTTTTGTAGAAGGTAACCGGCAACTTTCCCGAAGGATTATAATCTCCGAAAAGTACATCGGCTACAGCCTGCCCGCCTGATTGACCGCCATACCAAGCCTGAAGAATGGCATCGCAACTTGCAGTTTCAGGTGTTAATGCCATGGCAGCCCCCGAGCAGTTTACGAATATTATTCTTTTGCCTGCTTTTTTCAAAGCTTGTAAGCATTTGCGTTGCGATTCAGGAAGTTCAATATTCGTTCTATCGCCACCTTTAAAACCGTGGAACTCTATCGGCATCTCCTCACCTTCTAATTTTGGCGAAATTCCACCGACAAAAATCACGTCATCTATTCCTTTGAGTTTGTTTACCAATTCGTCGTAATTAACTGGTATCTCCCTACCAATATTTAATTTAAGACTTGCATCCATCCCATCGTAAATGGCTACATATTTAACCTCAATTTTGTAGTCTTTTCCTTTTTCAACCTTAAACGGAACCCTGATGGGTGCTACTTGCCATATTTCTTTTGCAAACAAGGTATCATTATTGACAATTACAGCACATTTTCCGCCATACTCCAATCTTAAAACTATTTCCTCCGATTTGTCGGCCTTGTAAACCGCGTCATATTTTCCGGAAAAGTTTTTAAGATTTACCCCACGGCTAAACTGGTTTTGACCCGCAGTAGTTAATTGTATTGGACTTGCAATCTGCTCGTGAGTCACTGCCTCGCCTTTAAACTCTTTGTTGTTCCAATAAGTAGCCTTCATTCCCGCTTTTCCATCAAAAGAGCAGTTCTCGAAAAGGCTTTGGGTAATCATGTCTTCAACCAGATCGCAACCTTTGTCATAAAATACTTTATCGGCAGAAAGTTTTGATTTTACACCTTCCAAAATAGTAGTGGTACTTGATGGAAAACCGTTGTAATTACCCCACAACATGGATTCGTCATCGGCATTTGGCCCAATTACAGCAATTCTTTTTGCTGATTTTGACAATGGCAGGATGTTATTTTTATTTTCAAGCAGTGTCATCGACTCCTGAGCTATTTTAAGCGCTAATGCTTGATGCTCTTTAGAATTAACAACCGACATAGGGATGTTAGACCACGAAACCAATGAATCATTGTCCATTTCGCCTAAATCGAAACGACCAACCAAAAGGCGCTGTATATGTTTGTTTATCTCATCCTCATTGATCAATCCTTTATCAACAGCCTGAGGCAACTTATTGAACGTATAACCCCATCCACACTCTACATCGGTACCGGCCAAAACAGCTTTAGAGGCTGCATGCACGTCATCTGACGAAACTTTGTGACTGCTATAGAAATCGGCAATAGCACCACAATCCGAAACAACAAGGTATTTGAAACCCCAATCATCGCGTAGAATTTTTTGAAGCAAACGGTTGCTTCCACAGCATGGTTCATCGTCCAAACTCTGATAGGCACACATAACTTCACGCACATCAGCCTGTTGCACCAGCGATTTGAATGCAGGTAAGTAAGTTTCCCACAAATCGCGCGGGTTGACGTTGTTCAGGTTGAGTGTGTGTCTACTCCACTCGGGACCCGAGTGTACGGCGAAATGTTTGGCACACGCCAGTAGTTTTTTATACTTTGAATCGACAGGACCTTGGAGTCCATTTACTACAGAAATACCGATGCGGGTGGTTAAGTATGGATCTTCTCCGTAGGTTTCTTGTCCACGTCCCCAACGAGGATCACGGAATATGTTTATGTTTGGAGTCCAAACAGACAAACTCAAAAATTTGCTATTTTCCTTTCCGGCACGTCGAGCCTCATGATATTTGGCACGTAATTCATCAGAAACCGCAGTGAAAACATCATAAACCAGCTTGTCGTTAAACGAAGCGGCCATCCCAATGGATTGAGGAAAAACAGATACATTAGAGCCATATCTGATGCCGTGTAGTCCTTCGCTCCACCAATTGAACTTCTTTATGCCCAAACGCGGAATTGCTTCCGACTCATCACACATGAGTGCAGCCTTTTCTTTCAATGTCAAACGCAATATTAAATCTTTTGCACGTTCTTCAGAGCTTAACTTGGAATTCTGATAAGGGTATTGTTGTGCCCAAGCAGAAGCTGCAACGAGTAGAATTATCGCAAAAAAAATGCATCTTTTCATTTGTGATTTTTTTGTATTTATTATTGTTATCAGTTAATAAATTTATGCCATTCTTCGTTTTCAAAATTGTTCTCGAACCTTACTCAGAACTTCACTGCAAAAAGACAAAATTTATTTGAAATTTAAAGGTCGTTATGTTTCACATATACTACCGTAATATCATTTGAAATAGTTTTTTTCCACATCAAAGACTGCCAAGAAAAAATTTGATTATTCTTTCTTGGCAGTTTACTTGGTATCTAATTTCGACAAATAAGTCTGCAATATGAACCAAACATATTTGATAGACTACTACATTCTCTTTGGTTGAATCAATTCACCAGTAACTTTTGCACTTCTGGTTTAACATCATTTTTAGCCGAAATAAAACAAGTCACTTGCTTACAGTTCATTAATTCAACATCAATTTGATTCAGAAAAGAATCCTTACGTTTTTCTCTGCCCAAAATATCATACAAAGAGTAACTTGTTAAACCAAGTGAATTAGGGTATCAAAAATTAACGCTTCCGTTTTTTTGCCGGATTGGGAGTTACTTTTAACGAAGACGTTTTTATGTTCTTTGTTGCCGAAGTTGTGTCAACCGAATCAGTTAGAGTTACATTATCAAAATACAAATCAATATTACTTGTAGCTCCATAAGTAGCAACATTTATACCAAAATAAATAGTATCCGAGCTGAGGGTTGTAGGGATTTTGAAATACTTACTTGACGCAGCGCACGATGTTTCAATAAGACCATCAAAGCCTTTACCGTCACAGGCTTGCCCGGATCCAAAAGTTGCAATAGCACTTTCAGAAATATCCTTACCAGCTATCGGTTTTTTATCCGTATATGCAATTCTAATCCAATCATCTGATAATGAAGAAGACGCATCTTTCATTGCAGCAGAGAACTTGTATGTATGACCTCTTTTGACAACAACTTTCTGATAAACAAATACCTGCGAAGTCCTTCCCGCTGCAGAAAACTTAAGTTCCAAGAATTTGGATGATCCAGCCTGAGGTCCGGTTCCGGTTGTCCCAAATGTTGCGTTAACTGGCCCATTCAATTCACGTTGTGTTACTATCCAAGCACCTTGCATTTCAAAATCACTATTTTGCAACAAATTAACGCTTTGAGATGCTCCACCAACGGTTATCTGCACTTGTCCAAAAACTTCAGAATCATCGTTTGCTGTAGCAGTTACTGTAACCGAACCTACCTTTTTTGCAGTAAGCAAACCTGTATTGCTTATGGAAGCTATAGTTGCATCGCTTACAGTCCAGGTTACTGATTTATCGGTAGCAGTTGTCGGTGTTATAGCTGCCGACATTTGCAAAGCACCTCCAACACCCTGAATAGTCGTTGATCCACCTTGAGCAGTCACGCTGATAGCTGTTACTTTTGTATATTTCGGTGAAGCAGCTGGAAGACCGGTTACATCAATAACTACAACCGAACTAACAGGATTCGGAGCATTTGCAGGCAATGAAATCCGAATATATCCAAGACTTTCTTTATAGTTCAACAGTGTTGTCGTATCATTCAACATGTAAATTTTCTTGATCGTATTTGCTAGTGATGGCACTTTCAACAATCCGTTTTTAGGTCTCACAAAAACGTGGGCATAGAGTTTTCCCGATTTCTTTGTATACAAGCCCCAAGCAGGTTCCAATGAAAACGGACTACGGGTTGCTCCGTATATACTGCTGCCGTTTATATCCATCCAACTGCCTACACTGTCTAATTTAATTATTGACTCGCTAGGCACTGTACCATCACCCTTTGGTCCAATATTCAACAAATAGTTTCCATCCCGGGACACATTCTGAACCAGTTCCAGAATTAGAGCTTTGGTTGCTTTGTAGCTATGATCTCCCGAATTGTATCCCCACGAGTTATTCATAGTTTGGCATGTCTCCCATGGTCGGCTGTTTGCGGTGGCAAGTATCGATCCTTCAGAACAATCCCAATCGCCCAATCCGGCACCTCTAAAAACCCGTTCGTTCATCAAAAGATTTGGATCAAGACCTCTCAGATAGTTCTGTAAATCCACACCATCTGCCTTAGTCCACCATTTATCCGCTTGTGTTGTCGCGAAGTTATAAGTCCCGAAATTATAAGTCCAATCTCCATCGAACCATAGTATAGCCGGATGGTAATTATCTATCAGTTCTTTCAACTGCGCTTTCATATCGGCAATATAATTTGCTCTGGCTGTTGCTGAAGCCATTTTTGAATAGGTATACCAGCCATTAGTATCGTTACCACGTGATATCTCCTGAGAAGGATGGCTCCAGTCCAGAATAGAATAATACAAACAAAACTTCACTCCAACAGCATCACAAGAGTCTTTGAGTTCCTTGATAATATCTCTTGTCTTATCGAAAGCAGTATATTCGCGTAAATCGTACAACTTTGTCGAGTCAATGCTTTTAAAACTCTTTACTGCAGTAGGCCACATGCAGAAACCCTCGTGATGCTTGGCCGTAATCACCAGATATTTCATACCTGCTCTTTTTGCCGATCGAGCAATGGTACCGCCATTAAAATTCACCGGGTTAAACTTAGACGAAACCTGAGTTTGATAAGTGGTTTTATTATAATTCCCCGACATAGCCCATTCGCCCTTAGCCAAATAAGAGTATGAACCAAAATGGATAAACATGCCAAAACGTGATTCGTACCACCAGTTCATTTTGGTCGGAATGGTGTATTGTGCTGTCGCTTTTTGTGTCGAGAAAAGCATTGTAACAAACAATGCTACAAATAAATAAGAATGAGACTTCTTCATGAATGTTATTTTACAAGTAAGAGTATATTTTATTGAAATAATTCGTTGTTTTTAATTTTTCATTTTAAACAAGGCAAGTTTTGCAACCAAATCATCAAACATTAGTCGTGTATCCAAACTTGTATAAACTCTGATTTTACGTTCACTTGAGGTTTCCTCATATAACCCAGAATCATTAATTTTAGGAGTCGACTTTATTACATACTTACTGGATGACGGATCTCCAGTCCATGGAGCTTGCAATGCAGTTAATAAAACTAATGGACTATCACCCAAAACATAAGCTTCACCAAGAGAACCCTTTGCTTTATTCATTAAATTCTCAAGTTTTGCAACAAGAAATTTTCCAGTAACACCATTCGATTTGATTTTGTAAACTAATTCCGAATATGAATATAATGCTTGCCGATAAGTATCTCTGGGCACTTGCCAAATTGGAATATCTGAAATATTAAAAATGACTTGAGATGCTTTTATATCAATTCCTAAATTATATTCAGGATTATTTTCAGTACGAAGAGTTGTTGTTAAATCAGGATATTCTCCACCTCCAATCCAAACTAATATAATCTTTTTTGCTATTCGAGGCTCCATGAGATAAGCACTTGCAACAGTTGTCAAACCAGCACCACATACTACATACAAAGGCATTTTAGTATCTTCCCGCATAGCCTCTTGTACAATAGCTTTTGCACCCTCTGACACAATAGGCGTTTTAATATCTGTCAGACCCGAATTCCCTCCCTCATACACCCGAAATTTTCCCGTTAATTGCATTGCATTTAACAGTTCATTCACTTGCGTACATGCATAAGTTGCAGAACATGGAGAGCCATAAAAACCACCTTCGTAATTTTTTGAACCAATTATGCCTTTTATTTCAACAGAAGGAGATAAGATATGATGCGCTAATTGAAATAAACCATCAGGGTCGCCGCCAAAGTCATTATCTATTATCACACGAATTCTAGGCTCAACGGTATCTTTGTAAACAAGATTGCTTTGAGCGGAAATAGACCATCCTTGTAGCAGAATTACTCCAACTATTAGTATTTTAAGAATACGTATCATTGAGTCAAATTTTTATCAATTCAATTTTAGAAAAAAATACTTGTGATTGCGCAAGCTAAGCAGTGAGGCCAAAATTAACGACACATCAATTTAATATTACGTTCTAATTTAGATGCAAAAGCAACATTAATCGTTTATCGTTAAATATTAATCATTGCCTACGGCTTTATTTTGCCCAAGCTTCACCTTCGGGAGTTCTTCTCCATTTGAAATAACTATCGAGTACTTTCATGGATTCAACGCTCGGTACGGTTCCCATATATGGCTTTTTATTAAAATACATTACCGCAGGATTGCTATTTGTGAATGCATTCCATTTCGGAACATCATTGCCATTGGGGTTACCATATTTGGCAAAATTAGTCCAGTAAATGCCCATGGCTTCAGAAATTTCGAGATCAGATTTCGTCGTTTGCAGGTTGGTTGGGTCAATGTGCTGGAAAACATAAGAAACATCCTGTGCGTGTGGCGATCCATGACCAAAATCGGGCGAACCTTCAGGATAATCGGGATGTTGGTCGAAATAGTAGTAATAAACTTTAGACTTGCCGGTCTCTGACTGAAGTCGTGCCCAAGTCCAGTTATGCCATCCAAAGGCTACATCGCGCGTCAAATTGCGCGCTGTTTTAGGTATCGTATTTTCTCCAACAGGATAAGCATCGAGTAATGCATCTGCAAATTTCCCATACCTGAATTTAATCGCTTCAATAAATTCCTTAGGCGTTTTTCCCGGTAAAAACATCAATCCTTCGTCAGAGTTATAACCTATCAGCACTGGAATATCGTTATATTTCCCAGCCGCATATAATCTGTATTGGTCATCGGGTATCACGGATCCGTCAACAATGGGCCATGCACTGCCCAATCCCCAGCCCGATGGAAGCTTATCTACATCCATTTTCCTAAGTTCGGCAATGGAAGAAACGCCCGCCTTTCGTATATATTCTTTCCCTTCGTTCTCAGCTTGCTGAAGGGTTTTCATATTCTCGCCGGGATACAAAGTAGGTCGTGTAGGACCGAATGAACCTCCACTTTGCGAAATAGCTCCCCGAAAAAGTCCTTTTGCTAATGGTGAAGCACACAACATGCTCACAGAAATTGCTCCGGCCGATTCGCCAAAAATAGTTACTTTGTCAGGATCACCGCCAAATGCGGAAATATTTTTTTTTACCCACTGAAGCGCAGCAATTTGATCGAGCAAACCATAGTTGCCTGAAACATGGTTTGAGTTTTCAGAACTTAAATCAGGGTGGGCTAAAGATCCTAATTGTCCAACCCGATAAGCAATGCTGACAAACAGAACGCCTTTTTGAGCAAGTTTTTTACCATCGTACCATGGGGTAGCCGTTGAACCGCCACTAAACCCACCACCATAAATCCAAACAAGTACAGGTAGTTTTTCGTTGGCTGATTTTGCAGGAGTATAAACATTCAGGTAAAGGCAATCTTCACTTTTTCCACAGTCTGGATTTCCCGATTGTATTGGAGCAGGAGCAAATTTTGTAGCCAATCTTATACTATCCCATTTTACAACTGGTTGCGGTGCTCGCCAACGCAAATCACCAACAGGCGGTGCAGCAAACGGGATACCTCTGTAAACAGTCAAACCATCTTCTGAAGCTCCTTGTAACAAGCCATCAGACACCTTCACAGGAGCAGGTTGTTGCGCAATGCAAAGCCCACCCAACAGAATCACCAATAATAAAATTATTTTTTTCATAATTATAATTTCTATGGCTCTCTAGCCTATTATTTCATCTATTGAACTCAGGTATTATCCATATATTGAAAAAGATGTTGAAAACTCCCTATTAAAAGGAGTTTTCAACACTTTCAAGTTATTTATAGATATAGAAAGCTAAGCCTTCTATTATTGTTGAATGAAGCTTTTTCTCTTCACTCAATAACTCGCTAAATCTTCTCACTAAAATCAAAGAAATTCATTATTCCATATTATACATTTTCAGTATGAAATGGATTGTTCTTAAAATAATTCTCGGAATTCATTGTGGATTCTCCTGGTCCGTCTGGTGGACTAGATTCTAATGCAAGTGAAATTTCATTGTCGACAAAAATGATCTCAAGTGCAGGGGCAATATATTTTTTTTTAATTATTTCCATAGGATTAAATACTACTGTAAAATAGAGCGAATGTTAGACAAAAGACATCGATTTTTATCATCTTCCCCGACGTCCTATAGTTAACTCCCTATTCAACTTTGCTATACATTTTATTTAATTATCACTTTTGAACAATAATTTTGTCCACTCTCCGATAGTTTCACTATATACATACCTGCCTCTTGAACAGATACAATTATACGGTTAGCCTTTGTAAAACCTTCGTTAATTTTTTGTCCAACGGAATTGAAAATATCATATTTACAATTCCCCGAAGTAACAATAACAATCTGGTTTGCAGCATTCACAAATGTTTGAGACTTGAGTAAATTTGCATTGCTTACATCGGTAGCTACTCCAGATGTCCGAAAAACAAGATTAAAACGTCCTGTACTTGAAGTGGTTACATCTGAACTAAAATTATAAGCAATACCTTCAGTCAGTTCAATTTCACTCTTAAGTAAAGAATCTTTTAATATAATATGTATACCGCTTTCGATATTTTTTAGTTCAGTTGCAACCAGAGTAAAGTCATTAGATGTTCCTGTTCTGAAACCAAGTGGAATTACTGTATTTTCAGTGACTGTCTTCATTCCGTTGATTACCAGTTGCTCTGTACCAGCTGTTGTGTAGATTTCGGGTATAGAGACATTGTTGGCCGATATTTTAGGTGAATCAAAAGTATCAAAACCATTATCTGCATTTGGATTGAAATAAATCACTGTTTCGTCACTGTTTGTTCCATTTGAAACCTGTAAACGTACTAATTGACCTGCCGTTTTGTTAGCTGACGGTGCTTTTAGCAAATTGGAAGAACCATCCCCATGTGAACGCATGGAATTATCAACCGCTAGTGTACTTCCATTAACGGACGTTCTTACCCAAAAAGCCTGCATAGGCGGTATGTATCTCGAAGTGGATAATGGAACACCTATGTCTCCAGAAGCATTATAAGTTTGGAATGAATAGACGCCGGCTGATTTTGTTCTGTACCAAATTGTAGTCAGGCAGTTGGCTGAATTTGCCAAAGCTTCTGTCCACATTAAATAAGAAGGATATGGATTTCCGACCAGATTGAATCCGGTTTTGATTGATCCTTTTCCCGAAAGTGTAACAGATTTGGATCCGCTGTTCAAATTTCCTGAAAAACTAAGTGTACCTGTACCTGCAGAACCTGCTGTAGAAATATACCCCTTCATTGGATTAAGTGTACCGCTTACTGTTGGCCATGTACCAAGTTCTTCATTGTATTCCACTACACTCGCTCCAGTAGCTAAATTTCCATTTGTTGCAGACTCAATCGGACTTGAAACATACCAGTTACGGTCGGTTGCCGGTAAGTATTGCTGTACAGTAGCTGATATCGTAGACGGTGTCGCATTCTTGTCTACAAAAGTAGCAGTTCCCGTTGCGTCGCTTTTAAGTAGCAAACTCGGCACTGTCAATATTTTAGTATCATTTAAGGTCAGTTTTGCTGTTGGGTCTACAATAACGTTGCCATAGGTAGCATTTTGATTTAGCTCAAAATTTCCAGCGACAATTTCAAAAGGGTTACTTGCTGGAGGAATATCTCCTCCCAACCAATTGGTTGATACAGTAGGATCAGTACTTGTTCCACCGGTAAATTTATAATGTACTCTACCTAAAACCTTAATATTATCTATATAAAACGGATTTGCGGCATCACTATTATTAACGGAAATTTTGAGGCTAATTGTACTTACGCCACTTAATTGAATGTTAGAGGCATCTTTAATCGAGCTAACCCCAGTCTCCCAGTTAGACCAATTCCCAACAGCTTGGGTAGATTGAAGCACCCAAGCTCCAGCACCAACCTTTACATAAAGTGTAGGTGCTATACCCCAACTATTAAAACGCCCTCCAACATAAGAAAACTGTAAGTTGTCATAACCGGCAACATTGATATCAGGTATAATAAGAGCAGAATCAGCTGAGGTAAGATTCAGTTTGAAATTCCAATACCATGATACCAAATTCAAATTTCCATCACCCTCAGTTTGAAGATCTATACCTCCAGACCATTTATTTCCACCCGCAAGTATGCTTGGTGCGCCAGTCCAGTCAGCACCTTGGCTCACGCCAGCCGGAGAAAATGGCTCATTATACACCGTGCTTGGTGTACCCGTATAAATAGTAGCCTCTTGCAGTTTATACAAAACATGATCATTAAAACCTTTGTTAGTCCACAAAGACGAACCATAGCTGGTTGCATCTGCACCCATATAACCAGTACTATTATTCTTCAGTCGAATACCAGTTGTTGCATCAGCACCTTGAATTACCCATTCAGACTTCGTTCCATTAATTGCTGCTTCGGCAACAGTTTTCCAAGACTCGGTACTACTTACATTTAAATACAGATTAGTTGAGCTTAGCAGATAATAAGTACCAGGTGCACCGGTTGGAACGAATTTAAATGCCTGAGAAGCTAAATCCTGCTTATCGGTTAAAGCCGGCTGACTCCCAGCTTTTCCAACTCCAATAACATTATTTGAAGTGCTTTCTACAATGTTCAAAATTTTATTCGGATCCGGCACAAAATATGCTTCCAGTTTATACAAACCATACGGATCATCAACAGCTTTATCAGTATACAAATTCTGCCAGGTATCGGTATAATTTGAAGCAAGATATTGATTATTATTATTATTCTTTAGTCGAATACCAGTTGCTGCATCAGCACCTTCAATTACCCACTCAGAATTCGTTCCATTAATTGCTGCTTCGTAAATCGTCGTGTAGTTGTCGTCTGTGCCTTTTCTATTTAAATAATTATTATCACCGTTTATTATGTAATAGGTATCTGTCTTACCAGCTACTGAAACGAAATGAAATTCCTGAGATGCAGTATACTGCTTATCCATTAAAACCGGCTGGGTTCCATTTCCTACTCCAATAACATTATTTACAGTACTTTCTACAATGTGGTAAATACTGTTAGGATCCGGCACAAAATTCGTTGTAAAAGCCGATGAGATTGCCAAGAAAAGGCAAAAAAGGAGGGTAGTAATTTTCTTCATGTAAATTAACTTTAAGGTTTATGATTAAAAAAAAACAGGTAAATGGATAAATATATCCACCCACCTGTTTTTCAACGTTATGTATTACTCTTTAATTAACTTACCAACTTTTGTTGAGCCGGCAACGTCAACTTTTACTATATAAGCTCCTTTTGCCAATGAACTAACATCAACTTTTTCTGAATTTAAAGCTTCTTTTACAAGACGGCCATTCAAATCCAAAATAGTTACTTTTTGTGCATTTTTAGTCATAATGTAGTTAGTTGCAGGATTCGGATATACAGAGAAAACATCCTTTGATGCACCAGATAGAGATGTAGTAACACCGCTACTGTGGACTTTACCAAGAATCTTCACATTATCATAAACAGCATTTGACGCAGACAAAGGCGAAAACCTAAGGCTAATTGCACTTATATTGCTTATTGGATTGCCACCTGCATCTTTTAAAAGAATAACCTGTGTCGCCCAGTTCCAAGTTTCGGTAATAGCTGTTGTAGCTACACTCACCCAAGCTCCGTTTCCAACCATTACGTCTATAATCGGCTGCGCAGCATCGCGTATATCAACAGAAAGTTTTAGACTGTCAAAACCGGTAACATTAATATTAGGTATAAGAACACTTGCATCAGTTGTGTTTATTTTCAAAATATGACCATTACTTCCCCACCATTGTTCCAAATTCATGGTTGCATCACCAGTAGTTTGCAAGTCTACACCTCCAAACCATTTTCCTGCAACTGTGCTTGGTGCACCAGACCAAGGATCATTGGTCCAATTGGCAGTCCAACTTGTATTGAAATTTTCGTAATACACCGTGGTTGGTATACTATTATCGACTGTAGCTTCTTGCAATTTATACAAACCGTTCGCATTATCAACACCTTTATCAGTATATAAAGATGAACCATCGCTTGTTCCATCAGCGGCAAGATATGAACTATTACCATTATTCTTTAGTCGAACACCAGTTGCATCAGCACCCACGATTACCCATTCAGAATTCGTTCCATTAATTGCTATTTCGTAGTTTGACTCCCAGTTAGATGTCCCTTTTTTATTTAAATACTTATTATTCACGCTTAATAGATAATAGGTATCCGTCGCACCTGTTGGAACGAAATGAAATGTTTGGGATGCTGAACTCACCTTAGTAGTTAAAGCCGGCTGATTCCCACTTGCTCCAATAACATTTCCAGAAGTGCTTTCTACAATGTTATACACTTTGGTTGGATCTGGCACAAAATTTGGTGCTGGCACAAAATTTTGTGCAAAAACTGATGAGACTGCCAAAAACAGGCAAAGAGAAATGAAAAGTTTTTTCATAAAAATTAAATTAGAATAATTAATAATAGAGATATGGTTTAACTATTTTAAAGAACAGGCAAGTTACCATCATTAGCAACTTGCCTGTATTTCTTTGGTTTATTATTGTTTGATTAACTTACCAACTTTGGTTGCGCCATCAACATTAACTTTTACTATATAAGCACCTTTAGCTAACGTACTAACATCCACTTTTTCGGTATTGAATACCTCTTTCACAAGCCGCCCATTCAAATCACTTATACTAACTTTTTGTGCGTTTGGAGTAGTAATATACTTGGCTGTAGGATTTGGATAAACATTAAATGCTTCTGATTTAGGAGTAAATACACCAGCACCCTGTACTGGTTGTGGTGTTCCAGCAAACCACATATCATCAACCCATGAATCACAACCGGCAGCATAGCTCAGTCTAAAATTAACAGCCTTTACTGTGGCTGGAAGTGGAGATCCATCAATTGTTGTAAACGGATAGCTAACCCATTTGAACAGTTGATCTTGATATTTTGTATTAATAATACTATCAGTACCATCTATTTTCGACCTGATAGTATCATAAACAGCTAAAGGGAAATCAACATCCGGGTTGATTTCATAGATTTCGTAGAACTCTCCTCCATCTGTAGAGATTTCAACCTTAGGTCTTGCATTTACAATATTTCCATTATTCCACCATTGTTGTGTACCAAATCCGAAATCTAACTGAAGGTCTGTAAATGCGGAAACATTAATATTACCACTTTCAAGAGTACTATGATACTGACCAGTAAGTCCTAAACGACCTCCACCGGAAGCTCCTTCATAGTTAGCACCCATACCCCATTCGCGAACCCAAAGTATAGATGTAGTATCTGCAACAACATCAATATTTTTAAAATGAATTCCTGAACTAAACCCACCGATTGAATCAAATTGTGCAACGTATCCTTTTTCTCCACCAATTTGTTTATAAACTTTACCGTCGCTCCAATTTCCTTGCCAACCACTACCATTAAAATTTTCGTTAAAAATAGTAGATTTCAATGCTACGCCATCAGCCGGTGCTTTGAATCCAATTTGGTCAATATAGTATTCAGTATCTCCAGCATTAGCTGTTGAATCACCATTATTTATCTGAATCTCGATAACATTATATTTGTCCGATGATACTCGTCTTCCTAAGAAAGAGGTAGCAGTAGTCCAAACATTCTGTTTTACATCACCCCATCGCGATAAAATTTCCGTTGCTGGAACCACATTTTTATCATTTCTCAGCCATACCCTAACAGTAGTACCTTTTACAGGTGAATTACCTAAAGGATAAATCATAAACTGAAAATATGGTGTTTTGCCGAAATCTACAGGTTTTTTATCATCTAGACGAATAAAAAGTGATCTCCATCCGCCAGCAGGACGTAAATAGTCACCCACAGTTAAACTAGTATTAGCTGATTCCGGATTCGGATTATCATTGGTTCTTACGTCACCACTTGGTAGCTCATTTATGGTCGTCCTAGCGGTATCAGCCCACAAACTATCAGTAATAATTGGGCTCTTACCATCAGCCTCAAAATCGGTAATAAGATAATCATTTGCACCAAAGATCGTAGGGTCTTTTACGGCAGCAGATTTATGCGCATAGGAAAATCCCACCGCACTACATAAGAGAAAAGTAAAAATTTTTCGTTTCATAATAATAAAATTTAAAGTGAATGATTTGAAAATTGATTATTGAGATTGATTATATAAAAAATTAAAAAATGATAATGTTTATAGATAATTTATTGCTAAAGTCTTTTTAATGTATTTATCGAGTGAAATAACGAGAGCAAATATATCGTAAGTTTCATTTAGCCATAGGTCGTTTTGTGTTCGAAAGCGGACACTTTTGTTGCAATCTCCTCATCAAAGCACTGTGTATAGAATTATCGTCTGATAATTAGCACTTTACAAACCCAACAATTTTGGCAATAAATTAACACGGCATGTAGTATTGTTTCTTGAAATTTTATCAGTTTTGCAATTAGTGTTGTGTTAATCCAAAAATGGTGCATCTTTCACCCGAACAACATCACAAAACAATTAACACTACGCTAGTATTGCCAACAAACAGTATCCTTATATTATCAAATATTTTTTTCAAAAAGTCGATTTACTTTGACACGATAAATCGTTGGCTAGACGCACAATGGATGTTCTTAACCGATAAAATATAAAGTCCTTCCGAAAGAGACGAAACATCAGTAGTAATTGGTGAATGTCCATCATAATTCGTATTAAAAGATTTTATTTTCCGTCCGCTCTGATCATAAACAATAACTTCAGTTGGTTCAGCTACATTCGAACCTATACTCACATTTAATATATCAGTTGCCGGATTTGGGTAAACCTTTATATCATCTGATTGGCTTTTTACATCCCGAACTCCAGTTGTTATTGATTTTAATATTACTGCCGTAACTGAAAGCGATGGTACAGTTATGGTAAACGCATTCGAACTTACCGTTGCAAAGTTTTTCTTCAGGGCATTATTTGTATGCGTTTTGAAAGTCTCGGTTACTGGTAGCGATGACAATTGCAGAGTTGAATAACTACCATCTGCGACAGCAAAATTACTAAGATTTACTGTCACATTTCGTGAGGATAGCGTGTCGCGGTTCACTATAATCACTGTCATTGAATCGGCGGCTTGGTTTACTGTGGTGTAAGCCGAAACTGTGTTCTCAATTGAAGAAGTGCTGGAAACACTATAGCCTTGTGCATAGCGGCTGAAAAGATGTAAAGTTTCCCACATACCATTGAACCAATTCCATGGTGAAAACAATGAAACGCCATTATTAGCAAAAGTACCAAGATGCGAAGCGTATATCACCGAAACAAGATTGGGATCACTTGGTCCGGGACTCCATTCGCTTACACCGGCAGTTATACCATGGTTTGCTCCAAATTCAGTGGTACACCAGTCGTTGAAACGTTTGAAAATATATTCTTTTTTTTGCGTGTCATCCCAGCCTCCATTTACTGTTTTAACGCCATTATAACCCGGATAATTATAATTTGTATCATAATATATTCGGTGCAACTGCAGTGCCTCATCAGTATTTCTATAATAAGGATAGTTATGAATATCAATAACATCTATCAGCTTGATACCGGTTTTTTTATACTCTTGACCGCAACGGTGTATGACATACTGAATCCATGTATAATACTTCCCATTTTCCCATATTCTTTCATCAGTCCCCCATACATACCAGAACCATTCAGAGGCTGGAACAGGTCCGCAAATCTTGATACCTGGATAGATAGCTTTCGCTTTATACGCTAATTCAATAAAACGATCCATAAATGCAGAGGCCGAAATTAGCTTTGGCATAATCCAATCATGAGTTCCGGCCCAACATTCCGGCTCATTATCCATACTCCAATATTGGAATTTTTCTTTTTTAAACTTGGGTTTCGCACCAAACCAACTACTAAGAATTGCCACCGAAGAGTCGGCTGGCCATTTCACAGAAAACAAAGTAGTGTCTCCGTCAACCGTGGCCTTACTACTATTGCCGTCTGGATTGGGTGTTCCAGATCCGGCTAAATTTTGACCATGACCATCCCAACCCGAATGAGAAGTCTTGTAAGCCCCATCATTGAAGTTGTACTGACTGCTGGAAGCCGCTCTTCCCAATAACTGAAAGGCAAACATGGCTTGCATATCAGGAAAATAGCTATTGACTTTTTGTGCATAAGTATCCCAATCTTCACCATAAACGTTATTATACCAATCGGGGTGAACAGTGAGTTTTGCACGCCAGTTGTAAGCCGACATGTTATTACCTCCGCCAATCCGAGCGAAGCGTACCCCTGCATCTTTAAGAAATTGTGTGGTATGGTCGAAGCTTTCATTTCGTCCATAAATAGCAGGTGATACAGCTTTTTTGTTTGCAGTAGCATTTACTGTAACAGTTACATCTTGCGCCACTATTGTTGAGGTTGCAAAACAACTCAGCAGCAAAAGAAGAAAGAAATAATTTTTCAAAAAGAGATGTTTCATGATTTCCTGACTTATTGATTGATATTTAAGTTTATGTTTAATTATTGAGATTTATTACCTGCAATTACTATTTGTTGTCAGGTACATATGTAAAACAATCAAAATCAGTATATGTTTTCGATATTTTACTTCCTGAAGTAGAAAAGAGACCTAAATAAATTCCTGTAAACCCTCCTGCAGTTTCTGAACTCAAAAAGCGAACATCCATCTTACCGATAGTTTTAAAAGTCTTACCATCCAATGAATAAGCAAATGAATAATAATTACTTTCACCTTTTACCTGAAATTCAACTTTCCCGCTAGGTATTTTAATTTCTTGGTCTACATGAGTCATTTCACCAAGACGATAGCGGAGAAGTATCTTGTTTTCACCATTTGCGTCTTTGCGCAAGACTAAATCGTAATGCGAAATATTATTCATAAAAACAGTAATTCCTGATTCATCGCTATTCTGAGCTCGAAACATCTCCAACGACGTAGTAGCAGTAAAATCAAAATGCTCTTGACGACGTCCAACAAAAGTAGGAGAGTCAATATCATCTAACTTTACAGTAGTTGCTCTCAAACGTAAAAAACCGGGTCTTTCCGTTAAAGTATAGTTCTGTTCTTGCGGGTTACGAAGATAATTCCATTCAAACCCTAATTTTTTCTCAGAAAAATCAGTACTGTATGAAACTTCCTTAACTGGCTTAAAAGGCAATGTTGGCGCATTCATAGTTGTATAGATAGTTCCATTCCCGTTGATTACCGGCCATGCATTGTTATCCCATTGTACAGGAGCTAGAAATGTTTCCCTACCCAATAAATGATGTGAACCCGACTGAGGACGAAAACCTAAACACACCATCCACCAAGAGTTGTCATCGGCCTGAACTAAATCAGCATGCCCGGTACCTTGAATGGGATTCCATTGAGCGTTTACGTTTGAATGGGTTAAAATTGGATTGGCTGGGTTCGAATCATAAGGTCCATCAATGTTTCTACTTCTAGCAATAGTCACTTTGTGACCGTATTCGGTACCCCCCTCTGATATCATCAGGTAATACCATCCATCTTTTTTGTAAATATGTGGGGCTTCTGGATAACGACCTCCTGTTCCTGACCAAATAGCCTTATTGGTCGTTATTTGTTGACCGGTTAAAGGATTTATTTCAGAGACATAAATAGTGTTATTGGGATTGATGGTCAAATAACACTTGTCATCTTCAAAGTAAAGCGATGGATCAATTCCGGGTTGTTGAAGCCAGACAGGATCCGACCATTCTCCGGCAGGATCTTTTGTGTATACAATAAAGTTTCCTCTTGAAACATTTGTTGTAATCATATAAAAAATCCCTTTATAATAGCGAATGGTAGGAGCATAGATTCCTCCTGAAACACCACATTTATCAAGTGGCAACTGAGAGGTTCGGGTCAAACAGTGACCAATTTGTTCCCAATGAATTAAATCTTTACTATGGAACAAAGGAACACCAGGAAAGTATTCAAAGCTACTGGTTACTAAATAATAATCGTCTCCTGCTTTGCATATACTTGGATCTGGATGACAACCTTGAATTACTGGATTTCTATAAACGCTGGAATTGCCTGCAAAACAAGTCGTTGCGACTGTTAGTAAAACAAGAAATGATCTTCTAATTGACACTTGCATAATGGGAATTGGTATTTATTTCAACTTTAAAATAAATGCAATACCAACTTACTAAATGTACCGCACCTATCCACAACGTCATTTAAATAGTTAATTGTACGATCTTCCAAACTATTAAGAAAAGTAAATTCTTCACATCTAAATGATGCTGTAAAAGTATAATACCTATCTAAATATCAAGAGCCGTTATGTATTGGAATAGGGGCATTTTTGTTTCATTCTCTATTTTGCTGTTGTTTGAAACTACGAAGATACTCTGATGGTGATATTCCAAACTCTTCACGGAAATTAATTGTAAACCGTTTAGGAGAATTATAGCCAATTTCATAGGCAATCTCAGCAATCTGCAATTGGCTTTGCTCAAGAAGTTGCCGACCGCGTTTCAACTTAATTGTTCTTATAAATTCAGCAGGCCCTTTGCCGGTAATAACCATAAGTTTTTTGTATAGATGACTACGACTTAAACCCAAAAACTCTCCGAGTATTTCAACTGAAAAATCGGTATCATTCATATGGTCTTCTACTACCTTGATAGCCTTTTCTATGAGTTTTTCATCTAATGATGTTATCGTAATTTCGGAAGGGGAAACATCCATTTTTTGACTAAAAGTTATATGACTTTTTTCAGTCCATTCTATAAATTTACGAATTCTAAGCTTCAGTAAATTAATATTAAATGGCTTGACTATATAATCATCAGCACCTAATTGCAATCCTTCAATCACATATTCTTCAGCTGTACGTGCTGTCAAAAGAATAACTGGTATATGTGACCAATAAATGTTTGTTTTTATTTGTTTACAGAGCTCAGTTCCACTCATTACTGGCATCATAACATCACTTACCACAATTGTCACATCGAACTTATCTAATTGTGCCATTGCCTCTTGTCCGTTATTTGCAATTATTACAGAGTATTCATTTCCAAGATTATCTGCCATAAACTCGCAAAGATCAGTGTTATCATCAACAAATAGCAATATCGGTTTAGTAGTAAGGGAATTAGAATTTACCATATCTTCATCTTCGTCTAAAACCTCTTCAATTACACTTTCTGCAATTAGTTCAACTTCTACAAATGGAATTTTAACAGTGAATATGCTACCATGTGGCACATTATCTGTTACGGCAATAACTCCCCCATGAAGACTGACATATCCATTTGCGATATGTAAACCGATTCCGCTACCGGTTTTTTCCAGTTTTTGAGGCGCTTGGTAGAAACGGTCAAAAACAAACTCTTTTTCCTCATCTCTAATACCTAGTCCTGAATCAGATACACTAACACAAACATTATCATCCTCCTTGGTTATATGAATCTTAATAATTCCGCCGTCCGGAGTATATTTGAATGCATTTGACAGCAAGTTGGTAAGTGTTTTTTGCATTTTATCTAAATCAAACTGCATTAATAGAGTTTCCATTTCACTGAACAAGGAGAAACTGACATTCCGTTCGTTAGCATAAACGCAAAAAGAATTGTAAATTTCTCTGACCATACTAACGAAGTCACCAGATTTTAAATTCAATGTTTCAGCCCCAACATCTAATTTACGGAAGTCAAGCAACGAATTTATCAATGTGAGCAGTTGCTGTGCATTTTTATAAATAGTACTCAACTTTTTCAGCATACTTTCATTAGTTGCGTCATTCAGCAAAATTTGTAATGGAGTAATAATGAGCGTAAGCGGCGTGCGCAAATCGTGACTTATATTCGTAAAAAACCTCAACTTCATCTCATTGATATGCATTTCTTTCTCATGATTCATTTGAATACGCTGCTGTTCTAGTTTTATTCGATGCGTGTTCTCTTTCTTTCGGAAATAGTACATTAATATACTTATAATCAGAAGAGTATATGTTAAAAATGCCCAAATAGATAAATAGAATGGTGGAGTTACGTTTATGATTAATACAGTAGGATCGTCATTCCAAATCCCATCGCTATTGCAAGCTTTTATTAGAAGTTTATACTTTCCAGCTGGTAACGAGGATATTAATATCTTATTATCAAGTGTTGGCGTCCATTGGCTGTTAAAACCTTCGATTCGATATACATATTTTACTTTATCTGAATTCAACAAATCTCCAGTTGTAAACTGCAATGAGATAAGTTTATCATTATGTTTAAATGTTAATTCTGAGGTTAGTTCGATTGAATTCTCAAGTATCTTATGACCATTATAAATTGAATCTACTTGAATATTATTATTTCCGACAGTTAATCCTGTAAATATAACATTGGCTAGAGGTTGATCCTTTTCAGCCATTTTATTGGGATTGAGAATACTATATCCGTCAACATTTCCGAGCAAAATATCTCCGTTCCGCAATTTACATATTGAATGGTTATTGAAATAAGTATCTTTAAGACCATCCTTAACGGAGTAATTTTTGCTTGTAATGGTCAGCGCCTCATTTATATCACGCTTAATAGTCAATATGGAGAGCCCATTACTTGTTGTAACCCATATATTTTTAAGATTATCTTCTGTTATTCCTCTAATAGAATTATCACACAATCCGTTTTCTTTAGAGAAGTTGTAAAGAGTATCTTGCTTTTGATCCCATATAGTCAGCCCATCATTATGACCAAGCCATATAACACCGCTATTATCTTTGTAAACATTCGAAATCTTAACTTGCTTAAAACTTAAACTTCCTCGTTTATTACCCAAATATGTAAACCTTTTGTTACTTGTAATGTCAATCACTGAGAGACCATAAACAGTACCAATGTACATTTTGTCACCACCATCATAAAACATATCCAATGCGTAATCCTTGTAATTAAATGGCGAAAGAATAGATTGAAAATCGTTCGACTCTGATTGAAGTATTTGAATTTTACCACCTAAAGTTCCTATCCATATATTTCCATACCTATCTTCCTTTAATCCCCAAATGTCGTTACTGGATATTTTGCTATTTTTTGTTGTGTATTGAACTATTTTTCCGTTTTCAAAACAAAACAGACCTTTCATGTAAGTACCAATCCAAACACGCCCTTTTCGATCTTCCAACATGGAAACTATTGGCGTGTTTGGAATAGGAAGTTTTTTCACATTACTTTCCGAATGTGGAGCCTTCACATATACACCATTTCCATCGGTACCTAACCAAATATTTCCAAGATGGTCTTCCATTATTGTAGTAATATCAGAACATTCCGGATGTTGAAAATTGATAAAATTTCGAAAACTTTCATGATAAAAGGAGAGACCTTTTTTATTCTGTCCGATCCAAATAGTTCCGTTATTATCACGATATAAACACTGAACACTATTAGAAGACAAACTAGTGGCCGTGGATGGTTTATTTGCAATATTCGTTATCGAATTCTTAACTTTATCACATATAAATACCCCTTTGTGGTCTGTTCCTATCCATATTTGTCCGGCTTGATTCTCTATGATACTTGTTATTGTATTACTTACAGATGTTATATCTGAAGGCAAATTAACCGTCTCCCACCCTTCGCTTAAGTTTTTTTTAAATAAAATCTGATCAGATGAACTTGTACTGAGCCATAATCCATTGTTGCTATCAGCAAAGATTCTGTTACGACCATACGCTATATTTTGTTTTATAAAATCTGGCACTTCTATCAACGTCTGTGCTCCTGTATTTTTATTCATTTGCCAGCACACTCCCGACTTAAGAATTGTGTACAGATTTTCCTTATCATCAGTCATATTAGCCCAAATAACTTCTGACAATGGAACCTTTAATTTGAATACAGATGTTGTCTTCTTCAGAACATTATAAAAAAAGGCTTTTCTTTTGTTTAATACCCATAGATTCCGTTTTTTATCAACAAAAACTTTACTGTTGTCTTCCGACTGTATACCCAATTTAAGCAATAAGTGTTTAATGTCGGGGTTAAAGCAATCCTTATCACGTTCGTAAACCATGTACGTGTATCCGAAGGATACCCACACATTGCCTAAGCCGTCTTCTTGTAAATCCATTATATCATTCGCAATTAGGGTTTTAGGAACACCAAAACGCGTTGTGTAAACTTTAAATCCATATCCATCGTATCTGTTTAATCCAGACTCAGTTCCTACCCATAGAAATCCATAACTGTCTCTTAAAACAGCTTTTACTGAGTTATTTGAGAGACCGTCTTTAGTTTCTAGATGATGAAAAATATACGATGACTGTCCAATGATACTTTGGAAAGAGATAATGCAAAATATGCCGAGCATATATAGCTGTCTTTTATGCTTATTCATGGGAGAGTAATTTAGAATAATTTTCAAACAATTGGGGAATACTATTAAATTTTCAACTGCAAATATATCAAAAAAAAAACAGAATTGTTTTATACCTCAATCTTTGATTTTTGAAACAAAAAAACACCCATAATAACCATTCAATTTCTCAATTTCAGCTATCATGGGTGTTTTATTTGTTATTTTACTTCAATAAATTCAGGCTCGTAAGGTGCAATTTTGAAATTACCGTCGTAGTTTTTATCAAAGAGGATACTTTTTGCTTTTCCCTTCAGCGGAATCTCTTTAGGTTCTCCACTTATATTAAGGTAAAGATAGTGATTTTTATCAATCTGCCGCGCCATCACTCCCGAAGGCACGTCTGGACCTTTTTTGATCCCCAGCTCAACTATTAGTTCGTCAAGCAAAGGATTGAGAATGCTTCCATCGGCAGGCAGGCCAACATAAATAGCGCGACCTTTTCCATATTTGTTGGAAGTCATAATCGGATAATCCTTATCAAAACTGGTTATGTTACCGATAACCTCAGCTCCCTTTGGTTCAATGACATCGAATCTCATCGACTGCGTATCAACGGCCTTCCCTTTGTAAGTAAATTCCAGTTTTTTGCCTTTGCATGATTTCCGTGATAGCTCGTTATAGTTCTCAGTTTCCTCGAAACTGGCCACCCGTATCCCAAACACATCACTTAAGCGACCGGGACGAGTAGAAGCGAATACCTTTCCGGTTTCGTCGACTACAGCAGAATTGCTTGTCATAATTACCGTTCCGCCATTTTTCACAAAGTCACGAATTTTTGCGGCAGTTTTTTCATCCATAACAGTTATGCCTGGAACAATCAGTAATTTATAATTCAATGAACTTCTACTGATTTCAACTACATTAGCATCCATATTGCGATGATAAAATAATCCCCAACAGGCTTGCAGTTGGTTTTCTTGCTGCTCTGGGAAAGAGCTGCTTGCTATCTGACTTGGAAAAGAAGAGGCCAATCCAACTTCCGACTGAAGTTTGTACGGGAAGAATTTTCCAATTTTCTTAAACTCGGTTGCAATTTTCTTGTATTCGTCATACTTGCGGTTTGGCACACCATCCCAATCAAGCATTCCTTCCAGATATTGCTCTTCGCCTGAGTGCATGCTTTGCCATGTCCATCCGCACACCATTTGATTGCCATACATAAGGGTAGCATAAGCCGATTTGCGGATAGAATTCGGTACAGCAGTCATGGTAGTAAATTCGCTACACCAGAAGGGGTTCTTGCTTTCGAATTGAATACGGGAAATTCCAAACGATGAGTTCATGACTCCATAATTGGTTACCAACGAGCTACCTGGATAGAAGCCACAACCCTCACGAGCCATTTTGCCGGAATAAGCCATCTCTGCCCAATCAATATACTTCAATGCGCTGTAATACCACGCATTCGTATTTGTAAGCACTCCAGGTGCATTTTCATTCACTTTACCTATCACCGCAAACAGGAATTGGTTTACCTCAGAGGAAACAAAAGTACGGAAATCAAGAATTTTTTCCGGCGCACCGTTTTTTTCTCCAGCCGTTGGCAATCCGACTTCTTCAAACTGATTCAGGCGGCGCGACCAGCGTTGGGTTGCCCAAGCTTTATTTAAATTATCCAGATTAGAATATTTCTTTTTCAACCAAACGATAAATCTTTGTCTTACAGTTTCTGAATATGAAATTGGACCATCACCTGATTCGTTATCAATACCGAAAGCCAACAATGCAGGGTGTTTTGCATATCTTTTTGTAATCATATCGGTATAGCGTAAAGCATATTTCTGATAGCCGGGATCTCCGGTATCATCCATATAACGATGATTAGAATATAAATGATTACCCTTATCATCAACGATATCCATTGACGGAAATTTTTGGTGCAACCATATTGGTGCAGGATGAATGGCAATATCGAGAATTACTTTAATTCCGGCTTCGTTCATCATGTCCATCACTTTATCGAACCATTCAAAGTCAAATTGACCTTCTGCCGGTTCATAACTATCCCAAGCCAAATGCCCCATACGGACAGAAGTAAATCCGGCAGCCTTCATCAGCTGGATGTCACTTTTTATTTTTTCGATATTCTTATCATCGTGCGGATGATAATTGGTTCCTACATACAACCCTTGAGCTTTTATTGCAAAGCTAAAAAATAGAGAGATTGCAATAAACAACGTGCATTTAATTTTACTTAGTTTCATTTGAGAATTATATTATTTTTTAGTATTTGATTAAGTATTTAAACGTAAAACTGTCATCGATCCAATAAGGCTAGCTGTATCAGCCAAATTAACTTGTTTGTCACAGGCATTGAAATTAGATCACTGTAAAAGGTGCTATAAAAAATTTATTTTCAAACAGCACCTTTCTTGAATATCTTTCAAATATAATTAAGATAACAAAATCAATTATTTAACGGTGATTTTCAGATTTCTAACAATATTACCTGACGAATTACCCAGTTGTAAAATAAAGTCTCCGGCCTCAACGTTCCAGGCTTTTTGGGCTTCGTCGTAGAAAGCCAGATCAGAAACCTTCACATTCAGCTCCACTACTTTTATCTCACCCGGTTGAAGGAAAACCTTATCGAACGCTTTGAGTTCTTTAGCCGGACGCAACACCGTGCAAACAGGATCGCTGACATACAACTGGGCTACTTCTGCGCCATATACCGCGCCCGTGTTCTTTACGGAGAATTTCACGCGAATAGTTTCATCTTTATTGTACGTATTTTTGTCTGTAGAAAGAGCTTCCAATTCAAAATTAGTATACGAAAGTCCATACCCAAATGGGAACTGAGGTGCAATTTTCTTTGTATCGAACCAGCGGTAGCCTACCAAAATATCTTCTTCATAGTTCACTTTCAAATCACGACCAGGGAAATTACCCAAAGCGTGTGCCGGAGATTGCTCTAACGAAACAGGCAATGTAAACGGCATTTTTCCGGAAGGATTTACCTTTCCGCTCAATAAGTCGGCAACAGCATTCCCTGCCTCCATGCCACCAAACCACGACCACAGAATAGAAGGAACACGATTTACGATTCCCCCTAATTCAAGCGGAGAACCTGCAATAATAACCACCACGGTGTTGGGATTAACTTTAGCCACTTCACGAATCAGGGTTTCCTGTCCGTAAGGCAGTCTCATGTGCTGGCGGTCGAACGATTCACTATCAAAATCGTGGTTAAGTCCTCCGAAAATGATGGCAACATCCGATTTTTTTGCAGCTTCCACAGCTTCATCAATCAGTTTCCAGTCGACCTTATCGGTATTTGATTGCCCTGAGTTACTACCTTCATTGAAGGTAGATTGTTTTTCATAACCTTGGGCAATGTTTATTTTTACGTTATTACCGAATTTCTTTTGGATGGCAACCAGCGGAGTAATTTCATAGAGCGTTTTTATCTCTGAACTCAAGCCACCACCACAATGTTTACGAGTAGCATTATCACCGATTACAGCAATGGATTTCAGTTTGCCAAAATTAAGCGGGAGTAGGTTTCCATTGTTTTGCAACAGCACGGCAGCTTCTGCAGCTGAATTATAAGCCGCTTTTTGATGCTCTGGTGTATTCATGATTCCATTATCACGAGACTTTTCGCCCAACACCTTGGTTTTCATCATTACACGAAGTATGTTTGCCACTTTTTCATCAACTACAGACATTGGTACTTTACCTTCCTCCACAGCCTTAATCAATGGATTTGCAAAATACCAGTCGTTGTAATCTTTTTTGTCGGTTCCCATTTCGAGATCAAGCCCAGCCAATGCCGCCTTAACGGTACTGTGAGCAGCATCCCAATCGGTCATCAGCACACCTTTAAAGCCAAATTCCTTACGCAAGATCTCTCGATCCAAGTAATCATTTTCTGAGCACCAGTCACCACGGAATTTGTTGTACGCTGCCATCACGGTATAAGCACCGCCTTCTGTAATTGAAGCTTTAAACCCAGGCAGGTAGATTTCACGTAAAGCCCGTTCGCTCATAGTCACATCAACACTGGTGCGATGGTCTTCCTGATTGTTAGCCAACCAATGCTTAACGCTGGCAGCCACATCTTTCGATTGCAAAGCTTTGATGTAGGGAACAGCCATTGCTGAATTCAGCATGGGGTCTTCAGTCATATATTCGAAATTCCGGCCACAAAGGGGAGATCGGATAATATTTATTGCAGGGCCAAGTAATACGTTTTTTTTGCGGAAACGCGCCTCTTCTCCCAAAACAATTCCACGTTCATAAGCCAGTTTGGGATTCCAACTGGCAGCTAACGCCGTTCCCGGAGGAAAACAGGTTGAAGAATCATTCGTCCAACCGGCATAAGCCCAGTTATGACGGTTTATTTCCGCACGTACGCCATGAGGTCCATCGGACAATGCCCATTCAGGAATACCAAGACGTTTTACTCCCGAAACATAAAACTTAGAATTGGCATGTAGCATTCCAACCTTTTCTTGCAGGGTCATTTTTTTAATCAGAGATTGAATCTTTTGTTCCTGTAAATCGTTTTTTGATAGGCTTTTAGCCTGTATGGCTAAAATAACAAAAAGAAATAAAGCAAATGTTCTTAAAAGAGAGTTTTTCATTTTTTTTTGGTTTTATCTGAATTAATTGAGGCTTTTTTCTTGTTTGGGTTTCAAAAGATTGCCAATCAAGCTCCCGAATATACATAAAATGTTTGTTTTCTGAAAAATAATCAAATCCATTGCTGATTATTTCTTAGATTATCTTGTTGTTATCGCTTAACTAAATTTAACATGAAAATATCATTTTCCCGAATATCCAGTTCTTTTAGAAACGTACCATCCTGTTTTACATCAATAGATTCAGTTAAAACAGGAGAACCATCATTGTGTTTTTTCAAATTTTCGACCTGTTGTCTGTTTAATTGTTGAGGTTTACCCATATCAACATATTCCGTGTAAGCATCATTAACCCTATAACCAACTTTATAAATTTCAAGTGTATATTTTCCAGCAGGAACATTTGATAAATTTACTTTTACTTTACCCATGGATTTAGAGGGCAAATCTTTCACATAATAGGTCTGATTATTTACAGAATCCGGAAGCGTATTTGTAAAGTTCCAAAGAAGCAATTGAACGCCATTATCCGTTTTAGTTGCCCACGAACGTGTATCAGTATTTTTCAACTCAGTTTTACCAAGTTTATTCATAAATTGGTAAGCATAAAACGCTGATTTTGGAATTCCTTGAATCGTAAGCAATCCAAACCCTCCGTGAAAAGGTGTAAAACGAGGGCCTGGTTCCTCAAAAACATCGGTGAATACCCAATACGACATTGAATTAACAGAACTTCCTACCTGTTTGATTTTTTCCAAAATGTATGCAGCTTCATGATAACTGTCGTGAACTGGATCGGCAGGTGTATAAGATGAACTCCATTCGGTATAATGCAACTCCAGATTTGGTTTAGCTGAGGCAGCAATTTCCTTCCGGGATTGAAGTACATCTCCACTTACAGCCATCGGATCTTTGCTCAAAACTGTACCACTGTGTCCATATTCATCAAGAAATCCCTGATTAACGCCATACGAGTGGGTACTTATAAAATCGATAGGGAGATTATTTTTCGTACAATATTCTATCATTTCACTCTCCCATGCTGCACCAGCAGTTCCCGGTCCACCTACCTTGTAATTAGAGTTTACGCTTTTAATAGCTTGAACCGAATATTTGTATAATTTAAAATAGTCGGCTTGTGTACCTGTCCAAAATCCTGGAGAAAGATTTGGCTCGTTCCAAACTTCAAAATACCATGTTTTTACTTCATCAACTCCATAACGTTCGGTAAAATGTTGTGTCAGATTGCGAATAAAATCTTCCCATTTATTGAAGTCCTTTGGCGGAGTAACATTTCCTCTCCACCAAAAAATAGTTTGTTTACCACTAGACAATGCGTTGGGCATGAATCCCAACTCTACAAACGGTTTGACATCGATACTTAACAGATAATCGTACAAAGCATCAATATACATATAATTATATTGCGGATTCCCTTTTCCATCCTCGGTGTACACAGCCATATCGTCGGTCAGGAGGCCATGCATACGGATATATTTAAAATCGCACTCTTTCTTCACATATGCTAATTGTTGCTGCCAATCGGCTCGAAGACCTTCGTTAGCCCTGCCCGCTCCGACACATTGCTTGAACATGGTATTCATAGCGCCTTTTTCTGCACTATAATCAACATTGATTACCCGTTGGGGCATGTCTATTTTATTGCTTTTTTTATTTACAGCAAAGGCATATGTTGCTGACAAAAAGATGATTGTAGCTAAAAGAAAGCGATTTAATTTCATTTCTAATTTATTTTAGTAGATTATATATTAGTATTTTGTGAGTAGATTTCTCTTTTAATTTGTAAATGCTTATGAATACAAATCAATATGTTTTCCACTATATTCAATTTTATCTGCAATTAGTTCATCAGTCGATAGAATTTCCAATGCCATATCAATATCAAATTGGTCATTTGTAAGAATAATACCCCGACTTTTTATTCGATCAAAATCCCTATATTTAATTTCAATGACATTAAATAATAGAATTTTTCTCAATTTAACTTTCACTATTTTTTCTTTATAAATAACCGGAGTACCCGATGTGAATAAAAGTAAATAAAAAACTATCAATAAAAAAAACAGGCCAAACACTCCGAAAAAAATTGATATTCCATAATTTCCCATATAATAGAACACTACTGATAGTGATGTAAATAATGGAATAGCAATAAAAAACACCAATAATGTTTTAAAGAAATCATTTATTGATTCAGTATAATCTACTAGTAAATCTGTAATTTTATGCGTTTTAGTAATTACAATCTTATCTGCGTCAATATGACAATATTCGTATTTCGTTTTAAATATTTCTTCCATATGAACTTTTTTATAGCCAGTATTCCTAAAATAAATATCTTGAAAAGTTAGTCCTGCAAATTCAGTACAAAATTCCGCAAACATTTTATCTGGATCAGGAGATAAAACCTGAGATTCCAAATTTGATTAGATTAAACTAAACCACCTAAATTTGGCATAAAAATAATGAGGCTGATTGTACTGACTTGAGCAGAACAATCAGCCTCATACACACAAGCGTTAACTAATACCTATAACAAATAATATATATTGTGTGCTTTGATAAATACATTGAATAAAGAACGGTTGAATAAAGACTTATGAAAAAATCTTAATCAGAACATCTCAAAATTAATGGCTCTGCAAAAGATGGCTTTGCAAAATGTATACAATTGAAATCAAATTTACACACCCTGAAACTCCAGAACAAAGTTATCTCAATTTTTAGTTGGTAACGGTACCATTTCGTATCAGATAATGGTCGTATTTGTTGCAAATGCTATCTGTATCAGAATTTCCAATCTCAACTAATAGAATCTATTATATATAATCCTGTGATATAATTTGTTTTGATAGTAAATTTTTAAATTGTTCTAATTGGAAATAGACTTAAATTAATTAACGTTTTCAAATTGGCTGTTGATCACCCTTGGTTGAATACAAAGAGGTATTTTGTATAGAGTTTTCTCTGATTTGGGACATAATATTTAAGCATTATAACGCAGATTGATTTTGCTTGATTTATGTCTCCCACAAGAGGTATCAGTACTAAAACCTCCTGTTCTTAAGCTGAGTTCTCAGTCTGACAAGGTCAGGTATTTTTCGGCTATTAGAAATACGGCTATATTTATAATATACTTAGTCAAATCATAACGGACAACATATATTTTATAAACCTGAATTCGGAATAAGGCTTTTAAAAGCCTTATTCCGAATTCAGGTTTATAAAATATATCTAGCTTTGTTAGTATGCAGAAATTAAAATTACTAACAAAACTTTGCGACAACAATACTATTAAAACAATCTAATTCTATCTCTAAAAAATGCATGCAGAGAAATAACACCTATTTGCAGACAATCATATCACCAACAAAGAGATTGGATTTATAAGACAAATCAAATTACTACTTTATAACATTTATTATTTCGGCTCAGGTAAGAACCAATTATTTTTATCAGATGATAAAATTCCATATATCCTACCATATTCACTACCTTCATGTTTTGAGGCAATACGTTTAGCTAAAAAATCATTATCGTTTCTTCTCATAGCCATACGGACTAAATCACCAAAACGGTTTCCTTCAAACGAAGTTTCTAAAGCCAACTCATCGCAAATTAAATCTTCTACCGCGGTTGTTGGATCTAAAGTTATATCAGGTTTATACGCAGCATCATACTGTGCATCACCACATCCTCTGGCATGTATTCCTATTATATTGGTGTACTTGGGATTATTGAATTTACTAACATATGATAACTCGCGCTCATCAATAGGTATTATTGTCGAATCAAGGAAAGACTTTGGATTTAAACCATATTTCAAAACAGCAAAAGCAGTATTCGGATGCCCGGCTCTATTAACAGCTTCGGCATATCGCAGATATATCAATCCCATTCGGTAAAGCAAAATATGATCCGCTACCCATAATTTATATAATGCCGAAAAATCAATGTATTTTGTAATATTGGTAGTTCCGGGAACAGTAGTTTGCATCCTTAATAGTACAGAATTACCCTTAGCGCGTGCATCACCAATATTAGTGTAATTAGTAAATTCAGTAGGCTTCTTAACATCTGGTATATAATGAAGTGTATAATTTTGAATACTCCATAATTTATTAACCACACTGGATGCACCGAAATATTCAATGTGGTTCGGTATATTACATACAATACCATCTGAAATCGTTGTGGCCATCTGAATAGCGCTAGCAAATTCTATTATTTGATCGTTTGAACTATTAGCAGTTCCGGTTAAAAACGACCAATTATCAGATGGGTATGCAGTTTCAAAATTTTTCCTTTGGAAATTAGTGATATTCCATTCTATCGATGGCGAAGATGTCAAATTACTGGTAGGATTTGCAGGATCTGTAGGAGGCATTTTCGAATCAATAAATTGAGCATAATAGGTCGCTGCTTTTTCATAATCAGAAATGGAACGACCATGCCACAAATACAAATCTCCTAACAGAACTTTTACAGGTAATAACAAGTCAGAGGTTTTAAAACTATTGATCGTACCATAATTTGGATAGATAGCATCTGCAAATGGTTCCAAATCAGCAATCAAAGAATCAGTTAATTGATTAATATCCAAAACCGGATAGTTTTCTTTTGTATCATTAACAGTCAGTAGAGGTTTGGTAAAATAATATACTTTGCCCCAATTAGTAGCTATCTGCATGTAGGTCCAGGTACGAATAGCATGAGCCACTGCGTTTTCTGTTTTCAATGCGCTACCTGAAGCTCCAGTACGACTAATAAAATAATTACAATTATTAATAATAGCATAATAATCACGCGGATTTGCATATGCATTGGTCGAATCCACTTTGAAATCACTTAATTGTCGAATATCAGCAGGAGTATAAGTTGTAACATCCAACAAATCACCACGCATTTCGCCAAGCAACTTATATCGTTCCCCTACTTTCTGCATTCCTCGCAACAGTCCAAATATAGAATTTACCGAATCATTTGCGGATGATAATCCATTTTTATCGACTGTAGAATAACGCCCCGAATCTACATTCAGCATATCTTGACAAGAAGTAATTACAAAAAGTGAGCAGATAGCAATAACTATAAATTGCACATATATTTTCTTCATTTTGATGTATTTCATTTTATAAGTTCAACTTTAATCCTACGAAACAACTTCTTCCTTGAGGTAGTAACCCTGCATCTATTCCTTGATATAATACTGAATTACTAATCGAAAATTCTGGATCAGCTCCTAAATATTTTGTAAAGGTCAATAAATTATTGGCAGAGGCCCAGATTGTAAATCCAGAAAGGAAAGTTGATTTAACAGGGACATCGTAAGACAATGTAAGTGACTTCAACCGCAGGTAGGAACCATCTTCAATCCAACGATCTGAAAAACGGCTATTTCCCATCACATCTCCAAATGAGCTCCTTGGAATTGACGTTTGCTGACCTTCGCTAACCCATCTGTTTTGCAAGGCAGAAGATTGATTAATAAAATCACTTCCTGATTCCAATTGCGAACGCACATAATTATAAACATCATTTCCGTAAGAATAGGTAAACAGAGCTGTAAGCGATAAATTCTTATACACAAACCGTGTATTAAATGAACCTGTGAAATCAGGGTTAGGATCTCCGATAATTGTTTTATCCTTCTCATCAATAATATTATTATTATTTTTATCGTTATACAAGTTAGCAAAATGCATATCACCGGCAGCGAACGTTGAATATCCAGTACCCATTGAATTTGAAATTTTCAGATTGGCTGCGGTCGCCTCTTTAGTATCAGCAAAAACTCCAAGCGTCTTATAGCCATAGAATACACCTGCAGGTTGTCCAACCATAGTTTTTACTTCTCCGCCATAAATAGAGGTAGTATAATCCCCTCCGGGCAATTCAAGTATTTTATTTTTATAATGTGCAATACTTCCTCCTAATTCCCACTGAAAGTTTTTAAGCGTAATTAGCTTTGCATTTACAGAGAATTCAATTCCATTATTTTGCAATTTTCCTTCATTTGACCAATAGGTGTCCAAACCTGACAGATAGCTCAATTGTCTTAAAGCAAGTAAATCATTGGTAATATGATGGTATATATCTGCAGATAAAGACAACCGATTGCTGAGTACATTCAAGTCAATTCCAAGATTTGATTTTTCAACAGTTTCAGGTTTCAACGTAGTATTTCCAATATTCGATAAAGTTAAACCCGTATAAGTTTTAAGATATTGAATAGAACTGAAATAGGTTGTCGAGCTTGAAGTTGGAATATTATCATTTCCAGACAATCCGTAACTAAATCTCAGTTTCAACGTATTAATCAAAGAAATATCTTTCATGAAGTTTTCGGAAGAAACAAGCCAGGCAGCATTTATTGATGGAAAAATTCCCCAACGAAGACCTGCCACTTTCAATAAATCGGCATCTTTACCGAAACGTGATGAAGCATCAGCCGAAACTACAGCTGTAAGAAAATATTTACTACGTAAACTATATTCTGCATTGGCATACCATGACAATGAACGCCAGCTATCATCATAACCAGTTGTATGACGATTTATTAAATCTTTAGTCAAATTTGGACTCAAATCGGTTGGAGTATTATATCCCGAAGCATACTCACCTTGATAAGTATCGTTAAAATACCTAAACCCTCCTGTAACATTAAATGCATGGATGTTAATTTCCTTATTCCAATTTAAATATACATTGGTCGACATTGAAATCTGCTTACTATTTTGACCTTTAACGTGGCTGTTCAAATAGTCCCCATTTGACGATATAAAAGATGGCACTCCTGCATTCGGTTGAAAGTATTTCTCGAACATGTTATTCAAAGAATAATTTACCAGCGCACATAATTTCAACTCTTTTGTAAAACTATATTGCGGTCTAACTGAAATAGTTAAATAATTTTGAGAATTCAAACCTATACCATTTTTAATAATAGATAACGGATTTGCAATATCAAAAGCATCTGCATCGCTCAAATCTGAAGTAACTTTTCCACTATTAGAATATTCGTATGGGATAAGTAACGGAGATTTAACCATTGCCAAAACACTAGGTGATGTAATCAAGTCGGTTGACGACTCACTGAACCCATCATCACGTAAATTACGATTTGTTTGAGAGTAACCCAGATCGAATGAGAATTTAAATTGTTTACTTAATTCAACATCTGAATTAAAACGAGTATTAAACCTTGTAAAATCATTTGCTATTAACGTACTATTCGACTTGGCATAACCCATTGACAAATTATACAGTGCAACATTATCACCACCACTCACATTTACATTATATGACTGCGTTGCTCCATTCTGATACACATTATCACTCCAGTTATTTTCATTATGATAACGTAAATAATCATAATAAGATGGGTTATCGTTCAAAAAAGGTTGTAAAGAAATATATTTATCTGGAATTACTCCCTTGTACAAATTACTAGCATAAACACGATATTGACTGGCGTTCATTAGTGGGGTAGTCTTAGGCTTTTCACTATATCCGAACATAGATGAAACAGTTATCTGTGTTACTGGATCTTTCCCCCTTTTAGTATTAATCAACAAAACTCCATTACCTCCCTTACTTCCGTAAAGAGCTGTTCCATCCTTAATAACTTGCACACTTTCAATATCATCAACACTAATATTCGATAACCTATTCAACAAAAAACCTTGATGGATAGATGCTCTGTCATTTTGATTATCTAAAACAACCCCATCTAAAACTATAAGTGGCTGAGAGTTAACATTAAGAGAATTGTAACCACGAATAAACATGGAAGCCCCAATTGCTGGTGCACCAGAATGATTGATTACACGCACATCGCTAGCCAGAATAGACTGTATTTGTCCATCTACTGTTAATGCAGATTGCTCATGCAAAGGAGGTAAGACTCCATAAAGAGATACATCTATTTTTGATTTCCCTTGTAAAGAGTATTCAATGAATGAATAATCAGTTGCTGACACATAAAGAGAACTACTATAGTTGGGAACACTAATGGAGAAAAAACCATTCTCATCCGTTATTGCTGAATATTTTTGGTTCTTACTTTGAACTTTTGCACCTAATAACGGTAATTTAGTAGCACCATCACGAATATGTCCCTCAATAGTTAACATTTTTTTTGTTTGAGCGGAATCACTACTTACAATAGCAGTTTTATCTGGATTGGTCTTTGCATAAAGACACCCTAAATTAAACAGCAAAAATAATGCAACCCCCAAACCTTTTAATATATAAAATTGATTTTTCATGTAAATATTTTTAATGTACTATTGTTTTTTGGGTTTTAAAAAGATACAGTCAATTAATAATTCTCGTGAATATAAACCGGTGTCGGAACCAACTTTGCTGCTAATCTTTAAGGTTACTGTATTTGTCCTTTCTCCATAATTAGAAGATTGAAATTGAAAGTTCTGTGCAACCAATATCGTATCCATAACTGCATCTGTCTGAGTTAGAAATGTACCTGTAGATGAGGGGAACATATCCACAGGATTATTCAGCTTACCTTTAGTTGTAATGTAGCTAAGGGAAAAGTTAACCTTGCAAGGCAATACTTTTGTAACTTTCGGGTTAAGCAACTTAGGTGAAATAAAAACGCAGTATATATCATAATTACTCGCTAAAGTTCCGGGAATTTCAAATGTAACAATCGGATTAGCGTTTGAACTAGTTGGAGACAACCTTAAATACATCCCATTTGAAACTCCATTAACACCAGCAGGTGCACGCTCTACAGAAGGCGTTCCCAGTGGGGAGGTAATTCGCCCTGAAGTCCATTCAGCTTCAACCTTTATAGGTCTATGCCAGGAATCCAATGCGTCAATCTTTAATTCGTTAGTAACCCAGGCAACACCATTACTTGTAGTCACCATTTGTGCTCCAGATCCAGAAAACAAATAATCGGGTTTATAAAAAGGATGACCTAATGTACTAACCATTGAATCGGCAGGGTGATGTTGAATCGTATTACTAAAAATGAGATCTTGAATTAATGCATCAGTTGTATTAGCACGTGTCAAAGAGTCTGCTCTGAATTTATTACTAATATACGACGTAAAGTAAGGCTTTATTCTGCTATAAGCAGAATTCCATGCAGCATTAGTAGGCACAAGCATAGTATACGAACTATCCTCTGAATTAATGTTCCCATAGTAACTCAAAAGCAGATTATAATGTACAAATACAGAATCAAGATATATTTGCTTTCCATTAACAATACCTCCGGGAACACTTGAGTATTGGTCGAAAATCTTTTTATCGAAAGAATAGAAATACTTACTGATTGAATCAAGATCAGCTCCTTTGGCCAAATACTCGAAGGTATTCGGGAAAAAAGACTCATATCCTCCTAAAATATGAACTATCCCATTAGTTGAAACAATACTCTTTGAAGGTACTGCAAAAGCTGCATCACCAAAAGAATAATTAGTAGAATCTTTAGTAGATAATTTTATTCTCTTTCCATTAAGTACTCCAACGGGAATATCTTTATAGCCCGAAGCCGCTTGTAAAGAAAGAGCAATATGATTTTGAATCAACTCCTTATCAACGTCCATATGAGTTGTATCCAAATTTGCTAAAGACAGATTGTTAGGTGCAAAAACAGTGTAAGCCTGAGATCTGGACAATGTTTTATCGTAACCATGAGCTTTCAATATCTTAGCAAAACTACTTAACTCGGGGGTAGATTCAATGGTAGCCCATATGTTGCTATTCGAGACAAGTTGAGGTTGTGCATTGTAATGATTAATCCAAATATCATCACTACAAGCAATAACCAAAATGCTTGTAAATAGAATTATTTGAATTCGCATCAGTACATTAATTTTCCTATTTTTCATGCGTTCAATTTTATTTATAATTTATTGTCACTTTTATTTGATATCTATAGATGATTTTCAGAAAAATACAAAACAGTATACTATAAAACCCATCACATAGATAATATGATTTAAGGTGTTAATATTACAATCTATCTTCAGGCTCACCATTCGGATTATTATATACGTTGGTAGGTACCAACTCAAAATAGTCAATCATAAATTGATCCGAAAGATTTGTTGAGACATTTTTAAACCTCAGATAATGCGGACCATCATGAGTCCATGTTTCTGTACAAACAATACGTCTCATGGCATCAGAAAAACTTCTTGCGGGACTTGTATTATTTAGATAAGTGGTTCCTCCCTTCATATATCCTCTGTTTCTGAGCATTTTGTCCATCTCTACTCCAAGATCCTGCGTTTCTGTGTCAGCAACCCATCCAATATTTGGATCTTTTGCACCTATTTTCATATTTAGCGGAATACCACGTGGCTGTAAATTTCCATTATCATCATCTAAATAAAATTGAAGGATGCCTCGGTTTCCATTAGCAGTATATCCAAAACGCACTTCGTAAGTACCGGCAGGTACAGGGGGTAAACGCAGAATAAAATCGAATGTTCCTTCAGCCATCATCTCATCAGCCTGATAATTCACCCAGCCACCGTTACTTTGTTGTCCTTGCAGATAATATAAACGGGTATCAGGAGAAATAAATTTAACATTTTTAAGATACCCAGACTTAAATTTATAAAATTTGTCATTCCCAGTTACCCCATTAATATTATTGCCTTTCTCAAAACGAATTCCATTGTTCATTAATTCAGGGTGCAAACTAGCAGCATCCATTCTTATCCGGGTATTGAGCAACATAGTTTTCACTTGTTGATTATAAACCAACGGTTTATCAATCAAATAATAATATCCACCTACAGTGTTTTGCTCATGCCCTAACACTACGGGTAGAACAGTAACTCCAACGACTCCTCTTGGAGAATCTCTATTTATAATAACACCACCGGATGATTCATTAGAGACTTCAAACATGGTGTTCGGACAAAAAGTTTCCATAAATTCAAACAGTCTCGTACCTGGTGCCATATTGCATTTATAGAAAAAGTTGTCATATGAAATGGATTTATCAATCAAATGATAAGCTACAAAACGATTTAAACTATTTCTTCTATTTGTAACATCAATAACTCCGGCGTCTTCCGGGTATATAGGATCATATACACTTTTAGCATAATCGATCAATCCCTGCAAATTGGTTGTATCAATACCGGCCGTAAGATAAACATCGTTACTTTCAGCAAATATAGTATACCCTATTTTTCTCAACTTAGGACTGCGGCATATCTCGCCAGTATAAATTCCCGGTGGTTTTATTTCCGGAATATAAGAATTATCTATGGTCACTTGCAGTGAATCTGACAAACCAGTAGCTATCAAAGCTTTTAGAAATAAACTTACTCTATTATCATTTTCCATTAATTTAGGAATACCTAAAGTAGATGGTGTTATTACTCGGTTAGTCATATGAATTACACCGTTTTCAACTTTTAAATCTTTCTTTAAAACAGTGGAGGTTGTATTTATGATAATATTCACAGTTGTATCCTGTGCTTTAAAACCAACCGCTAAATACCGCGAATTCATATTTGTATATGACAAAGCCCCTTCTACTAAATCACTACTTAAATAAATTTTATCAGGTATCAATTGACTGTAAACCATATACCTTACGGTAGAATCAGACAATTCGCTCAACGAAGAGACACCTTTATCCTTATAAAAATTATGCATAGCCGTATCATTAGGAGCGAAACAAGTATAGATACTGTACGACTTCAACAGGTCATTCAATCCTGCTCTCTTTACTGCTTTCCAAAACTCCCTAAAATCAACAGAATCTTTCTCCAAATAGCTGCCTACAGTATTACCTTTGAAAGTATATAAATTATCTCCCACTTTATCACTATCAACGCATCCTTGTAAAAGAAACAACGATAGTGAACATCCGATCACAATCGAGAGGATTCGGATCCAATTTTTAATAGTTATTCTCATTTTTCTAAATTTAAATTTATTTTACAATAGAAGAAGAAACTTGATAATATGGATTTTGTTTCAATAATGGATTAATCTTCAACTCATTTTCATAAATAGGCAAATACAAAGCGTTCATAACCGACAATTTAGTGATAATAGTAGATATGTCTGAAGTATACTTATTTACAACATACCCAACCAATTCATTGGTTGATTTTTTACGTTCTGAATTTCTAACTAAATCGAACCAACGCTTTCCTTCAAACATCAACTCACGCTGACGTTCCAGCAATACTAAATTCTCCATTGCCGGAACATTATTATACTTGTTAAAAACAAGCGTGTCTGTCGGCGTTGTATTTACACTTGAACTTGAACTTGAGCTTGAACTCGAATTTGCACGCACATAAGTAGTATTTACCAACTGAAGAGCCTGTCTAAGATTCGTTTCGCCACCTAGTTGTGTTAAAGCCTCAGCTTTCATCAACATAATATCAGTAATACGATAAAATATCCAATTAGATACCGTATTATAACTATATGGATCAGATCCTAAAGCAGTATGAGTTCCAAGGTATTTAAATATCTTATAAATCCCTTCACTTATAAAGGGATAAACAATAAAATCGGCTTTACGCGTATCAGTTTTTGGAAATACAAGTTCACTCTTTGAATCTGCATAAGCTAAAGTTGCTTTAAAACTGCCAGCGGAATTGCGATTGTTGTCTCCATAAAGTGAAATCACAGCATCATTCTTTGGATCTGTACTAAACTGTAATTCAAAAATACTTTCAGAAGAGTTACCGACTCCAGAATTAGAAATACTACCAATACCACCACCATTGCTGAAAATTTGACTTGAAGCTTGGAGTTTAATTAATTTATATTTCTGAACTTGTACCAAACTTCCATCGGAGATAAAATCTTCAGTTGTAGCATTAATCAATTTATCGCAATAGGTAATACAATTTTCATAATATTCAGCTTTTTTTGTAGCTGATGTATCTACTGCAGCTCTCCATAAATAAACATCAGCCATAATAGCTCTAATGGCATCTTTTGTCATTCTCCCTTTCGTTTCCGATGGGGTAGAATATACATCCAACGCCCACGTTTCGGCTTGCAACAAATCTTTAGTAATTACTTTCAAAACAGAGTCTGCTGAGACTTGAGGTATCAATAAATTTTGGTTATCGCTAACAGTTGCTTCCAATGAAAGCGGTATATCTCTAAAAGTACGTACTAAATAGAAATAAGATAGAGCACGAATGGCTAATACTTCAGCTTCTTTGGCTTGCAAGTCGGCAGTTCGAAAATTTGGATCACTATCCATAACACCAGGCGCATATTTTAACACCATATTACAATCGTTAATTACCGTATAGAATGACTGCCAGTTACAATTTCCATTTGTCGAAAGAATATTTACATTGTTTATCAGTTGTTCATCATTACCTGAACTAGAATTGGTAATTACATTATCTGAACGTAATTCACCCCAAACAATCACACGCCACATGAAATCTTTTTCTTCCATTGAACGATAACAGGTCCTCACTACAGCTTCAACATCGGATTCCTTTTTCCAAAAATCCTCCTTCACCATTTGGTTTTCAGGTTTCACATTCAAATAATCACTACAAGCAGAACCCAGTAGCAAAAAGGAAAAAAACACCAGAATATTTAGAATATTTTTCATCACTATTTATTATATAATTATCAATGATATTAAAAGCCAATTGTCACACCGGTTGTGAATGATCTTGTACGTGGTGTCTGATTATTATCTGTACTTACTCCCCAACCACCAATACCTACTTCAGGATCTACACCAGAATAATTTGTTACCACAAACAAGTTATACAAGGTTAAGAAAACAGACAATTGATTGATAGAGAATCTAGATAAAAACTTTGTTGGCAACGAATAGTTTACAGACATTTGATTGACACGCCAGAACGAACCATCCTCAACATAACGATCACTACCTAATGAATTTTTTCCAACCTCTGTACCAAGTAAAGCTCTTGGTATAGAAGTGATATCACCATTTTTTCTCCAACGCCAGTTCACCGAGCTAGACTGATTCAAATTAGATGACATATTTTCGGCTAACAATCGAGCTTGATTTATCACCTTATTTCCCCAACGGAAAACAGTATTAATATTAACCGTTAGTCTGTCGTAATTAAGTTTAAATCCCAAACCACCACTCACTTTCGGATTAGAATTTCCTAAATAAACAATATCCAACTGATTAATATTTCCATCGTGGTTTATATCTTCATACATAGCATCACCACCTTTAAATTGCAATTGATTAGTAGTCCCATAGGCAAAATACATAGGTAAAGGCTTACCTTCTGAATTGTAGATAATATTTCCTGAAGCATTTCGGGCAATAGGTGCAGTACCTTTGGTATATCCGCTCTTAACCAAAGCTGTATTGTCAATATCATATTGATAAACTCCTTTGTAGCGAAATCCATAAATAGAGCCTATCGAGTTTCCTACTTGCAATCGAGACATATAAGATCCATTTTTGAAATCATATTCACCGTTATATGTACTCAAAACAGCATCACTTAACTCCAAAATGGAATTCTTGTTGTTTGAAAAATTCAAATAACAATCAACAGAGAACTTACCCACTTTAATAAATCTATTTGCATTGAGGTTGAGCTCCCAGCCCTGATTATCCATAGAACCAACATTTACATTTTTTAGTGTCGAATATCCTGAAGAAGTAGGAATTGAAACATCTTTTTGAAGTAAATTATCAGTCCTTTTGTAATAATAATTAAAATGCACTTCAAACATGTCTTTAAATACACCAAAATCTAACCCAATATTTTTATCCGTCACAGTTTCCCATTGCAAATTATCTAACGTCACAGCCACAGGACGTACTGTACCTACTTGATTATAATTACTCCAGGTTTCGTATCGACTGAAATACAAGTAATCATCAGTTGGGGCATTACCCGTGACACCGGCACTCGTTCTGAGGGCCAACATACTCAACCAATCTTGGGATTTTTTCATAAATGCCTCGTCTATAACATTCCAACGTAAAGCCAATCCACCAAAATTACCGAATCGTTTACCTGGTCCAAATTTAGAATTCCCTTCACGTCGAAGAGTAAAATCTATATTGTACTTTGATAGATATGAATAATGGGTAGAACCTGTGAAAGACAATCCTTTCCATATACCGGTTCCAGTCTTCATATCTGACACATAAGATCCTGTAGTTGGGCTTGTAATACCTTGAGGTATTCCATAAGATGATTCTGATTGGGAAACAGAGGAACCTCCATTGATTTCGGATGAAGCATACATTAATAGACTGTGATCATTATTTGTAAAATTAGGCATCCATTGTATTTCAAGTCTTCCGGTGGTAGATGAACTTTTGCTACTGCCAAAATCAGATTTATTCAATTGATCATTTGTCCAAGTTGTGGTAAACATTTCTTTTGGCAAAAATGCAAAACTGGTGTTACTACTGATATCAAAATTCACCAACCCTTTTATCTGCAGCATCTGGTGGGTTTCGCGTGGCAAGATATCATATTGCAATCTAAAATTAGGAATTAAACGATAACTCTTTACATTATTTTTAGCCAAATTAGCGCGTTCAACAGGATTCGGCAAATCCTTTTGATCGCTTAAAGCTCCTGACATTGTTTGAGGCACATTGTAGTATTCATTTGTAGTATTTCCATGACTATCCTCGCGATAGATTCCCAGATTAGGCATTTTTTGATAAGCAATACCCAATATTCCCACATCATGATTATTTTGACTAATTGGATAATTTTTATCCTCATTAGAATACGTAAATGCCATCTCTGAAGTAAACAAAATGCGATCCGAAACATTATATTCAAGTTGCATACGCGAGGTATAACGGTCAAGATTCTGCCCGATAATACTTCCTTTTTCGTTGTAATATCCGCCTGACAAATAGAATGTAGCTTTTTCGCCTCCCCCGGCAAGAGTCACATAATGATCGTTAGTGATACCAGTTGTTTCAACAGCCGAAATCCAATCAGTATTATTGTCATACATCCTCCAATCAGGGAAAACGGCATCATTATGGATATAATTTATTTCATTAATATTAGAAGCTGAGCTACTAAATTTCGGATTGAAATATGCTTCCTTCAACATCATGGTGTACTGATCACCTGTAAGCATTTTATAACCTTGAGGCTGTTTCTTTTCAGACAGACGATAAGCATAAGTAATACGGGGTTTACCTCTGAATCCTTTTTTGGTGCGAATTGAAATTACACCATTAGCACCTCTGGATCCCCACTGTGCGGAAGACGCCCCATCCTTCATTACAGTAATACTCTCAATATCGCTTACATTTATTGACAACAAATTGGCAAAGCTTTCGTTGTTTGAATTTACAAAGTCAAACGCATCTGTGTTTGGAGCATCAAAAATAATATCGTTTACAACAATTAGTGGCGTAGCATTATTATTAATAGTAGCTGTACCTCTCAAACGCATTGTAGAACCAGAACCGACATCCCCAGAATTAGCTACTATATCCAAACCGGCTATCTGTCCCTGTAGCGCCTCATCAAGTGAAGCTACCGAGAGATTTTCAAAATCAGCCTTTAATGTTTGCATAGCCAAAGAGTTTTCCCTTTCAGGAATATTCATAGTACCGGTATTTGACATTTTCTTTGCTTTGACTTCCACTACTTTCATTTCAGTGGCATCAATCATTTCGATGGCAAATTTCTTTAGAGCTCCAATAGCGAGCGTAACAGGTTTATATCCGACATAGCTTACTTTTAACTTATTTTGCGGACTCTTTACTTTCAAAGAGAAATTACCATTGATGTCAGTAATCGTAGCGGATACAATTCGATTAGTTGCATCTACTTCCCTGACAGCTACACCAATTAAGGCACCATCATTTTTTGCATAAACGTTACCAATGATAACAGTACCAGAAGATTGTTGGGCATTTGTCATTTGATAACAACACAACATTCCAATAATCAATATTTTTAATAGTTGTTTCATATATTAGTTTAATCTTTTATTCAACGCTTTACGATCTTCCTTCTTACACTACTTTTTATATTACTTGCTAACAATTGTTTCTCACCATCAAAATAAAGACATCTATTAATTTGATGAATTACAATATAAGAAGACGTAACTATGGTTGTTGCAGTCCTCGCATTTCCTGTGTCAAATTTAAAATCTCTAGCCATAATGTTATAATTTCCATCAGTATTATTTACAATGGCAGGATCATCACCACTTCCATCGGTAATGCTTAAATTCTTGTTACCACCATTTACCCTTAATTTAAAAAACGTTTGGTTGGTGGTATTAATGGTAGCTGTTTGAAATTCAGATGAAATTGAAGGTATATCCAAAAATACGCCATTGTCCTGAAAGTGATATCGCACGAAACGAATAATTTGATTCGCTTTTATTTGGCGTAATGAATCAGATGTTATGGCAGCCACATCATCCCAAGTAGGTAAGCCGGCCTGAATAGCTTTCAGCACTTCCTCGTTTGTTGGAACATATAATGTATAATGATAGGTATTCAAAAAACGTACATTATAATCCAAACCGGCATTGGAAAGATCCTTATAGAATACAGTATATTTGGCTAGATTCTTATTGGTAGTTGGTAGATCGCTGGTTACCCATAAATCGGCATTTCCATTTAGGAGTTTAAAAAATTCTGAGAACTGCGGATAATTATCATTATCAGATAAAATTGCATACACTGATTTTGTAGGACTTTGAACCGGCTGTTCTAAAGGATAGGACTTTCCATTACCCTTACCTTGATTGGCCTCCTTGCTCTGATCATATATTTCTGAAATATCGACAGCATTATTAGATACATTTCGTTCAATGTCGCCACCTCCTGCAAAATACAACTTAGATCCATTTTTTGTTATGTGGATAGTTCCTCCTCCTTTTGTTCGGTAGTACTCTTGATTGTCATTAATCGTACCAACGATAATATGATAGTCAAGCATATCTTTCAAATGATTTGTAAGTCGATAAGCATCAGTAACCACAGCCATTGAATCGCCAATACTTTCAGGATAGGGTAGCGTTGCATCATAAGAATGCACTGATGCATAAACTTTTGCACTCGCTGGATTGTAGTGAAACTTCCAAGCTACCGGGCTACTTGAGCCTAAAGAAGGAGGAACAACGTAAGTAAAATTATCTGTAGGTATTAAGAAACTGTAGGTATTTACCATAGAAAGCAGGTAGGGTGTAAAATTATTCTGGATTATAGCCCAATAAAATACCTGCATATTTTCATTTATCTTAGCTGGCAACATAACAGAAGTGTACAATGCCGGGGGATAAACCGTATTAGTAACATAAACAACCCCATTAGATGCAAGATGCGTCTTTACCCAATCGTTAGTAGTAATTAACATAGGTTCCTGTGCATCGTCCACTATGGTTGGAAATAGTGATGGGATCGCACCCAGAAAGCTGGGTTTCATGAGGTTACTAATTAACTCATTTAACACGTTATCCGGAATCATATCCATGCTCTTATATCTATCAATCAATGGGCGTCCTGCCTTTTTAAAATAAACATCAAACGCAGCATCTGTGGGAGCAAAGATAACTCCCATATCTATTTGTGAACCATAAGAATTCCACCCCGGATCAAATTGAAGTACACCTTTCGCCGGTTTGTTATTGGGATCCAAAAATTTAGAGCCATCATAATAGGCACCTATACCATCATTTCTGCTCCCAGGCCCCTTTACTGCAAAATATCTTTTCACAAATACAGAGTCTTTGTAGCCTAAAAGGCTAAAGGATTTTGTTAAAGCCGGATCGTAATAGGGTGCAGCGTAGCGTTCTAAAAAAGAACTAAAAACTTTTGTATCAGGATCTTTACGCAACTCATCGGCCATATTTGACGGCGGAATCAGCACAGAATCCAGAATATGAATATACCCATTCTGACAGGTGATGTCACGCTCTTTTACTCTATCAGTAAAAATGTAAGCATCATCCTGTTTATGTTGTACTCCATTGAAAAGAATAGAGAAATCATTATCGGAAATGTTATGGGCATCCATTTGCGCCTGCAAAAAATGGAGCATATAAGATGGGGTATTGTCTTTAGCCAAACGTATTCCGGTACTTCGAAACCGATCCCAATAGCCACTAACAGGCAAATCGCTTCCTTTTTCAAAAGGAATGGTATCTAATACAGACATTGCAGTCAAGTGACGTAATGCTTGTCCTTTTGCCGGACCTTCGATTGTAGAAAGTCCTTCAATCAGCAAAGCATTATTGATCATTGACGAGTTTAAGATAAGTTTCTTCTGGGCAAGAGTCAAATGATCGTAAGAGTCAACACTCCATGAATTTTTCTTGAAAAATTGAGTAAATGCATCATCGTCGGCTACAAACACTGTTTTACTTCCTGTCCGTTGCAATACTTCGGTATAGCCAATATCATCTATTAGACGAGTATAATAATTAAAAGTATGCTTTACTTTATCATCTCCAGTATAACCCTGTTTGAGTTGATCATAAATGCTTGAACCCAGCCATGAGGGAAGAGTTTTTTCCAGAAAATCATCTTTACATGAAATAAATGTAAAGCTTAAAACAAATAGGTATAGAAACACTGGGGTAAGATGGAATTTCTTCCGTATCAAATGATTTTTCATTTCACAAATATTTTATTCAGTTTTTGCGGTAATATTAGATTATTGTACTTAAATAGATAAAAAATCTATTTTTAATAGAGAAACGACAAAAAGACAATTTCGAATTTATAAAAAAAAGTAAATATATTTTTAATTACAATTTGAAATAGCTTCCAAATATATATCATTCAAATTATATTATAAATATAATGGGTATATATCAAAAAAAGTGTATATACATTATATATAATTTTTATAAAATATAAATTTCAACAGAGATGCAATCGATTTTCATAAATAAGTCGACAGAAATATCTATTAAAAGACTTGATTTATTGTAAAATAATTCAATGTATTTTTTCAGTTAAGTGTCAAACTTCCAATTGCAAATATAAGAACTTTTTGATTAAATTTTCATATTTATTCATGGCTTATTGAACTTTTAACATACCAGCCTTAATGACAAATAAAAATCAGCAGCAAAAGTATTCTAAGTTTTAGTTTTACATGGGTCAATTTGTATTACAAAACTACCTCTTATGTTGCAATTGCCACACATTGATAATGCCTAAGGATAGCCTCCCTGGAATTTAACAATAGGAGCTCTTCTTAATTTCTGCAATATATCAGAGTATCATTGTGGAATTAATTTAACATACAATTTCATAAGTATACACTAAAAACGACCTCTTCAATTAAAAACAATTATATACAAAGAATATAACTACAGAGATAAAACCAAGAAGAGAATTCAATCACTTTCAGACATTTTTGCTGAAAAGAAATTCAAAGAGTTTATGGACACCGACAAAGTGTTTGTCAAACACTCATTTCCCCATCAAAAGAAAAACATCTTACCTGCCTTTGTAGCTAAAGATATAACCAAATCACTTTATGAGAAAGAATACAGCATGAACGGCTTTGAAGAGCTTGCAATCAACGATACAGGAAACATGAGAACATTGCCTTTTGGACACGAAACATTGAAAGAGGAGGGTTTAGAATCAACGGGTTTGTAAATCATCACCCCGACTTCATTATTCAAACGAAAAGCGGTAAAACAATTCTGATTGAAACGAAAGGTGACCACTTGGATGCAGAACCAAAAATCAGGCTCGAAAGGCTCTGGGTTAATAAAGCAGGGAATAACTTCCGATATTTCATGGTTTACGCAAGGCGAACTGTAGATGGAGCTTACAATCTGGAAGACTTTTTGAATGTAATCAGAGAAATTTGATGCTTTACAATTTTAAAACGAACCGCCTCAATTAAGTTTGTGGCGGTTTTTTTATTGATATGTTTTACTCGTCAAGTTAAGCTATTTTTTGTACATGCTATTTTACAAGCTGTGCAAGTGTTGTGCAAACAGACAAAATAAAAACGCTAATAATCCAACTATAGGATTATTAGCGTTACATAAAGTTGTCTTACTAGGATTCGAACCTAGACAGGCAGATCCAGAAACTGCAGTGCTACCATTACACCATAAGACAGTTTTTATTATTGAGATAAATTTCAGAGTTCTGGCTTCTGAAAGGGTTTTACGTGTCAAAAATACAAAAAAAAATTATCTTGACAAACATAGTGTTGAAAAAACGGTTGAAATCCATTCCTGAATTTCAACCGTTGAGGTTTTGTTGTCTCACCAAGACTCGAACTTGGTCAGGCAGAACCAAAAACTGCAGTGCTACCATTACACCATGAGACAATCGTTGGGCTTTATTTCTAAAGCGGTGCAAAG
>Ga0302215_10000081_pt1 | contig 74931 bp, 55 predicted proteins | sample II_Fen_N3_1_FD_194580 | JGI IMG/M metagenome (GOLD analysis project Ga0302215, IMG submission 194580) | Peat permafrost microbial communities from Stordalen Mire near Abisko, Sweden - II_Fen_N3_1 | ecosystem: Environmental > Terrestrial > Soil > Wetlands > Permafrost | place: Sweden: Abisko... | reverse complement strand
AACGGCTTTTATGATTTAGCCACAGCCTATCAGTCTGTGCATGTCAACTATTGAAAGCGCCGTGTACCGAACGGTATGCACGGTGCTGTGAGAGGACGGGAGTTAATCACTCCCTCCTACTCGATTATTCTTTTATCCTATTCCTTCGTTGCAGCAATCATTTGGTTTTCAAGTGCGTTGGCAACCTCCTCTAGAAATTCAGCCTGTGAAGTGATTTCTTCAGCACCAGCTGCTATTTGCTGTGTTCTGGAATTCAAATGATCCAAATTATCGATAAAGGTAGAAGCTTGTTCTGTTAAAGCTACAATGGCTGGAATGATTTTTTCTCCATTGTCTTTGCCAATAGTAACAACATTTTTGGTATTGATGGAAAGCTGTCGTACTTGATTCGCAATTACGGCAAATGCTCTGCCGGCATCACCCACTCGAGCTGCCTCAATTTCAGCATTCAAAGCGAGTAGGTTGGTCTTAGAGGATATAGCAAAGATTTCACGATTGGAATTTTCATAAGCTTCTATAAAAATATTGAAGGAACTTAAGGATTGCTCTAAGAACTTACCATATTCACTCAGTTTGGAAAGCTGCATAGCCATTTCCATAGTCTCCTGTGAATTCGATGCATTACCTTGTGATAGTTCCCCAATTGTCTTATTCAAGGTTTCAAAATTATTGAAGATTTCTTGGAATAGAGCTTCTTTTTTATCCCGATTTTGCAATTCCTGAACAAGCGTATTCATCTCTTCCTTCTCGCGAAGCAGTTCGTCCTTCATATAGTGTACACAGTTGCTTTTAGTATTATAGCCGTGTATAATGGCTGTCGCCATCTCGCTACACTGTCCATATCCACAAGCATTACAGTTGATGCTGCGTTCATCCTCAGTTGATTTGTACATAGAGATAAAGGTGAGATCTAAGTCCTGTTCAGTGATATTATTTTCAATAATAGCGGCATCCCTATCATAGGAACGAATAAAATCCTCTAATTTTAAGGATGAAAACTTCTTATTTAATCGGTTCAATCGATCCTTTGGCAAAGCAGTGATGTCATAGGGATCAGTCTTTGATTTTTTTGTTCGAGCTCTCTGCTCTTGAAGCGTGAATAATAAATCATCATTATGAATTAATTTGCTCGTAGTAGCAGTTCCATAATTACAGCCCTGTGAGCAGTTAAGCGCATCTACGAGTAAAGGAAGCTTCTCATTCTCCTTTACACGACCCAGATAAGTTTTCAGGTAGTGATAGACACGATCTTCTCCTTCCACTTGCCTAACTAAGCTTTCTTTTCCGAGAAAATGCTCTACATTCTCTTTTAAACCGCCGGGCATTGGATAGATGGAGCCTAAACCATACTCAATTTCATCCGAAGCTTCATAAGAGCTCAGATTAATTCCCTCCAAATGTTCTAAAAGATGTTTGAAGGTTACATTATAGGTAATTCGTTGATTGGTATTGCGGCTCTGAATCTCATCCTTCTTAGCAATGCAAGGGCTTATAATAGCAAGTCGGTTATTATCGTTTAGATATTGTTTAATATAGATCGCACTACAAAGGAGAGGACTATGTATAGGCATTAATTTTGGTAATAAATCCGGTACATATCGTTCTACATAATTAACAATTGCTGGACAAGGCTGTGAGATACCACCATAGAAGGAGTTGCTTTGGATATAATTTAAATATGCCCAGGTTGTAATATCTGCTCCAAAGCTTGCACTATAAATGTGTTTTACCCCTTTGCTTATAAGGTATCCTAGAATATTACTATATTGCTGAGGATAGTTAATCAAGAAAGCAGGAGCTAAAATGATTGAAATATCCTTTCCTTCCGCGAGATCAGTAAAAAAGGTTTCGGTGTCGTCCTTAAATCTTCTTGCATCATGACCACAAGTTTCTATGCAATGTCCACAATGAATACATTTATCCCCATCTACATGTATCTCATTTTTAGCCCCTGTTTTCACTGCAATATTGGCACCCAATACCGGGCATCCGGAGATGCATTTATTACAGCCAATGCAGTCCTGTGTTGTATAGATTAACCCCTGATTTAATGTTGCCATATGTTCCTCCTTATATTTCATAATTACGGAAATTATACATTTTATGGAATGGAATTACAATACCAAAATAATACAAATATTGATATTTTATTGCAAAAGCAATGATGTGTTTTATAATTCAAAAGGATATAATCTTACAGTAAAATAATGAGATATAAACTGAATGACAATAACTAAACAATCAGTAGATACTTTTATTAATAGTCAAACTTATGATTTTATCTTATAGTTACTTAGAACTAAGGGGAAGTATTTTTGAATTTCATGCTTTTAAGTTAAGATAAACTGTGTTATTATATAAAAATAATATTTTTATGGAAGATACTACTTGAAATTCCTGATTTTTAAGAGTATTTTAAAGATTAATCATAATGACATGAGTTGAGGAATTCAATTCAAATAAATGATAAATTGGGAGGTTCTTCATGGAGAATAATAATATGAAGGAAGACAATCATTCGGAGCCGGAAGAAAAAGTAACGATTTCGAAAAATTTTATTGAAATGATTATTGATAAGGATTTGGAAGAGGGAAAGGTAAAGAATATTGTTACCAGATTCCCGCCTGAACCAAATGGCTATCTTCATATAGGTCATGCAAAATCCATCTTATTAAACTGTGGACTAGCTAAAAAGTACGGAGGTAAATTCAATCTTCGATTTGACGATACTAATCCTACAAAAGAGAAAACAGAGTTCGTGGATTCCATTATCGAGGATGTAAAATGGGTTGGCGGTGATTTTGAGGATCGTCTGTTCTTTGCTTCCGATTATTTTGATCAAATGTACGAGGCAGCAGTAAAATTAATAAAAAAAGGTAAGGCTTTTGTTTGTGATTTAACGGCAGAAGAGATGAGAGAATACCGTGGTACTTTAACTGAGACAGGTAAAAACAGTCCTTACCGTGATAGAAGTGTGGAAGAAAACTTGCAATTATTCGAAGATATGAGAGCGGGAAAGCTTGCAGACGGCTCTAAAGTTTTGCGTGCGAAGATTGATATGACCTCACCGAATATTAATATGAGAGATCCGATTATATATCGTGTGGCAACTGTTTCTCATCATAACACAGGTGACAAATGGTGCATTTACCCGATGTATGATTTTGCACATCCGATTGAAGATGCAATTGAAGGAATCACACATTCTATTTGTACCCTAGAGTTTGAGGATCACCGTCCTCTTTATGATTGGGTGGTAAGAGAATTAGAATATGAGATACCTCCAAAGCAGATCGAATTTGCAAAAATGTATTTGACCAATGTCATTACAGGTAAGAGATATATTAAGAGATTAGTGGAAGAGGGTATTGTTGACGGATGGGATGATCCTAGATTGGTATCCATCAGTGCACTTAGAAGAAGAGGGTTTACGCCTGAATCCCTTCGTATGTTTATGGAGCTATGTGGTGTATCAAAGAGCCAGAGCTCAGTAGATTACGCAATGCTTGAATACTGCATACGTGAAGATTTAAAATTAAAGAAGCCTAGAATTATGGCTGTTCTTGACCCAATCAAATTAGTAATAACAAATTATCCTGAGGGTGAGATTGAATATATGGATGCTCCTATCAATCAGGAAAATGAAGAGATGGGTAGTAGACAGGTTCCATTTGGAAGAGAGCTTTATATTGAACGTGACGACTTCATGATTGAGCCTGCGAAGAAGTATTTCCGCTTATTCCCGGGTAATGAGGTTCGTCTAATGAATGCTTACTTCGTAACCTGTACGGATTATTTTACTGATGATAACGGTAATGTGACAGAGGTTCATTGTACGTATGATCCGGAGACCAAGAGTGGTTCAGGCTTCAATGCAAGAAAAGTAAAAGGTACTATTCATTGGGTAGCTGCTAAGTCTGCAAAGAAAGTGGAAGTACGTTTATATGAGAATATCGTTGATGAATCAAAGGGTGTATATAATGAAGATGGTAGTGTGAATCTTAACCCTAACTCAATTACCATATTAGAAGAATGTTATGTAGAACCGAGTATAGAAGGGGCAGTCGCACCGGATAGCTTCCAATTCTTAAGACAGGGATATTTCTGCGTGGATTGCAAAGATTCCACCATAGAGAAGCCAGTATTCAACAGAATTGTATCCATGAAAAGCTCTTACAACCCGAATAAATAAAATACGCAATACGGAATGGGAGGGTTAGCTTTGGCTAATATATTTTCAGGATTAGAAGAATTTGGACTTGGCAATTTATCCGGTATGGATATATATGATAGTAAGGAAAAAGAAAATGCAAAGAAGACAGGCCAATCAGACAAGCCTGCATTTGCTGAAGAAGACAACATTTTCGATAAAACTTATACTTGCCCTGTTTGTGATAGAGAATTCAAATCCAAAACAGTGAAGTCCGGCAAGGTGAAGCTTCTTTCCTTGGACACAGATTTAAGACCGTTATACGAGAATATGGATCCGTTAAAATACGATGCTATTATTTGTCCTACTTGTGGCTTTGGGGCTTTAAATCGTTTTTTCAAATATGTATCTTCAGCACAGGCGAACTTGATAAAAAGTAACATATCCGTTAATTTTAGAGGAATTAAGGAAACCGGGAATATATTTAATTACGATGATGCAATATCACGTCATAAATTAGCACTTGTGAATGCAATTGTAAAGAAAGCCAAAATTTCCGAACGAGCTTATACCTGTTTGAAAACAGCATGGGTAATTAGAGGTAAATCGGAAGGTTTACCAAAGGAAACCCCGAATTATGATACTGTTATCGAAGAGTTAAATACTGAAGAAGCAGATTTTCTAGCGAAGGCATATACAGGTTTCGGAGAGGCCTTTAGCAAAGAAGATTTTCCAATGTGTGGTATGGATGAAATTACGATAACATTGCTGATGGCGGAATTGGCTAGACGCATTGGAAGGTTTGAAGAGGCCGGAAGATGGATTTCTAAGGTGTTGATTTCAAGGGATGCCAATGAGCGCATTAAGCAAAAAGCACGAGAAATTAAAGATATGATAAAAGAACAGAAGTATTAGTTCGAAGATAAGGCGGGTATTAACTTTGAAAGAGAAATTATATACAATCCCGGTAAATGAAGCGTTCGAATCAGAATGTGAATGTCCACTTTGCTCCATGAGAAAGAAGTTGGAGAATGATGCGATCGAGTATACGATGGGACCCAGCTATATGGAGGATGATATCAGAGAAGAGACCTCACGCTTGGGATTTTGTGAAAAACACCTTAACCAGCTATATCAAAATCAGAATCGTTTGGGGCTAGCGCTTATCTTAAAGACGCATATAGATAAAACCATTAAAGAAGTAGCAAAGCGATCCACTGCCAAGGTTTCATCTGCTTCTCTCTTTCGCAAGAAAACGGAGGATTCTGAATTAGTGAATTTCCTCAATACCTTGGAAGATAGCTGTTATGTGTGTAATAAGATTGATACAACCTTTCATCGCTATATTGCTACATTGTTTCATTTGTATCATAGTGACAGTGATTTTCGTGACAAATTCAAAGCGTCCAAAGGTTTTTGTGCAAACCATTATAAAGAATTGTACAAAGAAGCTCCTTTATGTCTCAAGGGAGATGAACTTGACAGCTTTGTGATGGAATTGAATGCTCTCTTTTTAGATAATATGAAGAGAGTGAGGGATGATCTTGATTGGTTCATCGATAAATTTGATTATCGCTATGCCGACGAACCCTGGAAGAATTCAAAGGATGCCTTACCAAGAACAATGCAAAAGACAAACAGTATTATATAATGGGTCATAAGTCGGATTTAAAGTGAAAATGAATAAGTGCGCATATATATACTTATGACTTGCCTTACCCACATGCGGTAAAGTACATCCGCATGAGGCCGGTCTGCGCATCTGCATATATATGTGCACTTATTCATTAATTTACCTTACGGATGACTTGTGACACCTTACCCACATAATAAATCTTAACAATGAGGTTAAAATACAGCGCGTGATGCTTCAATGTTAGTAAAACTTTATTATTCATGGTATATTATGCATGATATGGAATATACTTAATTAGTATGTAAGAAATTGAAAAGTTATTGCCGCTAGGTAATAACTTTTTCTGTCTGCTTTCGCAAAAGCCAATTTGTTTATATAAAAAAGTGTTTCGTGAGAAAAGAATGAAATGTAAAAGTAAAGTGTAAAAAAGTAATGTGATAAAAGTGTTAAAAGAAGGTTATGTGATTAAAGTGGATATTGAAGGTCATGTTACGTGAGGAAATAAGATTTATAAAGGATTTTTTATGCAAATTAATGTAATATTGAGAAAAAATGAGATAACGAGAGATATTACGAGAAAATAAGTGAAATTAATAAATTTGCTGTGGTATTTTCATAGAAATGAAGTTGCATTATAAAAGCAAATTTACTAATATATAAATCAGAGTTAGCACTCGATTAAAAGGAGTGCTAATAATTCATAAGCAAAAGGGTAAAGTGTGCAAAAGCAAGTTTGTTCACACCGTGAATTAAAAGTCACATAGCTAATTTGGACTGATGTCCATCTTCGCGGTTCCCGGTAAAAAGGTAGTAATAATTAATTAAGGAGGAATTTTAACATGAAACTTGTACCTTTAGGAGATAAGGTAGTATTGAAGCAGTTAGTAGCGGAAGAAACAACAAAATCAGGCATTGTGTTACCTGGTCAAGCAAAAGAGAAGCCTCAACAGGCAGAAGTTATCGCTGTTGGTCCTGGCGGAATCGTAGATGGTAAAGAAGTAGTTATGCAGGTTAAAGTAGGCGATAAGGTTATTTACTCCAAATATGCAGGCACTGAGGTTAAATTGGAGGATGAAGAATTCATCGTTGTTAAGCAGAATGATATTGTTGCAGTTGTTGTAGATTAATGTGAATTAAGAAGCATAATTCACACAGAAAGAACTGCGAAGTTACTCCTTGTTCTTTCAAGGTTTTGAGATGCTGAAAAGCAGCATCCTGTAGGTTTAAAGAGAATTAGTTATGAGCCGCAATGCGGCGGAATGGAGGACAATATATATGGCTAAAGAAATTAAATACGGCGCAGAAGCTAGAGCAGCGCTTGAAATCGGAGCTAATAAATTAGCGAATACAGTAAAGGTAACACTTGGACCAAAGGGAAGAAATGTTGTACTTGACAAATCTTTTGGATCACCACTCATTACAAACGATGGTGTTACAATTGCAAAAGAAATCGAATTAGAAGATCCTTTTGAAAACATGGGTGCACAATTAGTAAAAGAAGTTGCAACAAAGACAAATGATGTAGCTGGTGATGGTACAACAACCGCAACCGTACTTGCTCAGGCAATGATTACAGAAGGTATCAAGAACTTAGCAGCTGGAGCAAATCCAATTATACTTAGAAAAGGTATGAAAAAAGCAACGGAATGTGCAGTAGAAGCAATCTTAAAGATGAGTTCTTCCTTAAAGGGTAAAGAGCAAATTGCAAGAGTAGCAGCTATCTCAGCAGGTGATGATGAAGTAGGTCAGTTAGTTGCTGACGCAATGGAGAAGGTTTCTAATGATGGTGTTATCACAATCGAAGAATCCAAAACCATGAAGACGGAACTTGATCTTGTAGAAGGTATGCAGTTTGACCGTGGATATCTTTCCGCATATATGTGTACAGACATGGATAAAATGGAAGCAAACCTTGACAATCCATATATTTTAATCACTGACAAGAAGATTTCTAATATTCAGGAAATCCTTCCTGTTCTTGAGCAGATTGTTCAAACTGGTTCAAGATTATTAATTATTGCAGAAGACGTAGAAGGCGAAGCACTTACAACCTTAGTTCTCAACAAATTAAGAGGTACTTTTGTTGCTGTTGCTGTTAAGGCTCCAGGCTATGGCGATAGAAGAAAAGCGATGCTTCAAGATATTGCTATCTTAACCGGTGGTACAGTAATCTCTGATGAGTTAGGTCTTGACCTAAAGGAAGCTACGATCGAACAGCTTGGTCGTGCAAAATCAGTTAAGATTCAGAAGGAAAACACAATCATCGTTGATGGTGAAGGTGATAAGGGTGATATCACTACAAGAATCGCTCAGATCAAAGCTCAGATCGATGAGACTACTTCCGAATTTGATAAAGAGAAATTACAGGAAAGACTTGCAAAGCTTGCAGGTGGCGTAGCAGTAATCAGAGTTGGTGCAGCTACTGAAACAGAGATGAAAGAAAACAAGCTTCGTATGGAAGATGCTCTTGCAGCTACCAGAGCAGCAGTAGAAGAAGGAATTGTTGCAGGTGGTGGTTCCGCATACATCCACGCTTCTAAAGAAGTAGCTAAATTAGCAGTTAAATTAGAAGGTGATGAGAAGACCGGTGCTAACATCATCCTCAAAGCTCTTGAATCTCCTTTATACAGCATCGTATATAATGCTGGCTTAGAAGGTTCCGTCGTTATCAGCAAGGTTAAGGCAAGCAAACAAGGTGTGGGCTTCAATGCATTAACTGAAAAATACGTTGACATGGTAGAAGCAGGAATTCTCGACCCTACTAAGGTTACCAGAAGTGCTCTACAGAACGCTACAAGCGTTGCAGCAACCTTATTAACTACAGAATCTATCGTAGCTAACATTAAGAGCAACGAGCCAGTAATGCCAGCTGGCGGCCCAGGAATGGGTATGATGTAATTAGATAATGTAATATTGAATGATATAGAAATGCCTCAGTATGTTGATTTTTGTACTGAGGTATTTTTTATTGCAAAATATGAACTCAATAATACAAAATAATCTATTATTGTTGCTTTTTGGAATTTAAAAATATATAATTAAAACATATTATAATATATTAGGTAAAGTATCAATCGCTTGTAACATTTTTGTTGCATGTGGGAACGAAGATAAAAAAATTCTTTCAGATGGTAATATCCAAAATTTATTTTCGTCTAACGAACTAAGTTGTAAAATGACTAAGATGGAGGCATCCAGAAGTGAGAATTTTTCATTTAACGGTGATGTTAGAATAGTTAAAATTGGCGAAGAAGAAATTTTTGTTTTTGGATATAAGAATGAAAAAGAAGTTCAACGTGAAATTACACAGGATCTATCAAAGGAAGACGGATTAGTCTTTTACAAAAATAATGTGATTTTTTTATACAGAGGGACAGATGTTAAAATTATAAATATTCTTAAAAAAAATTTAAAAGCATAGGATGATTTTATCAAATATCACAAACGAGGAAGAATAAATAGAGAAAAATGAGAAAAGAAAATCCTGAAGAAATCTAAAGAGATCGGGTATAATGAAAGGGATAAAATTTATGAAATTCAAGGTGATTTCACTGATTTTTTTATTAATAATAATGTCACAGGTTGTAGCGTGTTCCAGTAAAACAAAGGGTGTGATAGACAACAAAGCTATGCTTCAAGATCAAACAAAGTTAACAGTTTCACCAAAGGTGACTATAACACCACAATGCACATTGAGTCCTACAATTACTCCAGAGATTCAGTTGATTAGTGAAAGTGGTGATAATTGTATGTTACGATTAGGAATGACGATGGAAAAAGTAAAGTCTATTTTAAAAGAAACCAATGTTATCATAACGAAAAAGTATCAGGGAGAAGATGACAATAATAAGCCAAATGGTTATTGGATTTGGGATACAAAAGATGTGCAATTGTTATTTGACCTTGATAAATGTTTATATGAAATTGATGTATATTCAAATTTACCAACAGCTCTGGGACTTAGAAAGGGTGATACTCTTCAAAAAATGCACGCATTGTATGGAAAAGAAAATAAATACGATAAAGCATGGGATATGTATATATATAAAATAAAAAATCATAATTTTGGAGTAGTTTTTAATCTTGATAATGATGACGGTAAAGTCAGTGGATGGGAATTGTTTTTGGATAATTAATGACTCTTGAAGAAGGTATTCTCACCCATTCACCATTGACAATCTCAATTCTATCCGTTATTATAGCTTTAACAAAATAAAGATATATTTTGCTAGGGGAGCGCAAGCTGAGAGGTATGACGTTATAATATACCGACCCTTACTACTTGATCCGGGTAATACCGGCGGAAGGAAGCATTTACGTGGCTCCCTCTGAATCTATGATTAGGAGGATTTTTTATGTTTCAGAAAGTTTTTGATTTATTAATTACAAAGGTTGAGGACGGAAATTATGTTCCGACAACCGCAGGTAACATTGTTTTATTTGTCGTAGTTTTAATTCTTTTTCTTGCGATGGCAGCCTTTACGGGAATGAACAGAAAGGTACGTATTAAACAATTAACCTTTTCAGCGATGGCGATTACCCTTGCTGTTGTACTATCCTTTATTAAGCTATGGCAGATGCCAATGGGTGGTTCGATTACACTGTTTAGTATGATTTTTATCTGTTTGATTGGCTATTTCTATGGTACCAAAGCGGGAATATTAGCAGGTATTGCATATGGACTAATTAATTTAATTATTAATCCCTATATTTATTATCCAATTCAGATGTTATTGGATTATCCAATAGCGTATGGTTGTTTAGGACTTGCAGGTGTTTTCAATAAATCCAAGCATGGATTAATGAAAGGGTTTCTTTTCGGTGTGACCGGAAGATTTCTAGCACACTTTTTATCAGGGTTAATATTTTTTGCGGCATATACTCCATCCGGATGGAATCCGATTGTATATTCTATGTGGTATAATGCGTCTTACATAATACCGGATGTTATTGTTACAGTCGCACTCTTATATGTGCCTCAAATACAACATGCTTTAAAGCAGGTAAGAAAGATTGCATTTGAAGAATAATAAATTTAAATATTCAGAAAGACCAATTAGAAATTCTTTGCTTTTAATATAGCAAAGAGGATTGAAATTGGTCTTTCTTTTATTCATATTATAGCATCAAGAATCAAGAATCATGAATCAAGCATCATGAATTAAGAACCAAGAATTAAGAATCAAGAAACAGGACCAGGAATCAGCTACTGCAATTCTGCAATTCTCGATACAGCTACATAGATACCGGATAGTTTATACCAAGTAGGGAGGTCTACAATCCCGTTGGCAGGTAGGTTGAAAATTTGCTGAAAGGCTTTAACTGCCTCAGCAGTCTGATTATTAAATTCACCGTTTACCGCAACCTTTGGTATTGCAGGATACTTCTCCGCAACCTTATTCAGTTGTTCTTGAATCGTTCTGACATTGGCACCCGACGCACCGATTGTTAAGTTGGCTCCTGGCCAAGAGGAGGGAACCCCGGACACTTCCGTAGCCGTATTGATGTAGATGGAGTCACCATAAAAATGCCTAAGTATTTCAATGGCAGTTTGCCCCTGATCACCCAAAGTCTTGGAACCCCATTGTGTCATCCAATTCGGACATTGAACGCGATTTCCATCACAGTATTGTGTAAGGATGGGTTGCTTAATATTAGGGCGTGATAGATAGTTGTTGAATATGTTATCAACAATCAACCCGATATTTTCATAGATATTTCTACCGGGAATCCATTTGTGGTCAAATGCGGTTGAAGAGGTAATCGTAAAGTTAAAGCCTTGATTGCGGTACCATTCTGTATATACACGATTTAAGGTAAAGGATAATATTGCAAGAATGTTAGCCGTGATGGTAGATTCTGGCCAGGTGGAGTAGATTTCGCTGGAAGCTACGTTCTTAATATAATCTCTAAATCTTATATAATGATTTCTCGCTGATCGATCGGTGGGTGGACCATCATGTACTATGACAAATTCAGGAATAACCACTCTGTTAAGAACTATTTCACCGGTTTCGGAAGTTGGTTTCACTTCCGCTTCAGCGATTTTTGGCGGATAGTCACCGTATAGCGTGTGGGGTGGAACAACAAATAGTTCGGTTTGTGCTTGCTGTGCAGCTGGGCTCATTGCGGTCTCTTGTAATGCAGTGACGTCAGGTAATATTTCCGCATTTTGCACTACAACCGGTTCGAAACCGGAAGCGGATATGCTGATTCTATAATTGGCATAGGGTTGTTGATCGGATGGCTGTTGGCTGAAGTCGAAGGGTGGCGCAGGTAGATCTACTAATTCGGTTAGTCCTGAAGAATTTGTTTTAAGTTCAGCTAACTGTTGTTCTGATACGGATGTGGTAGATATGGTTACTGTTGCATTTTCAATTGGAGTCAAACCGACTCCTGTGACTCGTACCCGTAGGCGTCCGGTTGATTGTGTAGTCATTTGTGTGGGATAAACTTTTATTTTATTATAATTGTACTTATCAAAATAGTAAGGATTCATTACGTCACCTCATTAATCACTTATTATAAAATATGATTTTTAATGATAGGTGTGATTATAGTTCTGCTATTCTTGTGATTGCAACGAAAATTTGTGAGATTTTATACCAAGTAGCTCGATCGACAACACCTGTTACTGGCAAACTAAATACATTTTGAAACGCTTTTACGGCATTGGTTGTTCTTGGACCAAATTGACCATCAACGACAAGGGTAGGGATTACGGTATAAACTTGAGCAATTCGGTTCAGTTGCTGCTGTATGATTCTAACATTATCACCGCTTGAACCGGTTGACAGATTAGCGCCGGGCCAGGAGCTTGGAACACCAGATACCTCTGGGGCTGTATTGATAAAAACTTCATTACCATAGTAGTTGCGAAGTATTTGAATTGCAGTCTTCCCTTGGTCACCCAGCGCTTTGGAACCCCACTGTGTCATCCATCTGGGGCATTGTGTTCTGACCCCATCGCAATATTGCGTTAATAGTGGCTGTCTAACACCTGGTCTAGAGATATAATTAACAAATACCGAATCAACGATTACACTTATATTGGTAAAGATATTTCTCCCACGGGTCCACTTGTGGTCATAGGCAGTAGAAGAGGTGATTGTATAATTATAACCTTGATTACGATACCACTCTGTATAAACTCGATTTAATGTAAACGATAGGATTGCAAGAACATTCGCATAGATCGTATTTTCCGGCCAGGTAGAGTAGATTTCGCTGGAGGCAACATTTTTAATGTAATCTTTAAATCTTACATAATAATTTTGTGCGGATGAACTTGGTACGCCATCGTGTACGATGATATACTCGGGAATTACAACTCGATTAAGGACAATTTCCCCAGTCTCATTGGTTGGCTTTATCTCACTCTCAGGAATCTTTGGGGGATAGATGCCGTATAGGGTATTTGCATCGATATTATAGACTGCTTCACCTGGAGTCTGAACGATTGGAGTCATGATTGAGTTTTGTTCTGCTGTAACATCTGGAAAGACTTCTACACCATTGTAAAGAATTGTTTCAAAATTAGGTGCAGTTACGCGGATATCATAATTTGCAAAAGGCCGTGGTTGTGAGGGTTCTTGACTATAATCAAAAGGTGGAGTAGTAAGATCGACAATCGGTGTTAATCCTGAAGCATCCGTTGTAAGTTGTTCAATTACATTGTTTGGTTCGTTGGGTGCTGTGATTGTAATAGCTGCATTAGCAATTGGAATCTCTCCGGCTGTTGTGCAACGCACACGCAGGCGACCAAGGGCTTGCGTTTCCATCTGTGTTGGGTAGACTTTCATATATGGACTTGTTCTACGGTGATTTTGCGAAAAGTTAAACGGATTCATGATATAAACCTCAATCCTCTCATTTTATTACTAACTTATGTAATTTGTATAAAAATGTGAATTGAATTTAGAATAATTAGCTGAAAAACAGATAATATATAACATTAATATATATAATGAATAATTTTGATCAAATCACTTGCTATTTCAAAATAGATATGCTACAATCATAAAAATGCCTAGAGAAATGAATATTTATACATGCAAAATTTATAAAAATTAAGAATGAGTATTGGTAGATTGTATCGCCGGTGGGGGTTAGTATTCTTTTTTTTTGCAAAAATTTGGTAACCGTAGGATAAATACGCAAAAAGACAAAATTTTTTTGCTTAAATATAAGTCGAGTAATCGGCGGAATGGAGGATATAATGAAAGCGTTCTTAATTCTTGAGGATGGTAATGTCTTTGCAGGAGAGAGTATTGGAGCTAAGAGGGAGATTATCAGTGAGATAGTATTTAACACTGGTATGACAGGATATCTTGAGGTGTTGACGGATCCTTCTTATGCGGGTCAAAGTGTTGTAATGACATATCCTTTGATTGGAAATTATGGTATTTGTTATGAAGATATGGAGTCACATAAGCCATGGCTTGACGGTTTTATTGTAAGAGAATTATCAAGAATGCCTAGCAATTTTCGTAATGAAGAGAGCATTCAAAGCTTTTTAGAAAGAAACGATATCCCCGGAATCGCAGGAATTGATACAAGAGCATTAGTTAAATTACTTAGAAATAAAGGTACCATGAATGGTATGATTACAACGAACGAAAATTACAAATTGGACGAAGTAATTGAACACATACATCAATACAAAGTGGAGAAGGTAGTAGCGAAAACCTCTACGAAAGAAGTGAAAGTAGTACCAGCAGTCGGCGAACAGAAGTATAAGGTTGCTTTGATGGATTACGGTTTGAAGAATAACATTACAAGATCGTTAGCAAAGAGAGGGTGCGAGGTTACTATTTATCCTGCCTTCACGAAAGCAGAAGAAGTTCTTAAGAATAATCCGGATGGTATCATGCTCTCCAACGGACCTGGAGATCCAAAGGAATGTACTGAAATCATTGCAGAAGTTAAAAAGATGTTCGATAGTAAGGTACCGATTTTTGCGATCTGTCTTGGTCACCAGCTACTAGCTTTAGCGAACGGTGGAGATACGGAGAAGATGAAATACGGACACCGTGGCGCAAACCATCCAGTAAAGGATTTGAAATCCGGTAGAGTTTATATCTCCACTCAGAATCACGGTTACATGGTGAAGGGTGACAGCTTGAAATCAGAAGTGGCAGAGGTAAGCTTTGTTAATGTTAATGATAAAACAGTTGAGGGAATGCACTACCTTGGGAAAAATGTTTTTTCTGTTCAGTTCCATCCGGAAGCATGTGCAGGTCCGATGGATAGTGAGTTCCTTTTTGGCGAGTTTCTTAATATGATGGAGGTGCAGGGATAATGCCTAGAATAGAAAACATTAAAAGAGTATTAGTTATCGGTTCCGGCCCTATTATTATCGGTTCAGCAGCAGAATTTGATTACGCAGGAACGCAGGCTTGTCGTTCCTTAAAAGAAGAGGGCATTGAAGTTATTCTTGTAAATTCCAACCCCGCAACGATTATGACAGACAAAGAAATTGCGGATATCGTATATATTGAACCATTGACACCTGATTTTGTGAAAAGAATTATTTTAAAAGAAAGACCGGACAGCGTGTTACCTACCTTGGGTGGACAGGCAGCATTGAATATCGCGATGGAGCTTGAAGAGTCTGGGTTCTTAAATGAACAGAATGTTCGATTAATTGGCACAACTTCTTTAACGATTAAGAAGGCTGAGGATCGTCTTGAATTTAAAACAACTATGGAGAAAATTGGTGAGCCTTGTACTGCAAGTACGGTAGTAACTACGGTTAAGGAAGCAGTTGTATTTGCTGAGGTAATCGGTTATCCGGTTGTTGTTCGTCCTGCTTATACAATGGGCGGTAGCGGTGGCGGCATCGCAGCATCGCAGGAGGAATTAGAAGATATCTGTACCAATGGTCTTCGTCTTAGCCGTGTAGGTCAGTGCTTAATTGAGCGTTGTATCTCTGGTTGGAAGGAAATTGAATATGAAGTAATGCGTGACAGCGCAGGTAACTGTATCACCGTTTGTAATATGGAGAACCTTGATCCGGTTGGCGTTCATACCGGCGACAGCATCGTTGTGGCTCCTTCTCAGACACTTGGAGATAAGGAATACCAGATGTTACGTACCTCAGCATTAAATATCATTACAGAGCTAGGAATTACCGGTGGATGTAACGTACAATACGCACTTCACCCAGATACCTTCGAATACGCAGTAATCGAAGTAAATCCTCGCGTTAGCCGTTCTTCTGCACTTGCTTCCAAAGCGACCGGTTATCCAATTGCTAAGGTTGCAGCTAAAATTGCACTTGGTTTTAACTTGGATGAAATTCAAAATGCTGTTACTAAGAAAACCTTTGCAAGCTTTGAGCCAACACTGGACTATTGTGTTGTTAAAATTCCGAAATGGCCATTTGATAAGTTCATCACAGCCAAGAGATTGCTCACAACGCAGATGAAGGCAACCGGCGAGGTAATGTCAATCAGTACGAACTTTGAAGCAGCACTGATGAAGGCACTTCGTTCCCTAGAGCAAAACATCTATAGTTTAAAATATGGTAATTACGATGAGAAGACCATTGAGGAAATAAGGGAAGATTTACACCTTGTGGATGACAGACGTCTCTTTGTTATCGCTGAAGCAATTCGCAGAGGGATATCCTATGAAGAAATTCATGAAATTACCAAGATTGATTTCTGGTTTATTGATAAAATTGCTATTCTTGTAGAGATGGAGCAAGAGCTCCAGACAAAGCCTCTTACCATGGAATTGCTTGCAGAAGCAAAACGTATCGGTTATCCGGATCGAGTTATCGCAGAGTTAACTGGAAAGTCTGCTTCTGAGATAAAAGCATTACGTAAAGAGAATGGCATCATCGCTGCTTATAAGATGGTTGATACCTGTGCAGCTGAGTTTGACGCAGCAACACCTTACTACTATTCTTCCTTCGGTAGCTTCAATGAAGTTGAGAAGACGAGTGGTAGAAAGAAAATTATGGTTCTTGGTTCCGGTCCAATCCGTATCGGCCAGGGTATTGAATTTGACTATTGCTCCGTACACAGTGTATGGGCTTTGTCTAAGAGCGGATGTGAAACCATTATTGTGAATAACAACCCTGAGACGGTAAGTACTGACTTTGATATTGCAGATAAGCTTTACTTCGAGCCATTAACTCCGGAGGATGTTGAAAATATCGTTGATATTGAAAAGCCTGACGGCGCAGTTGTACAGTTTGGCGGACAAACAGCGATCAAGTTAACCGACGCATTATTAAAGATGGGTGTTCCAATCCTTGGAACCTCAGCTGCAGATGTTGATGCAGCAGAAGATAGAGAATTATTCGACCAAATCCTTGAGAAGTGTCAAATTCCAAGACCTGCAGGAAAGACAGTAATCACTACGGATGAGGCAATTGCAGCAGCAAATGAACTTGGTTATCCAGTTCTCGTTCGACCTTCCTATGTACTTGGTGGTCAGGGTATGCAGATTGCGGTATCGGATAGTGATATCGTGGAGTTCATGAGAATCATTAACATGACAGTACAAGAGCATCCAATTCTAGTTGACAAATACCTTATGGGCATGGAAGTAGAAGTAGATGCAGTTTGTGATGGAGAAGATATCTTAATCCCCGGTATTATGGAACACATCGAGAGAGCTGGTATTCACTCTGGAGACTCTATCTCCGTATATCCAACACAAAATGTCAGTGATAAAGTAAAAGAGGATATTGTTGATTATACGAAGAAGTTAGCAAATTCCCTCCATGTAGTCGGATTAATAAATATACAATTCATTGTATATAACGAAGAGGTTTATGTAATCGAGGTTAACCCTCGTTCCAGCCGTACTGTGCCATATATCAGTAAGGTAACCGCTTTACCAATCGTAGACATCGCTACCAAAGTAATTCTTGGTGCTAAGATTAAAGAGTTAGGCTATACACCTGGTCTATGGCCGGAATCAAGATACATCGCAATTAAGATGCCGGTATTCTCCTTCGAGAAGCTTCGTGGTGCAGAAACCAGCTTAGGACCTGAGATGAAATCTACTGGTGAATGCCTCGGAATTGCAAAGACCTATCATGAAGCATTGTACAAAGCCTTCTTGGGTGCTGGCATAAATCTACCATTGCATAAGAAGATGATTATGACTGTGAATAAGGCAGATAGAGAAGAGGCAGTAGATTTAGGTAGAAGATTAGTGGCAATTGGCTATGAAATCTATGCTACAGAGGGTACCTTAGAAGCACTCACAGAGGGTGGAGTACCAGCAACCCTTGTAGAAAAGATGGATGCTGAAAGCCCGAATATCATCGACTTAATCTTAAGCCATAAGATAGATATGGTTATCAACACACCAACCCAGGGTAGAGATAAAACTAGAGACGGTTTCATTATTCGTCGCCTTTCTATCGAAACTGGTGTTACCTGCTTCACCGCAATTGATACGGCAGCAGCGTTAATAACCAGCATGGAAAGTGATAATAGTGATATTACACTGGTGGATGTAGCGAAGATTTAATCATGAAGAGTTATTTGTGGATCATGCAACGTGTTGATCACGTAATAATGATTATAAATTAATATTACACATAGCGGTAAACGATATTTCTTATAGAATAAATATTCCTGATAGAATAAAAAAGACTGATTTAATGTCAAGAGTACATGAAATCAGTCTTTTTATGTTCAGAAATTGAATTTACTAATTTGTGATTGCAATTGAGATGATGATTATTATTTTTTAAAAGACATAGTTAGATTTATTAATATAAATGTTATCAATAACTAGTGTAATAATTAGTTATATATCGATTTATATATTTGATAGTAATATCTTCATCAGTTACAATGGTATTAAATGATTTATTGGAAAATTAAACTATCATAATCAGGAGGAATGATCTATGACACATATCTATTTTGTTAGACATGCTCAACCGGAGCATAATTGGGAAGAAGATCGGAGCAGATCTTTGACGGAAGAAGGACAAAGGGATAGTATGAGAGTCAATGAAATTCTAAAAGACACTATATTAGATTATGCGATATCAAGTCCCTATCTACGAAGTAGAGAAACGATTCGTGAATGCGTTGAAAATCATGGTTTGAATTTAGAAACAGATGAGAGATTAAGAGAGAGAACAAAAGGTCATAAGGGTAACAACTTGGATATGTTTAGAAAGAGATGGTCTGATTTGGAGTATTACGAAGAGGGCGGTGAATCTCTTGGCATGGTGCAACGAAGGAATATGGAAACTATCAAGGAACTACTACATACTCATCAAAATAAATCAATCATAATTGGTACTCATGGCACCGCTTTGAGCACGATTCTTCATTACTTTGACCCGACCTTCAATTGTGATAGTTTTCTTCGTATCATTGATTATACGCCATATATTATACGTCTTGATTTTGAAGGTAGTGAATGTGTTGGAAAAGAAGAATTACTTATCATAGAGAAAGAATTCAAGAAGATGCTTTAAATTATAGTAAATAGCTGATGTATAATATTATCATTTATTTATTTGGTTAATATTTATTAAATATTAAATATTTAATGATAAAAAGTGAAATCATGAACAAAGCAAGCCTGTATTAGTAACCTATATTATAGAGAGCCATCTACAAGATGACAAGAGCGGCTACAAGGAAAGGTTTACTCATAAATGATAACTGTTTAAAGTTAAAAAAGGTAAGGTTATTTAAATAGTATATTGTAGTTAAAAATAAATAAGCTGTTGAAAAACTAAAAGTTAAATGTTTTATGAAATGAACCAAGGTTAATTCCATCTAGGCACTGTTGAAAAACAATCAGTGGGAGTGGGAATTAACCTCGATTTGTTGTTGAAATCGAAATGTTGGTTAGGGTGTCAGAAGTCGGCTTTAGAAGAAAAAGAATATGTGATCATATTCATTTGATTTACTTCTTCGGAATAATTTCAACCCAATAGCCATCAGGATCACTGATAAAGTAAATTCCCATTCCAGGATTTTCATAACAGATACAACCCATCTCTTTATGCTTTTGAAAAGCTGCGTCATAATCCTCAGCCTCAAGCGCCAAGTGGAATTCATTATCGCCAAGGTTATAAGAACGATCAAAATCCCGCAACCACGTTAGTTCGAGTTGATGCGTGGTGGAGCCATCACTTAAGAATACGATAATAAAGTCACCGGTTTCAGGTGTAATTCGTTTTACTTCTTTTAATCCGAGAGCCTCCTCATAAAATGTAAGGGATTTTTCTAAATCCTTAACATTAAAGTTATTGTGTAAAAATTTAAAGCTCATATATATGCCTCTCTTTCTGTTGGTTGTAAATTCAGCTTTAAGAAAGGTTACAAAGACGATAACATTTGTAATGGTTCCTCTTGATAACCAATCAAAAACCGAATGAAGTGATATACCTATGATAACATATATGTAGGTTTCTATGACACAAAATTTTTTTTGGCTATGTCACACCTTATAGTTGATATTAATCGGTATCTTATAGAATATAAGTTACTATGAAAGGGTGATTAAAATGCCAACAGTAAAAGATTTTTTGGTCATATATAAATCACATAAATGATTAATCGGTATAATGAGAAATATAAAGGAGGGACATTGTCCCTCCTGACTTCATTTGTTGCATGATTATTTTATTAAGGTTCCATGTAATTCCAATCTGTGGGATGTTCATCTGGTGACATGTATTTATACTTAACCTCTTCAGTGTCAGTATCATACTCTACCAGATTATTTCCAACTACATAAAACTGGTATCTTGCATATGAATTTTGAATTGGTTGTTGAGTTGGAGCATTATTTTTCATTCCCTCTGATACAAATAATCCCAGAATAAAGAATCCAAGTATTATTGATGCACATAGTGCATATATAGATTTCTTTTCCATTTTTTATCCTCCAATAGTTTAACTGAGTATTAACATGGTAATATTATACATCCCGTATTACTCAACATCAATAATTAAATTTGAATGTTAATCAACTAAATGATGTGACACAGTCATTTTTTGATAAAGGAATAACCTTATCTTTTATCTATATCTAAAGGAAGAAAATCGCAATTACACCAGCTGTTTAAAATGTATATTCATCATACAATAAACAGACAACATAGAAAGGAAAGCTAATTATACAAGTAAAGATAAAAGAATAATTGGAATAAAAGGCATTCTGAGACGTCCTTGTTTTTAAGAAATACCATAGCCAGGTTGCTGACAGTGAGCCTGAAGAGGGGATACCTTTTTTGAAAGTATTTGCAGTTTACGTGCAATTCTTAGGTCTCTGAAAGAACGATGAAATAAGATGTGCGACAAGTCGCACAAGCGCAAATGTTTGACGAAGGAGATATAAGAAAAAGCTACTGTGTAGGTTTTTCTTATATCTCCTGAGGAGTTTTTGCGCGGTCTTATTGGTCCAAGAGAAGGAAGAGACCTTAGAAGTGCTAGTAAACTGTAACTACTTTTCAAAAAGGTATCCCATTGTAGGGCTTACTGTCAGCAACCGTCCCTAGAATAGCACATGAAAATACACAACAATAACATATCAACCGTTGACAATAATTGGGTATTGCTATACTATCATAGAAGTAATTACGCTTTCCACCTACAATAAATAGCCGACTTTTACTATTGTATTACGGTTGTCGCATATTGTATAATAAAGTTTGTGGAATACAAATTAGCAAGTAGAACTGTGAAGGGAGATTTTGATTATGCAGCATATATTAATTGCTGATGATAATCGTGATATAACTGACATGTTATCTACATATTCCAAAAAGGAAGGCTATGAACCAATCATTGCGGGAGATGGAGAAGAGGCTTTCAGCCTATTTTCTCAATATAATCCGGAAGTTATTTTGATGGAAATCATGTTGCCTACCGAAGATGGATACGAAATATGCAGAAGAATTCGAAGTATATCAAATGTGCCAATTATCTTTATCACTGCTAGAGGCGATGAATTTGATAGAATTTTAGGATTGGATATGGGTGCGGATGATTATATCGTTAAGCCTTTTAGTCCCCTTGAAGTAATGGCGAGGATTAGAGCAATAAAAAGAAGAGTGGATAGTAAACCTATAGAGCCTATAGTTCCTATAGTTGAAAACATTTATAAAATTGGAGATCTCGAAATTAATCTAGACGAATATATGATTCACATTGGTGGACATAATATAGCATTAACCAAAAAGGAAATAGAAACGATGTGGACACTTGCTACGAATCCCAATAAGGTATTTACTAGAGATAATCTCCTTGATAGCCTGTGGGGTTATGACTATTTTGGAGACAGTAGAACTGTGGATTCCCATATAAAACGTCTACGTTCTAAGTTGGAAGCGGTCACACACCCTTCTTGGAATATTAAAACGATATGGGGCGTTGGATATAAGTTTGAAATTGAAGAAAGATAACATTTATTTTAAATTTATTATGTCAAATAAATCCCATGGTAAACCATCTTGAAATTACCAAGTAAAAAAGAGATAAAAACCTTGAAAAATATCAGAAAATTGGTTACAATAATATTAGATTTCCTGAGGTGTTCGACAATCCTGATATTTTGAACCTACATGATTTAATACGGGATTCCTACATTCGTAAGTGAATGTCAAGCCATCATTAGCAGTGGAAGGCAGAAGCTTATGTGCGGTTACCCACCTAGCTTAGCTAGGAGTCAAAATACAGGAAACGGCATTTTGGGTTTACACGAATGATAAAAGCGGCTTGTGCCGCTTTTTTTTGTGTATTAACATTTTTCTTGTGTTTTTGTATGGAGATATCTATAATAAATTAAAATAGTATAAAAATAATAATAGATGAACTATCTTTATAAGAGCAAATGAGGAGGCGTCCGATGAGACATGGATTTATACGAGTTGGGGCTGCAACCCCTGTAATTAAAGTCGCAGATTGCGATTATAATACCGAAAGAATTATGGAGTTAATTGAGAAGGCAGAGGATCAGGGCAATCAATTAATTGTTTTTCCTGAACTTTGTATCACCGGATATACCTGTGGTGACTTGTTTTTACAAGATACCTTATTAAAGGGTGCTGCTCAGAGTGTTAAAAAAATTGCTGATTTCACATCTGATAAAGAGATTGTAGCTATGGTAGGATTTCCTTATGCGGTGAGAGGTAAGCTTTATAATACGGCTGCAATATTACAAGGTGGTAAGGTTCTTGGACTAGTTCCCAAGATGAATATACCGAATTACACTGAGTTCTACGAAGGTAGGCATTTTACACCGGGATATCTTGACCCGATTTCAATTCAATTTGAAGGGGAAGAAGTATTCTTTGGATCTAGAATTCTGTTTGAATGTAGCAATATACCTGATTTTATGGTGGGAGTGGAGATCTGTGAAGATCTTTGGGTTCCTAAATCACCGAGCGTGGAGCACTGTATTGCCGGCGCAACGATGATTGCTAATCTTTCGGCAAGTGATGAATTAACCGGCAAGGATGTTTATCGTAGAGAGCTTGTGAAGAGCCAGTCCGGTAAGCTAGTGTGCGGTTATCTCTATTGTGATGCCGGTGAGGGTGAATCCACCACGGATGTGGTGTTTGCAGGACATAACCTGATTTCAGAATATGGTGCAATTTTAGCCGAATCGGAAGCCTTTGAGAATGGTCTTATATCAACTGAGATTGATCTAGGCAAATTAAAGAGTGAGCGAAGAAGGATGCTAACCTATTTTAAAGCAGATGCACAACCTTATCAGGTAGTAAGTTTTGAATTGAATAATGGAAGCAAGGAGCTTCCGGACATTGAATTAACAAGATATATAGATCCAGCTCCTTTTGTTCCTTCGGTAAAAGCTGACAGGGACAAACGTTGTAAGGATATTATTAATATACAGGCGATGGGGTTAAAAACCAGACTCTCTCACATTGGCGGAACATGTGTGGTACTTGGCATATCAGGAGGGCTGGATTCTACACTAGCCTTGTTGGTTGCATACCGTGCCTTCGAGCTTCTGGGGCTTGATAAAGAGGGAATTATTGCTGTCACCATGCCTTGCTTTGGAACTACGGATAGAACCTATAACAATGCGGTGGAATTATCAAGAAGATTAGGGGTTACCCTACTGGAGATACCGATTCGAGAAGCGGTAGAGCAGCATTTTAAAGATATTGGACATGATCAAAATCAACATGATTTAACATATGAGAATAGTCAGGCAAGAGAACGTACTCAAGTATTAATGGATATTGCAAGCAAATACAATGGCTTTGTAGTTGGAACAGGAGATATGTCCGAGCTGGCGCTTGGTTGGGCTACCTATAATGGAGATCATATGTCCATGTATGGGGTAAATGCATCCGTACCGAAGACGTTGGTTCGTTATCTGGTATCATACTTTGCAGATACGGTACAAGACTCCAGACTTCAAGAGGTTCTTGAGGATATTCTGGATACACCGGTAAGTCCGGAGCTTTTGCCACCAAGTGATGGTGAGATATCACAAAAAACGGAGGATATCGTAGGTCCTTATGAACTTCACGATTTCTTCTTATACTATATATTACGTTTTGGGTTTGAACCCGCCAAAGTATATCATTTGGCTAAGATTGCATTTAAAGATAGATATGAAAACCAAGTGATATTAAAATGGCTGAAGGTATTTTACCGCAGATTCTTTACGCAACAGTTTAAACGATCCTGTCTACCAGATGGACCAAAGGTAGGTAGCGTATCGGTTTCTCCAAGAGGAGATTTGCGCATGCCAAGTGATGCCTCAGCTGCTTTGTGGATGAATGCGTTAGAAAAACTATAAATAAAATCAAGTTTCAGCAATAAAGTAATAAGTTTTACAAGTGAGTTTATACAAGCAATAAGTCATACAAGCACTAAGTCATATAAGCTATTACTTATACAAGTAAAAATAGTATAAGTAATAAATAATTTAAACTTGTAATACAGGCTAAAATTAAATAAACAAAAATTATATAAATAATAATCTAAACAGCAAAAATTAAAACAAATACATTTAAACTGAATAACTACAATAACGTGCATGTGAAAAGAGCATGTCAAGGATACAAAGGGGGATCTTAATGGCATTAAAAATAATTACTGACTCGGCTTCCGATATACCAAAATGGGTGATACAGGAATATGACTTACATGTAATACCTACTCCTGTCGTGATTGATGAAAAAGATTACTTCGATGGTGAGACTATGTGGCCGGAGGAATTCTATCAAATCCTTGTCTCAGGCAAAGACATTAAGACCTACCATATTAATTCTCAAATGTTTTATGATCATTTTCTACCCTTTGCACAAAAAGGAGATGAAGTAGTCTATATCTGTTTTTCTACTGGAATTGCAGGTACATTTAATGCGGCTAATATTGCAAAAACAGAGTTGTTAGAACAGTATCCTAATTTTGAATTGACCATTATCGATTCAAAATGTGCGTCCTTGGGTTTTGGTTTGGTGACTTATTATGCATTGCTTATGCAAAAAAATGGAGCAACCAAGCAAGAGATTATAGACGCAATCGAATGGCATTGCGATCACATGGAGCACGTATTTACTGTTAATACGCTCGAGTATTTGTTTAAAGGTGGGCGTCTGAGTAGAACCTCTGCCATCGCAGGTGGCTTACTTGACATCAAACCAATTCTTCATGTAACAGATAACGGATCGTTAGAAGCAGTTGAAAAAGTGAGAGGAAGACAAAAATCCTTAAAACGCTTAATTGAAATGGTTGGTGAACGCGGTGCAAATCTAGAAAACCAAATGATTGGTTTAGCACATGGTGACGACGCAAATACAATGGAGCAAGTAAAAGACCAGTTAACCTCCATATACGGCTGCAAAAATTTTATGGATAACTATGTAGGCTGTGCAATCGGAGCACACACAGGTCCCGGAATCATAGGAATCATCTTCTTGGATGAAGTATCACCCTACCTTAACTATATCAAACAATAATATCAATACAGCTGCGCATGCCGCTCTCATGCGGACGTCCCAATCGACAGGTGAGTAAGGCAAGTCAAATTAAAATATTCACAACTAACGCGTCATATGTCATCTATAACGTAAATGAATGAACAAGTGCTCATATCGATACAGCTGCGCAGACCGGCCTCATTCGAACGACCTAATCGACAGGTGAATAAGGCAAGTCAAATTAAAATATTCACAGCTAACGCGTCATAAGTCATCCATAACGTAAATGAAGCAACAAGTGCGCATATCGATACAGATGCGCAGACCGGCCTCATGCGGACGTCCTATCACGCATGTGGGTAAGGCAAGTCATATGTATCGATATGCGCACTTGTTCATTTTTCATCCTAAATCTGACTTATGACTCACAAACTATATTTGCCATTCACAAAACAAAGCAGCTAAGTGCTTTGACTTAACTGCTTTCCAATAATGGCTAAGGGATATAAATGTATGCAATTTGTCACTTCCTGTCATCTGGAAGATTTATAAGGAAACTATGTAATTTATTTTTTGCTTTTCAGTTTTGCTGGTTCCAAAGCATTTTTAATTGCATCAATCAGCATCTGTTCGGTATATTGCATATCTTGATCAATCGAAATTTTATCAAGAGGAACATCATTGCTTAACTGTAATGAGATATCCTCTAAGGATGGTTTAACAACCGGATACATTGCGGTGACAGAATCATAATTCTGAATGTTCACAGAATTAATATGATTGTTATCAACCACTACCTCCAGATTGAAATCCATATCGTTTAAGGAAATGATGGAGGTATATTTACCTGACTTATACAACTCAGATCCGTTCTTTGCTACTCCATCATCCTTACCGCCTTTGAACATAAATATAAGAAGGAGTATTAGTAGAATTCCTAATGCGGCGAAAATCACTGTATATATGATTTCTTTTAATTGGATTACTACTATTTTAGTTTTTGCCATATCTATCCTCCGGAGCATGATTTGCTTCATGTCTTGATTCTTACTATATCTTATTATGAGAAATAATAAATTATGCAGAGAAAATGAAATGATGGGGGGATTAGTGTGAAAATAAAATTCGATTTTCACACACTGAAGTTTGTGCCTGCGAAATCCTCGGCACAAACTAACACAAAGGGCAGGCATGTTAGGGATTAGTGTGAAAATAAAATTCGATTTTCACACACTGAAGTTTGTACCTGCGAAATGTCCCGCATAAAGCGGGACATTAACCTCGGCACAAACGAACACAAAGGAAAGGTGCGGATATTATGTCCTTACAATTTTATTTAGGAAGCGCAGGTTCGGGCAAATCCTATCAGCTCTACAAAGAGGTAATTGGACAATCGAAAGAAAATCCGGATACAAACTATCTGGTTATTGTTCCGGAACAGTTCACATTGCAAACACAGAAGGATATCGTTACGATGCATCCGGAGCACGGAGTAACGAATGTGGATATCCTTAGTTTTTTGCGTTTTGCTTATCGAATCTTTGAGGAAGTGGGTGGAGGCGACTTGCCGGTTCTTGAGGATACCGGAAAAAGCATGGTACTTCGTAAGGTTGTTGCCGAAAAGCGCAAGGATTTAATTTTATTTAGCACGAATGTGAAGAAACCGGGCTTTGTTAACGAATTAAAGTCCTTACTATCTGAATTTTATCAATATAATATTCAGCCCGACGATATTAAGAAGATGCAAGAAATATCACAGATGAAACCGTTGTTAAAGGCTAAACTGACAGACTTGGTAACCGTATACGAAGGCTTTCACAATTTTATGAAAGAGCGTTATATTACGGCGGAAGAAATCCTGGTGGTATTGAATGAGGTGATTGACCGGTCACAATGGCTTAAGAATTCAGTTATTTGCCTGGATGGTTTTACAGGCTTTACGCCCTGTCAGTATCAACTGTTAGCGAAAATGTTAACGCATGCAAAGAAGGTTATGATTACGGTAACAATTGATCAGCTTGAGAAGGTTGAGGATAAGAATTTTGAACATCTTTTATTTGGATTAAGTAAAAATACGATTCGGAAACTTACGAAAATTGCAGAAGAAGTAGGGACTACTGTTGAGAATCCAATTTCAATGCAAGATCTTTATGAAAGTGGAATTTCTTATCGATTTATAACTTCTCCAGGGCTTGCTTCCTTAGAACAGAATTTGTTTCGTTATCCATATCATACATATAAAGAAGAACAAGAGGATATTACCATTCATGCGACCAAGGACGCGGAAGGGGAAGTCGCTTTTGTAGCTCGTGAAATCAAAAGGCTGGTTCGTGAAAAAGGGTATCGTTATGAAGATATCGCTGTTGTGTCCGGTAATATGGAGGAGTATGCAAGAATTGCAAAAAGAGGGTTTGAGATCTCGAATATTCCATGTTTTATTGATTACAAGAAAGATATTCTTGGGAATCCGTTCTCCGCTCTTCTTCGTTCCTTACTGGTGGTGATCAATGAGGATTTCAGTTATGAGGGAGTTTTTCGCTACTTAAGAACTGGATTGACGGACTTTACGGAAGAAGAGATTGATGTTTTGGAGAATTATATTCTGGCAACCGGTATTCGAGGATTCAAACGTTGGAACGAGCCATTTGTCAGAAGATATCGTACGAAGGAAAACCTGAAGCTTGAGCAGTTGAATGAAATTCGTGGAAGATTTATGGAGGATATCGTTCCTCTGTATGAGGTATTAAAGGATAAGGAAAAAACCTTAAGGGATTATACAGCTGCACTTTATGAAATGGGTGTTAGGCTTAATATAGAGGAGAAGTTGGAGGGTTATCGCGCCTATTTTGCAGAACAAAATCTCCCTCTGATTGCAAAGGAATACGAGCAGGTTTACAAGATTATTATGGAATTGTATGACCAGATTGTTTTACTGTTAGGAGAGGAGCACTGTACGCTTAAGGAATTCAGTGAAATATTAGACACTGGTCTAGTTGAGGTTAAGGTGGGCTTGATTCCTCCCGGAGTAGATGAAGTAGTCGTTGGTGATACGGAAAGAACACGTCTAAAGGATATTAAGGCTCTGTTCTTTCTAGGGGTTAATGAAGGTATTATCCCCAAGGCAATCGGCAGCGGTGGAATTCTTTCTGATATTGAGAGGGAGTTGTTGATAAATCATGACATTGAGCTTGCACCGACCAAACGTCAACAGGCATTTCAGGAGCAATTTTATATTTATTTGAACATGACAAAGCCAAAGGAAAGACTCTATATTACCTACCATAAGATTAATGGAGAAGGAAAGGCAGTTAATCCATCCTTTCTTATCGGGAAGGTAAAACAGTTAATTCCCTCGATACAAATTCGTGAAGAAGATGAGGGAACGGAAGGGGTGGATTACATTCTTCGAGATGATGGGCTTGGTTATCTGGCGGAAGGGTTAAGAGGATATCACCATAAGGAAACGTCAGATTTGTGGAAGGAACTTTACCTATATTACAGGTCAGGGGAATCCACGAATCGTGTGCTAGAAAAGCTGGTGAAGGGAGCCTTTTATATCAATAAGGAAAAGGGCATCTCAAAAGAGGCAGCGCAATTATTGTATGGAGCAGAGCTTAAGGGTAGTGTCACTAGATTAGAGCGTTATGCGGGTTGTGCTTTTGCTCATTTTCTATCCTATGGCATGTCTCTGGAGGAACGTCAGGAATATAAGCTGGCAATTCCCGATATCGGTAATATATTTCATAACGCGATTGATCATTTTTCCAAACGATTGGATGCCGGGGAGTATACCTGGCATAATATACCGGATGAGATACGGGAAACATGGGCAATTGAGAGTGTGACTCATGCGGTAGAAGAATACGAAAGTTCCATATTGAGAAGCACGAAGAGAAATGAATATCTAATTAAGCGCATGGAACGAATTACAATTCGAACTCTTTGGGCTTTGTGTAACCAGATTAAGCAAGGAGCTTTTGAACCCTCGGGGTATGAGATGCCCTTTTATCATGTTCCAGACGGAACCTTATCGTTACAAGGAAGAATTGACCGCCTAGATCTTTATGAGGATGAAGATAAGGTGTATGTTAGAGTAATTGATTATAAGACTGGAAATACCGTATTTGATATAGGCAAGGTATATTATGGCTTACAGCAACAATTATCCATATATCTAAGTGCTGCGATGGACTATTTGAAAAAGAGACATCCGGGCAAAGAGATTATTCCCTCCGGTATCTTTTATTATCATATCGATGATCCAATTGTAGCTAAAACAGAGCAGGCAGAGGATGAAATCTTTAAAAGCCTTCGAATGAATGGTTTGGTGAATGAAGACAAGAGGGTCTTAGCACTTATGGATCAAAGGTTACAAGGTCCGGACGGGACCTTATCTGCATCGGTTAAATCGGACATTATTCCGGTTGAGACGAATAAAGATGGGGAGTTAACAAAACGATCTGTTGCAGTGAAAGAAGCACATTTAAATGCTATGGTGGATTATGTGAATCGGAAGCTGGCGGAGGATGGAAGACAGATTCTTGAGGGAGATGCAAAAATTAACCCTTATCGTGCAGGGAATGAAACTGCTTGTGATTACTGCGGTTATCGAACTGCCTGTGGCTTTGATATTAGAGTTCCGGGGCATTCTTATCGAAATCTTGCCAAGAAGTCGGTGGAGGAGATGAAGAGTGAAATCTTTAAGGATATTCATTGAGGATTGAAAAATATTCATTGAGGATTGAAAAATATTCATGAAGGATTGAAAAAATATTCATTCTAAGGAGTTATTATGGCGTGGACGAAAGCACAACAAAAGGTTATTGACACTAGAAATAAAAATGTACTGGTATCGGCAGCGGCAGGCTCAGGTAAGACTGCTGTATTAGTTGAGCGTATTATTTCGATGATATCAGAAGGGGAGCACCCGATTGATATTGACCATTTGTTAGTGGTTACTTTTACAAATGCGGCAGCAGCAGAGATGAGAAGCCGTATTGGCAAAGCAATTGAAGAGAAACTACTGAAGCAGCCGAATAATCATCATTTGCAGAAACAGATTTCATTGTTGCAAAGTGCTCAGATTACTACGATACATAGCTTCTGTCTCAATGTCATCAGGAATTATTTTCATCGAATTGATTTGGATCCTTCTTTTAAAATAGCGGAGGAGTCAGAGATTACCCTGATGAAATCAGATGTTATATCGGATTTGTTGGAACGTTGGTATGAAGAGGGCAGGGAGGATTTTCACTCCTTTGTGGAGAGCTATTCTTATTCCAAGTCCGATGCACCGATTGAAGATTTAATCCTTCAGTTATATAACTTCTCAATGAGTGATCCTTGGCCGGAAGAATGGATTGCCAAGAAGAGACAAATGTTTGAACTAAGTAGTGTAGAGGAGATGTCACAGTCCGCTTGGATGAGAGAACTCCTTAGTTATGTAGCGGATGTTCGGGAGGATTTAATCAATAAGAATAAGAAGGCGTTAGAGATTTGTAGTGAGGCGGGAGGTCCAACAGCCTATATCCCGGCTTTGCTTTCTGACCGTGCTCTATTAGACGATTTGGGCAAAAACCTCTCCTATGAGGAATATCTTAATAGCTTTGCAGACATATCCTTTGCCAGACTGTCGAACAAAAAAGAAGAGGGTGTGATACCCGATAAAAAGGATAAGATTAAAGCCCTCCGCGAAGAAGTAAAGAAGGGTATGAAAGATATCACAGCACAATTCTTCTTTCAGTCTCCGGAAGAGATGGTAAAGGATATCCAGGAAGTCGGGAAGGTAATGCAGGTTCTTTTTGACCTCACATTGGAGTTTATGCAAGATTTCTCAAAGAAGAAGGAAGAGAAAAATATTATAGACTTTAATGATTTGGAGCATTTTGCTCTAAAGATTCTAGTAGCAGAACAACCAACTCAGGCAGCAGTGGAGCTGAGTGAGCAATTCGAAGAAATATTGATTGATGAATATCAGGATAGTAACATGGTTCAGGAGACAATTCTTAAGAGTATATCAAGGGAAGAGGCTGGCTATCCAAACCGATTTATGGTGGGAGATGTAAAGCAGAGTATATACAAATTCCGTCTAGCGATGCCTGAGATATTCATGGAAAAATACGATACCTATTCTAGTGAGAATTGCAACGAGGATGGTCAAGAAAATTTGCATCAGCGTATTGATTTGGATAAAAATTTTAGAAGCCGCAAGATTGTTCTCGACTATGTTAATAAAATATTTGAACAGATTATGCAAAAGTCGGTAGGCGGCATTCTTTATGATGATGCAGCCTCATTAAAATATGGTGAATTATTTGAAGAGACGCTGGTGGAGATAAAACATGCTGAGATAAATCAATCGGAGCTGGAAGCAAATGATTTAAACAGAGAGGAACCAGCACTGTCTCCCAAGGAATTTCTAAACCGCATTCCCACACTGGTAGATTTGTTATTGGTGACAGAAGAGGAGCTAGCCTCCGAAGAATCCCTCAAAGAACCCCTTAAAAATCAAGGAGAAGAGGAAGATCCTGAAGAAAGTGTGTATACCAAAAAGGAACTAGAAGCAAGGATGATCGCTCGTAAAATTAAACAACTTACAGATCCCGTGAATGGGATGTTGGTGTTTGATAAGAAGGCCAATGGTCATCGACCGGCAACCTATAGGGATATTGTAATTCTTCTAAGAAGTGTGTCAGGATGGTCTGAAGTATTCGTCAACACATTGATGCAGGAGGGAATATCGGCCTACGCAGATACTGGCACTGGATATTTTCAAACCTTAGAAATTATGACCGTATTGAATATGCTTCGTATTATTGATAATCCAAGACAGGATATTCCGCTTACAGGCGTGTTATATTCTCCAATTGTTGGTTTGACTACTACTGAACTGGCCAAGATCAGGGCGTCGGCGCGGAATATTTCCATGTATCTGGCTCTAATCAATTATTCAAAAGAGGGGAAACAGGCACAACTGCAGGGTAAGGTAACAGCATTTCTTGAATTATTAAATACCTTTCGAGCAATGGTTAACCACAAACCAATCCATGAACTGCTACAAACGGTATTAGATCAGACAGGTTATTATTATTACGTCAGTGCTATGCCAGGTGGAGATAGGAGAAAAGGAAACATTGATATGCTCCTAGCACGTGCAGTGAGATTTGAAAAGGGCAGCTATACCGGATTGTTTCATTTTATACGTTATATTGAAAAGCTTCATAAGTATGAAATAGATTTTGGTGAAGCTTCTACCTCAGGGGAACAGGATAATACAGTTCGTATCATGAGTATCCATAAAAGTAAAGGTCTTGAGTTTCCAATTGTCTTCGTGGCAGGTATGAGCAAGCAGTTTAATACGCAGGATATTCGAAGCAATATTGTCCTTCATAGTGAGATGGGTGTAGGGCCGGAATGCATTGATAGCAAGCTGAGAACGAAAGTTCCTACCTTGATTAAAAAAGTAATTCAGAAGAAGGTTCAAATTGAAAATCTTGGAGAAGAACTCAGAGTTTTATACGTTGCGCTAACCCGACCTAAAGAAAAATTGATATTAACGGGTTATCTAAAATCAATAGAGGAACTTCAAAAAAAGGATTTTTCTTTCTTTGAGATTATGTCTGCGAAGAGCTATCTTGATTGGGTACTGCCGGCTACGGTAAACCGTATAGGATGGGAACCGGAGGTAATGAATAATGAGTTAGTATGCGAACACGATGACATGTCAATTACCTTAATTCATAAAAATGATTTGTTGAAGGAAGAGCTCACAAAACAAATATTTATAAGAAAAGATGAAGAGGAATTGCTTAACATCAATAGCGATGCTGTATATAATCAAGAATTGAAAGAAGAATTGAAGACAAGATTCGATTACGTATATCCATTCCAGAAGGAAGTTAATCTAAAGGTAAAGATGACGGTTTCTGAATTAAAAAAGCTAGGCCAATTTCAGGACGAAGAGCAGAGTGTGAATCTATATCAAAAACCGGAAGTAGTAGAAACAGACAAAGAGCCAATTGTTGCAACGATACCTAACTTTATTAACCAAAAGGATGAGGTGGTAAGCGGAACTGATCGAGGTACGCTTTACCATAAAGTCATGGAACTCATGGATTTAACCAGAGTTATGAATCAGGATGAGGTAAGTGGTGAACTACAGAGGATGATTTCAGAGAATCGAATAAAAGAAAGCGATATAAAGATGCTAAAGGCAAACTATATCAAGAATTTTGTTAAGAGTGATGTCGCTAACCGTATGAGGAAAGCAGCATACTTGGGCAAGTTATATAAAGAGAAGCAGTTTGTAATTGGAATCAAAGCAAGTGAAGTAGTAAAAAATCAAGATAGTGAGGAGTTAATCCTAATTCAAGGAATCATTGATGCATTTTTTGAAGAGGAGGGGGAACTCGTACTATTAGATTACAAATCAGATCTTGTCACACATGAACATCAGCTGATTAATCGTTATAAAGTTCAACTTGATTATTACCGTAGGGCGTTGGAACAGATGTTCAAAAAGAGGGTGAAAGAGATGATAATTTATTCTCTACCTTTGGGAAAAGAAATCCGTATAGAAGATTAAAAATTGGATACACTTTATGATGTTAAAACAAGAATCTTGAACGATATGAAGCAAGATTGACTTAAATCAGAAGGGTGTGTCTGAATGGGTAAGAAAGAGAAAAAAATTGATCTAAATAATATTAAGCCGGAAGAAGCCGTAAAGTATGAAATTGCCAGTGAACTTGGATATCTGGATAAAGTAATGGCATCCGGATGGAAGTCACTTACGGCCAAGGAATCCGGACGCATAGGTGGTTTGATGACCAAAAAGAAAAGAGAAGAGTTGAAATTAAAAGAAAAGAATAATGAAGTTATAGGATAAATAAAAAAGGCTTTTCCAAATTATCGTAATATAAATTGGAAAAGCTCTTTTGGTTACTGTCTGATATCAATATGATTCAGTTTTAATACGTCGACATCTAGGAAGCCTTTGATAGCTACGCAGATACCACCTAGTAATATCGAGGTATCTTGAAGTACGGAAGGAACGATTCGGATATAACTATTCATCTTACTATTCAAAGCAGCTTCAATTTGTTCCGTTATATGCGGGAAAAAGATAGTAAAGGAGCTGTTGATGATTACGATGTCTGGGTTGTATGCATTCAAAATATTATTAACACCTACAGACATGTATTTTATGAAATCCTTCATAATCTTCTGTGCGTGTGGATCCTTTGCTTCATATGCAATACGGAATTGTTCAAAGGTTGCTTCTTCAAGCTCTTTAGCTTTTGCAAATTCACTGAGCAGTGTTCGTTCTGAGACATATTGTTCTAGGCACCCTTTATTCCCACAAGGGCATTGTCTTCCATCAATCTCAATTATAGTATGGCCAAACTCGCCTGCTCTTCCATTATAGCCAGTATAAAGTTGGTGATTTATGATAATACCCAAACCAATGCCAGAGTGAACACTGATATTCGCAATATTTTCATAATCATATTGGAAAGTATTCTCCCCTATTACAGATAGATTGGCTTCATTTTCAAGATAAACTGGAGTACAAAAATGTCTCTCAAGATTTTCACCTATGTTAATTCCAGATAATTTGTAATATGGAGTAAAAGATACCTGATTATTCGCTACCAGACCGTGAATACCAAGGGTGATACCAACTAAATCATAGGGGGTACCCTTTGGGAGTTTCATTGATTCGATTAATTCGATCAAAACATGATTGATACTTGTTGGGTTCTTAGGTGTTTTAATTTGCTTAAGGCTACAGTCTTCACCAATTAAATCAGCTAATAGTGCTGAGATTGTGTCAACGCCAATATCAATGCATATAACATAACCAGCTTTTTTATTTAAACTTAATAGAATAGGCTTTCGTCCCAAACTCGTGTCGTCGCTGCCTATTTCAATCACTAATTTTTTGTTGATTAATTCCTGTACTATGGCCGAAATGGTTGCTTTTGTTAAGCCTAGGTACTTAGCAATTGCAGCTCTTGAAATTGCGGTATTATTTATGATGGTTTCTAACACCAATTTGGTATTAATGTCTCTTATGAGCTCTTTACTGCCTGTTACCATTACTCTCACCTTTCATTCTTTAGAATTGATATTATGTTAACATATATTAATTTTTTTGAAAAGCCTTTATTTTGAAGGCGATCTTGGTAAGTGAATGTTGCGGGAATTAACTATTCAATATCAAAGTGCTATAGACTAAATGCTTAAGGCAGAACCTGTAGAGGATGGAATATCCGTTTGAAATGCCGGGTACAGTTTACTAGCACTTCTATGGTCTCATCGTTCACGCTAAGACCTATACTGAATCGGGTATTGCCAATAAGAACTTGACACAAACAGGAAGGATTCTTGTTTGATTTTGTAATATTATGGTGATATAATGGCTATGAAACTGGAACATTTATGTTGTCAAGGGAGATGTATGTATGAAAAGATTTATAGCAATTATATTAACGGTTATGCTAATTATCGGTGGAAATCATTATAGCTATGCGGGAAAGAACTCGCAGGTTGTGGGATATGGAACCTCTGGGAATACAGTAACTTTTTATTATTCAGATGGAACATAGGAAGTGGCACAACTGCAACAGGTTGTAACAAGTAATGGTGTCAAATTTAACTGTTACGAGCACAATATTGCAACCGTCGGTGATATTAATCAGGAACTACCAGCATATACAGAGGATATTCCCATAAAAGCCATTGTACCATTAACCGTAGAATATAACGGAACAAGTTATAAGGTTGCTATTGTTGCAAATAATGCATTCAGCGGATGTAATAAAATTGAAAGCTTAACCTTTGAAGATGGTATTAGAATGCTGGGTTATAATGTGGTTAAAAATTGCAAAAATTTAAAATATTTAAGTATACCAAACTGCTCCCTTTTTGAAAATGTCGTAAGTGGTTGTACAAGTTTGGAGGAATTAAACCTGGAATGTACATACTTTAATAATTCTTCCTTTGATTTATCGAAAAGTACAAGGCTAAAGAAGGTTACTTTGAAGAATACTCTTGAGATAGGAAATAATGCATTGTTCGGAATCACCGCTTTGACTGAGATCCAATTGCCTTCCACGTTAACAAGTATTGGACCAAAGGCCTTTGCTGGCAGTGGCTTAAAAGAATTAACCATTCCGAATAGTGTATCTCGCATTGCATATGGGGCTTTCGCCAATTGCAAGTCGTTAACTTCACTTACCCTCCCCTTTGTCGGAGAAACGAAAGGCAAAAATCAATTCCTTGGGTATGTATTTGGCGCTGATGGATATGATGTTTCTAATGATTACGTTCCGACCGAATTGAAATCAATTAAAGTTACGAACCAGAGTATAGTATCGGATCATGCTTTTCAAGAATGCCAGAATATTGAAACTGTAAAATACACGAAACCAATTGAACGAATTGGAGATTATGCCTTCTATAATTGCAAGGAATTAGGTTCTATCACCTTAACCAATAGCCTTGATGATATAGGGTATTACGCTTTTAGAAAATGCAAGTCGATGACAAGTATTAGCGTTCCGATAGATACGGATGTTGATAGTCATGCATTTCTTACCACTCGTACTACAACGATATACGGGAAGGCTGGAAGTTCAGCAGAGGTGGCAGCGAATAAATGTAGTCAACCTTTCAGAGCCTATGTATTTAACCTTCAATTGAAAGGCAGTAGTAAGATCTTGAAAAAAGGGGAGAAATACACAATAAAGATTGAGAAAGCATCGCCCGGGAGGCTTTCTGCAAAATATTTAGCATGGAAATCATCGAATACAAAAATTGCAACGGTGGATTCAAAAGGTGTTGTTGTTGCTAAGAAGAAAGGGAAATGTGTAATTACAGCAACTGCTAAGGATAAAAATAAGAAAAAGGATAGCTATACAATTTTGGTTAAATGAAGATAAATGTACTGTTACAGTTCAACCTTGAATGATATTGAAAATGCATTGCCATCCTAAATTATATTATGAGATAAAGTTGAACTGTAACAAAATTATTAAAAGTCAGTGTCTAGTTACTGTATTCGTACTTGACATAGATAGTACAACTTGTTATAGTGTTTCTATATAGTTTATTCACCAAATAAATGTTTTTTGCGATTGAAACTGATTGTAGCGGCAGAGAATAAGATTAGCATCAATCAGAGTAATTGACATTATGAAAATGAAAACTAACTTGGGAGAAGCATAGGTGCATCTTTCAAACCCGAAAGGAGCTTAAATAACTCCTTTCACAAATCGAAAGGAGTTATTAGAGATGTTATATTTAGGTGTTGATTTAGGTACGTCTTCTGTAAAGCTTTTATTAATGGATGAGGTAGGAGATATTAAGAGTATTGTAACCAGAGAGTATCCGTTGTATTTTCCTAAGCCAGGTTGGTCTGAGCAAAATCCAGAGGATTGGTATGCAGCTCTGATTGATGGAGTTAAGGAATTAACCAAGGATTGCGATAAGTCCCAGATTGAAGGTATCAGCTTTAGTGGACAGATGCATGGAATGGTTATTTTAGATGAGAATGATAATGTGATCCGTCCTGCAATTCTTTGGAACGACGGCCGTACTCAGGCAGAATGTGATTATTTAAATAATGAAATTGGTAGAGAGAAGATTTCTAGCTATACCGCTAACATGGCATTAACAGGCTTTACTGCTCCTAAATTACTATGGGTAAGAAAGCATGAGCCAGAGAATTTTGCAAAGATTAAGAAGGTAATGCTTCCGAAGGATTACATCGCTTACAAGTTATCAGGCGTTCATTGTACAGACGTATCCGATGCTTCCGGTATGTTATTGTTAGATGTTAAGAATAAAACTTGGTCGAAGGAAATGCTTGAACTTTGCGGATTAAAAGAAGAGCAGATGGCTAAAATCCATGAATCCTATCAGGTAGTTGGTAATATTACAGCAGAAGCTGCTGAGGCGCTTGGATTAACTGGTGAGGTTAAGATTATTGCAGGTGGCGGCGATCAAGCAGTTGCAGCAGTAGGAACTGGTTGTGTTGGTGAGGGTATGTGTAGTGTTTCCCTTGGTACCTCCGGTGTTGTATTTATCTCAGCGAAGGAATTTGCTGTAGATGATAACAATGCGCTTCATGCATTTGCACATGCAGATGGCAAGTATCACTTCATGGGAGTTATGCTTAGTGCAGCAGCATCGAACAAGTGGTGGATGGACGAAATCATTGGAACAAAGGATTATCCAAGTGAACAAAAAGCAATCACAACACTTGGCGAGAACAATGTTTATTTCTTACCTTACTTAATGGGTGAGAGAACACCTCATAACAATCCGAATGCAAGAGGTACTTTCATTGGTATGACAATGGATACAACCCGTGCAGATATGACACAGGCTGTATTAGAAGGTGTAGCATTTGCACTTCGTGATTCTTTCGAGATTACAAAGTCTCTTGGCGTAACAATCGAGAGAATTCGTATCAACGGTGGTGGAGCGAAGAGCCCATTATGGTGTAAGATTATTGCTGATGTATTAAATGTTAAAGTTGATAAGATTAATTCAGCGGAGGGTCCTGCATTTGGTGCAGCCATTCTTGCAGCAGTTGGTTGTGGACAATATGCTTCTGTGGAAGAAGCAACAGCTAAGTTGATTAAGGTAGTTGAGACAACCGATCAAGATAATGCAGAGGTTGAACTTTACAATAAGAAGTACGATGTATTTAAACAGCTCTACCCTACTTTGAAGGAAATGTACGATAAGATGGTTTAAGTAGTAATTTTGTATAAAAAGTATTAGAAGTGTTATAATAACGGTTTAAAAATATAGCCGGAATAATAGGATTTATGATATATTGATTTATAATTAACAGATTGCCTTTAAATCTGCTCTTATTGTAGATATCATATTCCTGTTGTTCTGGCTTTTAATTTATATCTATATTGGAAATCATATCTGCCAAAATTGAGCAAAGTAAGTTAGGAAAAAGAGTTAAGATACCTTTACAATATAATTGAGGTGATAAATATGGACTGCATAATAAGCATACAGAAAGCAATTGAATTTATGGAGAAGCATTTGTTAGAGGATATTAATTATGAGGATGTGGCAAGACAGGTATACATGTCTGCTTATCATTTTCATAGAACCTTTAGTATGCTTACCGGAATAACTGCGAATGAATATATTAGAAATAGACGTATGTCTTTATCAGCACAGGAGCTTACTATGTCCGAGGTTAAAGTGATTGATATCGCTTATAAATATGGATATGATTCGCCGGAAAGCTTTACGAAATCCTTCACCAGATTTCATGGAGTTTCCCCAAGTGTTGCCAGAAGAGCTGGAATGCAGTTAAAGTTATATAATCGCCTTGTCTTAAAATTAATTGTGGAAGGTGGAAGTATAATGGACTACAAAATTATTGAGAAAGAATCGTTTAAACTAATTACCAAGGTAGAACAGTTTCGTAATGAAATTGTGAATGAGGTAGGCAATCATGATATTCCTGACTTTTGGGAAAACTGTAATAAGGCTGGGGTATTTGAAGAATTACGAAAACATTCTGTGGAACATGATTTTTATGGAGTTTGTGCTCCGATTTCCAAAGAAAGTGCATGTTTTAAATATGGCATTGGGATGAAATATGTTGATGGTGATATACCTGAGGGATACATAGTTTGGGATGTGAAGCCAACTATGTGGGCAGTATTCCCATGTATTGGTGACAATGGTGATTGCATCAAGGACACCTGGGACAGAATATTTAAAGAATTTCTTCCCGGTTCCGGTTACGATATGTTGGATGATGTGGATTTTGAATTATATCCTGGTGAGAGTGACGGCCAATTATTCTGTGAGATATGGATCCCGGTGGCGAAGAAAGAATAATTCGCTAAGTTTCATAAATCAGAATTAGAGCAAACAAGAAGCTAGTAGTGGAGGCTTATGATTAATTCAAGATATGTGCCTTCGAGAGCATATTCACACAAAGTATGGGAATTGAATTGATTAGCACTTCTTGGTATGTTAAAATAAATAGAATCATTATGAGTGTGAATTATTGCTATGCATAATTCACACTTATTTGCGCGAAAGTATAGTGAGCATAGGTATCATGCCTATCAATGAATTGATAAATCTTTTGGAGACAGGAAAGGAATTGAGATATGCAGGCTTATACAAGTTTTGCAGCTGTTTATGATCTCTTTATGGATAATGTTCCATATGAGGATTGGGCAGATTATGTGCAAAAACTATTAAAAAAATATAGCATTAAAGATGGTTTGCTATTAGAGCTTGGTTGCGGAACCGGAAGTATGGCAAGGTGTCTTGCAAAGAAAGGCTTTGATATGATCGGTATAGATAACTCAGAGGAGATGCTTGCCATCGCCAGGGAGAAGAATGCCGATTGTGAGGGGGATATCCTCTATCTATGTCAGGATATGAGAGAGTTTGAGCTATATGGAACAGTGAGAGCGGTGATAAGTGTTTGTGATAGTATGAATTATATTTTATCCGAAGAAGATTTACAAAAGGTGTTCAAGCTAGTGAATAATTATTTGGATCCTCAAGGGATATTTATATTCGATTTGGATACGGAATTCGCTTATCGTGAAATACTCGGAGACAATACTATCGCCGAGAACCGTGAAGAAGGAAGCTTTATCTGGGAGAATACCTATTACGAAGAGGAGTTGATGAATGAAATTAATCTCACCCTGTTCATCCCGAATCATAGTTCGAAAGAACAAATAGAAACGAATACCCTATATCATAAATTTGAAGAGACCCATTATCGTAAGGCATATTCCGTTGATCGGGTGAAGCAACTGATTGAAGAGGCTGGCATGGAGTGGGTTGCAGTTTACGATGCCTTAACAGAAAAGAAACCCCAAAAAGACTGTGAAAGAGTTTATATCATTGCGCGCGAGAAGCGTCACGCGGAGAAATTGTATATTTAGGGAAGCGTGAGTATAGAATAATCACATGATAGTCAAAGAATAAATAGTATAGAAAGCTAGAGTTCCATAAGTGTAGCTTTGTATAATTATTGTAGCTAGGGTACCTTAAGTTAATATACTTTATGTTTGATTATTGTAGAAAGCTAGAGTTCCTTAAGTTAGTAGAGCTTTTAATATAGTAAGGAGATTGAAATCCTTATGTAGGACGATATCTATTCAAAATAGTAAGACAGAGCTTCATTAATGAGAAAGGTTACTGTTCGCAAGGAATCGTAAACTATGAGATAATAATAGTTTGTTTGAATTATTAAGTAATAACATATACAACGGTGAAAAGACCTAATACAAGGTTCAACCTATGCAAGATTGGAGATAATATGTCAGATTATATAGTACGTGCAAGTGCTGCGGACAATCAGATCCGTGCCTTTGCCGCAACAACAAGAGAATTAGTGGAATTTGCAAGAGCAGCACATGGAACAAGTCCGGTTGCAACAGCAGCATTAGGAAGGTTACTAACGGCTGGAGCTATGATGGGTAGCATGATGAAGGGAGAGAAGGATATTCTCACTCTTCGGATTAAAGGGGATGGGCCCATTGAAGGCATTACGGTAACTGCAGATTCCCATGCAACCGTGAAAGGATATGCTTATAATCCAGAGGTTATCATTCCGGCGAATGACAAAGGAAAATTAGATGTAGCAGGAGCGATAGGAGCTGGCATGCTTAGTATCATCAAGGATATGGGATTAAAGGAGCCTTACGTTGGTCAAACCCATCTGGTATCGGGAGAAATAGCGGAGGACCTGACCTATTACTTTGCAGCAAGTGAACAGGTGCCATCAATAGTAGCGCTTGGGGTATTGATGAATAGAGATAATACGGTCAGAAGAGCAGGAGGCTTCATCATTCAGTTATTACCTTTTGCAGAGGAAGCAGTGATTACACGCTTGGAAGAAAAGATTAACCAAATTGATAGCATTACCAAGCTATTAGATAAGGACATGACTCCTGAGATGATTTTGCAAGATATCCTTGGAGAGTTCGGGCTAGAGATTATGGACAAGGTGCCGACCGCCTTTGAATGCAATTGCACGAAGGAGAGAGTTGAAAAAGCGATTGTCTCCATTGGCAATAAGGACATTCAGGAAATGATAGACGATAATGAGCCAATAGAAGTGAATTGTCATTTTTGCAATACACAATATCATTTTAGCGTTGAGGAACTTAAGGATATTATAAAGCGCAGCAGATAATTAGATATTACCTAATGCAGTAGATTATCAAATATCATAAACAGCAACAGTTAATCAGATATCACAAAAAGAGGATAAGTCACACCATTGCCCGCTAATATAACACATTATAAAATGAGATGACTATTGAGAGGATAATATAATAAATAATAAGGGAGAAAAATTCAATGAATTACGGCTATTTTGATGAAAAAAACAAAGAATATGTCATTACCAGACCCGATACACCGGCACCTTGGGCTAATTATCTGGGTTCACCGGAGTATGGAGCAATTATTTCAAATAATGCTGGAGGCTATAGCTTCGTTAAAAGTGGTGCAAGTGGTAGAATCAGTCGCTACATATTTAATCAGGAGGATAAACCCGGTAGATATGTATATCTTCGTGATGATGATACAAAGGATTACTGGTCCGCATCTTGGCAACCGGTAGGCAAGCCCCTCGATGAATATAAGAGCGAATGTCATCATGGAACTGCATACACAATGATAACGGCGCAGTATACAGGAATTGATTCAAAGGTACTTTATTATGTTCCACTGAACAAGACACATGAGGTTTGGAAGGTTTCTGTTAAGAACTCAAGTGACAAACCACGTAACCTATCCGCCTTTGGCTTTGTTGAATTTACAAACGAAGGCAACTATGAAAATGATCAGGTTAATTTACAATATACACTATTTATAACCAAGACTTATTTTAAAGGCAACAAGATTCTTCAAGTTCTCAATGAAAATTGCGGAAAGAATGAAGAGGGCTCCAATGGAAATGAACGTTTCTTTGGTTTGGCAGGGGCACCGGTTGCGTCCTATAACGGTGATAAAGCTCATTTTATCGGAAGCTATCGTAGCTATGGCAATCCAATTGCTGTGGAGAACGGTACTTGTGATAATGCGCTTAACTATAATGCCAACTGTTGTGGGGCACTTCAAACAAAGTTTGTGTTACAACCAGGGGAAAGTAAGGAGTTTGTCTTTGTTCTTGGTAAGAAGAATGATAAAGAATCTGCTAAGGTTATTGCAACCTATGAAGATCTCAAAACAGTTGATGCGGAATTAAATGAGTTAAAGACTTACTGGCATGGCAAGCTTTCCGGGTTTCAGGTTAAGACACCGGATGAGAACTTCAATGCAATGCTGAATACCTGGAATGCTTATCAGTGCTTTATTACCTTTATCTGGTCTAGAGCAGCCTCCTTTATCTATGCCGGTTTAAGAAATGGTTATGGATATCGTGATACGGTTCAAGATATTCAGGGTATCATTCATCTAGATCCCGCAATGGCGAAGGAGAAGATCGAATTCATGTTATCAGCACAGGTTGATAACGGTGGTGGACTTCCACTTGTTAAGTTTAATCATAATGCAGGTCATGAAGACACACCCGATGACGCTTCTTATGCACAGGCGACAGGACATCCGGCATACCGTGCAGATGATGCATTATGGTTATTCCCGACGGTATATAAATATATGGCTGAAACAGGTGACAAGGAATTCTTAAACGAAGTGATTCCTTATGCTAACAAAGATCAGGGTGATGTTTATGATCATTTAAAAAGAGCGATTAATTTCTCGATGGAGCATCTCAGCGTTCATAATATGCCTGCAGGTCTTCATGCTGATTGGAATGACTGTTTAAGACTTGGTAAAAAGGGAGAATCCTCCTTTGTTGCTTTGCAATTATACTATGCGATGTCCGTAATTCGTGATATTGCTAAGGATAGAAATGATAGTGAATATATTACTTATCTGGATAAGGTTCAACAGGAATTAAAGGATACCATTAATGAAAACTGTTGGGAAGAGGATCGTTTCATCCGAGGCTTTAAAGAGGATGGTCAAGTTATCGGTTCCAAGAAGGATCCAGAAGCGAATATGTGGTTAAATCCTCAATCCTGGTCTGTAATCAGTGGTCTTGCAACCAAGGATCAGGCTGAGAAGGCACTTGAAAGTGTTCACAGAGAATTGAATACTCCATATGGTGCAAGAGTGATGGCTCCTTCCTTTGTAGACCATGCATTTGACGGCGCATTGGCAATTCTCTTTAACCCATCTACCAAGGAGAATGGCGGTATCTTCTCACAGCCACAGGGTTGGATTATTCTTGCAGAAGCGCTTATGGGACATGGTAACCGTGCCTTTGAATACTTTACTGAGTCATCTCCGGCTACGCAGAATGATAATGCAGAGGTTCGTGTACTTGAGCCATATGTACATGGTCAGTTCACAGAAGCTACAGAAAGCCCGAATGAAGGAAGATCCCATGTTCATTGGTTAACCGGTACTGCTTCCACCGTTATGGTTGGTTGCGTGGAAGGTATCCTCGGTATGAGACCGGATTTGAATGGACTTACGGTTGCGCCAAGTATTCCAAGCGATTGGAAAGAATTCTTCATAGAGAAGGTTTTCCGTGGCAAGAAGGTTAACATCACAGTTCAGAACCCGAATGGTGCAGAGAGCGGATATAAAGAGTTTTACTTAAATGGAGAGAAGCTGGAGAAGAACTATTTGGCTGAGACAGCATTGAAAGATGTGAATGAAGTATTGTTGGTAATGTAATGAAATATTTAATATAGGCAAGTGTCGCTTACTGTATATTGTTCCTACTAAAAGGATGGATGAGATTCGTTTTATTTTATTGAGGAACCTCGTATATGGTAAGTGGCATTTTTTATTAAGGGAATTATATATTAATTTTTGCTGAATAATTTTGTATACTTTTGAACAAGTCATGGAAAGATATATTGAAAGTCTTTGCATTAAATGGTAAAATTTAAATAAGTTACTAATTAACGCTATATTTAAAGAAAGGGATGACAATATGGAAGATATAAAAGGATCAAAAACAGAAGCCAATCTTATGGCGGCATTTGCAGGAGAGTCTATGGCTCGCAACAAGTACACCTACTATGCGTCGAAAGCAAAAAAAGAAGGTTATCAGCAGATAGCTGATATATTTGAAGAGACTGCGAATAATGAAAAAGAGCATGCGAAGATATGGTTTAAGCTCCTTCATGGTGGAATGCCAGATACATCAACAAACTTACAGGATGCAGCTTCAGGTGAACATTATGAATGGACCGATATGTATGCAAACTTTGCGAAGGAAGCAAAAGAAGAAGGCTTCAATCACATTGCTTATTTATTCGAAGCAGTTGCAAAGATAGAAAAAGATCATGAGGAAAGATATCGCAAATTAATAGGAAATCTTGAGAATGGTCTTGTATTTTCCAGAGACGGAGACACTGTATGGATCTGTAATAATTGTGGTTATGTTCATGTTGGTAAGAAAGCTCCGGAACTATGTCCGGTTTGTGAGCATCCCAAGGCATATTTTGAGATAAAGAAGAATAATTACTAATAGGAGGAACTTAATATGAAGAAAGAAGTTAAATTTTTTAGATGTAAACATTGCGGTAATATAATTACATTCGTTAAGGAGTCTGGTGCTCCAGTTGTTTGTTGTGGAGAACCAATGACTGAGCTTGTTGCGAATACTACGGAAGCAGTTGTAGAAAAACATGTTCCTGATATTACAAAAGAAGATAATTCTATTTTTGTTAAAGTAGGCTCAGTAACTCATCCTATGCTTCCTGAGCATTATATTGAATGGATTGCTTGTGTGTCCGGTGACAGAGTAGAATTTAAATACTTAGAGCCAGGTGTGGAGCCGGAAGCAGTTTTCAATAATGTAACAGAAGGTACTGTTTATGAATATTGTAATATTCATGGATTATGGAAAGCTGAGTTTTAATTTCGTATTGTGTGAATATGAGAGCTGTTGCAAGATTTAAATCTATATGATGGAGTAGTACTTTGCTGAAGGTAAGGGTAGTAGCATTGTTGATTCCATCTAAGATTAATATCTTGCAGCAGCTTTTTTCTTGCGTTTAGAGTGATTATTTTATGGAGTTTACTTTGGCAATCTACGGGTAATCTTAGAATCTCTTTGAATACTTGTGTTAATTATGTTATTGGAACCCACGTTCACTTTCTTTCGTCTATTTAATGAAAAAGATATATATACAAATAACATATAAACAAAGGTTTATGAGGAGGTATAACATGAAAAAAATCAGAATATTAATTCCGATAATAATATTTGTTTTAAGTATTACTGGATGTGGTACAGTGGATACTACTACAAATCCTAGTTCAAAGCCGGGTAACACACAGACTATAAGTAAGGATCCATCAACGGGAGAGGATGGGACGACGGGCAAGATAAAATTTAAAGCTGAGATTATTCAAACCAAAGATGGTTTACTTATCACTCCGGATATTAAGAGTAATGAGTATAAATCCTCAGACAAGATGTCGGTCAATCTTACGAATACCGTTATCACGAATAAGGACGATACTGCTATTGCGAAAGAAGATTTGAAAGTAGGGGATTTTCTTGAAATTACGTATACTGGGGTGATTTTAGAATCCTATCCCGCACAGATTAGTGCAAATAAGGTAAAGGTGGTTGGACACAACAATATTATTGATGGATATCTTGCTATCGTTGAGGATATATATCAAGAGGATAGTGGGTTAAATGGAGATATTACTATGATAGCCCTTGATACGAAAAAGTGGAGTGGACTTGAGAAGAATGAGAAGCAGATTATATTTGATCAAATGAAGGAAAAGTACGGAGTTGACATTATTGAAGCGGACTATGATGAGTTAGTAAAACAAGGGCTTGTTAAAAGTGATAAATTGTTTTTTGAAAAAGGAATTCTAATCACAATAGCAGACATGAAAATTAACGAGGGTAAAGATGAAATAGCCTTTTCTATTAATAAGTGGAGATCAGGAACAGGGGCCATAGGAAGCAATGAGGCTACTGCTAAATTGATAGATAATAAGTGGAAGATAAAAAAAGAGGGAATGTGGATTAGTTAGAAAAGTATAGTCCGAATACAGTGGCAAATAAGCAACTAAATAAATTAGGAAATAAATAATAGATGAAGGAGTTTTTCTTGAAATTAAATCTATGAATTTTATCTCATAAAAAATGTAAAAACTATCATTAGAAATTCATTTATTAACAGTAGTTATAAGTAGCATAAATAGGCTTAATTAATGGGCTTTTCATGGGTTTTAATCATCAAATAATGTGATATAAAAGGTGCCAAAATTGATAGTTGTTTTGTGCATATATACAAAGTTATTCATTTCAACTTTAAAACGACAAAATCCTATTGCGAAGCCGTAACGTTATATTATAATATGTAAGTGTAACGGAAGGCTTCTAAAAGTATTATATCTAAAATATAGTAAAGGATAGGTGCAGTTGCAATGATGAAATTAGACATGCTCTATGAAGGAAAAGCGAAAAAGGTATATAAGACAGATGTGGAAGACGTTTATATCGTTGATTATAAAGATGACGCCACTGCATTCAATGGTTTAAAGAAGGGTACGATTGTAGGGAAAGGCGTAGTAAATAACAGAATGTCCAATCACCTTATGAGACTCTTAGAAGAGGAAGGCGTTCCGACACATTATGTGGAAGAGTTAAGCGAGCGTGAGACCGCTGTAAAGAAGGTACAAATCGTTCCGCTTGAAGTTATTATAAGAAACGTATCTGCAGGTAGCTTTGCGAAGAAATTAGGCATGGAAGAGGGCATTAAGTTAAAGGCTCCTACTTTAGAGTTCTCCTATAAGGATGATGCTTTGGGTGATCCAATGATCAATGACTACTATGCAATCGCAATTGGTATAGCAACCAGAGAAGAGATAGACCGTATTACGGAGTTAACCTTTAAGGTGAATGATTTCTTATGCAAGTATTTATTAGAAAAAGGGATTGAATTAATTGACTTTAAGATTGAATTTGGTAAAACATCAGACGGACAGATTATCCTTGCGGATGAAATCTCTCCTGATACCTGTAGACTTTGGGATATTAATACTCATGCTAAACTTGATAAGGATCGTTTCCGTAGAGATATGGGAGATGTTGAAGAAGCTTACGTTGAGGTATTCAAACGTCTTGGTATTTAATAAGAGAATAGACAAGCAGGAAGCAAGCTTGTCACAGATATAAATTATGAGGCTGTTCGAGGATTTGAGCAGCCTCATGCTCACTTTAATTGCATATAGATGAACAAGTTCAACAATATAGACAAGCAATAATATGTAATATACATCTTGTAGAAAGATCCTATTATGTAGGCGACTTTGGCAAGTGAGTTGGAGAATCTTGCAAGAGCTTGTTTCTTCCGGTTAATTAGGGGAATAATGATATGGTCTTAATGATTGTTTGAGAGGAAGGTTACTACTCATGAATTTTGAATATAACAGCTATAATCCTGATGAATTACATGAGGAATGTGGAGTTTTTGGAGTATATGATCTGGATGGACATGACGTAGCATCCACGATTTATTATGGATTGTTTGCACTTCAGCATAGAGGACAGGAAAGTTGCGGTATTGCGGTAAGCGATACAGATGGTCCGAAAGGAACCGTAAAGGCTTGGAAAGGCATGGGTCTGGTTAGTGAAGTGTTCACACCGGAACATCTGGAGAAGTTAACCAATGGTAACATTGGAATTGGTCATGTTCGCTATTCCACTGCGGGGGAAAGTAATATTGCCAATACACAGCCATTGGTATTAAACTATGTAAAGGGTACCCTTGCGCTCGCGCATAATGGTAACCTAGTGAATACTCCGGAGCTGCGTAGGGAACTAGAATATACAGGAGCAATATTTCAGACCACGATTGATTCAGAGGTCATTGCTTATCATATTGCAAGAGAACGATTGAATTCTGCTACTGCAGAAGAAGCAGTTGCAAGAGCAATGAAGAAGATTAGTGGAGCATATTCCTTAGTTATTATGAGTCCTAGAAAACTGATGGGAGCAAGGGATCCATTTGGTTTCCACCCATTAGTAATTGGAAAAAGAAAGAATGCATACATTTTGGCATCGGAGACGGCTGCCTTACATGCTGCGGATGCTGAGTTTATCCGAGATGTATTACCTGGTGAGGTAGTAATGATTGATGAGAACGGAATTCATTCCGATACCTCACAGTGTGGTCAAAAGACTGCAAAATGTATCTTTGAATATATTTACTTTGCAAGACCTGACACCATTTTTGATGGTGTCAGCATATACAATTCAAGAATCATGGCTGGTAGAATCCTCGCTCAGACATATCCTGTTGAAGCAGACGTAGTAGTAGGTGTACCGGATTCCGGTAATGCAGCAGCGATGGGGTATTCCTTAGAATCAGGAATTACATTTGGAATGGCATTTGTTAAAAACAGTTATGTTGGAAGAACCTTTATTAAACCAAAACAGTCTATGCGTGCTTCCAGTGTTCGTATTAAATTAAATGTACTTGCGGAAGTAGTAAAGGGTAAGCGAGTAGTTATGATCGATGACTCCATTGTACGCGGAACGACCAGTGAGAAGATTGTCAAAATGTTAAAGAAGGCAGGAGCAACTGAGGTTCACGTTAGAATAAGTTCTCCACCATTTTTACACCCCTGTTACTTTGGTACCGACGTACCAACTGGAGATCAATTAATTGCGCACAATAACACAATTGATAAGATTCGAGATATGATTGGCGCTGATTCACTTGGTTATCTTGCCGTGGATCGTCTATCCGAAATGATTGGCGGAGATACCGGATATTGTGATGCCTGTTTCACCGGCAATTACCCAATCGAACCTCCAAAGGAAGATATTCGAGGAGATTACGAGGAATAATCAACAATAGTATGATATAATAGTATAATCCTGCTTCCGATTAGGAAGTTGTTATGAGCTACAAATAGATTACGGAATGAAGAAAGGGGTAGGAAAGATGAGTAACGATAAATACATGTCTCCATTATCCGAGCGCTATGCCGGTAAGGAGATGCAGTATATCTTTTCACCGGATATGAAATTTAAAACCTGGAGAAAGCTTTGGGTTGCTTTAGCAGAAGCTGAGAAGGAACTTGGATTAAATATCACACAGGAACAAATTGATGAATTAAAAGCAGCACAGGATAATATTAATTATGAGGTAGCGAAGGAAAGAGAAGCGTTAGTACGTCATGATGTTATGGCTCATGTATTTGCATACGGCGAACAGTGTCCGAAGGCAAAGGGAATTATTCATCTTGGAGCTACTTCCTGTTATGTTGGAGATAATACCGATATCATTATAATGACAGAAGCTTTAAAACTCGTTAAGAAGAAACTGATTAACGTTATGGCAGAGCTTTCTAAGTTTGCTATGGAATATCGTGAACTACCAACCCTTGCGTTTACTCATTTTCAACCGGCACAGCCAACTACGGTTGGTAAAAGAGCTGCTTTGTGGTTAATGGAGCTAAAGCTTGATTATGATGATATATGCTATGTAATTGATACGATGCAGTTGCTCGGTTCGAAGGGTACCACTGGTACGCAGGCAAGCTTCCTCGAATTATTCGATGGAGATCATGACCGCATTAAAAAGTTAGATCAAATTATTGCTAAGAATATGGGCTTTGAAGGGTGCTACCCGGTGTCCGGTCAGACATATTCTAGAAAAGTTGATTATAGAGTATTGAATGTGCTTTCAGGGATCGCTGTAAGTGCACATAAATTCTCTAACGATATCCGTTTACTACAGCATTTGAAAGAAATTGAAGAACCCTTTGAGAAGAACCAGATCGGTTCCTCCGCAATGGCATATAAGAGAAATCCAATGAGAAGTGAGCGTATTGCTTCCCTTGCTAATTATGTAATGGTGGATGCTTTGAATCCGGCTATTACAGCTTCTACACAGTGGTTTGAAAGAACCCTTGATGACTCGGCCAATAAGCGTATCAGCGTTCCGGAAGCTTTTCTTGCAATTGATGGCATTCTGGATCTGTATATGAATGTAGTAGACGGTCTAGTTGTTTATCCAAAGGTTATCGAGAGACGTCTCATGCAGGAGCTTCCATTCATGGCAACTGAGAATATTATGATGGATGCAGTAAAGGCTGGTGGTGACAGACAGGAGCTTCATGAGAAGATTCGTACGTTATCCATGGAAGCTGGTAAAAATGTCAAAGAGAGAGGCCTTGAGAATAACCTTCTTGAGCTTATCGCTGCAGATTCAGCTTTTAACATGACGTTAGAAGAGTTAAAGAGTACCATGGATCCAGCCAAATATACAGGACGTGCAAAGGAACAAACAGAAGAGTTTATCTGTGAGGTCATTCAACCAATCCTTGATGAGAATAAGGAAGCACTTGGTATGAAAGCAGATATTAAAGTGTGATATATTTTTATTGTAATTAGTAATCATAAACCATACGAATAGTAAATTGGAATGTTTATATATTCTAACAAAAGGAGCCATTATGGAGTGCATATTAGCACAAAGTAGTGGCTCCTTCCATTGGTTATAAATTAGTTACTTATGATTGCTATTACTCAACCTTACAACCGATATGCTCGATGGTGTTTTTGATATCACTTTCCATAGCGGGGGCATTGAAACCCACTTCTACTGTTCCACGATGTAGATCAACATTTACCATTTGTATGCCATCCATCTTTTCAAGAGAATTTTTTAACTGTGTTTTCATGAGATTGCTACTTAAGCCGTTCACTGTATAATGAACATTGTTCATATGTTGTCCTTCTTTCTGCATTTATTAAAAAATAAAAGTAGCTTATTAATAGAAAATATATATACTTTAGTATAAATTATAATTCTATAATAAATTATATTTTCTAATTTAGTTTTTGAAAATTAAATCATTATTATTAAAAATATTGTTGCGTATCTATGTAAAATATGGATAAAATAGTTAAGAATGTTATAACATATTTATTTACATCAGATATTTATAATTAAAGCAGATATTTATAATTAAAGCAGAGACTTATAATTAAAGCAGAGATTTATATTTAAAGTAGAGATTTATTTTAAGCAGAGACTTATAATTAAAACAGAGATTTATATTTGAAGTAGACATTTATAATTACAGCAGACATTCATAATTAAAGCAGACAGTTATAATCACAGTAGATATTTCTAATCTATTTAGAATGGATAGAGCAACATAGAAATTATAGGAAAATGGAGAAGTCATATCATGGATAAAATTTTAATTATTGAAGATAACAAGGATGTGAATCTACTTCTAAAGGAGACATTGACGAAGGAAGGTTATCAGGTGGAAACAGCTTTCGATGGAGTTAATGGGAGGAAGGCAATTAAGAATAACGAATATGCTCTATTGCTGCTCGATATTATGCTACCCTATGTAAGTGGTGATGAAATATTAAAAGAATTACGAACTTATAGCGATATGCCGGTGATTATTATATCAGCAAAAGATATGATATCAACGAAGATTGATTTACTCAAACTAGGAGCGGATGATTATATCACAAAACCCTTTGACCTTGGGGAAGTAGCTGCCAGGGTTGCAGCACAACTTCGAAGAATACATAAACAAGAAAAAAACACCTCAATTCTATGCTATAAAGATATGATAATAGATCAAAACCTAAAGCGAATTACTGTGAGTGGAGAGGAATTGATTCTTACCGCTAAGGAGTATTATATTTTGGAACTTTTTCTGCTAAATATGGGGAAAGTATTTTCTAAAGCCAATATATATGAAACGATATGGGGCGATGAGTACCTTGGTGAGGATAATGCGGTTAAGACGCATATGAGTAATTTGCGTAATAAGTTAAAAAAGGTAAATTCTTCTGAAGAGTATATTGAGACGGTTTGGGGCATTGGATATCGGTTGTGTAAAACTATGGAATAGAGAAAAGCAAAGATAAAAGATAAATGATAAAAGATAAATGATAAAAGATAAAAGATAAAAGATAAAAGATAAAAGATAAAAGATAAAAGATAAAAGATAAAAGATAAAAGATAAAAAGATGGTTAGAGAATCATAAGTCAGATTTGAGTGAGAAATGAATAAGTACACCTATATATACATATGACTTGCCTTACCCACATGCGTAAAGGACATCCGCATGAGGCCGGTCTGCGCATCTGCATATATAGGTGCACTTATTCATTAATTTACTGTACTGATGACTTATGATACTCTAACAAAAGATAAAAGATAACAGATAAAAGAAAACAGATTTTATCAATAGTATATCATTTTATTGTAGCGTATTTAATTTTGTGTCTTTGCTTTTTTATTTATTCCTGAGTCAAGGTTTTAATCTAATCTTTTCTTAAACACAAACATAGTTAACGAAACTGCAGTGCCTACACATTGAAAATTCACGAGTTCCCAACCTTCATTTCCGGCTTTATTGAGTAGTTCTTGACTAGCGTTTTTTAGTCCTTCTGTTGACTTAAAAGTTGAACCAAATACCTCGGTTTTGTATTGCCACATACTTTCTTCCTCCTTTACATGATATAAAAAACTTCAGTTCATTTTATATAACAAATATAAATTACTACCCAATTATACAAATAATAGATTAAATTACCTAATTTTACTATATTAAAATTGAATTTTCAACCTAAATATTTATAGGTATTGAAGGATGCAAAGATAACTATCTTAACTAATCAGATATTGCAATTGATATAGCATTAAACGAATTTATCTTTTCTTTACCTTTTAAGATATTTTCTTAACTTTTTCTTAACCATATGGCAGTACACTGATACCATAACAGGAAAGTCAAGAAACTGTTTTATGGATTTAAGAATAAGCGTATGTTGCAATGAGGTTCGGATATGAATGTTGGACAACAGCGCGGGTGAGGAGATTGTAATGAAAGAATATGTATTAAGAACAAACAGTTTAACCAAAAGCTATCATAGATTTCAGGCATTGCAGGAGGTGACGATTGCATTAGAGCCGGGGAAGATATATGGGCTAATTGGACAGAATGGGGCGGGTAAGACTACCTTGATGAGAGTGATAACGGGATTGAGCTTTCCGACAAGTGGAGACATTGAGTTATTCGGACATTCTGATCAAAAGGATTTAAAGGGTGAACTCAAAAGAATCGGTTCCTTAATTGAATATCCAAGTTTTAATGGGAATATGACGGCGAAAGAGAATATGAAACTTCACAGAATTATAAAAGGAATTCCTAATTCCAATTTGGATGATGAACTACTTGAACTAGTTGGTCTGACTAATACTGGTAGCAAAAAGACCAAAGATTATTCCTTGGGAATGAAACAGCGATTAGGAATAGCAATTGCACTTTTAGGTAGCCCGGAATTGTTAATACTGGATGAACCGGTTAATGGACTGGATCCACTGGGTGTGGTAGAGGTACGTAATTTAATTAAGAAAATGTGCGAAGAACGACATATGACCATATTAATTTCCAGCCACAATCTTCCTGAGCTTTATCAAACGGCAACAGATTATATTATTATTGACCGAGGAAGGATTAAAAAGACCTTAACACAGGAGGAATTGGAGGAATGTTGTCAGAGGCATATCAAAATTGAGTGCAATGAACCAGTGAAGCTTGTGAGTGTGCTAGAAACTCAATTGAATACAACCAAGTATAAAGTAATGGGAGATAAGAGTGTAAAGTTATATGATTATTTGGAACAGAGAGAACTGGTGACACAAGCTATCTTTGAAAATGGCATTTTGCTATCCGGGTTTTCTGTAGAAGGAGATACGTTGGAGAATTATTTTATCTCAGTTATTGGAGGTGGCCAAAATGCTTAATTTAATTCAAGCCGAGTTTTTTAAATTAAAAAAATCAACCGCGTTTAAGGTCTGTTTTCTTCTTACATTTATCAGTGCAACTGCGCTTGTAGTAATATCAAATTTTATTGCAGAGGGAAGATTAAGTATTAGTATAAGTGGTAACGCTTCTGGTTTAACGGAAATCTGTATTATCTCTTTGCTGGGGTCTTTAATGGCTGGCATTTTAGTGAGTAGTGATTTTGATACGAAAACAATTCACAGCTCGATTGCAAGTGGTAATGGAAGAAGAGCGGTGGTCATAAGTAAAATGATAATCTACGTAACTGTAATTGCATTATTAATTTTGCCCTATGTAATCGTAACAATCATTGGTTTGTGTTCTGGCGCAGAGTTTAATAAACCTTTTGTGCCATCGGTTTTTACTGGATTTTTATATGATGTATCAGGGCGTCATATTACATTTGTCCTAATTGCAAAAATCCTTGTATTATCCGTTACGGCCATGTTAGTGCATGCTGCAAGATTAAGTTTATGTATACTGGTAGCCTTTAAAATCAGAAAATCAGTGGCGGTTTTAGCCTTCGGATTTATATTTAATGGATTGATTGATTTACTATTAGGGTTACTAGTTGATGTTCCTATTTTATCAGACTTAATTAATTTCACTCCATTTTCAAAAGATTTCTTATTAGTTTCATTAGATACGAGTGCCGGAATCTTATGGAAAGCTGCTATTAGTAGCGTTATATTTCTTATATTAATAATCGAACTTACTTTTCGAAGCTTTCAAAATGCTGAAATAAAGTAGAGGAATTAGGAAGGGGGCTGTGTTGTGGCCTATATTGTTGCAATTCTTGTCGTTGTGATTGTGCTACTTACTTTATATCTAATTATGCTGAAAGTACAGATACGTAGTATGAATAGACAGTTAGTAAAGAGGCTCAAGGAGAATACAAGACAGCCAATCACACTGGAACTAATCAATACAGAACTGAATAACCTAGCAATCAATTTAAACCATTGTTTTAAGGCGGAGGAAACCCTCCGTCTTAATGGCGTTAGAGAGGAAAAGAGGTTCAAAGAAATGATTGCAAATATTTCTCATGATTTGCGGACCCCTCTTACTGCAATCAAAGGATATCAACAGTTATTGGATAGAGGGGAACTTTCTTCGGAACAGCGAGATAAACTTAAAATTGTAAGAAATCGAACGGAAGAATTGGGGCAATTAATTGAGCATTTTTTTGAATATTCTTATCTGTTGAATATGGAGCCGGAGCAGCATAGGGAGAAGATAAATCTAACGAATCTTGTAACTGAGTGTCTGGTGGCATATGTAACAACCTTAGAGGAACATAATTTGAATTTAGAATTCGATGAGGATACTCCGCCAATATTTCTTATCGCAGATAAAGAGATGGTAACCCGTATTGTGCAAAACTTACTTCGTAACTGCGTCCAACACTCATCAGGTAACATTAAAGTAAAATTACTTCAGGATAAAGTAACAATATTGTCGTTTCAAAATCCGGTTGCTAACCCTCTGGAGATTGATGCAAGCAAGTTATTTGATCGCTTTTATACGGGTGATCAATCTAGAAATCACTCCACCGGACTTGGGTTATCTATCGTAAAGCTTTTGGCGCAACAAATGGGAGGAGAGGTAGAAGGGAATTTGCAGGGGGATGAATTAGAGATAAGAGTTGTTGTTGATTGTAAGGAATTAAAAATATAAGAAGTTATATAAGAGATTTAAAATAAAGAGATAAGAATATAGGGAATAAAAATATTAGGAAATTAAAATGTAAGTAGCTATAATATATTGGTAGATAGAAATAAAATATTTACTTCTTATAAAAAATAATGATATAATTAATTCATATATATTATTACAATCTCATAAGAGGAAATTATATGAATGTAGATCTTGAATATTACCGAATCTTTTATTATGTAGCAAAAGCGGGGAGTTTCACTTTGGCTGGGGAGAATCTGTGTATCTCTCAACCAGCGGTTAGCCAGGCGATTAAGTTATTAGAGACACAACTTGGGAGCAAACTTTTTATCCGCGTTCCAAAGGGTGTAAAGCTTACACCTGAGGGGGAGGTTCTCTTTCGTTACGTCCAAAGAGGATATGAATATATATTATTAGGGGAAGAGAAATTTCAAAAGATGCTTGATTTGGAAAATGGTGAAATTCGAATTGGAGCAAGCGATATGACATTGCAGTTTTATCTTCTTCCCTTCTTAGAAAAGTTTCATAGAAGATTCCCTAAAATCAAGGTTACTGTTACGAATGGACCAACCCCGGAAACCTTGGATTATCTGTATGAAGGGAAGATTGATTTTGGTATTGTAAGTGAACCCTTTGAAGCAAAGCCGGAGATTAAGGTGAACAAGGTTCGTGAGCTACAGGATATTTTTGTTGCAGGAAAACTGTTTGAACATCTGAAAGGTAAAGTATTATCCTATCAAGCATTGGAAGAACTCCCGATTATCTGCCTTGAAAATAACACCAGTACACGTAAATTTATAGACGAATTTCTTCAAACGAATCAGGTCATATTAAAACCAGAATTTGAGTTGGCGATGAGTGATATCATAGTAAAGTTCGCCGCTCGTAATATGGGGATTGGTTGTGTGGTAAGTGATTTTGCAAATGAAGCATTGACCGAAGGGGAGTTGTTTGAACTTAAGTTTGAGCATGAGATTCCAAAACGTAACTTTTGTATCATCACAAGTAATTCAAACCCTATCTCAACTGCTGCAAAAGAATTATTGAATATGATGCAAAAATGAAATTGAAAAATAGTGATGTTTAAGATATAATCTTGAATAAGTTATGATGAATAACAGATAACACAAAGATCTGCAAGTACAAAGGTAATAAACACATACGCAGATATACTAGAGTTGTGCATCTTACTAGTTGCAAACATAAAGATTTACAAGTACAAAGAGTTGCAAGTACAAAGAGTTGCAAGTACAAAGAGTTGCAAGTACAAAGAGTTGCAGGTACAAAGGGTTGTAAGTACAAAGAGCTACAAATAAAGCTAATAATTAAAATACAAAGAGTTATACAAAATTTTTGCGCATAAAAGAGCAACAATTAGTATGAATAATTTAATAATATTTACATTACATCAACTATCTTATACATTGAACATCTTTGTTAAGGTATTAGGAGGAAATATGCCACAACTTAAAATCAAATATTTTAATGATAAAATTGAGAAATTGCAATACATTGAGAATAAATCAGATTGGATTGACCTTCGAGCTGCAGAGGAAATCGTTATGAAAGCGGGCGAATTCAAACTGATACCACTCGGTATTGCAATAGAGCTCCCAGCCGGATATGAGGCTCATGTGGTTCCAAGAAGTAGTACATTTAAGAACTTCGGAGTACTTCAGACGAATTCAATGGGCGTAATTGATGAAACCTATTGTGGTAATAATGATCAATGGTTCTTCCCTGCCTTAGCGATGAGGGATACCGTTATTCAGGTCAATGACCGTATCTGTCAATTTCGAATTATGGAGCACCAGCCTAAGATTGATTTTGTTGAGGTTGCAAAACTGGGCAATCATGACCGTGGTGGCCATGGCAGTACAGGGAAACAATAAGTCAAAAAGTCAAAACAGCAAGTCAAAATAATAAATCAAATCAATAAATCGAAACAATAAGTCAAAGCAATAAGCAAAACAACAAGTCAAAACAATTATGCTTTACAACAAGTCAAAACAATAAGTTAACAATAATCTACCCAGTATAAGAGCATGATTAAACATTGAATAACTCATGGAGGAAAGTATGGCTGGAGTCATAACACATATGGTAGTTGCAAGAGAGATAAGCAAACGGTTGCCGGAGGGAACAATTCAGGATATGGGATTATTTTATATGGGAAATCTTGCTCCAGATGCCATTCATGCCAGAGAAGGTTATATTAGAGACTTTAAAAAGCATACTCATTTGAGAGATGATATTCCGGATAAGGATTTTGAAACGGAGATTAATCGTGCTATTTTTCATGAGAGAGTTAGGCAGTTTATATTAGAATACAGAAATTGTGAGGATGGCTTATTAGATTTATATAGGGGATATATCTGTCATATCTTAACCGATGAATTATTCGTTCTAACAAGACGGAAAGAATTCTGCGAGGAGATGGTAAAACAGAAAGTTGTACAAAGTGATCCTCTGTTTTTTGAATATATTGTCACAGATATGAATCGCAATGACATACTGCTGGTTAAGAATTACGAGGGCAGTGATGAGATCAAGTGTACCTTGGAAAAGGCTGCTGTTCATGCAGTGGAAAACTATATTACTGAGGGGGAGATGCAGGTTAGTAAGGATTGGTTGCTGTTCCAGCATTTCTATATTCATCAGGAAGAGCAGCAACCAAGGATAATCAGCTATGCAAGTATGCTTCAATTCGTACATATGGCAGCGGATGATATTGTTAGTAGATTAACGGAGGATGTTGCCTTTCCTAAGATGTTTTAATTATTCTTATTCTACAAGTTCGATCTGATTACCCTCAGGATCTAATACACAACTTTCGTAGTAGCCATCACCCGTAGTGCGAGGCTGGCTGACTACAATATAACCATCGTGAGCAAGCGTGGAAGTGAGGGTATCAACCTTCTCTTTGCTACCAACACTAAACGCAAGATGGATATAACCTCTTTGATAAGAGGTGGATACATGTTGTTCAAGATCCGGTCTTGTCATAAGCTCTAGTCTGGTGTTGTCTTCGAAGGTAAGAAAATAAGTTTTTAGTCCAGTATTTATATTATGATACATGTGATTTGATGTGGCATTAAAATATTTCTCATAATATTCTCTCATTTCATCTAGGTTATTCGTGTATAAAGCAATGTGATTAATTTTCATAAAAACCCCCTTTTTAAACTCTTTTTTATAGTGTACCATAATATTACATTCTTACAAGAGGATTTCTTATAGGGTAATGACATAAGCAATCGTTATGCGTAACATAATAAATATTGATTTTACTTATGAGCTCAAATACCTTATACTTGGTAAGTAATTGGGTATAATAATTTACTGCGATGTATTTTAATAGAATAATCGCACAATCCAAGGAGGAATTCACTATGGTTAAAGCAATTGTTGGCGCCAACTGGGGCGATGAGGGTAAAGGTAAAATTACAGACATGTTGGGTCAAGAGGCAGATATCATCGTAAGATATCAAGGTGGCAGTAATGCTGGTCACACAATTATCAACGAATATGGTAAGTTTGCACTTCATCTACTTCCATCCGGTGTTTTTTATAATCATACCACTAGTGTTATCGGTAATGGTGTAGCTCTTAACATTCCGTACCTTGTGAAGGAAATCAAATCCATTGTAGATCGTGGTGTTCCGACTCCTAAGATTTTGGTTTCAGATAGAGCACAGATTATGATGCCATATCATATTTTATTTGATCAATATGAGGAAGAAAGACTTGGCGGAAAATCCTTTGGTTCCACTAAATCAGGCATTGCTCCTTTTTATTCAGATAAATATGCAAAGATTGGTTTCCAGGTATCAGAATTATTTGATGATGAATTGTTAAAGGATAAGATTGCAAGAGTATGTGAAGTTAAGAATGTAATTCTTGAACATTTGTACCATAAACCAGCAATCAATGAAGAAGAATTATTTCAGACTTTAGTTGAATATAGAGATATGGTTGCTCCTTATGTATGCGATGTATCAGCATATTTATATGAGGCAATTAAAGAAGGTAAGAATATCTTATTAGAAGGACAGCTAGGCGCGTTGAAGGATCCAGACTTTGGTATCTATCCGATGGTTACCTCCTCTTCAACACTTGCAGCTTACGGTGCAATCGGTGCAGGTATTCCTGCTCGTGAGATTAAGGATGTTGTTACTGTAGTAAAGGCATATTCCAGTGCAGTAGGTGCAGGTGAATTCGTAAGTGAGATCTTCGGTGATGAGGCAGATGAGCTTAGAAGACGCGGTGGTGACGGCGGAGAGTATGGTGCAACTACCGGTAGACCGAGACGTATGGGGTGGTTTGATGCGGTGGCTTCCCGTTATGGCTGCAGAATGCAGGGCGCAACAGAAGTAGCTCTTACCGTGCTTGACGTACTTGGTTACTTAGAGACGTTACCAATTTGTGTAGGTTATGAGATCGACGGAGTGGTAACCAGAGACTTCCCTACAACCGTTAAGCTTGCGAAAGCGAAACCGGTTTATGATTATCTTCCGGGTTGGAATCAGGAAATCAGAGGAATTACAAATTATAATGAGCTCCCTGAAAACTGTAGGAAGTATATTGAATTCATCGAAAAGGAACTTGAAGTTCCGATTACCTTGGTATCAAACGGACCGGGTAGAGAAGAGATAATTCGTAAATAATAATTGATGATTAGGGTATAAATTATTCATTATTCGGCTCTAAAGCTGACTTATGAAACTCTTACTATTGATAAAGAATTAAATGATGGGCTGTCACACTAGCAATTAAACGTAAATTGTTGGTGTACAGCCCATTTTCTGTGCAGGAATTATGCATATCCTTCTTGTTCTTTCTATCAATAAATCACAAGTTAGAATTAGTGAAATGCCATCGATATGGTTGAATATTCCACTATGTACGTCAATCGAGAAAATCGTGTCCCAGGTGGATTTTGATATGTAACAAATTTTAATTCCAGTTGCTGCGATAATGGCGCTTACGATATTCCTTTGGTGTTAATCCGGTTTGTTTTTTAAAAACACTGATAAAATGACTGTGTGAATTAAATGCCAAGTAATTACAGATATCAGTCGCTGAATAATCAGAAAACTTCAACATATTCTCTGCTGCTTCAATTCTCTTACTTAATATAAATTTCCCGATGGTAGTATTCATTTCTTTTTTAAATAACCCGCATAAGTAAGTGGCATTTTTACCGGTATAATTAGATAACGCTTCGGTTGTGATAACATCGTGTAAATTGTTGTATATGTAGTCAATACATTGAGTGACTGGAATGGATTTACTGTGCTTGGTATGAAGCTTTTTCATTCTATTGGCATAATCAAAAACAATATTGTGATGTAGTTGAGTCACATCTTTGGTAGTTGTGCAACGGTCAAGCTTGCGAATATTAACATCGCTTAACGTATATGCGGTTTCTACATCCATTCCTCCTTCAATACAAAAGCGCGTAATAAAGGCTATTGTTATAGTAAGGTGGTATTGAATATTATGAAGGGGATTAATAGATAGTACTCCAAGTTGTTGATTGTCCAGAGGAATCATAATTTCTTTTAACATATCAATATCGCCGTTTTTTACTGCTTCATAAAAGCGCAACTCTTTTTCGTATGGAAGATGATTGTGGTGACCCTCACGTTGTAAAAAAAGGGAATTAATTAGCTGGGAATCGGTAATGTTTTCTTTCATGACAAGCCTCCTGACTTATAAAGTACTAATTGCATACTTTATTTTATTATAACAGAAAAATTAGATATAAAACAGAATTATGTGATATTTTTTCGAATTATTACGTGATAAAGTTTGTCTTGTAACAGAAATTATAATACGAAAAGGGGTAATTTATGAAAAAAGCTAGTAAAAGAATAATTTTGGCTATTACATTAATAATGGTCATGGTTTTACTACCGATTTTTGGAATGAAATTAACAGGTGCCAAAACGAAGGTACAAGTTAGTTCGGTTACGTTCACTCAACCAACCCAAAAATCACTCACTTTAAATGTAGGGGACTCTTACCAGTTAAAGGTGAAGGTTGCACCCTCAAATGCTACAAATAAAGAGGTGAGTTACAAAAGTTCTGATAGTAAAATTGTTGCTGTAAGCGATTTGGGAAAGCTAACAGCCAAGAGTAAAGGAACGGTAAAAATTACTGTTACAGCAAAGGACGGAAGTGGAAAGAATGCGGTTCTAACTGTAAATTCAGTTGTTCCGGTTAATACAATAACAATTATAAATCCGACTGATGATAATCTTGTATTAACAAAAGGGAAGAGTTATAACTTGATAACAACAGTATTACCTACGAATGCCAATAATAAAAGCTTAAGCTATAGCAGTGCTAATACTAAAGTAGCTACAGTTGACGCAAACGGTAAAGTTTTAGCAATAAATAATGGTAAAACTGTGATAACAGTAAAAGCAAAAGATGGAAGCGGAAAATTGGATACGATTAATATCGTAGTAGGCTATCCGGTTACAGGAATTAGTATTAATCCAACATCGATCACAAAGACAGTGGGATCTAATTATAAATTAAACACGGTAATTACCCCATCCAATGCATCGATTAAAGATTTGAGATATTTCAGTTCAAATACAGCGCTTGCAACCGTTGATAAAGCTGGTAATATAGCATTAAAAGCAGGCGGAACAGTTAAGATTTCAGCATACGCTACAGATGGAAGTGGTAAACAAGCAACCTTAACTATTACGATTGTAACACCAGTTAAATCTATCACATTGACTGAAACAAATGTTACAAAAAATGTTGGAAGTAGCTATCAAGTAGTTGCAAGTGTCCTTCCAACCAATGCAACTAATAAAAAACTTACATACACAAGTTCAGATGCATCCTTAGCGACTGTAGATGCAAATGGAAAGGTATCCTTACTGAAAGCGGGAGTTGTAAAAGTTACAGCTGCTACGACAGATGGAAGCGCATTGAAAGCAACCGTAACAATTACGATTGTAACACCAGTAAAATCAATCACATTAAACGATACCAGTATTACAAAAAATGTTGGAAGTAGTTATCAAGTAGTTGCAAGTGTACTTCCAAGTGACGCAACGAATAAAAAACTTACATACTCAAGCTCCAATTCATCCTTGGCAACTGTAGATGCGAATGGAAAGGTATCTTTACTGAAAGCAGGAGTTGTAATAATTACAGCTGCGGCTACAGATGGAAGCGGAGTAAAAGCGACCGTAACAATTACAATTGTAACACCAGTTACAACAATTACATTAGCTGAGACAAGTGTTACAAAAAATGTTGAAACAAGTTATCAGATAGTTGCAACAGTTCTACCAAGTGATGCAACAAATAAAAGGCTTTTATACACCAGCACCGACACATCTCTGGCAACTGTTAACAGTAGCGGTATGGTATCCTTGCTTAAAGCTGGAACCGTAACAATCAATGTTGCTACTACAGATGGAAGCGGGCTAAAAGCAACTGTAACCATTACGATTGTAACACCAGTTGAAACAATTACATTAGCTGATACAAGTGTTACACAAGATCTTGGTACTAATTATCAGATAGTTGCAACTGTTCTACCAAGCGATGCAACAAATAAAAAGCTGTCATACACCAGCACTGACACATCTTTGGCAACTGTTGACAGTAACGGTATGGTATCCTTGCTACAAGCTGGAACCGTAACAATTAATGCCACTGCTACAGATGGAAGTGGTGTAACAGAAACTTGCACAATTAACATTAATGATCCATATGTGGGATATAACTTAAAATGGGAAGATAATTTTAACGGTACATCATTGAATACAGCCGATTGGAATTATGAATTACATGATCCAGGTTGGGTTAATAGTGAATTACAACAATATACTGACTCAGATGAGAATACCTTTGTAAAAGATGGTTCTCTTGTAATTAAAGCGATTAAAAAGGTAGATGCAAATGGAAAAGTTTCCTATACCTCGGGTAGAGTAAATACTATGAAAAAGCAAGACTATAAATATGGTCGCTTTGAAGCAAGAATTAAATCACCTAGCGGAAAAGGCTTCCTTCCAGCATTTTGGATGATGCCAACAAATGAAGACATATATGGTCAGTGGCCAAAATGTGGTGAAGTTGATATCATGGAGGTACTTGGAGATAAGCCAGAAAAGGCATATGGAACACTTCATTTTGGTGAACCACATACTCAAAAACAGGGAAGTTACACATTGGCAAACAGTGACTTTGCAAGTGAGTATCATGTATATGCTTGCGAATGGGAACCGAGTGAAATTCGTTTTTATGTAGATGGAATATTATATAATACAGTAAATGATTGGTTTACCAAGAAGGCTGGTTTTGGTGAAGCAACTTATCCAGCTCCGTTTGATCAATCGTTCTATATGATTTTCAATCTTGCAGTTGGCGGATCATGGCCAGGTAATCCAGATGCAACCACACAGTTTGGTGAGAATGCAGAGTTAAAAGTTGATTACGTAAAAGTATATCAGAAAGATTCTTATGATGAAAATGTAGACAAGCCGATCACAGATGTAACCTTACGTGATCCGGATGCAACCGGCAACTATATTAACAATGGAGATTTTTCTGTAAATGAAAGTCTAAGTGATAAGATTAACTGGGGATTTTTACTTGCAGGAACCGGTGCAGCAACAGCGGAAATTACAAATAATGAATTAGTAATTAACACAACGAACGCAGGTGACTTAGACTACAGTGTTCAAGTAGTACAGCCTGATTTGCCTATGAAAAAGGGCTATCGTTATCGCCTAACATTTGATGCATCTGCGGCAGAAGCTCGTACTATGATAACGGATGTATCAGCACCGGATAATGGCTATATTCGCTATATGCCGGATACCATTACGGATTTAACAACCGAAAAGAAAACTTATACTTACGAATTTGATATGTTAAATAACAGCGACCCGAATGGAAGATTAGAATTTAATCTTGGTAAGAGGGGATCCACTGCTCAGGTAAAAATTAGTAATGTAAGAGTGGAAAAAATAGGTTTAGCGGTAATACCTCCAGAGGTAAAGAGTGTACTTCCTGATGGAAATTATGTTTACAATGGAGAATTCCAGGAAGGAATAAACCGTCTGGCATATTGGAATATTGATAACCAGTGTGACGGTGCAGACGTTTCTGTTACGAATTTCAATAATGTTCGTGAATTAAAAACTGTTGTTCCTAGTGGTGTAACCGGACTTGACCAAGTTGTTCTTGAACAAGATCCGATTGCAATATCGGGAGGAAAAACATATATATTAAGCTTTGATGCATATGGAGACAGCAATCAGACGATCAAGACAACAATTGCAGGACAAGAATTTGATACTACATTAACGAGTGCAAAAACTACTTATAAGTATAACGTAACAACGGATGGTGCACTTACCACCGCTACATTAAAATTCCTCTTAGGAGTTGAAGGTACATCCTATATCGATAATGTAAGCATTAAAGAAGCAGGATTAATAATTAACGGTGATTTTTCAAGTGGATTAACCGGATTTGAGCCGTTTGCAGATTCCAGTGTCTCCAGTGATGTAACTTGGAGTGGTGCAAATAATGAAGCAGTTTTCGACATTAAGAACCCTGGAGATGCAGCTTGGAAAATACAGTTAAAACAAAATAATGTTAAACTAGAAGAAGGTAAATGGTATAAGATTACGTTTGATGCGAAAGCAACGATAGATCGTGACATTATGTACGCATTACAACCTGACGGCAATAAGAATGGTGGTAACTGGACACCATATACCGAACAAGTGATTTCTTTGACGAATAATTACACTACATTTACAAAAACATTTCAGATGACCAGCACTACGGATCCTGCTACTATTTTAAGCTTTTCAATGGGTGATGTAGGAGAAAACCTTTTTGATGGAGATGGAAAGCCAATTCCACATCTAGTATCTTTTGATAATATTAAGCTGGAAGAAGTTGGCGCAGAAATGATTAAAAATGGGGACTTTGCTGCAGCTGATAGTAACTGGAATCATGATAACGGTTCAGCAACTTTTGCAGATGGAAAAGCTACTTATGCAATAGCAGCGAATGCACCAGAGGAATGGACTGCTCAGCTTAAACAAAGTGGATTGACACTTCAAAAGGGAGCTTCCTATGATGTTTCCTTTAAAATAAAATCTTCAGTGAGTCGTACTGTAAAATTTGTATTTTTGACTCCAGCTCCATCATATGACTGGTATGGTGGTGAAGATGTCATCAGTCTTACTGCAGGAGAGGAAAAGATATTTAAAACGACGGTTACTATAGGTAAGGACACAAATTCGGCAGTTGACTTTATAATATCAATGGGTAAAGTTGCTCCGGACGGAGAACTAGGTGCCCATACAATTGAAATTGACGATGTCAGTGTACAAAAGAAGTAATACGATTTAAAGTCTAATGCTAAATTAAGGCACAGGTAATTTATCGTTTATGCTTGTGCCTTGATCTAAAAAAATTAGTTATAATTACTGCACCGGGAGCAGCTACTGTAAATTTAACTCAGGGCAAGGCAATTGATTTTGATGTATCAATGGGTAAGATTGAGAATGTGGTTACACCTGCTTCTACAATAGAAATTAGCAATATTAGTATTGTAAAAACCAAATAAGTTAATTTATAGTGGAATAAGATACAATGTTGCGCAAGCCATTTTAATAAAATTTTTAAAATGGCTTGCGTATGAAATTAGCTGTACAGATAGCTATATGTTCTACAATTTAAACTTAAAATATTAAATTTGTAATTATTGATGAGTCCGGGGGGAGCTTCAATATAGAAAAATAGAATAATTTAATATTCTAGAATGGAAACTCATTATTTCAAGTACATTATCAAATGTAGTACAAATAATGAGTTTTTGCTAGTGTCAAGAATTTTGTGTAAATAGGTTTATGAGAGTTATAGTCAGGAACTGAAGGATTTAATCGTTACCAGATTAATTACTAGGAAACTAGTGCATCCGATTTGGTAATAGAAACAGGTATAAGTATTAACACAATATATAAATGGAGAGATAAAGCCAAGAATAAAGGAATCTCAGCTACGTCAGAGTTTAAATCTGCAGACATATGGAGCACTCAGGATTAATTACGGATTGTATTGAATGCAGTATATTTAGCGGGAAGTACTTTATGCAAAAAATTATGAAATGCCTAAAGACAGTAGTGAATCAGCAAAAATAAGAAATAACGATGCAGAAAGAATATACAAAGTTATGGTTAAAAAATAGCTTTTTAAGAATTAGTAAGTAGAGAAGGAGTTAAAAATGAAACAATACAAAGTTGTATTTATTATGATAATGTTATTAATTTTATCCGGTTGCAATAAATCAAATATACATAATGATATAACATCTGGAGCCAATTCGGATGAAAACTTGGTTGGTAATCCAACTTCAATACCATCAATCAATCCAACTATGACTTCAGCTACAAGCCAATCTGTTACTCCTGTAATTGGATCGTCTGATTATATAAAAACTTATAAAGATGAAACCCATAAAGAAATCAACTTTGGACAACGGACGATAAAATTATATAATTATCATGTGGTTTCAGATCTAAGGATTGACAATATAAATACGTTTACATGTAGAATCAACGAAGGAGAAGATTCGGTAGATAATAAAATGACAATATCGGTCATTCCTATCAACAAACAAGAATTCAAAAATACAGAAAATATAATTACATATTTAAGTGAGATAGATCCAAATTATGATCATATGTATTGGTATGAAAATGTAAACGACAAGTCGGGTATTACTAATTTATATTATGTATCAGAGGATTATGTTTCGAAATATGTAGTTTGCCTTGGGGATGAATGGTATTTAATAGAATCTAATAGCAGCATATTGGAAAATTATTTGTTGGATTATAATGTTCCAGAAAAAAATTATGAGGTATGGAAACAAAAGATAGAGTGTGCGGATTCAAATACTACTTACGTGAAAGAAATGTTGTCTGAGGGGGAGAATATAGTTAAATATAGCATTCTTCAAGGAAAAAATGGGAATAGATATACAGCTGAGGTAAAAGAAGATAAAGATGAAAACTGTAATTTTAGTCTCAAGAATTCTCAGGGGGACAGTTTGTTAAATTTGACAACATCGGGATCAGAAGTTGGTGAAGCCATTAGCATTTTTGATATTAACATGGATGGTTATGCAGATATTCAATTCATGGAAGATGAGGGCCCTAGCAATTGTACTTATCAACCATATTTATGGGATAGTACTGCCAATACTTTTGTTAAAGTAAAATGCAAAGAACCCCTTACTTATTCTGATATTGAAGTTCATAAAGGCTACTTGAAGTGCTGGGGGACAAACGATTCGAGCTCGGGTGTTATAACAAAATATGTTTGGGGGAAGAATAATACCTTAATTAAAAAATCAGAAGAGAAATATCATGCTGATTGATTATGTTCTTGCGGTTCTCTCTGTTGATAAATATTGCGGAAATACCGGTGCACAGAAATTTCAGAAACTATTTAAGATCCAGAACCATAAGTAACAGGTTATAATTCATTCAAGGTAATTATAGCATCTCCCATATCTAGAGGTTTTGTAAAAATGAGTTATAGGCATAGCTTACATATTTTGTATTTTGATTTTCTCAGTATATAAAATATGTATGATTTATGCCTATTTTTTATCTTCTTATCCTATATAAATTTGAAGTTCTATAAGATATTTCTATTAGTTTGGTACGAGCATATGAATTCCAGTAAAGTGGTTTTAAGTGAAAATCTTTCAATGGACTAAATCAATATACATATTTAGGAGATTTATATTACTAGAAAAATATACTTGCTGGAAGGGGATATTTAACATATAATAGAAACTTATTATCATTGAGGTAATAATGAAGTGAGAGCAGTTAAAAGTATTTAGAAGCATTTTGAATTTTGAATATAAGGAAGGGTGTGATTATTTATATGAAGAATGGTAAAACGATTCAAATTGGAATTATCGGCGATTACGATGGTAGACCGTCCCATATTGCTACATCGGAGTCACTGATACATAGCAGTGAAGCTCTTGAAATACCAATTAAGATAACGTGGGTACCAACGGAAACCTTATTATCAGATACAAAACAGTTAAGCAGATATCAAGGGTTATGGTGTGCTCCCGGCAGTCCTTATAAGAGTATGCTAGGAGCATTGAATGCAATTCGATATGCCAGAGAGAATGATATTCCCTTCCTCGGAACCTGTGGTGGTTTTCAGCATGCGATTCTTGAATATGCCAAAAACAATCTTCAATATAATGAGATAGAAGAAGAGGGTTTTGATATCTATTCCACGACTATCTTTTTATCTGAATTGACCTGTTCCCTGGTTGGTCAAAGCCGTACTATATTCATCCAAGACAACTCCCTATTTTCAGATATCTATCAGGCACCTACGGTGGTAGAGCGGTATAATTGTAGCTTTGGTTTAAATCAGGATTTTGAAAAAACATTATTGCAGAAGGATTGGAAGATTGCCGCAAAGGATGAGCAGGGTGAAGTACGTGCTTTGGTTCTTGAAGGGAAGAAGTTCTTTGTCATCACGTTATATCAACCTCAATTAAGCTCAGAGAAGGAGAATTCTCATGTATTAGTTACTTCATTCTTAAGCAAAATAATAAAATCAGTTCTCAGTAGTTTAATCTAGTAGAATTATGATTCTAGACTTTTCTATATCCATATGGTACGATGATTGGGCAGCAAAAGTTCACCATTATCTAGCTGAATAGCATATGAGAGGTTATTAAGATGAATTTATTAACGATAGAAAATATGAGCAAAAGCTATACAGAAAGAATGCTTTTTGATCATGTCAGCTTTGGAATTAATGAGGGAGAGAAGATCGGAGTGATTGGTGTCAATGGTACCGGTAAATCCACCTTATTAAAAATTATAGCAGGACTTGAAGAGCCGGATAGCGGTAATGTCACTAAAGGTAAAAAGGTTCGAATTGGCTACCTAGCGCAAGCTCCGGTATTTGATGATAAATTAACTATATTGCAAAATGTCGTACTTAACCAGAAGGCGGAGGATGAATACCGTAATTTGGAGGGTGAAGCGACCGCGATGCTTATTAAGTTAAGCATAATGGATGTGAACGCATTTCCAACCAAGTTATCTGGCGGGCAGAAGAAAAGGGTGGCTCTTGTGCGTACCTTATTGACGCCGGCAGAGATTTTGGTACTTGATGAGCCCACAAACCATTTGGATAATGAGATGGCAGAATGGCTGGAGGATTACCTGACCAAATATCGAGGCGCATTTATAATGGTCACACATGATAGGTATTTTCTTGATAAAGTTACTAATAAGATCGTTGAACTGGATAAGGGGAATATCTATTCCTACACAGCGAACTATTCTAAATTCCTCGAGCTTAGGGCAGAGCGTGAAGATATGATGCTTGCTACTGAACGAAAGGCGAAGAGCTTGTTTCGAATGGAGTTAGAGTGGATGCAACGAGGGGCAAGAGCTCGTTCTACCAAGCAAAAAGCGCATATCCAGCGTTTTGAAGAGTTGAAAGACCGTAAAACGATTGAAGTGGATGGTAAGGTGGAAATTAATGCACTTTCTTCTCGAATGGGTAAGAAGACGGTTGAGTTGAACAATATCAGCAAGGCCTTCGGGGACAAGAAACTTATTAATGATTTTACTTATATTCTATTACCTGGTGACCGAATTGGTATTATTGGTCCAAATGGATGTGGAAAATCCACACTGCTGAATATATTGACCGGTAAGTTACAGCCTGATTTTGGAACGATTGAGAGTGGTAGCACAATTAAATTGGGATATTTCTCACAGGAAAATGAATATATGGATGAGAGTCTTAAAGTGATTGATTATATTCGTGAAACGGCAGAATACATTCAGACCTCGGAAGGAAGTATAACCGCCTCCCAGATGTGTGAGAAATTCTTATTCCTTGGTTCAATGCAGTATTCTCTGATTGCAAAGTTGTCCGGTGGTGAGAAGAGAAGACTCTATTTGCTTAAGGTTCTGATGGAAGCGCCGAATATTCTGATCCTTGACGAGCCAACGAATGACTTGGATATTCAAACATTGACGATTCTGGAGGATTACCTGGACAGCTTTCCGGGGATTGTGGTTACGGTATCCCATGATCGATATTTCTTAGATAAAATAGCTACTAGAATCTTCTGTTTTGAGAATGGCAACATACGTCAATACGAGGGTAATTTCTCGGATTATAAGGATGCTAGAAGTTTGTTAAGTGAGCAACTTGACAAGGTTGGGAGTAATACGAATAGCTCAAATGCAATCTCAGAAGAACAGAAAGCAGCTAGTGTCGCTACCTGGAAGCAAAAGAGTAACAAGCTTAAATTTACTTATCAGGAACAAAAGGAATTTGACAGTATTGATGAAGATATTGTGAGCTTAGAGAGTAAAATTGCAGAAACAGAAGGCGAGATTGCAAAGTCTGCTACTAATTACTCTAGATTAAATGAGTTGATGGGGCAGAAGGATGAACTTGAGAAGAAGCTGGAAGAGAAGATGGATCGATGGGTTTATCTTAATGATCTTGCGGAAAAGATTGAGGCTGCGAAGAACGAGAAATAGATGGATTAAAAGATAAAAAGATAAAAAGATAAAAAAATAAAAAGATGGTTAGAGCGACATAAGTCGGATTTAGAGTGAAAAATGAATGTGTGCGCATATATATACAGATGACTTGCCTTACCCACATGCGGTATAGGACAACCGTATGAGGCCGGTCTGCGCATCTGCATATATATGCGCACACATTCATTAATTTACTGTATGAACGACTTATGTCACTCTAACCGAAAGATCAAAAAATGAAAAGATGAAAAGATAGTAATGCTGAAAGATTAAAAGGGTAGTGTAAAATAGGTTGTGTATGTGACAATAAAAACAGTTGTATAAAAAATCTCATGAATTGGTAGTGATTTCCATTAGAAACCATTCTTGATATAATATTCTACAAATTTGCCCTATGTTTAAGTGAATTCATCATACAATTCCTGGTTATTTGCAACCAATCATCATACAAAATACAAGTCGGCTTAGAATTATGTCCCAGCTTCTGTATTGTTGTGTGCATTTTATTTATTGAATCGGGATACATAGTTCGCAAAGGTGGTTTTGAACCATTTGTGTAATATATCTTTCTACTATAGGTTTTGTATAGTCGATTTTTAAACCCATTTTTTGTAGTTCATTGAATATTTCATTCCAAGCTTGTTGAATAGCTTCTGCAGTATGCGAGATAGTGAAGACGGCGTATTTACCTTTGTTCAAAACATCTCTATTTATCGACTCATCTTGAGTCCAAAAATCCTCTGAAACAACAAGACAAGCATCATAACGACAGTTCTTGGGATTGGTAAGTTCGGGATTATCCCTTGCTATTCCTAATATAATTGTTTCATCATTTAATAGGAGGTTGGTGAGAGCCCAATCTTTTAATTTTTCCATTGTAAGAAGATTACCGGGACCATAGGGTCCAGTATGCCTAATAAAAAAAATGTAATATGAAGGCATTAATTCGATTTTATAATTCATGATAACGTTCCTTTCAAATTGTATTGGACCGGTCTAAAACCAAATTATCATGATATAAAATGAAAAGCAAATATATTTTTAAAATTTATTATTTATGAAAGAAGTCAGAAAAAAGTCATTAATTTAGAAATCTGATATTGGACTTTACTAAACGAACAAATAGACTTGTGCTACCGATTAGTTATATTCCGGATATGTTCAATACAAATATTATTGTATTTTTATTGTATTATCATATACACATTCAATTATCTATTTAATTAATGAGATCAAATGCTTATCTTATATTTTTGTATAAGGTATAAAAATCTGCTTCTACGTCCTCCATACGTCTGGAATACCATACTTTGGAATCATCAAGTGCCTTGTTATATATAGAATTACCTAGGTTGTCCATAAAAAATTCAAGGATACTTTCAGATGCAATAATTCCTAAATCCATATCCCTTTCTGTAGAAAAGTAATACTTAATCTCCTCTAACATCTGTGCTTTTTGTTCAGGAGTAAGGGTAAAACTCTTATCATCATTTTTTTTATTCATTCTTATATTCCTTTCGTATTTAATCTGATACAATTTTAAGAAAGACTAGTTTTTAATCAAATCAACTAAATTATTAGTACAAAGTCAAAATTATCCTCAAAGTTAATCGTCTTATAACTGTTATACAATTATTGTGAACTTTAAAACAAGCTTAAAACCATTCATCTTTCTCCATGATATTAGAAGTATATATCTTTGTAAATACAAAATAATATTTCTACAATAACCTTGTTAATCTTTCTTTTCATAATCTCGTTATTAATAAGGTATATGCATAAGCAATGAACTAGAAATATTTAAATGTTTATTAGCAATGGGAATATTAGGTAGACGAATTAAGAGTAACGAGATATAATTTAGATATTGATTTTATTAATTATAAGATGAGTTTTTAGGAAATTTTTGGTAGTGTAAAGTAACGTATGAAAACCTGTAGCCTAAAATAGGCTCACTCAGAACCTTGAAAATTGCTAAATATAGTTTTAGGGTAGACTACCGCCGCTCTTGACAGCATGACAAAACAATGCTCC